>Ga0157373_10000013_pt1 | contig 186870 bp, 118 predicted proteins | sample C65metaG_FD_113460 | JGI IMG/M metagenome (GOLD analysis project Ga0157373, IMG submission 113460) | Corn rhizosphere microbial communities from Kellogg Biological Station, Michigan, USA - C6-5 metaG | ecosystem: Host-associated > Plants > Roots > Rhizosphere > Soil | place: USA: Michigan...
CGGTAATTAATACCGCAGTTATAACAAACGCAGGCGTTTATACAGTTACGGTAACTTCGGCAGGATGCTCGGTCACAGCGTCAGCAACAACTTCGGTTGTGATCAACCAAACCCCTGTAGCGCCAACAGCTGGCAGTAATAGCCCTGTTTGTATTACTGATGATATAAACCTTTCGGCGGCAACTGTTGCAGGTGCAACCTATTCATGGACCGGCCCTAATGGCTTCACATCCACTCTGCAAAATCCGGTTATCCATAATGCCGCGCTTGCCGATTCGGGTATCTATAAAGTTACGGTTACTGTTAACGCGTGCACAAGTGCCGCCACATCAACCAAAGTTGTTATCAGCAAGCCATTGATAGCTAATGCGGGCAGCGATCAGGTAACCTGCGCCAATAACCCCAATGTTACCCTGACCGGCACCATTATAGGTGATACACATACCGGTATCTGGACAACCAGCGGAAGCGGCACCTTTGTACCAAGTGATATTTCTTTAAATGCTGTTTACATTCCGTCACCTGCCGATATTGCCGCGGGCGGGGTTTCGCTAACTCTAAGCTCTACAAAAAATGGAGGGTGCAGTGTATCATCATCAACCATGAAACTTACTATTAACCCAACGCCTATAATTAATGCTGGCGGAAACAGATCAATGTGTACCAATGACCCGGCGATCAGCATTACAGGAAATGTAACTTACGCTACCGGCGGTAAATGGACGACATCCGGAACCGGTTCTTTTGTCCCTTCAAATACCGACATTAACGTAAGCTATCTTCCAAGCGATGCTGATAAAGCGAAAGGTTCGGTCAAACTCACACTTACATCAACAGGTATTGGTAATTGTATACCCGTTTCTGATGCGATGAACCTCACTATGATTCCTTCGCCAACTGTAAGCTTGCCCGATTTAATATATGTATTGCAAGGCGAAAGCAAGGTTTTGGATCCTGTAATAAAAGGTTCAATTGTTCAATATCTGTGGAGCCCGGGCCTGTATTTAAGTTCCATAGTTTCCAAAACGCCAGTAGTTAGGGGTGTTGAAAGCCAATTGTACACACTAACGGTTACGGGTACAGGAGGCTGCGTAGCTACCGGACAGATACAGGTTAATGTATTGAAACCGATAAAGGTACCTAATACATTTACCCCGAACGGTGACGGGATTAATGATGTGTGGAATATAAATGAATTGGTTAAATATCCCGGAGCCGAGGTAACGATATTTAACCGGTATGGTACAAGGTTATTTAACTCGCGTGGCTATTCAGTACCTTGGGATGGTACATATCAGGGTAAACCGGTTCCGGTTGGAACCTACTATTATATCATCAGTATAGGTGTTTATGGGCCGCCGGTTTCAGGTTATGTAGTTGTATTGAGATAACATGGGCTGGTTTAATACTATTCTCTGGCCGTTTTGCAAGAGGATGTGAATTTTTGGTAAATGCAGATTTACTCGAAAAAATACTGATTTGATAATTTATAAATACCTATTATGTGTTTCTTGATAAACCATTTGCAGCGTTGAGCGTTGCTGCAACATGGAAATCAACACAACTACTAAAATCTGCTACTCCGATCAGGAGCTTAATGATTTTAAGCAGGTTATCCTTGCAAAACTCACCGCTGCCCGCTGCGAGCTTGAAACACTTACCGCTTCGTTGCAGTTCAACAACCCTAACGGAACGGATGATACAAGCGGTGCTTATTCGGCATTGGAAGATGGCTCGGCAACGCTGGAGAAAGAAACGATCCATCAAATGGCGGCGCGTCAAAAGAAATTTATTGAGCAATTAGAGTCCGCTTTAACGCGCATCAGCAATAACACATATGGCATTTGCCGGGTTACAGGTAAGCTTATCCCAAAAGAACGGTTGATCGCTGTTCCGCATACCACGATGAGCATAGAAGCCAAAAATAAGCAGATGCAGGTTTAATGCGCAAAAAAAGTTGTGGTTTACACTGTTGTTGTTTGCGCCTGGCGGCTTGTTGATGCGCCTGTCTTTTTCGATCGACACCCGGAAGGTTGCCGATGGTATACTTGCGGCCGCCGTATTCTGCTGGTTGATCACCTTTATTAATTTCTGGCGAAATTTTCGTGAATAAGCATCATTTTTTCTTTATCGTGCTTATTTCGCCGTTGCGTTCGATATAAGCCTTCTCTATCTGATCCATATCTTCCGTCAGGGCAGCTTTTCGGATACCCTGCATTACATCTTCCCGGCATACCAGGGCTCGCTTCAGGCGATCCTCTTTAAAGCTGCCATTTTCAAACAATGTGATCTTATTGCCTTCAATCAGACGGGCAAAGCGTGGGCTATAGGCTATAAGCCAGCCTACTCCGCGATGTAATAACGCGATAACAAAACAGCATACGATCACCGGAACAAAACCTGACGCGCCAACCACCGCCCGGCTCATAATAGCGCCTAACAAAATTGCGATGATATTATCCAAAGGTGTATGTAAACCGAACGAGCGCCGGCCCGATATGCGGATAAGGATTAAAGCGATAAAAAATATGACGATGCCCCGGCTGCTCATCTGCAAGGCATTTAAATCCTTGCCCTCGCCAAATAAGGTATAAATAATATCCATAACCCTGTAATTTGTTAACATCAATTTAACAGGTTGAACACATGTTTGTTTATCTTTATCCGATATCCGGATGATGTATCAGTGGATCATACTGTGCTGCAATGCGTATTTAACTAGCGCAGCGGTATTGCGTACTCCTGTTTTTGACGATTAACGAAAGGCGGTACCCTTCCACGGTACGGCGACTGGTAAATATACGGTAGGCTATTTCCTGGTTGGTATAGCCATCAGCAATGAGACTAAGCATTTCTAGCTCACGTTCTGAAAATTCGACTAGGTTGGCCGGGTTTACCGGTCTGAAATCATCCTTCATTCTGACTATAAAAGTCCTGGCCAGCGTCTGACAGATATAAGAGCCTTCTTTTTTGATGTATTTTAAGGCGAAAACCATTTCCTCCATGGTCGAATACTTACAAATGTAGCCATCGGCGCCGGCTTTGAATGCTTCTGACGCATCCTGTTCGTGATCATGCATGGCGAGCATGAGCATCTTCGGCGGGTCTTTCAACTCGCGAAGTTTTTTGGTCAGCTCGTTACCGCTCATAACCGGCATATCGATATCAGAAAGTATAATATCGGCTATAACACCATCCTGAATTAATTGTAGTACTTCCTGGCCGTTTGCCGCGGTACCAACTATTTGCAATTCCTTATCTCTTTCCAGAAAACTACGCATGCCCTCAAGCACAACCGGGTGGTCGTCTGCTAGTATTATTTTGATGGGTTCTTTCATTGTAGATAGGTAATAAGGTAAAAACAAGGTATAAACCAGGTAAAAACCAAAAAAAACTACAACACAAAGATTATTTGATAGGCTCTTTATCGCAGACGTATTGGCAGGACCACAGTTATAACGATAAAGAATGTTTGAATAGGGCCCTTCACCGAAATTGTAATAGGATAACAATCGCAATGATAGGAAGTTTTAACTGAATGATAATAATTATACCATTCTTAAAATTCAGTATTTATTCATCCGGTACGTATAAATACGCATAGCCTCATAAGGCATAATTTATCTTTGATGATTTTTTTTAAAAAGACCGCATTTTATCCGGCAGCTGCATCGTCTTCCAGCTGATTGGGGTGGTATACTTTTAATTCGCCTTCGTTCAGCTTAACGGTTACCTGTTCGCCGTTAATCCGCTCAATCAGTCTGTTACCGTCAGGCGTAAGTACTTTTTGTCCGGGTTGCAAATTAGTTCCCATATTTTCGGCAGTTTGCACTGTTGCTGTTTCTATAGTTATCGCAATGATTTACACAGATAACCTTTACGAGTACCAGCAGGTTTGAGTAAAAATTACCCGATCTGCCTGGGGTTTATACTTGTTTTTGTTTAATAGCAGATCAGCAATGGATAAACGTATTTATAACTACCTGAATGAGTAGTTTTTTGTTCAAACAGTTGTTTGTTTTAATTTGTTAAACAAACAATAAATCAGGTAATTATGAAGAGTAAAGCTAACGTAAAGGGGCATCCCGTTCATCCCATATTGGTGGGGTTTCCGATAGCATTTTTAACCGGCGCCCTGATATTGGATATCGTGAGATATTATAATCAGGATTCTATGTGGTCTCGCTTTGCCGGTATCGCAGAGTTGGCCGGAATCATCACCGCGTTAGTAGCTGCTATACCCGGAGCAGTGGATTATTTTTATACCATACCGCCAGATAGCTCGGCTAAAGCAAGAGGTACCAAACATGCGCTGATCAACGTTGCGGCACTGGTGCTTTTTATTATTGCTTATTGTGTGCGTAGTAATGGCCAGATTTCAGGTATTGTTCTCATCTGCGAAATAATCGGAACGATAGGGCTGGGTATTAGCGGATGGCTAGGCAGCACACTGGTTAACCGTAACCAGATTGGTATTGATTTGCGCTATGCCAATGCCGGGAAGTGGAACGAAGTTACCTTTACATTTTCGGATCTTCCTATTGAGATAGCGGATGTTAACGAGTTAGAGGTAGGGCAGATGAAGTTGCTGCACCTTGGCCAAAAGCGTATCGTATTAGGTAGAACGGAAGATGGATATACGGCCTTTGATGATCACTGCAGCCATAAGGGAGGCTCTCTTGCCGGCGGCGCACTGATTTGTGGAACAGTGCAATGCCCCTGGCATGGTTCACAATTTGATTGTCGTACAGGCGATGTAAAGGCGGGCCCGGCTAAAGCGAAGATTAAAACTTACCAGGTAGAAGAGCGGGAAGGCAAGGTGTACTTTGCTGCCGCCAAAGGTAACAGATTTTGATCCGGATAAGTTTATATATCCCGGGAAACAAAAAAACCCTGACGTGCATCAGGGTTTTTTTTCCGGTGTCGGGATGGCAGGATTCGAACCTGCGGCCTCCACATCCCAAATGTGGCGCGATACCGGGCTACGCTACATCCCGTTTGGGGTTGCAAAAGTAGTGATAAAAAGCGCTTTTGCAATATAAAAATGAAAAAATATCAATTTAAAAAACATGATTATATAAATTACGCTGATTTACAGTAACTTATTTTACGCAAAAATGTGCCAATAGCAGTTTTAGCAAGAATGGGTTACAGTAAAGAGTTTTTATATCCTTTACAGCATTTAGATACAGCTTCTCTCCATGCCAATTCCTTTGTATAGTAATGATTTGGTTGCAAAGCCGTTTTTGTAAGTAAAATATCTATATTTGATTAGCCTATGCAATTTGTATATCCTGCATTTATTTTTGCGCTGCTATCGCTGGCTATTCCTTTTATTATACACCTGTTTCATTTCAGGCGGTATCAAAAAGTGTATTTTTCTAATGTCCAGTTCCTGAAAAATATTCAGCAGAAACAATCGTCACGTAAAAACCTTAAAAGAAGATTGATCCTGGCCGCGCGGATGCTGGCACTTGCTTTTTTAGTATTGGCTTTTTCGAAGCCTTATATTCCATCGCAACATGCGGTAAATTTTAACAAACAACATACGGTTGGTGTTTTTATCGATAATTCGTATTCGATGCAAACAGTTAACCGAGAAGGTAGTTTGCTGGATGAAGCCCGGAGGCGCGCTAAAGAGATAGCGGCGGGATATAGCCTCAATGATCGGTTTCAATTATTAACACAGGATTTTGAAGGCCGTCATCAACGTTTACTGAGCCGGGATGAGTTTAATGATGAGGTTGATAAAATAAAGATAAGCCCGCAAAGCCGCACCCTCGAACAAATCATCCAACGGCAACAAAGCCTGCTTAACACACAAAGCAATACCTTAAAAGATATTTATGTTTTGTCTGATTTTCAGAAAAACCTGTCTGACGGACACACTATAAAAGCTGATAGTAGCGTGCAGGTTAACCTGGTGAAACTAAAGGCCAACCCGCTGCCCAACGTTACTATCGACTCGGTTTGGTTGTTGAGTGCGGTGCACCGACCAGGCGAAAGTGAAAAAATGATGGTGAGACTGCACAATTATGCTGACGAAAAAGTTGAAAAAATCCCGCTTAAATTATTGGTAAATGGCGAACAAAAGGCCTTGGGCAGTTTTACTATTGATGCCCGTGGTGTGCAGAATGATACCCTCAGTTTTTCAGGCTTACAGGCCGGCTGGCAAAATGCTGAGATACAATTGCAAGATAATCCGGTAAATTTCGATAACCAGTTTTACGCTACATTTAAGGTTCAGCAACAGATGACGGTGTTGTTGATTGATGGCGGACAATCTAATAAATATCTGAACGCTGTTTTTAATGCCGATGCTTTTTTTAAACCGGTTTGGGTACAAAACGGAAATGTAGATTATGCCGGGCTCTCCAATTATCCGTTCGTAGTACTGACCGATGTGAAGGCAGTTTCGACAGGCTTGGCGCAACAACTTAAAGTTTACGTAAGCAAAGGCGGTACGTTGGCAGTTTTCCCGGCCGATGGCGCCGACTTGACTACCTATCAGGCTTTATTGCAACCAATGGGGGTTAATGCTCCGGAGGCTTTAGTGACGGAGAAGAACAAAGTAACTTTGCTCAACATTCAAAGTAAACTGTTTAAAAATACATTCGAGCAACTGCCTCATAACCCCGACCTGCCGCAGGTTAGTAAATATTACCGCTTCAGCAATAAAGTATCAGGCGCAGCCGAAAACCTGCTCGAGTTACCTGGCCATCAGACATTTTTTGCTGATTATGATAGTGGAAAAGGCAAAGTGTATCTATCAGCCGTTCCGTTAGATGATAGTTACAGTAATTTGCCACATCACGCGTTGTTTGTGCCATTAATGTTCAGGATGGCACTGTTAAGCGGCCGTGATCGGCCTTTGTATTATACCATTGGCGATAATGAAAACGTGGAGACATTACCTATTCAAACATCGGATAAGCAAATGGTTAGGCTGGTAAAAGGGCAGCAAAATATTTTGCCTGATGTAAGGCAGCAGGAGGGAGGCACGGTGCTCTATTTTTCAGATCAGGTAACACAGCCGGGTAATTATCAGCTAAAAAGCCAGGATACAACCCTGGCCTGCATCGCCTTCAACAATGATCGCAGCGAAAGTGATCTGACCTACCTTAGTAATGACGAACTAAAAACACAGTTAAGCTCGGGGCATAACACACTAACCCAGGCCGGTCCACAATCGTTAAAAGATACCGTAGTGAAAGCAAATATGGGCTTAGAATTATGGAAACTTTGTATAATTTTGAGCCTGATTTGCCTGGCAGCCGAAATATTGCTCATCAGGTTTTATCAGCCGGATAAGCCCGATGTTACTATACCTGCCTGATCCTTACAACACTCAAAGCACCGCTCAATGAATTTGCTTATCAAATCAGCCACCATTACCGATCCAAATTCAACTCACCACCAGCAAGTTGCCGATATTTTGATTAAAGATGGCGTTATTGCCGATATCGCAACAAACATACAGGTCAATGCAGAAGTTTTCGATGCTGCCGGGAAGTATGTTTCGCCCGGTTTTTTTGACTTGAACTGTAATATTGGCGAACTGGGCCTGGAAACTAAGGAAGACCTACAAACCGGAACCAAAGCCGCGGCAGCGGGCGGTTTTACCGGACTGGCGCTAATGCCAAATACCAATCCGCCGGTACATTCAAAAGCCGAGGTGGAATTTATATTGAATAAAGCTAAAGGCAACCTGGTTAATATCTACCCTTTGGGAACCATATCGTACAATTGTGAAGGTAAGGACCTGGCCGAGATGTTCGATATGCACCAAAGCGGCGCCAAAGCTTTTACCGATGGTCGTTACCCGGTGCAGGATGCAGGTTTAATGGAACGTGCATTGCTGTATGCACAGGGATTTAACGGGTTGGTGTTCTCGTATCCCGAAGACAAAGCCATTGCCGGTAAAGCTAAAGTGCACGAAGGCGAGGTAAGTACCATTTTAGGGATGAAAGGTATCCCTGCGCTTGCCGAAGAGCTGATGATAGCCCGCGACCTTTACCTGGCAGGATATACGGATTCAAAGATCCATTTCAGCACGGTATCAACCCGTCAGTCGGTTGATTTGATACGCCAGGCCAAACAAAAAGGCTTAAAAGTTACCTGTGATGTTGCAGCACACCATTTGGTGCTTACGCATGAGGCGCTGATGGGTTTCGATTCGCAATACAAAGTAAAACCACCGCTGCGTACAGCAGATGATGTGCAGGCGTTGATCGACGGTTTGAACGACGGTACTATCGACGCTATAGTATCGCAACACACTCCGCACGAGGTTGAGTTTAAGGCGGTAGAGTTTGAAGTTGCCGAGTACGGTATGATCGCTTTACAAACCTTATTACCACTGGTATTGAAAGCCGGAGTATCTATAGATATTTTGGTTGAAAAGCTTGCCATAGCGCCACGCCGTATTTTAGGTGTGGATGCTGCTGTTATTGAAAAAGGCAAACCAGCAGATTTGGTTGTTTTCGATACCAATGGGCAGTGGCAGTTCACTAAACAGAATAACCTTTCAAAATCATACAACTCCCCATTTATTGATGAGCAGTTAACCGGCAAGGTTGTGCTCACCTGCAACAACAATCAAACATTTAAACCATAAACTTATGATGGACGCCAGGATTCAATTAGCTGTTCAAAACGCTATCGGGGTATTTTTACAGGGCCAGGGCCTTAACGAAAAAGCAATCACAGATGAACTGATCAACGTATTCTCGGCCGACGAGGATTACCTGGATAAGGTTGATCTGCTTGATGAGGTATTTGATAACAATCCGCAACTGGAAGAACTGCGTGAAGTATTCTTCGATTTGTTACTCATGAACTTTTTTAGTGCCGATGTACAGAAGCTCGAAGCTGATTACCTAGACTCGCAGGAGTGGGCGCAGATTGAGGAAGACACGCTTGACCGTGGCACCGAGCTTTTGAATGTGTTGCTGTACATTAACGAATGCCACGACGAGGACATCATCCCCGAGCTGGACGACTTTTTAAAAGAGTTTTTACTGGTTGATGAAGACGAGTTTCAGGACGAGTATCGCATTTACGAACCGGTAATAGAAAACCAGATGCTGATGGAAAGCAGCATTGAGGAAATTGCCAAAGTTGCCCGCAATGTTGATGAGGAATCGGAACTTAAAGAACTGTTCTATCCGATTATGTGTTTCTTTTATGATATTCAACCATCTGATGACACTAAAAAACTCATAACACAAAATGCTGTAAATAAGAGCTTTGATATGGCAATATTATCTATATTAGATACCTTTAACCAATCATAAAAACATTATGGAAATCAAACCTGCACCTAATCCTACAAAAGTAGCCACTAAATGGGCCCTTATCAGCATGCTGATCGCTATTGTGATTACCTATGCTATCCAATTTTCAAACCTCGATATCAATAGCCCGGTCAAATACATTGGATATGTACCATTTTTTGCCTGCTTGTTTTTGACGCAGAAAGAGTTTCGCGACGAACTTGGCGGTTATTTAACGTTTAATCAGGGTTTCTCTGCCGGCTTCAGATATTCGGTTTTTAATGGATTATTAATGGCCTTGTTTACCTATTTGTATATTACCATACTGAGCCCCGACTATTATGCGAGATCATTAGAAAAACTACCTGCTCTTTGGGCTGAAAAAGGTATGACCCAAGAACAAATTGATAAAGCAATGGAAATGACCAAGAAGTTTTCTGGCATAGGCGGGGCATTTTTTATTGCTATTGGTAACGCTATTGTCGGCGCTGTTGTTAGTTTAATTGGAGCGGCGATATTTAAAAAGGTAAAATCGCCCGCACAAATTGCCGATGAGTTAGATAATACTCCAGATGCGACTGTATAACCTTTCTGCTAAAAAAATAAACAGGGCCTTATGTTGATCATAAAGCCCTGTTTTATTGGTAATGGAGTTGAGGATTACTCAACCCGCTTAATATCGGCGCCTAAGGCTTTTAACCTTTCATCGATATGCTGGTAACCACGTTCTATCTGTTCGATGTTGTAAATAGTTGAGGTGCCATTGGCAGATAAGGCAGCTATCAATAGCGACACCCCCGCGCGAATATCAGGCGAGGTCATTTTGATGCCTCTCAACTGAACTTGTTTATCCAGGCCGATCACGGTAGCGCGGTGCGGGTCGCAAAGAATGATTTGCGCACCCATATCGATCAGTTTATCTACAAAAAACAAACGGCTTTCGAACATTTTTTGATGGATCAGTACCGAGCCCTTGGCTTGCGTAGCGATCACCAAAACAATGCTCAACAGGTCTGGCGTGAAGCCCGGCCATGGCGCGTCGGCAATGGTCATGATCGAACCATCTATGAAAGTATCTATCTCATAATGCGTTTGTGCCGGTACATAGATATCATCACCACGGCGTTCCAACTTAATACCTAAGCGTTTAAAAACGTCGGGTATCATACCCAGTTCGTCGTAATGCACATCTTTTATCGTTATCTCAGAACCAGTCATGGCTGCCAGGCCGATGAATGAGCCGATCTCGATCATATCAGGCAGCATCCGATGTTCTGTACCGCCTAATCTCTCTACGCCTTCGATGGTCAATAAATTACTGCCAATGCCGCTTATTTTAGCGCCCATGCGGTTAAGCATCTTGCAAAGTTGCTGCAGGTAAGGCTCGCAGGCTGCGTTGTAAATGGTTGTAGTACCTTTGGCCAGTACCGCGGCCATTACCACGTTGGCCGTACCGGTTACCGAGGCCTCGTCCAGCAAAATATAAGTACCTTTCAGGTTCGATGCATCTACGTTAAAGAAACCGCTTTCGGGATTATAATCAAACCGCGCACCCAATTTCTCAAAGCCCAAAAAGTGTGTATCCAGCCTTCTGCGGCCAATTTTGTCGCCACCCGGTTTCGGTATGGCAGCCTTGCCAAAACGTGCCAATAACGGGCCCACAATCATGATCGACCCGCGCAGGCTGCCACCTTTAGCTTTAAACAGATCACTCTGGAAAAAGTCGAGGTCGATCTTTTTAGCTTCAAAGGTATAGGTATCGGGTGCGATACGTTCAACGGTAACGCCCATATCGCCAACCAGCTCAATCAGTTTATTTACATCAACAATATCGGGTATATTGCTGATGGTAACTTTTTCTTCGGTTAGTAATACCGCCGAAATTATTTGTAAGGCTTCGTTTTTTGCACCCTGGGGCGTTATTTCGCCTTTTAATGGCTTGCCGCCCTTTATTTCAAATGCACCCATTTGTTATTTTTTAGTCTTAAGTCTTGAGTTCTGAGTCTTGAGTCCGAAGTTAGTACAAATATTTAAAATTGTTATTGACTCCCGACTCAAGGCTTGAGACTCAAAACTAATATTTACGGCTTCCGCCACCACCACCGCCGCCGCGGTTACGGTTATTTTGGTTATTGTTTTGGCGTTGGTTATTGTTGCGTCCGCCGCCACCTCCACCACCCCGGTTTTGGTTGTTGCGTCCGCCGCGGTTATTTTCGGCTTTGTGGTTGGTGGTCCGGTACTCAACCTTATTCAGGTTAAAGTTTTCATCCAGTTTCAATTCGCCACCCGATAATTCGTACAGGTGGTTGAGAATGGTTTCATCGGCTACGGTATCTTTGTTCCACTGCACGTAAGCCATCTTCATAAAGTTTGCAATGGCCTGTACCATGTGGTTGCGGCGTTCGGGTTCCTGTATGCTTTTGGCTTTGTTGATCATCAGCTCAATGGTTTTGCCATAGTGCTTATATTTAATACGCTGATGTGGATATTTTAAAGGCTCTGGCTTCAAATGTATCGCATCCGGGCTTGGCGGCGGATAAGGAGAGTCTACATCGATCTCGAAATTGGAGATGATATGCAGGTGATCCCAAAGCTTATGCTTAAAATCGGCCACATCGCGCAGGTGCGGGTTTAAAAAGCCCATCAGGTCAATCACCACCGCTGCATAGCGGTTGCGTTCTTCTTTAGTGGGTAAAGCAACAATGTACTTCACCATGTTTTGTACGTTACGTCCGTACTCCGACAGCAACAGTTTACTGCGCGTCGAATTATAGTCAAATGGTTTTTCGGGTATGGGTGCCATTAGTAAAAAAAATAAAGTGAATGGATATCCAAGGTTGCGTAGTATTTAATTCCGCGAGCGGGAAAGGCTGAGATACTAAGGTGCGAACCTTTAAATTGAAATGGAAATTCTGCAATTGCAGTACACAAAGTTAAACAACAATTAGTTACCTGCAAAACCTCGATTAAAAAAATATTGAGCCAAACTTTATATCTTTAAAATATTAATACCACACCTATGCGTTGTACCTATTTAACTGGCCTGTTTTTATGTTTTTTGTTGAATACCACTTTTGCACAATTGCCCGATGCCGTTGCCGATGTGCGGCACTATGGCTTTAATGTGCAACTGAGTGACGAAAATAACACTATTAAAGGAGAGGCCACGATTGATGTGCGTTACCTTAAAAACAGCGATACTTTTTCGCTTAACCTGGTTAAAGGTAATAAGGGAAGTAAGGGGATGCTGGTATCGGCAGTGACCGAAAATGGCAAGTCTGTTAGGTTTAAGCAGGATAGCGACGACGTGGTAATTTATGTTCCTGCCAAACGATCAGAGAATCACAGCTATGTTATCACTTATTCGGGCATGCCGGCTGATGGTTTGATCATATCCAATAATATGTTCGGCCATCGCACTTTTTTTGGCGATAACTGGCCCAACCGTGCGCATAACTGGCTGCCTTGTGTGGATCATCCTGCGGATAAGGCCACGGTGGACTTTACTGTTACTGCTCCCGATCATTATCAGGTTATTGCCAATGGCTTAAAAGTAGACGAAAAGCAATTGCCCAATCATCTAAAAGTTACCCGCTATCAGGAAAAGGCGCCTGTATCTACCAAAGTAATGGTTATCGGCGTGGCCGAGTTCGCTATTGATCATTCGGGCGATGTGGGAAATATTCCGGTCTATACCTATGTTTTTAATGATAATAAGGATGCCGGTTTTAAAAGTTATGCTTTAGCTCCGCAGATATTACAATATTACATCAGCAATATAGGGCCGTTCTCGTACGAGAAACTCGCCAATGTGCAATCCAAAACCATTTTTGGTGGTATGGAAAATGCCAGTTGTATTTTTTATTTTGAAAAATCGGTAGGGGATAAGGGGATCGAATCGTTAATGGCGCACGAGATTGCACATCAATGGTTTGGTGATGCGGCGTCCGAAAAAAGTTGGGCGCACCTCTGGTTAAGTGAAGGATTTGCTACTTATATGACCGATCTCTACCTCGAACGTAAATATGGTGTTGATACACTAAAGAAAACATTGCAGATGCAGCGTCGCAAGGTAATTGCCTTTGCCAAAAGACGCTTTACACCGGTGATTGACTCGGCGGTGACGGACAATTTTACACAACTGCTTAATGCCAACAGTTACGAAAAAGGCGGATGGGTATTGCATATGTTGCGCCGTAAACTTGGCGATCGGATATTTTGGCGATCGATCAGAGCTTATTACAGCATATATCGCGATAAAAATGCCAATACTACCGATCTGGAGCATGTGTTCGAAATCAATTCGGGCTTAAACCTGCAGATGTTTTTTAACCAATGGCTGCGTACGCCAGGGCATCCTAAACTTAAAATAAATTATGATTATGATGCCGCCGCAAAGATGTTGAATGTACATATTGAACAAACGCAGGATGATGTATTTAATTTCCCTTTAGAGTTTTCGATACCAGGTACAGCTAAAGTGTTCAGTTTTAATATTGATCAAAAAATAAAGGATGTGCAGATTCCTTTATCTGAAAAGCCCACCTTGCTGAACATCGATCCCGACACCAATTTGCTTTTTGAGCAGGTAAACTAAACGCCAAACTTGTTACCTTTGAAATACAATTTATAAACCCATGCTTGACAAAAACAGTATAGCCAAACGTATTGCGCGCGAGGTAAAGGACGGCTTTTACGTGAACCTGGGGATAGGTATACCTACGCTGGTTGCCAATTATATCCCCAAAGATATTGATGTGGTTTTACAATCGGAGAATGGCTTGCTGGGCATGGGGCCTTTTCCTTTTGAAGGTGAGGAAGATCCGGATACGATTAATGCGGGTAAGCAAACGGTCACCATGCTCCCCGGTTCTGCTATATTCGATTCGGCAATGAGCTTTGGGATGATACGCGCCAAAAAGGTTAACCTAACTATTTTGGGAGCCATGGAGGTATCTGAAAACGGCGACATAGCCAATTGGAAGATTCCGGGTAAAATGGTAAAAGGTATGGGCGGTGCGATGGATCTGGTAGCCTCGGCCGAAAATATCATTGTAGCTATGCAACACGTTAACAAGGCAGGCGAATCGAAACTTCTACCTAAATGTACATTGCCGCTAACCGGTATCAACTGCGTTAAAAAAATAGTTACCGAATTGGCCGTGCTGGATGTGTTGCCTAAGGGCGGTTTTAGATTATTAGAACGTGCACCGGGTGTAAGCGTAGATGAAATTAAAGCCGCAACGGCAGGAAAGTTGATTATCGAGGGTGAGATACCGGAGATGGTTGTTTAATGGTTGAGTGGTTGATTGAGTTGATTGAGTTGATTAGGTGAGCGATTGGTTATTTGTCAATCATAAACTACTCACTCAATCAACCTACTCAACAACTCACTATTTACTCAACAATTCCTTCAACTCCTCACTTATCTCCTCAGTCACCGCGATAATATCTTCGGCTACGTGGCTGTTGTTGGTTATTACCTTATCGCATTCGCCCATGTAGGGTAGCAAAAACTCTTTATAAGCAGGTACAACGTGGTTTATCCATTTGTACATTACATCATCATGAGAATAGCCGCGCTCAATCAAATCGCGCTTTAAGCGACGCTGTAAGGCTACATCCTCGTCGGCATCGATAAAGATCTTCATATCCAGCAATTCGGCAATATCCCTGAAGTGCAGGATGAATAATCCTTCAACAATGATAATTGGGGCAGGCTTGATCTCCAGCATTTTAGGTGTAGCGTTGGGGTTGCCAAAGCAATACTCTTTTTTGGTGAATGACTGGCCCGCGATCAGCTTATTGATATCGGAAATAAAATGGTCCCTGTCGATAGTATGCGGCAGATCGAAATTGTATAGTTTGTTCTCTTCGGGTGTCATGTTATCGGCAACGGGGATGTAATAATCATCCTGCGATACCAGGCACACTTCGTCCGTTTTAAAATGATTAAGGAAACAGTTTAAAAAAAACGTTTTGCCCGAGCCGCTGCCGCCGGCTATGCCAATAATATAAGGTTTACTCATTCGGGATACCGTAACTTATAGATACATGGAAGCGTTTATCTAAAGCACCCAGCGATTCGGCTACGTTTTTGGTCATCACCACTATCACATCCTTGGTGTTTTCAGTCTCGGTAAAACGGCCCACAACCTTCACAAAAGTGGTGCGGTTGGTCATGGGGTTGGTGATCTTTATCACGGTGCCTATAGGCGCGGTGCGATGCAATATCATTCTTTTGTTAGGGTCGCTATTTTCATTATCCATCCAAACCGCTATACCGCTTTCGTTCTTTTCGCTCAGGCCGTACCTATCGCCCACTATTTTGTGGCCGTTAAAATCAACGGTATCGTGAGGCGAAACCTTAGTGCTGTCGCGCTTGGCTACCGGTGTTTGCGGGGCATCGGGCTGCTCAACAAAGCTGTCTTCGGTTTTGAGTGGTTTGGTAGTTTTGGCTACAGGCTTCTCTATAGGTTTGGTTTCAACCGGCTTAGTAACCGGTTTTTCAACATTGGCTTTTGTAACCGGCTTCTCAACAGGTTTCTCGGTTGTTTTTTCAGGCTGTTGTTTTACAACAGGGGCCTCTGTAACGGCTTCGGCAGGAGGATTAGTTGCTTTTACCAGAAGTATCTGCCCCGGTTGAAGTGTGTTCGATTTTAAGCCATTCGTCACGATCAGTTCGTCAACTGTGCTGCCAAACTTTTTAGCTATGCCAAAAAGAGTTTCGCCTGGCGAAACTTTATATTGCATGGTTTGCACTTTAGCGCCTGCCTTATTTGCTGCACTGGGATGAGCGGCGGGCTTTTCGTTGAACGGAATATCGGTGGGTACTTTAATAATATCGCCAATCTGTATTTTGGCGTCTTTATTAAACGTTATGATCTCTTTTGGCGATACATTGTACCGACGGCCTATTGAATAATAATTGTCTTTTGGATCGGCCTTATGTAGAATTACTTTTTTGCCATTTTGGTTTTCAACGCCTATCGAGTCGAATAGGGGATTTGCAAAAACCGTTGCTGTAAGCGATGACAATACAATGGTGAATAGCAGAAAATTTAACTTCATCATTTTTGTTTAGCAGCAGCTATAAATTTAAAATTTTTAACTCCCGGGTGTTTTTAATGTAAATTAATTGATTTTTATACATAATGAACGCTTCGGGTTGCAGTTTTTGTATCTGGTCGGTTAATATATCCTCGTAAACCAATGTGCCATTTTGCTCAACAAATAAATGTTGAGTAAGCAGGCCTTGATTTGAAGAATGCAAAGATACAATTCTAAAACCATTGTGTTCTATATAATGGTAATTACCTGCCAATTCAACCTCTAAAAAAATGTTGCATTCTGATGGTATGTTATTTAAAATTTGAGGGAAGGTGATAGCCGATGTTTGTTCAATATCAATAGATGGATCAAACGGTCTTAGCGTTGCACCTGTTTGGGTATTAAGCAAATAATAAAAAGGCGGCTGCATCTGGGTATTATACGCAATGGGGCCATTTATAGTTATCTCGTCTATAGCGAAGTTATAGTTGCTCCATAATAGCGAACCGTTTTGTCCATCAAAAGCATAAATACCTTTATGTATAGGGCTTTGTGCCGATTGAAAGCCATGTAATAACATTATCCCGTCAAAACTGCCTTCAAGTCCGGTAAGCCATTTTTCGGGCAACGAAAGATTGTCGAAGTCTAGTTTACCGGTTGTCAGATCTATTGATGCAAAGGAGACCTCGCGGGTTTCGGCACTGCGTATTTCAGCGAACAGTAAACCAGCCTGTTCGTCGATAACAAACTTCCATATCTGTCCGTTAAACCGCTGGCTGATGTAGGGTTGTAAGAGCATAGGCCGTAAACATAAAAAAACCTGTCGGATTTCGACAGGTTCTGTATTTTTATCAAGTGTGATATTAAAACCTAAATCCTACGGTTAAGTAACCATTGTTATAGGTTTTATCCAAATTGGCTACCGGCGTGTTAGTTGCAACGGTATAGGGAGTTACTAATTGTGTACCTTTTACATTGGTAAATGTTGCATCAACATAAAACTTTTCAAACCTTACGCCTAAGCCACCACTAATGGTTTTGGTACTTTCAACGCCCTTTTGCGGGTTGCCCTGTATGTTGTAACCACCGCGGATAAATAGCTGATCTAATCTTAACTCGCCACCTGCATGTATATTAGCAGTTGACTGGTACCCAGTTTTAATATCATGATTATCCTGTGTGGCGTCGTAACCATCGGTGCTGCTTAATTTAACCGATGAGTAATCCACATATTCGGCATCGGCAGTTATAAAGCCATAGCTGCCAAAAAATACCGCCATACCACCGCTAACCTTTAAAGGTGTGTGAAAGTTATAAGTGAAAGGGTAATCGGCAGGGCCGCCCGGGCCTGGTGCGCCTACGTTATATTGCGTACGTAAACTTTCCGAATAATCGTCTTGTACGGTATAATAGGTGGGCGTAGTAAAGGTCGCGCCAATCCTTACGGCGTCAACAGGTTTGTAGATAAGGCCCAAACGCGCGTTAAAACCGTCGCCTGTAGTAACCTGATTTTGGTTGTAGACCGATGTGTAGGTGACGTTTATCGGGTTATTGTTGGCATCTAAAATAGATGCCGCGCCGCTCTCGGTAAAGGTGTTATCAACATTATAGCGCAGGCTGGTTATGCCAATACCTAAACCTAAATAAAGTTTGTTGCTGTAATTGGCGCCCATGGACAGGCTAAACTCGTTTTCGCCGCCCTCGCGCTGCATGGCATTGCTCTGTGTAACACCTGGCTTTGCATTACCGCGATAGGTTGCCCCCAAACTTGGGTTTGATGGGTTGATGTAATACTGATCGATAAGCGCGTGGTTATAGGCCCAGTCCTGCAGGCTATTGCCATTGGTTGGATCGACACCATATGTATTGGCGAGGCTGGCGTAATAGTCGGTAATAGAATTATTGTTGTTTTTGCCGCCATAATTTACATTGGCATAAAAGTCGTTTTTACGGTTAAATGATACCCCAAAGTTTAAACTAAGCCATCCCTGGGTTTTATCTGATCCGCGCGGGGTGTTTAATCTTGAATAAAACACGGCTGCGGCGTTGTTAAGGTTTAAGTTTGATGAAGTGCCGCTATTGGCTGTGCCAAGATAGGTTGATTTGATGTTGGACGAATTGTACTCGGGGGTAAAAGCAGCTTCGGAATGGGTGAAGAAGCCGATACCTGCGGGGTTGCCGCTGATGGAGCTTAAATCGCCACCGACAGCGGTTTGGGTATTACCTATTGCTTTTATGCGCGACGTTGAGCCTGTTTGCCCTGTAGAAAACAGTACCGCATCCTGCGAATATTGAGCAAAACTATTTTGGGCGAGGACTACTATAGCCACCGCAGTTAGTAAATATTTAACCTTCATTAAAGTAAGATGTTTGATGTAGACTTTATTTTTGCAAAGAAACCGTTTATTGAGCGTTTTTTTTATTTAGCCTGTGTGTAATTTGTAGTAATTACGTTTTAATTAACTATTTATTGCACACAGGCTAAAACTGGTTTCTTTTAATTCAACGTTAAAATTATGGCCTTATCGGGCGTGCGCCACCGCCGCCGCTACTGCCCGACGAAGAACTGCTGCCACTACTACCAGATGACGGCTGGTAAGAGGGCTGATATGATGGTTGCGGTTGATATACCGGCTGCGGGCGAGATACTTGCTGTATAGTTGGTGTATTATTGCCAGGAGATGGATTAACACTGGTTGTACGTGGCTGACGCGCATTTGCAGGCGGAGTATAACCACCGCTACGGCCTGCAGCAGGAAGTGTAGTATTGGCTAACCCTGACCCGCGATATGGCCTTGCAGTTGCATAACTGCCTACATTATAATACGAATAAACGCCTCCATAAGCCGAGCCATAGTATCCACCATAACCATAAGTGCCATAACCCAGTCCGTATAGCGGGCCGGAGCCATAGTTGTAGTAATACGGATTATAGGCATAAGTATAAGGATAATAGCTACCATAGTAACCTGAGCCAATACCATAACTTAAGCTAAGGCCTAAACCTGTGCCAAAGTAAGGGTTGAAGTATGGGTTAACGCTGCCATAATACAGGTTATCGTAGTACGACAACGCGAACGGTGAATTATAAAAACGGTTTAACCTTGCCGAGTAGCTATCATATGTATAATAGTTATCGCTATAATCGCTTACAGTGGTGGTGTAATCGTCATGGCGGTAGTTGCTTACTCTTTCGGCATATACAGGCTGGTCGCCGGCTTTGGCTGTGGTATTGTAAACATCGTCATAGCTGTCACCCTTTGCCGAGGCCAATTTATTTTGAGTAGAACAGGAACTCAGTGCAGCGATAGCACCTATAAGGAACAAGCCTTTCGTAATGTTCAGTTTCATGGTTGATTGGTTAAAAAGTAAAAGTTTAAATAAAGTATAAATTTATAAATTTGGCGGCAATAATAAACATAATTTCACAGTCAAATTTTTATAGCACTCTATGAGCAAAGGAATCATTAGTAAAGACGAGGATTATTCGCAATGGTTTAATGATTTAGTTGTCAAAGCAGACCTGGCAGAGCATTCGGCAGTAAGGGGCTGTATGGTTATCAAACCGTACGGTTATTCCATCTGGGAGAAAATGCAGGCAGTACTCGATCAAATGTTTAAAGAAACAGGGCACAGCAATGCATATTTTCCACTTTTTATACCAAAATCTTTTTTTTCGAAAGAAGCCAGTCACGTTGACGGTTTTGCCAAAGAGTGTGCCGTGGTTACGCATTACCGCTTAAAGAACGATGGTAGTGGTAATATTATTGTTGACGAGGAAGCAAAATTAGAAGAAGAGCTGATCGTTCGGCCAACATCTGAAACGATCATCTGGAATACCTATAAAGGCTGGATACAATCGTACCGGGATCTGCCTATTTTGGTGAATCAGTGGGCCAACGTAGTGCGCTGGGAAATGCGTACCCGTTTGTTTTTACGCACCACCGAGTTTTTATGGCAGGAAGGGCATACCGCACACGCCACTGCCGAAGAGGCTATTGCTGAAACCGAGCAAATGCTGAATGTATATGCCGACTTTGCCGAAAACTGGCTGGCATTGCCAGTAATTAAGGGCCGCAAAACACCTAACGAACGTTTTGCTGGTGCATTGGATACTTATTGTATAGAGGCATTGATGCAGGATGGTAAAGCTCTACAAGCCGGTACCTCGCACTTTTTAGGGCAAAATTTCGCTAAGGCCTTTGATGTGAAGTTTGCCAATAAAGAAGGCAAATTGGATCACGTATGGGCCACGTCGTGGGGCGTATCAACCCGTTTAATGGGCGCGCTGGTAATGGCCCACTCTGATGATGCCGGTTTGGTATTGCCACCAAAACTGGCGCCTATACAGGTAATTGTTGTGCCGATATTTAAAAGCGAGGATGAACTGGCGCAGATATCCAACGTTGCTGATGATTTGATCAAACAACTGAAAGCGAAAAATATTCGCGTAAAATATGACGATAGGGATACACAACGCCCCGGGTTTAAGTTTGCCGAATACGAATTAAAGGGCATACCTTTGCGTGTTGCTATCGGTGGCCGCGATTTGACTAACGGCACAGCCGAACTGGCTCGCCGTGACACAAAGACTAAAGAAACGGTACAGCAGGCTGGTCTGGCCGAAAATATTGAAAAGCTGTTGGTGGACATACAAGATAATATCTACCAAAAAGCATTGAAATTCCGTACTGAAAATACCCGTAAAGCCGATAGCTACGACGAGTTTAAAAAGATGCTGGATGAAACCCCTGGCTTTATCTCTGCACATTGGGATGGTACGCCAGAGACCGAACAGCGCATAAAAGAAGAAACTAAAGCCACTATCCGTTGTATTCCGTTGGATAACCCACAGGAAGACGGTGTGTGTATGGTAACCGGCAAACCAAGCACGCAAAGGGTACTGTTTGCCAGGGCATATTAATTAGGTTGTCAGTTGTGGGTTATCAGTTGTCAGTTAAGGCAATATAATAACTTGTAACCGACAACTCACAACTGAAAACAGATAACTAACATTATGAAATTCGCAACCAAAGCTATACATGCAGGGCAGGAGCCCGATCCAACAACCGGCGCGGTAATGACGCCGATATATCAAACATCAACCTACTGGCAAAAAACGCCGGGCGATAATAAGGGGTACGAGTATTCGCGTGGTACAAACCCAACCCGTAAAGCTTTGGAGGATTGTTTGGCAGCCTTAGAAAATGCTAAGCACGGCCTGGCGTTTTCGAGCGGATTGGGCGCTACCGATTCGATCATGAAGCTGCTGGCCCCGGGCGATGAAGTGATCACCGGCGATGACCTTTACGGCGGTTCATACCGTATGTTTACAAAGATATTTGCCAACTACGGTATCAAGTTCCATTTTATCGATATCTCGAAACCCGAGAATATCAAACCGTACATCAACGATAAAACGAAACTGATCTGGCTGGAAACGCCTACCAACCCAACGATGAAGATCATCGATATTGCCGGTGTTGCAGCTATCGCGAAAGCAAACAATATTTTGCTTTGCGTTGATAATACCTTCGCCTCGCCATACCTGCAAAATCCCATTGATCTGGGTGCCGATGTCGTGATGCACTCAGCCACTAAATACCTGGGTGGCCACAGCGACGTAGTGATGGGGGCCTTGATGCTGAATGACGACGAACTGTACAAAAAACTATGGTTTTTCTATAATGCCACAGGCGCTACACCCGGCCCGATGGATAGTTTTTTGGTACTGCGCGGTATTAAAACGCTGCATCTGCGTATGAAAGCACATTGTGAGAACGGCCGTCAGATAGCTCATTTTTTAAAGAACCATCCTAAGGTTGATAAAATATACTGGCCGGGTTTTGAGGATCACCCTAACCATGATATTGCAAAAAAACAAATGCGCGATTTTGGCGGTATGATATCTTTCACCATTAAAGGTGCTACGCTCGAAGATACTTATAAACTGGCAGGTTCATTCAAAGTGTTTACTTTGGCTGAGTCGTTAGGTGGGGTAGAATCACTGATCAATCACCCGGTAAGCATGACCCACGGCAGTATCCCTAAAGAGCAACGTGATAAAGCAGGTGTGGTAGACAGTCTGCTGCGTTTAAGCGTTGGGGTTGAAGATATCGACGATCTGCTGGAAGATTTGAAACAGGCGTTAGCGTAAATAGATAAAAGAGCAAGGAGCAAAGATTAAGGATATTTCAAGGGTTTTTGTTCTTTGCTCCTTATTCCTTGCCCAAATGATTGAGAATCTAAAAGCTTTCCTCGACAGTAAAGTACTTCAATACAACCAGGCCAACTTTATCCCGAACGACCCGATCAGCATACCACACCTGTTCAGCAAAAAACAGGATATCGAGATCATTGGCTTTTGGGCGGCTACCCTGGCTTGGGGACAACGGGTAACCATCATCAAAAAATGTAAAGAATTGATTGCCCTGATGGATGGCGAGCCTTACGATTTTATCATGAATCATGCAGAGCCTGATTTGAGAAAGCTGCTCAAGTTTAAGCACCGTACTTTTAATGATATTGATACCCTGTATTTTATAAACTTCTTCCGGTATCATTATGAACGGCACGATAGTTTGGAGGCGGCATTTATGCCAACATCAATAACTGATAACAGACAACTCTCCACTGAGAACTCCCTAAACCACTTCCGCCAATACTTCTTTTCCTTGCCCGATCATCCGCGACGTACCATGAAGCATGTATCGTCGCCATCGCAAAAATCGACCTGTAAGCGGCTCAATATGTTTTTACGCTGGATGGTGCGTAAGGACGGCGCGGGTGTCGACTTTGGTATCTGGAACCATATCCAACCGTCAGACCTCATCATGCCGTGCGATCTGCACGTTGACCGGGTGGCACGTAAACTCAAGCTCATTAACCGAAAGCAAACTGATTGGCAAACCGCGGTCGAGTTGACAGAAGCCTTAAAGAAATTCGATCCTGTTGACCCGGTGAAGTACGATTTCGCATTGTTTGGTTTAGGGATTGAGGAAAAGTTTTAAATCCTATTGCTCGGTTGAATTAATAATAATCCTGTTTTTTGATAAGATGTGACTCAAAAACTATCCATGTTTTATATAAGGATAGTGGTAAACGGGTTGGCCTGGAAAGATGATCTGCTCAATACCCGGATATTTACTAACGCAAAGCAATTTTTTAACCCTATTAAAGCGGACTGATGTATTTTTGAGACCAATTGCAACAACTTGTGATAGTGTTTGGCATGTTGCTTGTTAATATTTTGATAGTCAATGTACTGTGACAATGTTACAGTGTGTTTAATTAACATTAATTAACTGAGACCATGGATCACTATAGAGAAATACGCAACACCTTAGCCTGGCACAACGAGGGCAAGTTTGAGGTTGAGTTGGTAAATGGAGTAATTACCAAACTTAACTTTTGCGAACCGGGAAAAGGTCCGCACGATACAGGGCAGTGTCTTACATCAACCAATTTTAAGTTTCTGCAGGCAGTATATACCAGTCTGGGCGATTTGTTCGCTTTTATTGAAGAAGAGAACAAACGTTTAGGTTACAGCTACGCGCGCCCGGCTGAATTTCAGTACGTACCTTCGGAAGAAATTGAAGAAATCGATAATAATTATCCTGCAAATGGAGAAACGATATTAAGGCCGTTAATTAACTACGAGCACCAGCCCGAAGAAAACGAACAAAATACCGGAAACAATAAACTGAGAGATATAGGGTAGATATACTTAAATTGCTATTTGGCTATATCTGAATAACAAAACAGCCTGCCTATTGTATGATAGGCAGGCTGTTTAACAGCTTTATCTGGATATTATAGCTTTAATCTTAAACCTAACTCAACATCGCCGCTGGCGTTATAGTTAATAGTAGCGGTGTTGGTAGTATAGAATGCCAATACAGCAAATGATGTTTTGTTGACCCCAACACCAAATGTCATGGTATTATTGCTGTGATAAAGCCCCTGCAAGTTAAATACGTTTTCGTTAAAGCCTACATCTACGCCGGCATCAACAATACCACGAGCACCCTTTAAGCCTCTGAAAATTGCTTTAGGCTCGAAAGTGATGTCTTTAACATCACCTAATTTATAGCTTGCCGATGCAAAGTATAAAGATTTATCAACCGTATTGTTATCCTTAAAAGTTGATTTTAAATTTGGTAACACACCCTGAATAGTCAGCTTATCGCTGGTGTATGATATACCGAAATCGCCATCAACATAATTCTGTTTGTTGTTAAAGTTGGCTACGGTTTGGTCGCTGGCATCGCCCACAATGTTGTCGGTTTGTACATGCTGGTTCAATATACCGGCAGATAAGCCAAAATTCAATTTCTGATTGTTGGCACCAACTGGCAGGTGATACGCATAGGTTACTACCGCACGGCTGGTTCTGATCAAACCTGAAAAGTCGTTATAAAGATTCAGACCTAAACCAACTTTATTCATCTGGTACTCAACCGTTCCGGATTGTGTTGATGGTGAACCTTCAACGCCGATGGCTTGTTTACGGTAATCAACATTGATGTTCCAGCCCGCGTTTAAGCCGGCCATTGCCGGGTTAAACAGATACTGGTTTGAAAAATATTGCGACGCCAACGGATTTAATTGCGCTTTTGCAGTTGTAGCACAGGCTACGGAAGCTAAAGCAAAAGCGGCAACTATATACTGTTTATATGATGATTTCATTATGATGTTGTTATAAAGTTTAGTCTCTGATTATAGTTAGGTAGCCTGTGTATTTTGGAGCGCCGCTGCCAAGGTCGATTACATAATAGTAAGTGCCTTGTGTAAGTGGTTGCCCATTATAGGTGCCGGCCCAGTCATTCAGATAATTAGTAGCCGTGAATACTACTTTACCGGCTTTGTCGACTACTTTTACCAAACTGGTTGGATAGTAATCAATGTTTTTGATGATCCAGGTGTCGTTTTTGCCATCGCCGTTAGGGGTAATGATATTGCTGGTGATCAAAGGATACAAGGTGCCAACATTTAAACTAATAGTTTGCGTGGTTGAACAGTTACTGGCATTAGTTACCACTACAGTAAACGTTTCAGAGGCTTTCGGTCTAACCGTAACTGTAGCTGTATTTTGGCCGCTGATGATATCGGCAGCAGGGCTCCAGATATAAGTAGCGCCACCAGCGCTCGCAGTAAGTTGCGCAGTTACGCCCTTGGTGATGTTTGTGCCTACATTGCTGGTAATATTAACGTTTGGCAGGCTGTTAACGGTTATATTAAAGCTGCGGGTATATGTATCTACACCTCCGCCGGCTGTTCCGCCATTATCTTTAACAGTTACTGTAACCACAGCTGTACCGCTGGCATTAGGCGCAATGGTATAATTGATCTGACCGGTTGTTGCACCCGATACCTGGAACACACCTAACTGTGAAAACAAGGCAGGATTAGTTGAAGATATCGACAACACTACGGTTTGCGTAGCTTCAGTACCTGGAGTTATGCCGGTTAACGCGATAGTTTGTTGTGCTGAAGTATAGCAAATGTTTACATCATTAATGGCTGCAAGGGTAGGGGCAGAATTGACCGGTGCAATGCCGGTGCCGTTTAAGGTAACGGTTTGGCTGGTAGCACCAGTTGCGGCAACTGTTATTGTGCCGTTTGCTGCGCCTGTTGCAGTCGGAGTAAATTGTACGTATACGTTTTGCGAGCTTAACATCTGCAACTGTGTAAAGCTTACGCTTGTACCATAGGTGCCTGTTGCTGAAGTAGCAATAGCATAAGGTGCCGCAACTGATACCGTAACACCGCTTGCAGGTATATTAGTACCCGATATCAAGAAACTTTGAGCTGCCGAAGCCGAGCCAACGGTTTGACTAAAGGTTAATGTTGAAGGTGTTAAGCTAAGTGTTGGTGCGGCTGCTGATGTACCTGCGCCGGTTAAAGTTACCGTTTGGCTGGTAGCGCCCGTGCTGGCAACTGTAATTGTGCCATTTGCCGAACCTACAGCAGCAGGAGTAAATTCAACATAAACCGGGACGCCGCTGGCTACCTGGGTTGAAGTAAGCGTTACCGAAGTGCTGTAAGTGCCCGTTGCCGATGTAGACAAGCTGTATGGTGCAGTGGTAGTAACAGTAACACTGGTTGATAACGCAGTGCCTGTTACAGTAAATGATTGTGCGGCCGAAGTACCGCCTACTAACTGGATAAAGGTTAAGCTTCCTGGTGCTGCTGTTAGCGTTGGGCCAGACGACCCAAGTGCCGGCTCGATAGGAGAAGCTGAGTTTTGTGGGTTTACTGTTGTTGGTACCACAAAGTCGGCTGAGTTATCATTGCTGTCGTATCCGTTTCCTTTTAGGTCATCGCTACCGCCTGATGCCATTGTGGTTGCGGTTGAGGTAGAGAATGCTTTACGTTCAACCGAGGTTGAGTTTGATGGGGCCGGAGCCGGGCCGGTACCTTCATAAGTAGTGGCTGTAGTGCCGAACCCTAAAAAGTCGACTACGTTTGAACCTGTTGCTGCTACAGAAGTAGGTAGGTTAGCATCGCTAAATAATACCACTTTACCGGCAGTAGCGCCAATTGGGATGGTACCTATCAGATCGGGAGTTGGTAAAGCGGCAGGCGAGTTGGTACCGGCGGCTTCTTGTATCAGGTAGTAGGCGTGCGCCTTTATTACTGTTCCAGAAGGTATAACTGTTTGATTGCTAGTGCTATATGTTGTTCCGGCGGCTGAAGCATAAGCTACCGACCAGCCGCCAATATTTACATCGGCACCAGTGGGATTATATAGTTCAATAAAATCGTTGGTGTAAACGGCGCCGCTGTTACCGCCGCCGCCATACATTTCGCTGATTACAACGTGGTTGGCGCCCGAACCACCGCCCGAAGATGCAGCAATGCCTGCACCGGTAAGATTTACCGTTTGGGCAGTAGCGCCTGTGCTGGTTATGCTAACGCTGCCATTGGCAATACCTGCTGCTGTCGGGCTGAATTTAACATATACAGTTTGCGTACTACCCATTTGGGCTTGGGTAAAGGTTATGGATGTGCCATAAGTTCCGGTTAATGATGTAGCGATGCCATATGGCGCTGCAACACTTAACGCCACACCACCCGTGCCGATGTTTGTACCGCTAACGGTAAAGCTTTGCGCAGCCGAAGTGGAGCCAACCGCCTGGGCGGTTCCAAAATCGAGCAAGCTTGGTGTTACGGCTAAAACAGGTGTCGCTGGCGAAATGGCTGTACCAGTTAAAGTTACGGTTTGTGCAGTGGCACCTGTGCTGGCAATGTTTATGGTACCCGGATTTGCTCCGGCTGTTGTTGGGCTAAATTCAACATAAACTGTTTGTGCACTACTCATTTGCACTTGTGTAAAGTTTAAGCTGGTGCCAAAAGTGCCTGTAGAAGAGGTTGAAATACTATAAGGTGCTGCTACAGTTAATGCGACGCCACCCGAGCCAATATTGGTTCCGTTTAATGAGAAGCTTTTAGCCGTTGATGTAGTGCCTGTAAGTTGTGTTGTGCCAAAATCCAATGAGGTTGGTGTTGCACTTAATGTTGGTGTTGCTGTAACTGATGTACCTGTTAATGTTACCGATTGTGCAGTAGCGCCTGTACTGGTAATATTTATGGTACCCGGATTTGCACCTGCTGTTGTTGGGCTAAACTGAACATATATATTTTGCGCGCTGCTCATTTGCGCCTGTGTGAAACTTAAGCTATTGCCATAAGTGCCTGTAGCTGATGATGAAATACTGTATGGTGCTGCTACGCTTAATGAAACGCCACCCGCACCTATATTAGTTCCGCTTAATGAAAAGCTTTTAGCTGTAGATGTTGTACCAACAGACTGTGTTGTGCCAAAATCTAAAGAAGTTGGCGTTGCACTTAAGGTTGGGGTAGCTGCTGCGGCAGTCCACAATAATGAAAAGTCATCAATACCTGTTGATGCGCGGCTATTGCTTCCGGTGGTAGCTGCTAAAGCGGATATCCTGATAGTAACTACACCGCTTTGGTTATCTAATGCATTTCCGAAATCAACAGTTACTGTATTGTTGCTGAAAACGGCATTTCCGGTAACCATAGTACCTACAGCAGCGGCTGTGGTAAAGCTGGTTGGCGAGGCTCCGAAACCATAATCGACAACCCAGGTAGTAGTACGTGTTACCGTAGCTGTATTATCTAATGATTGTAATGCAAAACTTAACTTAAATCCAGTTTTACCTGTAGTGTTTGCTATTTGAAAAACAAAAGAAGCGCCTGGGTCATACCCGGTTGACGAAGTTTGCCTTACACCCAAAGCACGATTGGTAGCCGCCAGTTGATCTGTTGTAGAAAGTGTTGCGCTCTGCCCGTCCGCTGACGCAAAATTTTTAAAACCTGCCCCGGTGGCATTCCAGTAGGTTGTGGTGCCTGGTGTGCTGATAAAAGCTGTGGTTGGTGCATTACCGACACTGCTGGCTGTTGCGCCAACCATAATACCAAAGCCATTGGGTAGACCTGAACCTATACCGTCAAAATTTTCAGTGTATGGGCTGCTGCTTAAAGTTACCGGTGTGCCCAACTGTGCCATCAACTGGGTTGGCAAAAATAGCAGTAAGGAATAGAATAAGTAGAGTAAGGTTTTTTTCATGTTCGATATTTATGTGCTTTCCAATTAAAAAAGTGCCTACGAAAGTATCAATTTAAAGTTTATGGTACTTTAAATTAATGTTAACAAAAAAAATAGCAGTAGTTGAAATTAATACGACAAGCAAGTTAATGCTTTTTTTATATAATTTGTAGGGTGTATCTTAAAAATTTTTAGAAATAATAACTTGCAGTGATCGAAAATGTAGATTGGAAACAGTTTTGTTACAAACATCTGGTTTCCTGAAATTTAACCAAAAGTTAAATTTATATGTGCCGATAACAAAGTTAAAACTTATACCAGACAGTTTTATGCCGTAGATTAATTAAAAGCGCCACTATATTTGATATCAATTGCCGACCTTTGCCCCAATGTCGCAAATTAAGGAAGATACCATTGTTGCCCTGGCAACCCCAAATGGAGTAGGTGCCATAGCGGTTATTCGCCTGTCGGGGCCCGACGCCATAATCATAGCCAACGAAGTTTTTAAAGGGAAGAACCTTACCAGGCAGCAATCGCACACCATTCATTTTGGGTCTGTTGTGGACGGAGATGTTATCTTAGACGAGGTTCTGGCTTCAGTTTTTGTAGCACCACGATCATACACCCGCGAAAACGTGGTTGAGTTTTCCTGCCATGCCTCTCCGTATATTATTACATCTATCATCAAACTCCTTATTAAAAAAGGTGCCCGGGCAGCTAAACCAGGTGAGTTTACTTTACGGGCCTTTATTAATGGCCAGCTCGATCTGAGCCAGGCAGAAGCCGTTGCCGATTTGATTGCCTCAAATTCAAAAGCATCCCAACACGTGGCTATGCAGCAACTCCGCGGCGGTTATAGCAGCGAGTTGAAACAACTGAGAGAACAACTGGTAAATTTTGCATCGTTGATTGAATTAGAACTCGATTTTTCGGAAGAGGATGTGGAGTTTGCCAATCGTGTGCAACTAAAACAACTCATCGCTAATATCAGTAAAACAATCGGCAAGCTTATCCAATCCTTCGAGCTGGGCAATGCCATTAAATCGGGCGTTAACACAGTTATAGCCGGCAGACCCAATGCCGGCAAATCGACGCTGCTTAACGCCTTGTTAAACGAAGAGCGCGCTATAGTAAGCGATGTTGCGGGCACTACCAGGGATACGATAGAAGAGGTGCTGAACATTAACGGCATTAATTTTCGCCTGATAGACACAGCCGGCCTCCGCGAAGCTACAGATACTATTGAAGCCATCGGGGTTAAAAGAACTCTCGAAAAGATAAGCCAGTCGGCCTTATTGCTTTATGTGTTTGATGCAGTTCAACTTACACCTGCTGAGGTGCGGCAGGATATCGAAAATTTGGTAACCGGCGATCTGCCTGTATTAGCTATAGGCAATAAGATCGATCTGCTGCCAAATGGATTCTCGACTGATGCATTTGCGTTGCCCGATAATGTTGAACTGCTTACTGTATCGGCGCGCGAAAAACAACATATCGATCAGTTAAAGCAAACTATATATAACAAAACGGTGCGTGGCCAACTTACAGGTGATGAAACCCTGGTAACCAATGTGCGCCATCTCGAAGCATTACAAAAAACATATGAGGCTCTGGAGCGTGTTCTGTATGGTATTGATAATCCCATTACCTCCGACTTTCTGGCTATCGATATTAAACAGGCATTGCATTATCTTGGTGAAATTACGGGCCTGGTTACAACAGATGACCTGCTGGAAAATATTTTTTCTAAGTTCTGTATCGGAAAGTAATATGTCAAACAAAGGAATATAAATAAATAATATAATCCTTATTATCAATTGATTATGTAATTGAATTTTGAATTTAATTTCCTTTGTTTGGATGTTGTTTTTACATTTTTTACTGTATATTTACATTTATATAAGAAAAATGTAAATAATTGTAAAGATGAATGTAAAACTCAGGCAACGTAAATCACTTAAGACAGGAAGGGTGTCATTGTATATTGAAGTTTACAAAGGGTATTCAAAAGATAATAGTGGAAAGATCAAACATCATCGAGATTTTGAATACCTTCAGTATTTTCTATACGATGATCCTAAGACACCATCAGAAAAGCAACATAATAAAGACAATCTAAAGGGAGCCGAAGCGGTTGCTGCAAAGAGGTTACTGGAGATTCAGAATGGACATTACGGTTTTGCTACCGACTCAAAGACGAAAACTAACTTTATAGAGTATTTCAGAACGCTTACCAAGCAACGATTTAGAAGCCAGGGAAATTACGGAAATTGGGATAGTGCATTAAAGCATTTGGAAAATTATTGTAGTGCATCAACCACATTTAAAGATATTGATGCTAAGTTTTCAGAGGGTTTTAAGGATTATTTGCTTAATAAAGCCAAAATGAAAACAGGCAAGTCACTGGCTATAAACTCTGCACTTTCTTATTTTAATAAATTTAGAGCGGCCATTAATCAAGCCATTGATGACGGAATTATTACTAACAGTCCGATAAAGAATGTAAAAGGAATTAAGCAAGCACAATCTGAGAGAAAATATCTAACATTTGATGAAATAAGGGCATTAGCTAAGACAGAATGTCGTAGCGAGGTTTTGAAGAGAGCTTTTTTATTTTCTTGCTTAACTGGACTTAGATGGTCTGATATTAATAAATTAACCTGGAGCGAAGTGCAGGAATTCAACGGTAAGTGGAAAGTTCAGTTTACTCAACAGAAAACTAAGTCAGTTGAATATTTAGATATTGCAGATCAAGCAAAAAATTATTTAGGGGAAAAGGGAGAGTTGGATAAAAGGGTGTTTGTCGGTTTAAAATATAGTGCACACATGAACCTAATGATCTCTCAATGGATGTTAAAAGCAGGTATTACAAAGCAGATAACTTTTCATTGTGCGCGTCACACATTTGCTACTTTACAATTGACACTCGGAACAGACATTTATACAGTCTCAAAACTTCTCGGTCATGGTGAGCTTAAAACGACGCAGATTTATGCAAAAATTATAGATCAAAAGAAGCAAGAAGCTGTAAGCCGGATACCTAATTTATTGGATTAATAAAGTATGATTAGCGAATTAGCACGAAAAACGTACAATCAAATTTTTTTTAATGATTTACATATTCTAACAAGTGATGAAGATTCGATTATCTCATTGGTTGAGAATAACATGTTCTTATTAGATAAAAAGATTGATCGTTATTTATTTCTTGAAGAGCTTAAACAGTTATTTTATGAAAAGAAAATTGTTATTGCTCAAGGTCAGATATATAAGTATGGACAAGTTTTAATGAGTGATTATGAAATCATTAAAGCAATTTATAATAGGCTTTCTGATCTAAATATAGTGAAGTCTGTAAGCGTTGTACAATCTTTGGATTGGAGAGGTTCAAATAATAATTTAAAGACATTATTTGACTTTTTAATTGTCAGGTATATACAAAAGGATACGGAATTTAAGGAACTCGAGAATCTTTTCTCTGAGAATATAGAAATACCCCAAAAGCCTGTTCAATGGATTAGTGCCAATCGATTACTTGTTTATCTATTTGAAGAATTATTAAAAAATAACCTAATTGTAAATAAGAGGTATCCTTCAATCATAGAAAATCTAAAACTATTTGTAAACAAATCAGGAAAGTTCATTAAGAGCCAAGACCTAACAACCGCAAAAAATGCTTATTTAGAAGCGAAATTTCCAAAGGACTCTGAATTGGTCAAGGATTTAATATCATCATTAAAACATTGAGTATTATCCATCCATCAATGTTTCTCAATCACAATCGTTTCCTTTATTATCTTTCTTTGCCCTTGTAATTACTTAACAGGGCTTGCAAGTCCATTTACTTACATTTCAAATTGTAAAGCAATGGATATAAATATGACCTCAATTGAGGAACGGTTAGAAAAGATTGAAAGTCTTTTACTATCCCAAAAAGCTGTATTAACTTTTGAAGAGGTAGCCGAATATACCGGCTTATCTAAAAGCTATCTATACAAACTCACATCTCGTAACGATATTCCGTTTTCCCGCCCTAATGGTAAGCAACTATATTTTGACAAGCAAGAAATCGATTCTTGGCTTTTACGCAATCGCGCAAAGACGAACGAAGAAATAGATATAGAGACTACCACCCTGCATACCTTGAGAAAGGCAAAACGCTATAATAAGTGAATATTATTGACACAAACTGTCAATCACTGATTGATACAGTGCATATAAGACTCACTTGCCCATATCCAAATTTGGATTGGGAAAAGATGGAATATAGCAAATCAGGAGAAACCTATAAAACGCATATTGATAATATGCAAATAACGTGGAAAAGCGAAGTATTAACTATTTATGGAAGTTTTCCGCGATTCATTAAGGGTAACAATATTCATAATGTGAGTTTAAGGGAAGCTGAAGAAGGTATATGCAGTTTGGAGCATAAATTAGGGGTAAGCCTGCGCAAAGCAATCATCACTCGTCTCGATTTAGCCACAAATGTCACGTTAGAGAGGAGTATAGAACATTATTTTCATTGTTTGGGCTGTTATAAGAATACCCATAGAAGTAATATTGATAAGTCATCTCTCTATTATATGAGAAAAGGTTTCTCGATATTAATATTCTATGATAAGATAAAAGAAGCGGGTAAGAAATCTGTAGAGAATTATCCTATTGGTGCCAACTATGAAAATCTGATGAGATTTGAATTGAGACTTTTTAGCAAAGCCATAAAGCATCATTTTAAAGATGCCCTTAAGATAAGTGATCTAATAAATCCGGAAACAAATAAATTTCTCATCGAACTTTGGTATAAAGAATATGTATCGATAGAAAAGCAAAGTCCTTTAATTTTTAATCTGAAGGAAAATGATGGGTGGCGAGAGATTAGACAGAAGTTAATTAAAGAAGGTATTGATAGCTTCGGAGGGCTACAATCGACCCTCGAACGATTAAAAAGAGAGAAGTATTTCAACAACAAGAGATCTGAAAGCAGAACGCGTATTAAAGAATATTTAAGAGATATTGATAATCAACCAGGAATGAGTAAAGACGCTCATTTATTGAATGAACTGAATCTTGCCTTTAGTACTGTGTACCGCCAATTTTCAATGATGGATTAAAGTAACTTTAATCAGATATGGGAGCGAAGGCAAGACTTAGTAATCAAGCGAAAATAACTAAAGCAAAAAAGATATGTAAGCATTACAGCGAGGGGGAATATACTATCGCTACTTGCTGCAAAGCGGAATGTGTTGAATACACCACATTTCAAGGCTGGGCACAGCCAAACTTAACACAAGAAGATATAGAAAACGGCAATTATAGACGTGGTTTTGTACACGATGTACACGTAATGTATAAGAAAGCGGTTGTGTCCAATCGTAGTAACTATAAGCTATTGCTTAAAAATGTTGTAAGAGCCGGTTTATTACAACGCATGCGCGGAATGAATGTCGAAGAAGTACAAACAACAATTATCTATGACTTAAACGGCAACCCCATTGGAACGAGGATTAAAAAAAAAGAAAAATTGGTTTTGCCTGATACTTCGGCCCTGATCTTTATAGCTAAGAATATTGACGAAGATTTTTCTGATAAAAAAAAGTCAGAGGTTGAAACTGACTTACACAATCCTTACGAAAATTTCACCCTTCAAGAGTTAAGAAACGAAAGATTAAGGTTAGAGAAAATGCTTGAAAGTGACGATGAGTATTAAAGTAACTTTAATAAAAGCGATTGCTTCATGCCCGCAGTAAAACAAAAGTGAAAATTATTTTGTAATTACTTGTATGGAATGCTAAAAATATTAGCATATCTTTATAATCCGAAATTTGAAGTGTATGCCGGATGCCAAGAAACAGATCATCAGCCAATTGCAAGAGCAGATATTACGCTTGCAGGGATTCAAAGCGGTTACAGGTGTTTCCGAATCTATCGGTTTAGGCGAAATTGAGCGCGCATTCCCAAATGGTGTTTTCCCTGTAGGTGCTATACACGAGTTTTTAAACGAGGAACAGGAAAATAAGGCGGCTTCAAGTGGTTTTATCGCTGGTGTGTTAGCTATGCTGATGCAAAACGGCGGTGCTTGTTTATGGATCGGTACCTCACGTACACTTTTTCCACCGGCATTAAAAGCGTTTGGTGTTGAGCCAGACCGCATTGTTTTTATCGACCTTAAACGTGAACGGGACATATTATGGGCCATGGAAGAAGCACTGAAATGTGAGGGATTAGCCGCCGTTATCAGTGAACTCCGGGAAATAACTTTTGCGCAATCCCGCAGGCTGCAATTAATTGTTGAAAAAAGTAAAGTCACAGGCTTTATATTTCGTAGCGATATGCGCAAGCTAACCTCAACTACTTGTGTTGCCCGGTGGAAAATAAGTCCATTACCCAGCAAACTGGATAGTGATATGCCGGGTGTTGGGTTTCCACGATGGAACATCGAACTTTTAAAGGTACGCAATGGTAATCCGGCTACCTTTCAGGTGGAATGGTTTGCAAACAGATTTAAACCAGTTGAAAGAGCGATTGCCCCAAAAACTATAGAACAACTAAGCAGAAAGGTAGGATGAGATGCAAAAGCGATTTGTTGCAATATGGTTTCGTCATCTATTGACGGACTGGTTAGCTATCAGGCGACCGGCATTAAAGGACATGCCTTTTGTTCTCGCAGCAAAAGATCATAGCAGGCTAATCATTACAGCAGCTAATCCATTAGCCGAATTACAGGGTATCAGATGCGGTATGGCGGTAGCTGATGCCAAAGCAATTATTACCGATCTACAGGTTATTGACGATATGCCCGGAAAGCCCGACAGATTATTAAAAGCATTAGGCGAATGGTGTATTCGTTACACGCCCATTATTGCGGTTGACCTACCCGATGGATTGATATTGGATATAAGCGGTTGTGCACATCTTTGGGGCGGTGAGCGAGCCTATCTAAAAGAAATAGTTACACGATTAAGAAGTAAGGGCTATGATGTACGTGCTGCTATAACCGATACCATTGGCGCAGCCTGGGCCATATCCCGTTTCGGGCAGGTAACACCTGTTATCGAAAGCAATGAACATACGACAGCATTATTGCCCTTACCACCTGTTGCTTTACGTCTCGAACCCGCTACGCTGGAATGCTTACAGAAACTTGGCTTAACCACCATTAAAAGTTTTATCAATATGCCGCGCTCGGTTTTACGCAGGCGTTTTGGCGAACCTTTCTTATCGAGGTTGGGGCAGGCATTAGGTATAGAAGATGAACCTATTATTCCGTTAAGGCCGATACAACCTTACGAGGAACGCTTACCATGTTTAGAGCCAATCTGTACAGCAACCGGGATAGAAATAGTAATACAGAAGCTATTAGAGTTACTCTGTAAACGCCTTAAACAAGAGGGCAAAGGGTTGCGTACCGCCATACTGAAATGTTACCGCATTGATGGCAAAACCATAACGGTAGACATCGGCACAAATCGTGCATCCTATCATATCCCACACCTGTTTAAACTATTCGAGTTAAAAATAAACACTATTGAACCGGCATTAGGCATAGAGTTATTTACACTTGAAGCCTCAAAGGTTGAAGATGTAGATCCCGTGCAGGAAGCATTATGGGCAGGAAAACCCGGCTTAGACGATTTGAATATAACAGAGCTACTCGACCGTTTAGCGGGCAAGATTGGTGCTGATACCATACATCGCTATTTACCCGATGAGCATTACTGGCCCGAACGATCTGTTAAACTTGCTCCATCGTTACAAGATAAACCCACGATTAACTGGAGTAATGATAAGCCACGGCCAACACAATTGTTATCGAGGCCGGAACATATTGAAGTAAGCGCACCCATACCCGACTACCCGCCTATGCTGTTTATTTATAAAGGTAAAACGCATCAGATCAAAAAAGCCGATGGGCCTGAACGTATAGAGCGTGAATGGTGGTTAGATACCGGTGAGCATCGTGATTATTATTATGTGGAAGATGACAAGGGGCAGCGATATTGGCTATTTCGTACAGGTCACTACGATGAGAATAGAAAGCAGCAATGGTTCATTCATGGTTTTTTTGCATGAAATATACAGAGTTACAGGTAACAAGCAATTTCAGCTTTCTGCGCGGAGCGTCGCACCCCAATGAATTGGTGGAGCAGGCAGCAGCTTATGGTTATACCAAAATAGCTGTCACCGACCGTAATACACTGGCGGGCATCGTCCGCGCCCATGTTGTATCAAAGGCAAAAGGTATCGGGTTTATACCTGCTTGCAGGCTTGACCTGTTAGATGGGCCAAGTTTATTAGCTTACCCTACAGATACGGAAGCATATAGCAGGCTATCTGCTTTATTAACAACGGGTAATCTAAGAGCCGAAAAAGGCGATTGCCATCTGTACCGGGCCGATGTATATGCACATGCGAAAGGCATCAAATTTATTGCTGTACCACCGCCTGCATTAAACACCCTGTTTGATTTTGAGGCTGACTTTAAGAATATACTAAAAGAATACTTCGAGGCTTTTGGTAATGACCTATACCTGGCTGCAAGCCGTTCGTACACTGGGGACGATGCAAAAAAACTCTACCGTTTATCGCAATTGGGTGTACCAATGGTTGCAACCAACGATGTACATTACCATCACCCTGAACGGCGGCAGTTACAGGATATTTTAACTTGTGTACGCGAGAAGTGTACCATTCAAAACGCAGGGTTCAGGCTGCATCAAAATGCAGAGCGACATTTAAAATCAATCGGGGAAATGCACCGCCTGTTTCGACAATACCCTGATGCAATACACAATACCGAGGTTATTGCTGAAGCCTGTAATTTTTCACTCGACAGCTTAAAATATGTTTACCCCAAAGAACTAACGCCAAGTGGCCGAACAACGCAGGAAGAACTTGTTTACCTCACATGGAAAGGCGCAAAAGAACTCTTTGGCGATGTTATCCCGGAAAAGATCAAATCACAGATCATTGATGAACTGGCGTTTATGGAGAAGAAGGATTACGCTTCGTACTTTCTGGCAGTTTACGATTATGTACGTTTCGCAAGGGAACAAGGGATATTATGTCAAGGACGTGGTTCGGCGGCTAACTCGGTGGTTTGCTATTGCCTGGGTATTACCTCGGTCGATCCTACCAAATTCAAATTACTTTTTGCCCGCTTTATGTCGGATGCCCGCGATGAACCACCAGACATTGACGTAGATTTTGAACACGAGCGCCGGGAAGAAGTAATGCAGTACATCTACAACAAATATGGGCGCGACAGGGCGGCGATCGTAGCGACAGTAACCCAATTACACCACAAGGGGGCAATAAAGGATGTGGGCAAAGCTATGGGCTTATCTGTAGATACTATTAATCACCTATCAGGTACTGCCTGGGATTTTAATGAGATACAACTACCCGAAGACCCGCATTTACGGAAGACGCTCGAACTGACTGCTCAAATGATGGGCTTTCCACGACAACTCGGGCAGCATACAGGTGGTTTTGTCATTACAGAAGGGCAGTTATCAAACCTATGTCCTATTATGAATGCCCGTATGGTGGACCGTACCTGTATTGAGTGGAACAAAGACGATATCGATGCTTTGGGCTTTTTAAAGGTAGATGTACTGGCATTGGGTATGCTCACCTGCATACGTAAGGCTTTTGATCTCGCTAAAAAACATTACGGGCTTGATCTTACTTTGGCGAATATTCCTCAAGATGATTCGGCAGTTTACGAAATGATTAGCCACGCCGATACTATCGGTGTCTTTCAGATCGAGAGCCGGGCGCAAATGTCGATGTTGCCACGGCTAAAGCCTAAATGCTTTTACGACCTGGTTATTGAAGTAGCCATAGTAAGGCCGGGGCCGATACAGGGCGATATGGTGCATCCTTACCTACGCAGGCGCGACGGTATCGATCCGATAGAATACCCATCTAAAGAACTGGAAGACATATTGGGCCGAACACTAGGTGTCCCTTTGTTCCAGGAGCAAGCGATGGAAATTGCCATTGTTGCGGCAGGATTTACACCTGCGGAAGCCGATGAGCTACGCCGGAGTATGGCAACCTTTAAAGCCAAAGGGCAGGTTAGCCAGCATAAGGTAAAATTGGTTGAGGGCATGGTTGCCAACGGCTATCAACGTGATTTTGCCGAGCGTGTTTTTAAACAGTTAGAGGGTTTCGGTAGCTATGGATTCCCTGAAAGCCATGCGGTAAGTTTTGCGTTGTTGGTTTATGTTTCCTGTTGGCTTAAATGCTATTACCCCGATGTATTCGCCACAGCAATACTTAATAGCTTACCGATGGGTTTCTATCAGCCTGCGCAATTAGTTATTGATGCCCGTAAACATGGGGTTGTGGTGCGAGAGGTAGATATTAACTATTCGTTTTGGGATAATACGATGGAAGAAAAAGCAGGTCAATATCACGCTATCCGGCTCGGTTTTAGGCACGTTAAAGGCATTAGCGAGGATGATGTGCAAGGTCTGGTAACTGCACGTATTCAGAATTACAATACTATTCCCGAATTATTGAATGCCGGGGCATCATTAACAACATTAGAGAAACTGGCCGATGCAGATGCTTTTCGTTCAATTGGTATCGACCGCCGCCAGGCACTTTGGGAAGTATCGGCATTAGCAGATAGCCCTATCGCTTTATTTGAGGGCCAACCGTCTGAAAGTGCAATTGAAACACAGGTTACTTTACCATTGATGACGGCCTCGGAACATGTTGTTCAGGATTACGCTGCTACGTCACTATCCATAAAAGCACACCCGGTTAGCTTTGTGCGCGAAAAATTGCGGTTATTACATATACGCTCTACTGCCGAACTAAATGCGGTAAAACACGGCGAAATAGTAAAAGTAGCCGGGTTAGTCTTGGTTCGTCAAAGGCCCGGTACAGCTAAAGGCGTTGTTTTTATTACGATTGAGGATGAAGTCGGTGTTTCAAACCTGGTTGTTTTTCAAAAACTGTTTGACCAGTACCGAAAAGAGATCGTACAATCAAAACTGCTAATGGTAGAGGGTAAATTAGAACGCGAGGGTGAAGTGGTGCATGTTATTGTTAAACGCTGTTTTAACTTAAACGGCTTGTTAACTGGATTGACAGCTACAAACAATGCTGATTTACCAATATTAAGTTTAGCCCGTGCCGATGAAACTACCGCACCTGTAGCTAATGAACGAAATACACCACGAGATAAAGTACCTGCAAAGGATGTGTTTTATAAGGGTAGAAATTTTAGGTAAATAGGTAAAAAACTTGCCATAAATCATTGATTTTCTTATATTTATAATAAATAAACAATTGATTTACAATGATTTATTCCATAGGTCACGGAAATAAAAAAATAGAGGATTTTATTAACTTACTACATCAATACGAAGTAGAAATATTGATTGATGTTAGGAGCATCCCCTTTTCTCGTTTTCACTCTCAGTTTAGGCAAGCCAATTTAAAATCCAGCCTGGAAGTCGCCGGCATATCATATCTTTTTTTAGGCGATGAGTTAGGTGGCCGCCCCAAAAATCCCGACTTATACGTTGATGGCCATGTAAGTTATGAAGCGATAAAGAAAACGGGCTTATTTAAAGCAGGGATTGAAAAAGTTATTGATCTTACCGAGCAAGGTATTAAAGTAACTTTAATGTGTAGTGAGTCCAACCCTGATGATTGCCACAGAAAACATTTGATTGCAGATGAATTAACCAAGAACGGAATTATGGTTAAGCATATAAATAAATTGGGACAATTGGAAAAACATTTGGGGCACCGCTCAACTTTAACGTTGGGTTTTTAGGCGATCTCATAAATTAGTGATATGAGAAAAGGTTTCAATAATTATCTTTATATCATTATAAAGTTGTAATAATATTGAGACCTTATTATCTTCAATAAAATGCCAATCTCAAAAGATCTAAAAATTGACATATTTGACGCGATAAAAAATCAACAAAACGTCTTTGGAATAAATAATGATCCAGAAGCATTAATAGAATTTATCAAAGAAATTTGGGACTTACGCAAAATGCCGTCCGAAGATCCTCGATTTAAGACAGCAGAAGAGGATTTCCATCAACATACTGTTCTAAATTATGACTGGGAAATTGACGACATATTTATTACAAGGCTTCAATTGGCGGAAACCTCGGATGAAGATTTTATAAAATTTATTGAGAATATATTAAATCCTAAATACAAATCCAGTAGCGATGAAATCATAAAATTTGTTCTATTAATTGACCCGTACCTGGAAAAAGTTGGCAGGAAGCTGGCTGTTAAGGATTATAATAGCAATAACATTCCTATATATGCGGTTTATGCTAAAGAAGCTGTTGATCTGACTCCTACCAATGTAAAGCAGAACAACATTCCTTTCTACCGTTCAGGATACACCGGCAACAGGGCAGACTATACATCAGCGCATAACCAACCACCAACATTTCCAGCTTTTGTTATTGTTCTTAATAATGGCTGGAATGATTACTCAGTAAAAAGCACTCATTACCTATTTTTTTACAATGCGAACAAGGAGGTTACTAAAATTGGAGAAGTTAAGATTATAAAAAATGATACAAACTTAACTACTGACATTCCGGATGACTTTACTTCTTTGGAAGATGAGTTTTGTTCGTTAGGCCAGCGAATAGAATACTATCAGACTTTAAATAATTTATTTCAACGGGACTTTGAGAGCATATTATTCGCATTAAAGGACGCAGCATTCTTTCCTAAAATCTTAGAAAAATTTGAGCAATTAGATAAATTTAGAAATTCATTAATTCGTGGAGATCGCTTAGAAAGGCTCTTGCGAGAGGCCAGATTCAGCGTTTATGACTTCGACCTTACAAAGCTATATCAATTCAAATATAGTTTTCAACCAGCATACGCCGAGGATCCAATCAATGTTAATTTTGAGTTCGATAATACAGCTGACTTGCCTAATCGCATAATTGCACTTATCGGCAAAAATGGTACAGGCAAAACCCAGCTTCTAACAACATTACCATTAAGCATTTCACAAAAAAAAGATGAAATGTTTACTCCAAAAACTCCAATGTTTAGCAAGGTAATATCTGTCTCTTATAGTATTTTTGATCATTTTGAATTTCCAAAACCCACGGCAGAATTCAACTATATCTACTGTGGGCTTAGAAATGAAAAAGGGTTACTTATAAGTACAGAAGAACTTGAGAAAAGGTTTCTACATACCTGGACTGAAATCGTTAAAAAGGGACGTGATAAAAGATGGCATCAGATTCTTTCAAATTTCTTAGAAATCGAAGTAATTAAGCAGTTGGATGTTATTACTTTTAAGGATAAAGACGGAATCGAGAGATGGCGTGTCAATGTGGAGAATTTCAATGCTATAAAACAAACATTAAGTTCAGGGCAAAGCATCTTGTTGTATATAATTTCTGAACTTACAGCAAACGTTCGATTGGATTCATTAATCCTATATGATGAGCCTGAAACGCACTTACATCCCAATGCAATTTCTCAGTTAATAAATTCTATTTATAGTCTGGTTGAAGAATTCGAATCATATTGTATTATTGCAACCCATTCGCCGTTGGTGATTCGCGAATTACCTTCAAGAAGTGTTTTCGTTGTTGAAAAAAATGAAAACCGCCCTCTTGTTAGAAGAATTGGTTTAGAATCATTTGGCGGTAATCTTTCAGTTCTAACTGAAGACATATTTGGCAATAAAGAAATTATAAAAAAACATGAGTTGATAGTAAGGGATTTGGTCGATGAGGGATTATCCTATGATCAAATAATGCAAATATTACAATTTAGCGAAATTCCTGTCAATTTAAATATACGGTTACAAGCGAGAAGTTTGATTAATAGAAAAAATGAGGAATCTGGAAGTTTACAATAACGATACGGTTCAGTTTTATAAAGATTTTGTCAGTAGAAAAAGAAATCCCAAAGATGATCTGACTTACAAAGATCGCCTATCGAACCTTAAGGATAGCGTATCAGAACGATACCTTTTATATGATGAAAAATATAGCCTAAACTCCCTTCAAGAAATTACCCCCGCAAGCTATGATGCTCAAATGAGTAGCGATCTACTATCATTATATAAATTCAGCGCTAAGATGATGGTAGATCTTAAAGTCAAATTAACAACAACAAAAAACAATATAGTTTCGAACAATTGTCAAAATTGTACAATTGGGGAAATAAATAGCTTCGATCATTATCTTCCTAAAGAGTTATTCCCAGAGTTCGCCATTAATCCCAAAAATCTTATTCCAAGTTGCACCAAGTGCAACTCTTTTAAAGGGGTAAATTGGAAAGACGTGAACAAAAGACTTTTTTTGAACCCTTATTTAGATAAATTACCTGATCAGGAATTCCTATTTGTTAATATAAAAGTAGATGGAAATAATCTGGGCATTGACTTCAAAATTGATAATAGAAACAAATTACCAGTAGAGTTATTTGACATTATAGAAAGCCACTACACTCGCCTTTATCTGTGTTCAAGATTTTCTGAAAATTGCGAAAAGATTATTACAGAAACTAAAACGGAAATCCTTAAATATTCGGCTAAGTTACCATTTGAAGATATTAAGCAAACGATAATAGAATGTGCGGAAGAAAATAGAAGGCACTTTGGTTTTAACCACTACAACTACATTTTACAAATAGCTTTAGTCAACGACGACACTTTTATTGAAGAATATGTTGGCTTAAATCTAATTTAGATTATTTGGAATCATAATATCATCAATCGAGCGCCATGTCAACAGGAAATAGGCATCCAAGCATACAACCCCATAATTTGGAGCCAATATGTCAAATAATCGCTTCTACCACTGATGGCTTAACCGGCTCGGAGATAGGAAAAATTTTATCCGACTGCGGAATTACGGATACTGATCCAGGTATGACAAAATGGAAAAGGCTTTATAACTCCTTTATACATTCTCAGAATAAGCACTTATGTTCAAATCAAATATTAAAGTTTCTTTCAACAGCTATGCAGCCATCGCGCTATTTGGGTAATGAGGGGCTTTACCATTCCCGATTAAATGAATTAAATAAATCGCTTTCGTTTATTGGTTTAGAACTGACTGATCAAGCTAAATACAGAATTGTTGAAAAGGCAAAAACATTATCCGAAGCCCAACAAAGGGCAAGTCATTTTAAATATAAACTTGAACAAAGAAATGTTCATCTTACTATTTTTAAGTATTGTAATGAGGAGCTTTTAAAAGAGAATTATTTTCATAGCGTCTTTGAGGGGGTAAAGAGTATAGCCGATCGAATTAGGGCTATGACAGGCTTATATGCAGATGGCAATCAACTAATCGACGCTGCCTTTTCAACTCAAAATCCGTTAATAAAGATTAATCACTTACAAAATGACACTCATCGAAGTGAGCATATTGGCTTGTCTAATTTAACTAAGGGCCTATTTGGATTAATAAGAAATCCAACGGCGCACACTCCAAAAATAAAATTCGTAATTGAGGAGGATGAGGCCCTGGATATAATGACTACAGTATCATATATTCATAAACTTCTTGACAAGGTTGTATAACCTTAATTTGTATTTACTTCTATGAAGTAGTCAGAGATGGTTCACAATATTACACTATACCTTATTTTGTGATTCTTTTTCCATTACAAAAAGATCGAATTATTGGGTAATCAAGTATTTTTTTCTTAAATTTAAAATAATAATAGGCCAATCCTATTTTTGTGAAATATGAAGATTTTATATGTCCGGGTTTCAGCTATCGACCAAAAGACAGATCGACAAAAAGCAAATGAGAAAGAATTTGATTTAATTGTAGAAGATAGATGTTCGGGAGCTACGTTTTTTTTTGAAAGAGAGGGTGGTAAAAAGATATTGAATCTAATAAAAAAGAAAGATGTTACGAGTTTGTCTGTTGTTTCCATCGATAGATTAGGCAGAAATCTTAAAGATATTTTAAATACAATAGATTTTTTTAATGACCGCCAAATCCCAATTAGTTTTTTATCACAAGGATTAACCACTCTCGATTCACAAGGCAAAGAAAATAATGTTTGTACCCTAATCATAAATATCCTTGCGTCTGTTGCGCAAATGGAACGGTCGCAGATCAAAGAACGCCAATTAGAAGGTATTGCTGTAGCAAAAGCCAAAGGAGCTTATTTAGGGCGAAAAAGGGCACTAAAGAAGATACGTTAAAATTTCTTTCGAAAGATAACAATAGAAAGGCGTTAAATTATATTAAAAACGGCTACTCATTAGGTGAGGTTGCCAAAATTACCGGACTTCATCCTAACACGATTACAAAAATTAAAAAACTTGGGTTGGTTTAAGGTAACTTTAAACAACGGTTATAATTGACTTATATTTGTAAATAAATAATTAGCCAATGAAATAAAAACAGAAAAATCACATATAACAAGTAAAATATAACTGTTTACAGTCATTTTCTCCACTCAAAAACTCCCATTGATAAAAAAGAAAGTAATGACAGTAAGGCGGCTCCCGTATGGGCGTGGTCTGCTTCATCTTTCTTTGGGTATGGGAGTACCCGAGTGGGGAGTGATTTAGATTTCACGCCCTAAATTTTTTTATCATGAACCCTAACTCAAAACTCCCACCAGCACTACAAGCCATTGAACTTGAAGCAAAAAAGAAAAAAGAACAACATAATACCATAAAACTCGTCATTGGTTGCCTAATGGTCATGGCGGGACTTGGTGGATTAACTTTAAACAACGTCATATCAGGCATTTTCTTGATCTTAGCTGGCCTTGTAGCTATACCAACAATATTAAGTTGGCTTGAAAGAAAAATCAGCTTTTCATTAAGGATTTTGAAATATCCTTTGATAATTGCGCTGATTTTATGTGCCGCCGGATTCATTAATGAACCTGTAGAGAATAAGAATAATGGTACAGATGTTCCAAAGCAGCCAGTTGTAAAAGAAGCAAATCCACAATCAACTACAGACAGCATTTCAAAAGGTCAGACAAATTCTAAAACTAAAGATGACTTAACTCTTAGTGAGGAAGAGCAAGAAACCAAAGGCCGGTATGGCATCGTGAGCACTGAAATGTATGTAAAGAAAAATATGAACGATCCAGATAGTTATGAGAAAATTTCGGCCGACTATGCTTATCACGGGACTTATTTTATTATCGTATTAAAATTTCGGGGCAAAAATGCGTTTGGTGCCAAAGTGGTAAATTACATCAAAACCAAAACTGATTTGGAAGGATATGTGATTAAAGTTTTGGATGAATAGATTAAAGTAACTTTAATCGTTAGCCATTTTGACCAGAAATTAATGGGTATAATTCGAATATTGTTGTATTCTTGAAAAGAATATTATCTTTATGATGAAGCTGTTTCATATTAATGAATCAAAACCCTGAACAAATAGCCCGCGATAATATTGATAAGCAATTATTGCTTTGTGGTTGGCTTATTCAGGATAAACGCCAAATTAATCTTACTGCGTGTACAGGCGTGGCTGTACGAGAATATCAAACCGAAACAGGTCCAGCTGATTATATATTATTTGTAGATAAAAAACCCGTCGGTGTTATTGAAGCCAAACGCGAGGATGAGGGATTGAAGTTAACCGTAGTAGAAGATCAATCCAGCGAGTATGCCACATCTAAGCTTAAATACCTCAATAATGATCCACTGCCATTTGTTTATGAAAGCACAGGTGAAATAACCCGCTTTACTGATTATCGCGACTCTAAACCGCGATCACGACCAGTATTTACTTTTCATAGGCCAGAAACATTCCAACAGTGGTTAAGAGAAGATAGGACGCTTAGGGCGAGGCTACATGATACGCCCAGGTTAGAGACTGATGGGTTGCGCGATTGCCAGGTAACGGCCATTACGAACGTAGAAAAGTCATTCCGTGATAATCGGCCTAAGGCATTGATACAAATGGCTACTGGGTCGGGTAAAACATTTACAGCCATAACCTTTATATATCGATTATTAAAGTTTGCGAAGGCAAAGCGTATACTGTTTTTGGTAGATACCAAAAACTTAGGCGAGCAAGCTGAGCAGGAGTTTAAGCGATACGAACCACAGGACGATAATCGTCTGTTTCCCGAGCTTTATGGTGTTACCCGTTTAAGCAGTTCATTTATATCCAGCGATAGCCAGGTATATATCAGTACTATACAAAGGTTGTATTCGATATTGAAGGGTACTGAGTTGGATGAGCGAGAAGAAGAGGAAAATCCGAACGAACGCCGGTCGATTGTTAAAGAGCCACTACCGGTTGTCTACAGTGCAAAAACGCCAATGGAGTTTTTCGACTTTGTGGTGATCGATGAATGCCACCGGAGTATCTATAACTTGTGGAAACAGGTGTTAGATTATTTCGATGCTTTTCAGGTTGGTTTAACGGCTACACCGGACAATCGCACATTCGGCTACTTTAATCAAAACCTGGTGTGCGATTATGGATATCAAAAGGCTGTAGAAGACGGTGTATTAGTACCGTACAATGTTTTCGAGATCGTAACTAAAGTAACACAGCAAGGCTCGAAAATCGAACTGGGCGAATATATCGGCAGACGAGAGAAGCTAACCCGTAAACAGTTTTGGAATACACTGGATGAGGAAGTTGAATACAGCGGCAAGCAGTTGGATGATAAGGTAGTTAATCCAAATCAGCTGCGTATGATCATTAAGGCGGTTAAAGATCAACTACCTGTTATGTTCCCGGACAGGGTGCAACATATACCCGCTACTGCTACTTCGCCGGCCGGCGACTCATTTGAGGTGCCCAAAATGCTCATTTTCGCTAAAAGTGACAGCCATGCCGATGATATCATCAATATAGTGCGTGAAGAATTTGCCGAGGAAAACAAGTTTTGCAAAAAGATAACCTATCGCAGCGAGGAAGACCCTAAGAGCGTACTACAACAGTTCCGCAACAGTTATTACCCTCGTGTAGCTGTAACGGTTGATATGATAGCTACCGGTACCGATATACGGCCATTGGAGGTTTTATTGTTTATGCGCGATGTAAAGAGCCGCAGCTATTACGAGCAAATGAAAGGGCGTGGTACACGCACCTGTAGCCTGGAGGAGTTAAAAGCTACCGGTACACCCGGTGCAAAATTCACTAAGGACCATTTTGTGATCATTGATGCCATCGGTGTAGAAAAAAGCCAGAAGACCGATAGCCGGCCATTGGAAAAGAAGCCAGGGCTATCCTTGCGGGAAGTAATTGAAAGCGTACACATGGGTAATACCGATGAGGATATGCTGACCACCCTTGCTAATAGGTTGATTCGCCTGGATAAACTGATCAACGATAAGGAGAGGATGACTTTTGCCGAAAAAGCACAAGGGCAAACTATTAACCATGTTGTTAAGCAATTGTTGAATGCCTATGATCCGGATACGTTGGAAAGTATTCGTTTCGGCATCGATCAACAAATGCCTGGCGCCGCTCCTGCCGATAGGGAAATATTATTTAAGCAGCAACATGAAAAGCTTATTGAGCAGGCTATACAGGTATTTAACAGTTTTGAATTGCGTAACTATATAATTGACATACGTAAACAGTACGACCAGGTGATTGACCATGTTAACCCGGATCAGTTATTAAACATTGGTTGGGTTAAGGATAATATAGTGATAGCCGAAGGGCTGGTGCAGGATTTTAAGGCCTGGATTGAAGAAAATAAGACAGAGATAACCGCCCTGCAACTTTTTTACGGCCAGCCATACCAAAGGCGCGAACTGACCTATAAAATGATAAAAGACCTGGTTGAAGCCATTAAGCTGAGCAAACCGCAATTGGCACCGCTAAACATATGGCGGGCATACGCCCAGTTAGAAAAGGTAAACGACCAGCCGAAAAACGAATTAATAGCCTTAGTTTCGCTGCTCCGTAAAATTAGCGGTATTGATGAGAGTTTAACGGTTTACGATAAAACGGTAGACCTGAACTTTCAGCAATGGGTATTTAAAAAGCAGGCTGGTAAGGCAGCAAAATTTAATGAAGAACAAATGCAATGGTTACGCATGATTAAAGACCATATAGCTTCGAGCTTCCATGTGGAGCAGGATGATTTTGAGCTTGACCCGTTTAACAAACAAGGTGGTTTAGGCAAAATGTGGCAGCTGTTTGGCGATAGGACCGGTGAGATAATTAATGAATTGAACGAAGTATTGGCGGCATAAGATGATTAACGAAAAAGAATTGCCGGAAGGATGGAGAGTTACAAAACTTGCGGATTTTGTTAATTCAAAAAAGGGAAAGAAACCAAAATTCGTTTCGACAGAACGAACAGATGAATTTAACATCCCCTATGTAAACATAAAGGCGTTTGAAAAGAACATCATAGACGAATATACAAACGGCGAAGGATGTGTGTTTTGTGATGAAGAAGATTTTTTAATGGTTTGGGATGGATCGCGGTCTGGGTATGTAGGGCGTGCAGTTAAAGGAGCTATTGGTAGTACTCTCGTACGGCTAACTTTTCCCAAAGAGGTTTTTGAAAAATACGCTTACTATTTCCTTCAATCAAAATACATCGACATAAATACCAAGGCAAAAGGTGTTGGTATACCACATGTCGACCCAAATATCGTTTGGAACTACGAGTTCCTTTTACCACCAGTACCAGAACAACATCAAATAGTCGAAAAAATAGAAGAACTATTTAGTGAACTGGATAAAGGCATTGAAAACCTAAAAACCGCGCAACAGCAATTAAAAGTTTACAGGCAGGCGGTTTTAAAGTGGGCTTTTGAGGGTAAGTTGACGAATAATAATGTGAAGGATGGTGAGTTGCCAAATGGATGGGAATGGAAAAAGCTAAAGGAGATCACAAAAGATATTTCTGACGGAGATCATCAACCGCCACCAAAAACGAATGTTGGCATACCTTTCATAACGATTTCCAATGTTAATAAGAGCAACAATGTCATTGATTTTGATGATACCTTTAAAGTTAGTAGAGAATATTATCACAGACTCAAAGACAATCGAAAACCCTCCAAAGGGGACGTGTTATACACGGTTACAGGTTCTTTTGGGATTCCAATTTTAGTTGATTTTGATAAAGCGTTTTGTTTTCAGCGACACATTGGTTTACTACGCCCTATGAGTAGTATTAATCAAAAATGGTTGTATTACTTATTGCAATCCCCACAAGTATACAATCAAGCAAAAGCTACGGCTACAGGCACCGCACAGAAGACTGTTGCGCTGAACTCTCTTAGGAATTTCGAAATACCTTATGCTCATAAAGATGAACAATTACTGATTGTTCAAGAGATCGAAAGTCGATTAAGCGTTTGCGATAAAATCGAACAAACCATTATCGAGAGCTTACAACAAGCCGAAGCGTTAAGGCAAAGCATTTTAAAAAAGGCTTTTGAAGGTAAGTTGGTTAAAGCCGACATACAGAAAGAGATCGCGAATACAGTACTAATCAATACCAACATTAACGACTGGCGGCGTAAGGTGCTTACTGGTAAGATCATTTTCTCTTTTAATAAGAGCGGCTATGTTGGCCGTACCAAGCTGCAAAAGATACTATATCTGTGCGAAAACTATGCTCAGGTAGATTTTGAAACCGAATATATTAAAGAAGCCGCCGGGCCATTGGATTCAAAATTCCTTTATTCATTTTTAAGCGAAGCCAAGCAAAAAAACTGGATTGAAGAAACGCATGAAGGAGATTGGTATAAATATGAACCGGGTGCCGCTATTGGCGAACTAACAAAAGATTATTCGAAATATTTTCGAGACAAGGCAGATAAAATACAATTCATTCTAAAGAATTTACATAACAGGGATACCAATGATTGTGAATTGATAGCAACGATCTATGCGATATGGAATAACTATATTATTGAGACTAAAGAGTTAAATGCCGATGATTTGGTTGTAGAGGTATACGGTTGGGCTACGGGTAAAGATAAATTTGAGCGAGCTACTATCTTATCAACCTGGGCATCAATGAAAAAGGATGGGTTGGTGCCGGTTGGGTTTGGAAAGGTTATTGAAAACAAAATTGTATAGTAAAAAATCAATAATGCGCCATGAATGAGACTGTAGACTTATTTAAGTATAATGGATTTAAGCTGATTAATCTTGAGTTAATCGAAAATAAGCTCCTTGGAACCATTACATATGACTTTATTGACGAAATCGATGATGAAGGCCATATATACACAACTGTAATTATAGGCCCTAACGGTACTGGCAAGAGTAATCTATTCAGAACTATCATTGAGTTATTTAGAGAGCTATATAGTTTGCGTGAAGGTAAGGGTCGAGTATACCAAGTCAAGGGGAGATTTAAGTTAAAGTTCTCACTCAATGGGGATATTTATATTTTTTCTAATGTTGATGACCCGAAAACAAGGCCTGTTAACTATAAAAAAAGCGATAATAATGCTTATTTGCTCAGAAATGGAGAGTTAGTTCCTTTCAAGGAAGTCTTTTTTCCGTTAGCTATAGTTGCAAATTCTTTAATGATAACAGATAAATATCCTGTCTTTGCCAGAGAAGATATACTCCCATGCTATAAGTATTTAGGTGTTCGAAATACCCCTCAGAATGCTAGTACGCGGTCGTATGTAAGAAAAACAGTCGATTTTATAATTAGTAATCAAGATAGCGATGCCTTTAAAGCTGGTTTAAAAAAAACAACAGAGTTTTTAGGAGTAAACGAAGCGATAGAGATTTATTATTCGACCATAAATGGCAATGTGTTTTTTAACGGAAAGCTTGACGTTGAAAAATTCAGAAAACACTATGATAATATAAATGAAAGGTATTTAGGTAAAGAGTATCCCCCACAGAAACTAAATTATTACAATCGACTTTCTAATAACGATGGGAAAATTGAAGAACTAGTTGATTTTTGCAACAGGCTGGTTGAAGAGAAATGTGTTATCAGAAAGGGGGATAGTACCATCGGTAGAATTACCTATAACATCATTTCCAGCACATCTTATTCAAAGCTCAAACAAGACGGTGATTTATTGGAAGAGTTACGGCAGTTGGGCATTTTAACGGCACCAGATATAAGTCTAAATAAGGGAGACAGCTATGCGCTTGCAGAAAGCAGTTCTGGCGAATATCACTTGTTTTCATCTGTAGTTGGCTTGTTGGCTACTTTGAGGATGAATAGCCTGCTTTTTATAGACGAACCGGAGAATAGCTTACACCCAAATTGGCAAATGAAATATCTTTCATTTATTAGAACGTTATTTTCAGACAAAAACTATGGCACTTCTCATATAATTGTAGCTACTCATTCCCATTTTTTGATTTCTGATCTAAAAGGCGACTCATCGCGAATAATTGGCTTAAAACGAGCTGATGAGCAAACTACTAGCCACTCACTTGCTAACAATGAGAAAAGATATGAATTAGTTGATCTTCCTTATAATATAGACACTTATGGATGGTCTGCCGAGCAGGTTTTATTAAATGTTTTTGAGGTTCCGACAACAAGAAATTTTTATGTAGCTGAAAGACTTAGCCAGATATTTAAAATTGCTGCCAATATTAAAAACCCTGATTTGTCGCAATATAAGAGTGAACTTATGATGTGGCATAAAAGACTTCAAAGCAATGATCCCCTTCATTACACAATAGAACAATTAATTAAAAGACTAGGATGGCTCGTTTAAGCATTAGACAAAAGAAAACTATATCGAAATCGATAAAGCTGACCCATCAGGAGCTTAACCTCATACTTAATTACAATAATGACTGGGATAATCTAAATCTTAAACCTATTAAGGATCGAATTAGAGATTTCTATTTAAAAGAGCAAAATAAATTGTGTGCATTTTGCAAATTACCTTTCAGGGATGATATACATGTTGAGCATGTGGTACCAAAATCAGGAAAATATGGTCGTAAGGAATATGCATTTGTTGGTATCAACTTAGCTGTCGCGTGTAAGCATTGTAATTCCAAAAAATCCACTAATAATGATATGATTCCTTGGAGTTTAAGTCCTTATCCGCAAAGCGGGATGTATTTCAAAATATTGCATCCTCATTTCGATGACTATTTTAAGCATATAGAAATTGTAGACAATTCAAGGTATGTGAGAAAGACCTTAAAAGGTCACAATACAATTGAGCGCTGTAAACTATATGATCCAAAGATTTTAGAAGTTTTATCTGAATGCATGAGATATCAAGATGATCCTTTAATCCAAGGGGTATTGCGGTTGAGAGAGATTCAGGGAAACTTCAAGGCAACAATTGATAATTTTATAAATGCAATATTTCGATAAATGACCCCATCTGCAATCATATCCAAAGTTTGGTCCTTCTGTCATACCCTTCGCGACGACGGTATGAGCTACCAGGATTACTTAGAGCAACTTACATTTCTGCTATTCTTAAAAATGGCTGATGAATATAGTAAGCCGCCTTATAGCCGCCCTTTACCTATACCGGTTGAATATCGTTGGGATAGCCTCACATCCAAACGGGGCGCCGAACTTGAGGTTCATTATTCGATTTTATTGCGTGAGTTGGGACAGCAAAAAGGCATACTGGGACAGATATTTACCAAGAGCCAAAATAAGATACAAGACCCGGCCAAACTGTATAAACTGATCGATATGATCCATCGCGAGAACTGGGTAATGATGGATACCGATGTTAAAGGCGATATATATGAAGGCCTGCTTGAAAAGAATGCCGAGGATACCAAGAGCGGCGCGGGGCAATACTTTACGCCACGAGCCCTAATAAGCGCCATGGTGGCCTGTATAAGACCCGAGCCAGGTAAAACTATTGCCGACCCTGCATGTGGTACAGGTGGCTTCTTTTTAGCCGCGTATGACTTTATTGCCGACGAGAGGAACTATCAACTCGATAAAGACCAAAAACGTTTCTTAAAGTATAGCACCTTCTATGGCAACGAGATTGTAGCGAGCACTCGCCGTATGGCGCTAATGAACCTATTTTTACACAATATTGGTGATATTGATAGCGATAACAACATTTCGCCTGCCGATGCGCTTATAGCCCAAAGCGGTACAACTTACGACTATGTTTTGGCCAATCCACCATTCGGTAAAAAAAGTAGCCAGACGTTCACCAATGAAGAAGGTGAGCAGGAGAAAGAAGACCTGACTTATAACCGGCAGGATTTTTTTGCCACCACCAGCAATAAGCAATTGAACTTTGTTCAGCATATCCGCACCATGCTTAAAACAACTGGCATGGCTGCAGTGGTATTACCGGATAATGTTTTATTTGAAGGTAGTGCAGGCGAACTGGTACGAAAAAAACTTTTGGAGACTACGGACCTACATACTATTCTACGTTTGCCTACCGGTATATTTTATGCCAATGGGGTGAAGGCTAATGTGGTCTTCTTTGACGCTAAGACATCAGCAAAAGAACCATGGACTAAAGAAATTTGGTATTACGATTACCGCACTAATATCCATCATACGCTTAAAAAGAATCCCTTAAAGCTAGATGATTTGCAGGATTTTATTGGTTGCTATAAACCTGGTAAGCGCCATACCCGCAAAGAGACATTCAATTCAGAAACTAACCCGGAAGGCCGCTGGCGGAAGTTTAGCTATGATGAGATTGTCAGCAGGGATAAAACCAGTTTAGATATCACCTGGCTTAAAGATCAATCACTGGCTGATCTGGATAATCTACCTGACCCAGATGTATTGGCACAGGATATACTTGAAAATCTTGAAGCAGGATTGGAAAATTTCAGATCGATCATCAAACAATTGCAGTAAAATTTTAAGAGGCATGTATTTTCTTTTCTTAACGCTTATGTCAGGCGATCGCAGTCCTTTGCATAAATTTTGAATTGTCACTGAATTTTATTATATTAATACTCAATTATATAGGTAGGTTTCAATCAATCTATAAGACATGAGTAATTACTGGAACACTCCCGGAGTACCGCATAGAGGTTGGATATTATCCAATGTAATCGATGTACGAGAAGATGGGAAATCAGCTGATGAAACTGATTATGAAGTATGTATGATGTGTGGCAATGAACGGATTAGATATGTTCATGTGTTGGAGCATCCTGACCTCGATGAATCTTATTATGTTGGATGCGTATGCGCTGAAAAAATGACCAATGATTATATAAATCCTGGATTAAGAGAAAGAGAACTTAGAAATAAGACCAATCGAAGAACAAACTGGATTAAACGGAAATGGAGAGAAAGTCGGCAAGGGAACCCTTTTTTAAACATTGATGGACATAACTTAGTAGTATTTTATGACCATAAGTTTGACTGCTTTAAATGCCAAATAGATAATACGTTTGGGACACTAAAATATAAAACCATCAAAGACGCCAAAATTGGGCTTTTTAAAAAGATCGAAGAGATGAAGGATAAAGGTAAATGGTGATTTATTAAAGTTACTTTAATCGGATATCACAACAAACTTAAATGCATTTAAAGTTACGTATATGCACTAAAGTGAATTAATAGGTTTCTATTAATATTCAATATTAATAAAAGCCAATCCATGTCTGAATGCTTTTACTGATGTTTTCGACATAATAACTTTGTAAAAAAAACTGGATACTTTTAAACTCTTATTAAAGTTACATTAAATAATCATTTTGCCCCCTCTGACGTCCCCTGAAGGCAAAAAGATCTGTAAATATCTATTTACAGAGATTATGAATTTAATCTGTGGAGTTAGTGGTACCCAGAATTGATAACCGACAAGTAGGATTTAGAAGGAGTGTTTAATCCTATGCTATTATTGAACTGTATCATCGCATTGCTAATGGGCTTCTTTGCCTTTTTTAAATTATACCAACCTTATAACAAAAAGTAAGCTCTTGTTCAATTTTTCCTTTATTATTTGCCTTCAATAATACGAATTGGCTTATCTTATGTGGCATTTCCATCTCTTTCCTTACAATCGTTAACTAAAGCCTACATTTTCATTTATTAAGTTGTCGATTACAGAGATATTTATCTGTATGTCACATACTATGCGCATTTGTGAAAGTGAACATTCAATGTAAAATGTTATGCTTTGTAAATAAAAAAACTATCTTTGTTAAAAAATTAACCCTTAGGGTTAATAATTAAATAATGAAAATAGATTTTGAAGATAGAAAATTAGAAAAGCTCGCCAACGATTTTAAGTTGCTTCAAAGAACCTATGGTGCAATTGGTGCTAAGATTATTAGAAGGCGGTTAGATGACCTTGATGCGGCAAATGTACTTGAGGACATGAGGAATCTTCCCGGTAAATGCCATGAGCTACGAGAAGACCGAAAAGGGCAACTGGCCGTACATGTAGAGGAGCCTGACAGATTAATATTTATCCCCGATCATAATCCAGTTCCAACTACAGATAATGATTCAATGGATTGGAAGGCTATAACAGATATCAAAATAATAGAAATAACAAATTATCATGGCAAATAGAGAAAGTCGATACAAACCAGACTATGTAAGTCCTCCAGGGGAAACATTGTATGAATTATTGGAAGACTTAGGGATGACGCAAAAAGAACTTGCGGAACGGATGAATAGGCCAGAAAAAACAATAAATGAGATTATAAAAGGTAAGGCAACTATTACTTCTGATACAGCAATTCAGTTAGAAAAGGTTTTCAAAACTCCTGCACATTTTTGGATACAAAGGGAAGCTCGTTATCAAGAATATGAGGCTCGATTAAGAGAAGAGAAACAGCTTTTTAACTCTATTGAATGGCTAAAGGCCCTTCCTGTAACTCAAATGATTAAATATAATTGGATTCAAAAATGTGAAAACAAATTGGAGCAAGTTCAAGAACTTCTTAGGTATTTCAGTGTAGCATCTGTAGAGAGTTGGAAGTCTATATATTTAACTAATGAGCCAAAAGCTGCATTTCGCATATCGTTGGCATTTACCAATGAAAATGCAGCAATTGCGGCGTGGTTAAGGCATGGAGACATAAACGCTATTTATAAAGACATCCCAACCTATGATGAGAAGAAATTTAAACATAATTTATTGCTAATAAAGGAGTTGACTCTCAAGAAATCCACATTTAAAGATGATCTTAAACGACTATGTAATGAAGCTGGCGTAAATGTCGTCTTTACACCAATGATTAGTAAAGCCGCTATTAGTGGGGCTGTTAGATGGGTTGGAAATCGGCCCTTAATTCAGTTAAGTTTAAGAGGGAAGTATAACGATCGGTTTTGGTTTACCTTTTTTCACGAAGCTGGACATATTATACTACATAGTAAGAAAGACTTCTTTTTGGAAGGAATGGAAGATGAAACCATGTCGAATAAAGAGAAAGAAATAGAAGCAAACGATTTTGCTGCAAATTTTTTAATTCCGCAAGAAAAGCTCAAAGATTTTATGAATAATAATGACAAAAGCCCAAATGCGATAATAAGATTAGCAAAAGAATTGGGTATTCATTCAGGGATTGTAGTTGGTCAACTTCAAAATTTAGGATATATAAATAAATCTTATATGAATGATATGAAAATAATATTGGATATTGTGATGGATTAAAAATAATTATGGCGCTGGCAGAGAGTAATTTTCAGGAAATTAAGGGACGCGTTCTTGATGCGTACAAGAATGAAGACCCTGTTTTTGAGAAATTTAGAGTGTATGCGAAGCGTCTTAAAAATGATGTCAAACCAATACGAAAATATTCCGTAAATGCTGTCTCTTTTGTCTCTGCGGACGGGGGGGATAATCGGCTGTTTTTTAATCCTGCAGTAATTGAATTGGTTAGAGTAGTGGACTCGAGAGGAAATCAGTGTGCTTTAGATGCCATTGCTGGAAATACCAAGAAAGAGGCGTTTAACGAAAGAGCTGAGATTAGCAGTCCTTTGTTAGTTGAACCACTACAGAAGCTCTGTCAAGACTTAAATATGAAGGCGTTGGACCTCTCCTATCTTTTAAAGGGAATAGAAGAGCCGGGAAAGAGTACAGGGGCAGTGAGAGTCTATCGGGATATAGTGGAGTGGGCTGTTTTATACGACTTATTAAAATACCATCAATGGGGTTCCGACACAATTATAGTTCGTGAAGGGATGCTAAGAACAAAATCATTCAAATTAACTGTTTTTCCCCAGATTGAAACTTTGATAAAAGAAGCTCATAGCGAACACAAGAAAAAAAATGTAAATGTTTCAATTGTTGGGGTGGCTAAACAAAGTGCAGTGTTAAGTAGGCTCGCAGTAGCCCTTGAACTTGAAGGCACATTACATAAAGCTTACCCCTGCTATGTGAAAGTGCCTGATGATATCGAGGCTGCTTGTTATAATTTTGACCGAACATGGCTGGATACATTTGAAACGAGTGAACCAGATGAAGAAGGTGTTTATAGATACCAAGCTATGGGCAAAATGTATCTTGTAAAATTTGGAGATCGCCCGTTTGATCCTGTATGGCCTGTTGATATTGCAGAATGGCAAATAAACGAAGCCGATAAAATCTTGGGACAATTGACCCAAGATGCGCAACCTGGCTTCCCCATCCCAGATTTCCCTATGTGCGTGCAAAAAGCACATGATTTTGCTAAAGTGAACGGTCTTGAAATGTCTGTGCTTCAAGACATTCTTTTTGAAGGAATTACTCAAAACATGTCCTCTGAAGAGCGTGAAAAAATCCTGCGAATGAAGCATTTAGGACAGAACTTTACCAATATTAGATATCGCAATGCCTGAACTATTTTCAAGATCGAAATTAATGGGAACCTTTAAAGGGTTCAGCGAGAGAGGTTTTGAGTTCGCAGCGGAAATTGTTGCTCCTTACACTACCGAAATGCAGGATAGACCCCAATTAGGTCAGTTCTTATTAATCCAACTAAGCACAACAGAAGAAGCGTCGTTAGGACGAATTACAAAATTTGTTCCGTCTGGGCTATTGGCTTCTGCTGAGGGTGAGGACTATGTAAACACCATGCAGGAAAGAGAACAGGACGTTCCTGAGGATTTGAAAAAATCTAAACTCAAATACAGGGTACAAATAAAGCTGTTGGGTGCGGTAAAAAATGTTAAAATAAACGTAACAAAGGATAACAAACCAAAAGAAATAGAAAAGATAATATTTGTCCCTTCGCAAAGACGCTTGCCACATTTGGGAGCAAAAGTAGCTTTACCGAGTGATGAGGTTTTGACAGAGCTTTGTCAATTAAGTGAAGGAAATACAGATTTGGGGGACTATGTGTTGGGGGAATTTGTCTATTCTGGAAAAACAAGTATGCCAGAATCGTTATTCCGCCAAATAAACCCATCATTGAAAGTTACTTTTAACATCAATAATCTCGTTTCGCGAAGATCAATGGTTTTTGCCCGTGCAGGGTATGGTAAGTCAAATCTTCTTAAGTTTTTAATAGGTGAATTATACAGATATGGCAAACCAATAACAGAAAGAAATACTAAGGTAGGAGTATTGATATTTGACGCAGATGGCGAATATTTTTGGCCAGATTTCAAAAATAGACCTGGGCTGTGTGATGTCGATCAACTTAAAGAGAATATTATCGTATTCACATCAAGAGCAGCCTCCAGTCCTTATTATAATAGCTGGAAAGCGGGTGATGTTAAGATTGATATTAGAGATTTGCCTGCAAGAGATGTAATTGGAATTGCAATATCGCAAGACAGACAAAACCAACAGAATATCATAAAACTCAAATCCTTAGATTTCGCAAGGTGGAGAGAATTGGTTAATTTAATAAAGCTGGATGGGTTAGCTGCTGATGAAGCTGTTGTCGGTAATTTATTGGGCTATCAAAATGTAAACGATGCCCGAGCCGAAATACTCGCCGCTAAAAGTAATATGAACAACGTTGTGAGTCATTTGCATGATCCAGATAGTCAATTACTACAAGGTACATTGGAAGCGTTGCAAGAGGGGTATTGTGTTGTGATAGATATAAGTTTATTAAGTACAGTAGCTGGGAATAACATTGCTGGATTATTAATGAGAAAAATTTTCAACTATAATCAGGAAAATTTTACTGGGACTTCACCTATGGCTGTTATATCAATAATTGAAGAAGCTCAAAGCGTTTTAGGGAAAAATCTTGAAGAGACAAGTCCGTTCGTTGAATGGGTAAAAGAAGGTAGAAAATATGATTTAGGGTCGATATTAATTACACAGCAACCTGGTTCTATGGCGCCTGAATTACTTAGTCAAGCGGATAACTGGTTTTGTTTTCACCTTTTATCAGAAGGCGACGCAAGCACTTTGGGTAAATATAATTCACATTTTTCTCATGACGTTTTGGCCCATATTATTAGCGAACCAATACCGGGAAATTGTTTTATGTGGAGTGCGCCTAAACAGCCATTCGTTTTGCCCGTTCGTATTAGAAGCTTTGAAGAACTTTATTCTGACAAAGTAAATACCGATCCACATGCTGAAATGTTTGAAAAATCACCAGCATTAAAATTTAAGGAGAAAACTACCGAACGCAATGTAGCCTTGGCAAATGCTTTAAAGGAAAAAATAATTGAAGCCAAAACGAATAAAACAATTTCTGGTAAATCGATTGAGCCCAATCTATGGGGCATATTCGACAATCAGCTTTACATTTTCATAAAACAAATTAAAGACTCTGGGCAATACCTCGAAGAGTTTCGAAGCCTAAATGAGTTGAAAATTATAGTACTTAAAACTCTTTTAAATTGCGACATTTCAATACAAAAAAGCGAACACCCAGATAAAAGTATAGTAAATTATTATTGTGCGCCAAAGGATAATTGGGATAAAGCAATAAATGATAACTAAGATGAGCTTAGAATTTGATAGGGACTTGGTATCTGAAAAGCTTTCCCCAAAAAAGGAGGCCGTGAAGTTTTCATTAGAAAATAAAACTTTAGAGCAACAAGTTAAATTACTTATTCTACGTGATCTCTGGAACATAGACTGGCAGGTGAGGATTGGCAAGGAAAAAATCGAAATTGTCCCACCAGAGACTTATAATAAAGAGACTATTAGGCAGGCGATGTCTATAAAGCGCGATGAAATAATTAGCGCAAATAGGAACTGGATTGATAAGAATATTAACATAGCCAGAGCCAACTTAGCAAGTGGATTTGATGTACTGAATTCACGAATAGATCCTATAATCGAGGTTTGCGAAACGAACAAACAACATGCCTTATTTAGAATTTTTAGATATTATTGGTCGTCGCCTTATAGCGATTATGTTGGTAGAAGGATAAAATTATTGATTAGAGATAGCGGTTTACCAAATAAACCTGTTATCGGAATAGCCGCATTAGGAAGTCCGATTATTCATATTCCAGAACGCGACGACTTTATTGGTTGGGATATAAAAACACGTACTAAGAACTTAATCTATACAATGGACGCCTATGTTATAGGCGCATTACCGCCATATAATCATCTATTAGGTGGTAAGTTGATTTCCTATATCCTTGCGTCAAAAGAGGTTAGAAAAATATATCAAGAGAAATATAAAGATCAAATTACAATTATTGACAAAAGAGTATCTAATAAACTTGTTGGAATTTTCACAACAAGTCTATTTGGAAAAAGCTCACAGTACAACCGGCTGAAATACAATGATAATTTTCTTTATCAAGAAATTGGATATACGAAAGGATATGGAACCTTGCACTTGTCTGGAGAAACGATTCAAGCGATGGTGAAACTACTAAAGTCTAAAAACATCGATGTGAATCATGATTTTGGTGATGGGCCGAGTTGGGTAATGAGAGTAATACGAACCGCAGGAGATTTATTAGGTTTTGATTCTGATTTTCTTTTACGTCACTCCTTTAAACGTAGTATTTATTTTTTGCCGCTTGCGACGAACTATTCTCAGGTACTTAACGGACAGACATCAAAGCCTATTTATTTTAATTACACAAAAAAGGAACTTGTAGAACACTGGAAAAATCGTTGGTTAGAAAATAGAAGGAAAAATATCGACGTTATATCAAACGTATTGGAATTTAGTCCATCGGATTTTGAGATATAATAGCTAACAGTTCCCCCATGAGCAAAGCAGTTCAGTGCTGTCAATTAAATTATCATAATGCAATAGCAAAATATTGCTTTCTCTAAGTAGCTTCCTTTTTAGTCGGTATGTTTTTTCTTTGAAATCACTTCTTCGACCCGCTACCATTGCATAATGAATCCGACTTTTGTCCAAACTGAAAAACTCTTTGGGTAAAGGCGTGTGAGAGCCATTATATTTTTGAAATAACAATATTAAGTGAGAGAAATTACTCTCAATCCAGGCATCCCAATCTTCAATCTGTTTAATTCCTTTTCTAATTGTAGTGCCAAAGGTTCCGTCTGAATTGGTGATAGAGCCACTTGGGCTTTCCAACTCAATAAAAATAAATTCATGGCCGCCTGAATTTTTGCCAATTAGTAAATAATCCGCTATAAAATTGGGGGGAAGTTCAAATTCTTTAAAAGCAAAAGCCGCATGATGTCCGAAATAATAACTTGATTTCATTATTGATCCTATTATGAAATAAGCCTTTTGGGAAGAAATGAAGTTTAATATTTCTCTTTCGTTAGGGTTATTGTCTAATAATTCGACAAATAGTTTTTTTATATTTTCAATACGTTCGACATCTTTAAGATGCTTAATGTTTAGATAATTATTAGGGAAAATCGATTCGTAATGATAAGCCGCGTCTGGCATCAAATCATGATACTTATACAATTGTTTCGTGGTAAGGCCGAATCTTTTCTTATCGGAAACATACTGCTTAGCTTTTTCCCACTTCAAATTTTCCTTTTCTGTTAAAACTCTAAAGTCTCTGTCGTATAGCATATAGATAAATCGTCCAAATTAAAGTTACTTTAATTCAATATCTCAATAATACATATTTCTTTTTATCTTGAGCGTTATTTATTTGATCTTGGTACCCCAATGGCCGTTACTTTATCATCGTCAAAAATCGATAGCGATTTTACCTCTAAGACATTCTCTCTTAAGGAGCTCTTTCAAGATAATTATTTCTATATACCAGATTATCAGAGAGGATATTCATGGGAAGAAGAACAACTGCTGGATCTTGTTCGCGATATTGATAATATTTCACAATTAGATCATGGACATTATACGGGCACTATAGTAGCAGCGAAAAACGCTTCGCAATCAAACCGCTATGAGTTAGTTGATGGGCAACAAAGACTAACAACATTAGTCATCTTGTTAAATCAGCTTTACTTCCTTTATCCTGCTCAATTTAATGAAGTTAAAGAGCTATACATTGTTCGCGGAGAATCGGGTGAGGAAAAAATAGTATTTGAAACTAATTCAGAAACAAGAGATTGTTTTGAGGAAAGTATAATTTATCAAAGACCATTCAATCCGGTTATAAAATCTCATGAAGCAATATTATTTGCCAAAACTTTTTTCTCGAGGTGGATAAATGATAACACATCAAGGGTAAATGAAATATTTCACACGGTAACCAACAAACTCAACTTCCTATTTTATACCCCACAGAAAAATAAAGAGATAGGTATAATGTTCGAAGTCATCAATAATAGAGGAAAGAAGTTATCTGAGTTAGAAAAAATTAAGAACTACTTTATTTATTATTCAACTGTTCACAATAAGGAGAAACTTAGAGAGGATGTAAATAAAAAATGGGCAGTAATACAAACAAATTTGAGCCAAGCCGGCAGAACGAGTAATGATGACGAAAATACATTCTTAAGAAACTGTTATTTGGTCTTCTTTAGATCGAATAAGGATCGGAGTTGGGCTGTTTATGACGAATGCAAGGTAGAGTTTGATGTGAAGATACATCATGAAACCTACATTTCTGCCTCGGTTGATAAGATGCGGCGGTTTGTCAATTTCCTTGCAAATGCTTCATTGAATTATGCTTGGTTTTACAATCAAAAATACTTTTTATCCACCTACAAGGATGGTTTTGTTAAGGAGTTAGATACTTGCTTGACTTATTTAAGATGCCAGCCCGTCAACGCATCTATCATGCCGGTATATCTTGCAGTAATGAGTCGCATAGACAAACCCGAGCAAGTGATTAAGCTGTTATCATTAATAGAAAAGGTAAATATGCGGCTATATGTACTGCCAGACATCTTTAGACGAGCCGATAGTAAGCAAGGGGATTTGTTTTGGTATGCCAATGAATTTTATAATGACAATACGTGGACTTCTGAAAAGAGCGATGAATATACTACCTATAAAAGAGTGAAAATATCGGGTGACATATTTGATTGGCTGCATGCACAGCTTACTCAAATTACCTACGAGTTTTGTCATTTTGATAGATTTATCGATAATCTTCAATTGGATGCTGACGAGGATTTTGATTTTTATAGATGGCCGGGCATCAGGTACTTTTTAGCTTGCTATGAGGAGAGGATTAGAAGTAAAAGGGCGAAAAGAACCTTTGATATTCAAAGAATACTTACAGGGAGAAAGGCAGTAGGTGAGAATTTTAATGATCAACTATCCCTTGAGCACATTTGGGCATCAAAAAATAGACAAGATGATTTTCCTCCCTATTATCAAACCAAGCGTAGATTAGGGAATTTTGTGCTTTGTGGATTAAGTAGCAATATATCATTGAGTGATAATGATATTCCACAGAAAGTGAGCGAATTAATTACACAAGGCCATGTGCAAGACGGTGCTTTAGATATGCTCCAGGTTTCAGAATTAAACAGCATTGTTGAGGATGCAATTAAAGTAGTAAATCAATCATATAAAAGGCAGACTAAAAACTATTGGCGGGATATCGGCAATATTCTTTGTGATCAAAGAGAGGAAATCCTCATTGAGTTTGCATTCGATAGATGGCGGCTACCCGGAGAAAAAAGAACGACTAAATCAACATAAAACCATTTTCTACTGTTAAGCGCAAATGAAGCACATTCAACAAGCCTATCTGGTTCCAGCACAGTTAACTGATCCCGATAAATTAATACTATCTGCAAAAAAGAATTTAGCCCAGGGCATCAAAAGAGGAAATGGATATGATACTATAAGGTCAGGCTGGGAAGACATCGAAATTAACGTAGCTCCAATAAACGTTGATCGATCACTTCGTATAATGAATACCATTGTAAAGTGTTTAAAGGATCGGGGATTTTCATTTGATACTCAGGAAAGATATAGTTACGCGGTTACTGATGGCTGTAAGTTTAGAATTAGTTGTAGAGACAAGTTGGTTAAAAAACTTATCAAAGAAAAACATTGGGAGCGAATGGATTTTTGTTCAACAGGAATTCTGTCATTTAAGGTCAACATTAACGGGCTTGATATTGAATGGAAAGATGGGAAAGTAAAGCTTGAAGATCAGGTGCCCAATATCTTTGAAAGATTAGACTCAGAGATAAAAAAGGCACAAGAACGGTCACTTGAGTTGAAAATATACTGGGCGAAACAACGAGAACAAGAAAAAATTTTGAGGATTTGAAAAATAGGAGGGAAAACGAATTAGTAACTTTTAAGAAGCTACTAAGTGATGCTAAAAGATGGAGAGAGTCGAAACTGCTTCGTGATTATATTAAAGACATCGAGATAAACGCTGAAAAGACTGATTCTGTTTCAAAAGAGTTAATCGAATGGATAGAGTGGGCCAATTTGAAAGTTGATTGGTATGATCCTCTTATTAATACCAACGATGATCTGTTAAGTGAAGTAGATAAAGAAAACCTTACATTTAAAAACCCTAACTCAACTTATCGATTTTAATTAAAGTAACTTTAATCTAAAATCACGCCTTGGTAGATTTTGGTTGTATTTTTACATTTTTATTTATTTTATAACTTGTAAATACTTGTTAATTAGATATTTATTTACTAAAGAAACTTTCTGTATCGGAAAGTAAAATGTTGAACCAACGAGCGTTAAATTAACAAAAATCATGGGCGGAAAACGCCAACTCCCATTAAAAAACAAAATGCATTTCATCTAGATCGTCACGCATGAGTATTAAACGCTTGTTCAGTCAGTCATAGTAAATGATGAGTACACTGGAAAAAGATCACAAAGACGATAAAGATCTGCCGATTCGGTTGAGACTGGAAGAAGTTCCTGAAGAGCAAATTAAAAAAAGCTGGGATGCCATTTATAAGGCAATAACAGAGCTGGAGAAGAAAAAGCCCAGGTCAGACAAAAGGCCGCCCACCAAAGCTTAGCATATGGATATTAGGCCCTTGCTCAAGCCTCAAACCGCGTCACATTAAGGGGCGCTTTGCTTTTGTGAAAGTAGAGTGCGTAGGTCGCATACTGCCAAAATGCAGGAATGGGTGTTTTTTAGCCTAATGCTTGGTAACTAAACACAAAATCAGGAGAGCGGCAAGATGTGTCAGCTAATTGATAAGCACCACCCGCTGAAAAGAAGAGATTGGCAGTTTTATAGAGGCAGGCGCAATAATGTAGAAATATTTATTTAAGAAAAACACATTGTAATATTAAGTTACACTTGGCAAGGATAATTTAAAACCCGTAAATTCATGTTGCCTTGCGCCGGCTGGGGTAAGACAATAAACCAATTAAAACTGTGTATTTATATTACAAAGGTTCGTTACATGAGAGGTAAAAAGTTTGCATTTTTGTGCTTATTGCTACTTTCTTTTAAAGCTCTGGTATATAGCCAATCTGTTTCTTACCTTGGGATTGAAAATGGACTTTCCAATAACACTGTAACTGCCATCCATAAAGATAAATTCGGTTTAATGTGGTTGGGCACCTTGGACGGAATTAACAGATATGACGGTTATTCTTTCAAAGTATTCCGGAATAAATACAATGACCCAACTTCTCTTCCTGACGATATTATCACTGCCATAAACTCTGATGATCTGGGCAATATTTGGGTCGGGACCCAAAAAGGTGTTGGCATTTACGAAAATAAGACACTTCAGTTTGCCAAAGTAAACTACCACGTTTCAAACAGCACCCAATTGCCGGTCACCAATTGGGTTAACGCTATTCAGAAGGACTACAAGGGGAATATTTACATCGGCGCAAACGATATAGGACTGTTGCTTTGCCAAAGCGGGAGTAAAGAGGCCGATAGGATACCGATTTCGGGGATCGATGAAAAGCTTTCTAAACATTATTCGGTTACAGCCATGTCCCCGCCCTACGAAGGCCGGATGTGGGTTGCTATCGCCGGCCTGGGATTGGCACTTTACGACCTGGGATCGCGGCAACTGATCTTAACAAATACTAATATTTCCTCAGCTACCTGTATTACGCCTGACATTCTTGGTAATTTGTGGATCGGAACCAAACATGGCATATTGCACTACGATGCTAAAACTAAAATAGCAGATAAATTTGACCTGGGAGAGCCAATTGTTAACATGGCCCATATTTCGAGCGTTATATTTGATAGAAGCAGGCGTTTGTGGGTAGCAACAGACGGGCAGGGATTGTTGCGGATAGATGGGATAGCAAATGGTATGCCCCGGGTATCAAGCCCATTCAGAGACGCTCTGTCCAGCGACGCGTTGTTTACCATTATCGAAGACGAACAATCCCGTAAATGGGTCGGTACGCTACGGGGTGGGGTGCAGGTAATTGACGAAAGAAAAAATCAGTTTAAAACTTATACGCATAGCGCCAGTGATCCAAACAGCCTGGTCAATAATTTTACATTCTCTTTCTGTGAGGACCGCAACGATAATGTCTGGATTGGTACAGACGGTGGTGGATTAAGCATATGGGATAGGAAAAAAAATAATTTCAAAAATTATGTTTATTCCGCCGGGAAAAACAATGTACTGTCAAATAACCGGATTTCCAGTATTGTCAGGGACGCAAAGGATAACATGTGGATCGGGGCGTATGGCGTTGGAGTTATTAAATACGATTTCGATCGGAAAGCCTTTAATAAAGTCGATTTTCAAAACCCCGCTATGGATCACTCGATATGGCGACTCTATAAAGATAAAAACGAAGATGTTTGGGTGCTGTGTCTTCGGGGTGAGTGGACGCGAAAAGACAGCAGGCTATTTAAGTTCAACAGGCAGACCAATTCGTTTATTTCAGCGCCTTTTGATGTCGGGGAAGATATTTTGGCCATCACCGATGATGATAAAAATAACTTTTGGATGGGGGGATTTTCAGGGATCGCACACGCAAATAAAACGCGGGGGATAGATAAAATCTTCAACCTGAAAACTATTGTAAGGGCATTGCATAAAAGTGAGAAAGGAATATTATGGATCGGAACGTATGGGCGTGGTTTAATAGCTTTCGACACTAAATCAAATCGTTTCACCAGTTATACAGAAGAGATCGGCTTGTGTAACAACAAGGTTCTTAACATTGAAGAAGATGATAGAGGGAATATCTGGGTAAGTACCTGTAACGGCATTTCGAAAGTAACGCCATCTACCGGAAAGATCTCCAACTTTTACGCGGCAGATGGCTTGCAATCTAACCAGTTCTATTTCAATGCTTCGGCTCATCTTCGCTCGGGTGAGTTAATATTCGGTGGGATCAAGGGGTTTAATATCTTTAATCCCGATAGTATCAAACAGTCCCACGATTTTCCACCTTTGATCGTATCAGGGATCCGCATCGCAAATTCTGTGGTCAATGCCGAAAGTGAATTTTTACCTGATGCAAAAAATGTATATACTGTAAATAAGATCACTTTACCTTACAACAAAGCCATTCTCTCAATCGACTTTGCAGCCCTTGAATATTCGCTGCCAACAAAAATTCAGTATGCTTATTTATTGAAAGGCAAGGATAAAGAATGGAACAATATAGGGAATCAACGAAGCATTAATTATTCTCAGCTGGATGAAGGAAATTACGTACTTAAGATAAGGTCAACAAATGCCTCCGGACTTTGGAATCCGAAAGCTTTAGAAATCAGCCTTACAGTTTTTCCTCCCTGGTATCGTTCGTTATGGGCTTACTTGCTTTATCTGTCGCTTGCTGGTTTACTGGTATATATTTATGTGTATTATCAAAAACAGAAAGCCCATTTTCAGTATGAGGTGAAACTTTCTACAATGAAGGCACAACAGGAGACTGAGCTAAATGAAAAAAAGATTTCGTTTTTTACCAACATTGCCCATGAACTGCGCACTCCCTTAACACTTATCCTTAATCCGATAAAGGACCTTTTAAACAATGATGGCCAAAATATAAACCTGGTTGATGTTAGTTCGGTACATCGAAATACAAAAAGGCTGTTAAGCCTGGTCGACCAATTGATGTTATTCAGAAGCATTGAAAATGATGTATCGGAACTAAAGCCCGAAGTGCTTAATCTGGGAGAGTTGTGCCGGGAAGTTTTTTTATGCTTTAATAATCAGATAAAGGTCAAGTCGATCGCTTGTACTTTTGAAAATTTCGCTGAAGGGCTGCATGTTTTTGCTGATAAGGAGAAGATAGAAATTGTGTTGTTCAACCTTATTTCAAATGCTGTTAAGTATACAGAGCCCTTGGGCTCTGTATATTTTTCATTACAGACGGAAAATGGATTTGCGATTATGTCTGTAAAAAATACCGGACCGGTAATTCCTGAAGATACAGGTACTAAGCTTTTTGATAAATTTTTTAGGCTACAGCAGTTTAGCTCAGTGAAAAACAGCGGCTTCGGAATAGGGCTTTTTGTGTCGCATCGCATAGCCGAACTGCAGGGAGGGGACTTGTCTTACACCAGTAAGGCAGACGCAGGAACAGTGTTTGTTTACAAGATTCCATGTAATTTACAGGAAGCTGAAAAGAAAGTGGCAATAACTGAAAAATCCGGTATAAATACAGAGTTGTTAGATGAGTTAGTTATTGAAAATCTGGACGAACCCGTACAAATAAGCCGAACCGTTTCAGATAATATGAACCGCGTTTATGAAGATCTGATCGAAAATAAACCGAATGTTTTGATTGTGGACGACAGCACTGAAATGCGTGGATATTTGAGTAGGCTATTAAAGTTTGAATATAATGCCATAGAAGCTGTAAATGCTGATGAAGCATTGAATATTCTCGCTAAAAACGATATCGATATTATTTTATCGGATATTGTAATGCCCGGCATTAACGGAGTTGAATTTTGCTCAAGAATTAAAGATTCTGAAGAATACAGCCATATTCCGGTCATCCTATTAACCGGGACATCCTCGCCGGAGATAAAGCTGAAAGGAATAGAATGCGGGGCGGATGACTATATAACCAAACCTTTTGAAAACGAATTGCTTATTGCCCGGATCAGGAGTATATTAAAAGGCCGCTATACCTTAAAAAGGTATTTTCTTAACGAAGTAACTTTGCAAAGTAACGACGAAAAAGTTTCTGAAGAGTACAGCACATTTTTGAAGAGAGGGATCGAAATAGTAGAAGAGCATTTAAAGGACGGGGATTTTAACGTTAAAGTGTTTATAAGGAAGATGAACATGAGCCGTTCTACTGTATATAGAAAGGTGAAGGCTATCTCGGGACTATCAATTACAGAGTTTGTTCGCTATATCCGGTTAAGAAAAGCTGCTGAGTTAATGATCCAAACTGACATTCAGATAAAAGAGGTTGCCTATGAGGTTGGTATTAATGATCCAAGGTACTTTCGGGAACAGTTCGCGAAACTTTTTGGAGTCAAACCCTCCGAATATATCAAAAAGTATAGGCGACCGTTGAAAATGTAAATCGGGGATGTAACTCATAACCCTTTCCGTTACGCAAATAAGTGGAAAGGGTTATTACAAGATATGACCTGGCGAAGCGAGCGCAACCTGGACTTTAGTTTTAATAAATATTCCACTCCCAGATGCCCTGAACACCTTTTAATACCCTTATTCTCAAATAGCGCGCTTTTATATTCAAATTGTCAGTTTGCGGTGATTGAACGATAACTTCCTGGTGCCCGCCGCCAGGATGCCATGTTTTGCCGTCAGCGGAGTATTCCAATGTATAAGCGTGCCCTGCTGTAGGACGAACAAAGTATACATCACTGCGTTTAATATTTTGTGACTTGCCCAAATCGGCGACTATCCACGATGTTGAGTCTTCGGGAGCAGCCATCCACCTGGAACCATTTGAACTATCGAACGCAAAATCCGGTAAAAATGACTCTGTTTTTTTAAATAAAGGATCCTGATTCGGTTTAATGATCAAATCAGAACGGACACTTGATGCTGTTGAGTTAGCAACCTTAATTCTTTTTTCACGAGGCACCGGGTGAAGGGGGCCTACTCCGGTAAGTGTTAAATCAACCGGGCGAATAGTTCCGTCTTCGTTAAATTCCAGCTTGTTTACATAGGTTTGCCGGTTGGTGCTTCCACGGCCAAATTCCAGATAAGCAAAATAGTAATCATCGGTGCCCGGCACGTTAAATACACATCCATGCCCGGGGCCAAAGACCTGACGTTCGCGGTTGGTAGTGGAGACAATGTCATCCTTAGGAAAGTCGAATGGTCCTAACGGAGATGTTTTGCCCATTACATAGGCATACTGGTATTTTTCATTGCCGCCAAGGGTATATAGAAAGTAATAAATCCCTTTTCTTTTAAAAAAGATCGGGCCTTCAGAATAACCTCCCCGTTTTGTAGCAATTGTGATAATGGAGGAAGTATCTACAGAAATCATATCCGGGTTAAGTTTAGCCGCGAACCTGCGCTGCCAGAAAACATAAGCTTGCTGATCATCGTCAATAAAAATTTCAGCATCGATACCGGCTGGCCCTTTTGGATTTTTTGATTGTAATAAAGTGGCTGAAGTAAAGGGCAAAGAAAACTTGTCAACTCCCTTTGCCAGCTTAAATGGCCCATCAGGCGAACTGGAAACAGCTGGGTACATAAAACCATTCACTGTTGGATAGATATAATATTTGCCATTTGCTGCAATAGCCTTGCTGGGCGCCCAGTATTTTTGCCCCACTGCGGAAGGGAAATAAGATCCGGAAAAGCTCCAGTGAACAAAATCTTTCGACTTCCATACTACCGGTGGTCCCGATGTTGCCAGGCCGCGGTCATATCCATCAGTTGTTGCATAACAATAAAAAGTTCCGTTAATCTCCTGGATACTGGCATCGGCAATCATATCGGGGATAAGCGGATTACCAAAAGGATTTTGCTTTTGAGCTTTTACCGCAAAAACAAAAAGCAATAGTAAACAGCTCAATAATACTTTTCGCGTAACAGGTAAGGATTTTACTAAAAGAGGCGATGCATTGACAGTTGCTTTCTTTTCTGTTTTTTTATTTATCACTATCATGAAATTTTGCTTTTATTCTGATTATGGTATTTGCATTTTTAACTTAAAACTTTGGCTCCGGGAGTGATAGCCTTACGTGTATTAGTAAGGCGCTCCCTTACCATAATCGTATCGAAACCAATCAACATCCACATATCCTTTGTCTTCTTTATCGTTAAAATTAAAAATCCCAATACGATCTCCACGATAGCTACCCCAGGTCAATTGATAATTGCTTCCAAAAGTTTGATAAGTCTTCCCATCGGTACTGAAAGCATAACGGCTAATTCCACTGGTGTCCCATGTCGACCGGAGCCAAATAAATTTTGCATTTACGCTTATTCCTGAAGTGTCTTTTCCATTATTGGAATAAAATAAACGGAGTATCCCATTTTCCTGTTTGGCCCCAAACAAACTATTGCTCGTAGTTGAAAAATGGGTTAATCCGGCAAATTGCCCATCAGCCATGTGGCTGATATCAATTTTAACGGTTGCAATATCGGAAAACGTACGCATACTGCGTTGTGTGAGTGTGTTTCCGGCCCTAAGTATAATACCTTTTTTATTGTTTGAGCGAACGGGGGTAAAAGCATAAAGACGGAGAAAGCCCTTATGCTCTGTTAATGACCATTTATCGGCCCGGGGTTGATAGTTCCATTCCCACTGCACGTTCAATTTATCGGTATCAAACTCATCGCTGCTTTGAATAGAAAGCGTTGTTTTATCTAATACCGGTTTTTTACCGGCCCAAACCATATGGCCTATAGTGTCGGCACCTGGCTCACCAATAATTGGCCATGCATTGATCCAGCTAACAGGCAAAAGGCTGGCAACGCGCCCTTCCCAATCTCCGCTACCATGATGTGTGAAAAAATACCATTTGCCCGTTGGTGTCTGTAACAATCCACCCTGGTTAGGTTCTTTATCAAGTTTACCATTAACGTGATTTAATTGCCTGATCTCCCATGGGCCGTAAATGCTTTTCGACCGTTCCATCATGATCACACGTCCTTCCGGTTTAACTTCGCTAAAATAATGGTAATAAAAACCATTGATCTTATAAAGCTTGTTAGCCTCACTACCGTTGGATTGATGTAGGATAGAGTCGGATTCCATGATCAGGTTCCTTCCGTCAGGCGTCATTTTAAATAAATGTATGTTGTATTTTTTCTTGTTCCTGGGATCGGGAGCGAAATTGGTAGCAATAAAATAGAGTTGGCCATCGTCATCACAAAACGAACAACAATCATCCCAGCCTTTTACTTTCCATAATTGGTGAAGGGGCTCCCAGGGGCCCGCTGGATTGCTTGCAGAACTCATAAAAAAACCGTTATCAGGCGTGCTGAAATATACCCAAAACTTATTTTTATAATACCTGATGGAGCCCGCCCAAATACCTCTGCCGTAACAATTCATCCGATCCCAATTTAACTCAGGGCTTATGCGGGAAAGGTCGCCCGCTACATGGCCGGTAATTTCCCAGTTGACGAGGTCTTTGGAATGAAGTACAACCATCCCGGGCGAAAATTGCATAGTAGAAGATATTGCATAATAATCGTTACCTACACGGATGGCATCAAGATCACTGTAATCTGCCGGAAGAACAGGGTTAACATAAGTTCCATCTCCCTGATCGCCCCATTTTCCGGGGATTTGAGCATTTGAGGATAAATTCAATAAAACTATATAACACAAAAGCAATAGCAATCTCAACTGATTCATGCTAAGAATATACGTATTAATCAACAATAACTTTTTACTTAATTAATCAAGACCACTTTTGATACATTATATACTCAAAAAAGCAGCATACAGTTTGCTTTTCATAATCAGATCAGGCTACACGCAACTCATCTTCAGAAACATACAATTCTCTTAATGTTTGAATCGACCTGTACATGTGATTTACGACCGATTGGTATTTTATGCCGGTTGCCGCCGCAATTTCGCTACAATTCATATCTTCAAAAAAGCGGAGCCGCATTATTTCTTGCTGGCGGGCGGGCAATTGATTCAAAGCAAATTCAATTACCTTTTTTTGCTTAAGCGTGGTTTCCCATTGCGTAATCTTCTCTTCAGTTGAAATTTCCAGGTCTAAAAACTCAATTTTTGTCTTCTTTACTTCAACACTACCCCTGCTTTTTATGGAATCGAGGCAAGTTGACCGCGCAACGGCAAAGAAATATGCCTTAACATTTCCAATCGGGCCGATCGATTCTCTTCTTAACCATAATTTGATAAACATTTCCTGTATAACATCATCGGCAAGTTCGCAGTCATTTAACATCCGGTTTCCATAAGCATATAGCGAAGGGTAAAGCTTTTGATGAATTAAGGAATATGAATATTGATTTCCCATACAAACCTCACTCCAAAGTTTGGATAGATCCTCTGTTTTTTTTGTCATAACGGTTTTTTTAATTAGGGGTTTTGTAATTAATATTCTGGACAGATGATTTTATTTTTTTGTCTATACTGGTTTATATAGCGACCCTTCAAACAACCAAATCTATTTATCGCCTCACATTTTATATTATGTTAATTAGACCTTCCTTTATACGAATCCGACTTTTTTATCGAAAATTGAATTAATGCGAATAAGATTCTTAATCATTTTTTTAATAATAAATGTATTGCTGACAATAAAAAATAATTGGTTGACAGAGTAGTGCTAAGCTATCGCAAATACGGTTACCTTAAGAGACGTAAATCGTTCAATCGAAGGGGGTACAATGTGTAAAATCGACGTGAATATTGTTCTAAATCGTTTTTTTTAATTTTTTAATACAGGAAGTGATATCATGATTTTTGATCACTGATATTTAAGCCTTAAAAAAAACCGAGGAATAAATTAGTCAAATTTCCTGTTGATAGGAGAGTGGAAAACAACCCTGAAACACGGTATGTGCAGAGATTGGCTACTACTGAAATTTCCTACATCTTCGCCAATATAAAGTGCCGCATCTTAGCCATGTTAAAAGAGCGTAAAGTTATCATTCAGATAAGTGTCTGAAAATAGATGCCTGGTAGCTTAATGAAACCTGGTAACCGCACACAACCGCATGCCTGCTATGCGCCGGTTTCGATAAAACGGAGTTTAAGATTACAACTCGTCGGCCGTTTTTTCGGATGACCTTTTTTTCCGGACATAGCTAACATAAGCCGACGGTAGCATATTATACTCGTCCTTAAAGGACTTTGCAAAATACTTGGGTGTATTAAAGCCAACCTCATAGCATATCTGGCTGATATTCATCTGGCTGTTCTCAAGCAAATAAACAGCCTTTTTTAACCGGATCGACCGGATAAATTCAACCGGTGATTTTCCTGTAAGCACCAATAACTTACTATAAAGCGATCCACGGCTCATGTTCATCTTTTGGCTTAATTCTTTTACCGAAAGACTATCATTTGAAATATTGAGTTCTATATATTCAACTATGCTCTTTAACAGTTTCTCATCTTCATTTTGTAGAGGCAGGCCATTCAATTGTACATCCAATTGTTTTTTGTAAGTTCGTTTATAGGTGTCCCTGAGTGTCAGGATGTTTTTGATTTTTGAAAGCAGTATTTCGAAATTAAAGGGTTTTGTCATGTAATCGTTTGCCCCGATCTCCAAGCCTTTTAGTTGCTCTGCTTCACCGGTTAGCGCAGTCAGTAACACCACTGGGATATGTGATGTGCGCTTATCATCCTTTATTTTTTTGCACAATTCAATTCCGGTCATCTCAGGCATGCTGATATCACTTACAACAATATCCGGATGCTGCGAAAGGGCCTTTTGCCAACCCTCTCTTCCGTTTGAAGCTTCAATTAAAAAGAACATCTCCTTTAAATTGTCTTTCAGGTAAAAACGAAAATCATCATTGTCTTCAACTAAAAGAACCACCGGCTTTGTGCGCTGCTGCTTTAATGCAGTTTTACCATCGTTATTGCTGATTTCATTCAGATCTTCGCTATCAACTTCATCCTCAGCTACTGCATCTATTTCTGTGCTGGAATGAATTACCAGTGGCAGCCTGATGGTAAAACAACTGCCGTAATCGGGCGCGCTTTCAACAGTTATTTCGCCTCCATGCATTTTCACAAATTCGCGTGTTATTGCAAGACCAATGCCGCTACCCTGGTTGATCATCGTATCGGGAATACTGTGCTGAAAAAAGCGTTCGAAAATTTTGGCGTGTTTTTCGGGTGGGATGCCAATACCGGTATCGATCACTTTAATCTCAAACAAAGCATCTGCAGTATCGTTTACATTGAGCATTACACTTACCTGGCCACCTGCCGGAGTAAACTTGAAGGCATTTGACATCAGGTTGAACAATATTCGTTCTATTTTATCATGGTCGAAACTTGTAAAAAGCGTATCAACGGTGCTATCAAAAATAAAATCGATCTTTTTTTTCTCGGCAATATCTGTAAATGACAGGTATATCTCGTGGATGAAATTTATAATATCCCCCGGCTTGGTATGTAACTTTAGCTCCTGAACTTCCATCTTGCGAAAATCAAGCAACTGATTTACGAGGTTTAACAATCGCCTGGCATTTTTCCCAATCATGGTCAGCTGTTGTTTCTGCTCCTCGTCGGCGCGGGTAAGCATTTTTTCAACCGGCGCCATGATCAACGACAGGGGCGTTCTGAACTCATGGCTTACATTCGTTAAAAACTTGATCTTCAGTTGGTCAAGTTCTTGCATACGCCTAACCTCCTGGCGCTCCTGTTCAATTAATAATTTCGCCTCCTGTTTTTCCTTTTCGGCTGCAAATTGCCTTCTTAGTTTTTGTATGCCTCTTTGCCGGATAAACAAAAGAATACCAATAATTAGTATCCCGTAAATGACATAGGCCAGCGTAGATTTCCAGAATGGCGGCAATACTTTAATTTTTAAAGAAATATAATCAGCGTTCCACGCGCCCTCCGAATCTGAGGCCCGTACTTTAAATGTATAATCACCTTCATCAAGGTTGGTATAGCTGGCTTTTCGGGTTCTGTTATCTGCGTTTACCCAGCCTTTATCAAACCCTTCAAGCATATACTGATGTTTTACTTTACCGGGATTAATAAAATCGAGGGCGGCAAATTCGATAGAAAATACATTTTCGCTGTGGTTCAGGATAATGTTATGTGTTACCGATATGGCCTTTGAAAGCACTGCGTGGCCATTGATAATTTCATTAGGCGTAATGCTTTGGTTGAACAACTGAAAATCAGTAAAAACTAAGCGGGGCTTATTTTTAACAGGTTCAATACCTGACGGATCGAAAATATTGATACCGTCGGTTCCCCCAAATGCTAACTCACCGCTGCGTGTCTTTAAAGCAGAGTTTATATTAAATTCGCCACCCTGCAGGCCATCCATTTCATCAAAGTTTTCCAGGTGAAAATTAGTGCTTTTACCTGTTGATATTAAGCTGATACGGCTTATCCCGTTGGAGGTGCTTAGCCACATCGCCCCCCTATTATCCTCCACTATGCCCGATATTGAATTAACAGGGAGCCCATTTTTTTTTGTTACCGAAGTAAAAGTGTTTGTTTTAGGATTTAAGATGCTCAGTCCGCCTGCCGTCGCAATCCACATCAATCCCCGGCTATCTTCGATAATGCTGTTTACATTATTGTCGACTAAACTATTTATACCATTCCGGTTCGCACTATAATGGATTATCTTTCCATCTTTCAGTACAACATCTAATCCTAAATATCCTCCTATCCATAAATTTCCCTGCTTATCTTCACAAATGGAGGATACCATTAAAGATCTTATATCGCCGCCCTGTTTAAAAGGATGGTAAAATATTTTTTTTTCGCGGTCGAAAATTTCGAGGCCACCTGCAAATGTTCCTATCCATAAACGATGCGAGGAATCTTCCAGGATGCTCCATATCCTGTTATCCGCAACGCTGGAGGCCAATTTGTCATCGTGTTTATAGTGGGTAAAGCTTTTTCCGTCAAAGCAATCCAATCCGCCAAAATAGGTGCCTATCCATAGTTTTTGCTCATGGTCAATACATAAAGTAACAATAATATCATTGGCCAGGCTGCCGGGATTTCCCGGATCATGTTTATATTGTGTAAACTTGCCGGTTTTGCGGTTAAAATAGATGAGGCCGCCACCGTTGGTACCGATCCACAAATTTCCAAGCTTATCTTCCACAAATTTGTCGGCATCGTTAAAACTTAAACTGGCAGGATCTGAGGCAAAGTGCCTGTAAAGCGGAAACCTGATAATATTTTTATGATAATAGCTTATTCCCTTTTTAAACGTACCGGCCCACATAATGCCCAGATCATCCTTGTATAGCATCGTGGTGTTTTGCCTTAATGATTTGTCATCATCTTCACGATTCAGTAGGTAAGTAACGTCTGACTTCTTTTTGTCCAATACATTGATGCCGCCATGGTCGGTAGCGATCCATATACGGCCATCATCGGCCTCAACAATATTGGTAATAACATTTGCTTTTAGTTTTACGCCGGCTGATTCCTTGTCAATATGCCTAAAAGTTTGTGTTGCAGGCCGGTAATAAAATACACCCAAATCACCATACCGTTCGAAAAACCATAAATCATTATCTCTGTCAATGGTTAAAGAGTAATTACCTTTTTTACTATTGACCGTCTTCTTAAAAACATCTGTGTGGTAATTAATTATATTAATCCTGGGATCAAGCAATTCTACTGTGCCGTCACTATAAACTATCCATATATTATGTTTTGTGTCAACGGAGATATCAGAAATGGAGTTTGAGTATAACGACGGATTCGATCTTGCACCATGATAATAATGCGCCGTTTGCCTGGTTAAGGTATTATATCGGTAAATGCCCGAGTCAGAATACATAAACCAAAAGTCGGCAGTGCCGGTTCGCACTATTTTATTAACATTGGTATAAAGAGGGAGTTTTAAAGGGCGAAGCAGTAATAACATGTCATTGTTAAACTGTTCTGTTTCGGGGTCGTAAAAACAATACGTATTACGCGATGCTATCCATAATTTTTTATCGGGGCCTTCAAATATTTTAGCTACAAAGTCATCATCGATGGAGTTTTTGTTATTACTATCATGTTTAAAAACTTTAAAGGTATGACCGTCAAACCGGTTGAGGCCGGATGCGGTGCCAAACCACATAAAACCTTCCGAATCTTTTAATATACTGTTAATTTGGTTTTGTGATAGCCCGTCACTTATATCAAGGTGCGAGAAACGGTACTGGTTGTTTTGTCCGAAAGCACCGGTAGAACCAATAATTAAAATAACCGCAAGAAAACAGTAAAACTTTATGTGCATACAACGCAGCATTAGAAAACTCAAAACCAATTGAATAAATTATAACCGGTATGCTAAGGTAATATAAATGTTACATACTAAAGTTATGAATATTAATTCAAAAGATAACTTTCTGCTATGCTTTTTTACCATGGATTTTAATGAAAAAGTGCCCCGTGTTTTATTCCGGGGCACATCAGCAGCTTTTTCATTTGCGCTACAGTGATTTTAACCGATTGCTTAAATTGATTTCGCGATATTTTAATCCTTATCCCCGTTACATGCTGAGTTACTTTGATGTTATTTAAGGGTATCTTTTTACAGTTTCACCACTAATGGTTTGCCATTATATTTAACCATCTTATCAATACGGACAGTTTCCAATGGGCCCGATCCATGGTTGCCGTTGACTAAAATAACGTTGAAAATATGTTGCTTCAAGGCGCCGGGGAAGTTTCCTTTAGTACCAGAAATAACTAATTTTTTTTGTTTGTCATTCCAGGTTAATGAAAAAGTCTGATACATCCCTTTTTCATAATTATAGGTGTCATTTTCGTCTTCGTAAAAAGTAAATTGTCCGTCAGCGCCAGGATAAATACGCAGTTCTGTTACTTCATTTTTTTCCTGGGTAGCATATTGAACATCGGGCCCCATCGGAACTATAGCGCCCGCCCGTACATATAACGGCATCAAGTTGATTGGCGCAGCAGCATCGATATGTTTACCGCCGGATAGTTTCTCGCCCGTCCAGAAATCATACCATAAACCAGATCCGGGCAGATAAACCTCTCTTGTTGTTTCACCCTTACCGGTAACCGGATTCACCAGAAATGCCTGGCCAAACATATATTGATCAGATATTTGATACACATTTGGATCGTTACGGAAATCAAATGCCAGAGAACGCATTATGGTATAATTTTCGAAAGTGGTTTTTGCTGCAATAGAATAGATATAGGGCAGCAAACGATAGCGAAGCTTATCGAATGTTAAAAGTATGGCCCGGGTACCTTCGTCCCAGTTTTTTGAAAATATGGCGCGCTCGCCTTTGCCGTGAATACGCATAATAGGACAAAAAGTACCGAATTGGAACCACCTGGTAAACAGTTCTCTGTATTCTGGTTTTGACCAATCGGGCGCTTTCCAGTTGCTGTGATATCCACCAATATCGGAGGTCCAGTATGGAATGCCTGATGTGCAGGCATTAATGCCTTGTGGTACCTGTCTTTTAAATGCATCGAACGTACACGAAATATCGGACGACCAAAGTGCCCCGGCGTTGCGCTGTTCGCCTGCAAAAGACTGCCTAAGTAAAAAAAACGCTCTTTTTTTCGGAATATCCCTGCGCCAGCCTTCGTACAAACCGGTGGAGTGCTCCAATGAGTAGGTATTAAAATAGTCGATGCCTTTCCCTATCCAGAAATTACTTTTGCGCCGCTCGTCTAACAGTAAGCCGTTGTCGGGCTCGCATTGATCAACCCACCAGGCATCCCAGCCATACCTTTTGATCAGGCTGTCGCGCGCCATGTCCCAATACAATTCGCGTATTTTGGGATTATGCGCATCATAATAGGTGTCAAACGTGTGAGTTACAACATTATCCCAGGTAATGCTGGTTAAACCGCCCGCTTTTTGCATGATATCAAAGTCTCTGGTGCCTTTACCAAACAGAGGCCAGATGGATATCATGCCATGAATATTACTTTTGTGCAGTTCATCAAGCATTCTTTTGGGATCGGGGTAGCGCTCCGGTTTCATTATATGAGAACCTATTGGCAAAGGATCCCAATAGTACCAATCCTGTACGATAACATCTACAGGAATATGGTTGTTTCTGTAGTTATCCCTTACCGAAAGTATCTCATCCTGGGTTAAATACCTGTCTTGCGACTGGAACAGCCCGAACGCCCATTTAGCAAACATTGGGGCCTTGCCGGTAGTTGTTCGGTACAAGTTTATAATTTGATCAAAAGCCGGCCCGTAAAAAAAGTAATAATCAACCTGTTTACCGCTTTCAGAAACATATTTGAATTTGGTATTGCCATCTTCGCCGCCATAAAAATTGGATGCCGAATAATTATCCCACATTAACCCATAGCCCCTGGTGGATAGCAATACAGGTATCGCTCCCGTTAAATACTTGATAGCCATATCCTGGTTTCTGCCTTTATAGTTTATCGAGCCGCTATCAAGAGGGTGGCAACCCAGGCCAAAAAGCGCCTCGTTTTTAGGCGAATTAAACTGTGTGGTTATATTCCAGGTGTTTATGCCGGCAATGGTGGCAGGGGTAATGTCTTTTTTATCTTCCGAAGTGATCTCTTTGCCCCAAATGTCAGTATAGGTTATTGCATTGCTGCTTTTGTTAACCAGCACCTTCAACCTGGCCGTAGTGATTATGACCTGACTTTTATTTTCCTGCACATTAAATGTTGTATTTCCCCATTTTTTATTGACAATAAGCGAGGGTTTTGTATTGAAGCTATTAAAAATGGTATATTTTACTTCAATAACATCTTCTTTACAAACATTGATGTGCATTAAGCCTTTATCCAACTTAAACAGCAATCCGTTTCCATCTTTTTTGTACGATATAACAGACGCCTTTACGGATATGCTTATGCCAATCAGTAATAATGAAGCTAATAGTTTAAAAAAGAAAAGCTTTAAAGTTTGTTTTTTGTTTAACATGAATACAGGTTTATCTAATTAATAAGAATTATTCGGTTTTGATGGCAAATATGTTACGCCAAACAACTTCGTTTCAATATAATGAGATCGCCCTCATATCAGGAAACAAGCATTCAGTAGTCTTAAATTTAAAGCGTAACCGGGCTTATATAATTTGGCTGGCCAAAAATATTGACCGGAAAAATAAATGAACGGGTACAAAAGTGAATAAATAGGGGACGAAATGTTCAAATTGACAAAATTCCCTATTGGTTAGCCAAAGAGTGCATCGGTACGAAGCATTTTAATACACATAAGCTAACGTCCAGGCAACAAAGGTTGAATCTTGAGGTAAAACCGCCCTCATGGCCATCCCGGGCTGTCAATAAGGACATTGAGCATAAGACGAAGCTCTTGCAACGGGCCGGTAATCATTATTGTTGGTTGCAAAACCAGCCATAATTTAAAGGCGACAGGAGCACAGGCTATAAATTTACTATTGGACTTTTAGCATAATATTGCCTGTGTTGTTCATAAGTGACTCATTTTTAATTATTTGTAAATTATTGAACATTTGGTCTATATTTTTATTCAAAGCTGCCCCCTGGCCTTTTTGTTATCATCCTAATTTTACTTTTGGAAATAAAGTTTCAATGTATAGTGTTTTTAACTGTGCGGCCTTTTGAACAATGTTCCACCAATTATATAACCAAAAGGTTAATTTATTTTTTTGACTTACCACACAGCTATCTAACCGGATTTAAGCCTTTAGGATAGGCTTGCAGGTTATATGCAGTAAACTATCGGCAATGGCTTAATGTGTGCTCAAAAAATATTGAAACCAAATAAAAGATGAGAAAAATATGAATGAAGAGAAGACCAACTAACCAATTTAAAAAAATGAACCAATTTTCTAAAAAACCTTAAAATCCTTTATTGAGATGGAGAAAAATTTACTAAGAACAATGAAACGCCCTATTTCATTATTTATAGCAAGTATGTTATTATGTTTTTCGGGCTACGCGCAAACCCTCCGTATTAGCGGAACGGTTACAGGCAGCGATGATGCTCAGCCACTGCCCGGAGTAAGCATTACATTTAAGGGTACAACAACCGGAATAGCAACCTCTGCTGACGGTACTTATTCCATAATGGCAAAACCAGGCGATGTATTGGTTTTTAGCTTTTTAGGGTATTCAAATCAGGAAGTAACAGTTAAACAAGCCGGTACAGTTAATGTCAAGCTAAATCCAACGACCAAAAACTTAAACGAAGTGGTAGTGGTTGGTTATGCGAAAGCGAAAAGAACAGATGTTACCGGCTCCATTAGTTCGATAAAAGGCGACGACTTGCGCCAAACACTGCCAACTACTTTTGACCAGGCCCTGCAAGGGAAAGTTGCAGGGGTTGTAGTTCAGCAGGTATCGGGCCAACCCGGTGGCGGTGTATCCATTCAAATACGCGGGGTGTCGTCAATAACTGGCTCTAATTCGCCGTTGTTTGTAATTGATGGTGTTATTATTCCGCCCGTAAACAACCCGGGTAATGGTTCCAATCCATTAAATTCTATTAATCCCGCCGAAATAGAATCAATAGATGTGTTGAAGGATGCTTCGGCAACCGCCATATATGGTTCGCAGGCAACCAATGGCGTAGTTGTTATTACCACCAAAAGGGGCAAAGCCGGAGCTCCTCAGATAAGTTATGATTTCTATGTTGGTTACCAGGAACTGCCTAAGAAACTCCCAACTGTGGACTTGCAACAGTTTGCCACTTTCATTAACGTCCGGGCCGCTGCCTGGGGCTTTGATGTAAGGCCCGAATTTGCCAACCCCCAATATTTAGGTAAAGGTACCGACTGGCAAGCACAGTTATTCCGAAAAGCACCGATGACCAGTCATACGCTTACAGTAAGCGGCGGCGATCAAAGAACCCAATATTTATTATCAGCCTCATATTTTGATCAGCAGGGGATAGCCCTTGGATCTGAATTTACAAGATACTCGGTACGGCTTAATTTAGATAATAAAACCACAAATTGGCTAAAAATAGGTACCAGCCTTCAATTAGCACACGTTGATGAAAATTTATCTGTTAATGGTGGTAGCGGTATTGATGTTGGTAGTGGTGTAATTAATACCGCGTTGAACAATACCCCGGATATTCCGGTAACAAATTCTGACGGCTCATGGGGGGCTGTTACCAACACCAGCGGATGGGTGACACCTTCGGCCAACCCGGTAGCATTAGCTTCTATTATCAAAAACCAAAGAAAGAGAAACCAGGTATTTGGCAATGTGTATGCCGAAATACAATTTGCTAAAGGTTTATCGCTGCGGAGTGAATTATCCGGTAATTTTGATTTTAGTACACAAGATCAATTTTCGCCAACATATACTTTTGGTAAAGGCACGCCAAGCCCTAACAGCGGCTCATCGTACGCCGGTCAAAATTTCTATACGGTAATACGTAATTTTTTAACTTATAACCATGGTTTCGGGAAACTTAAATTTGATGCTTTAGCCGGACATGAATCGCAGGAAAGCACTTTCGAAAATCTTAGCGGCGCCCGAAAGAATTTCGCTTCAAACAACGTACAGGCTATTAGTGCCGGCGATGCCTCCACCGCTACAAACTCAGGCGACAATTCCTTTTCTAATCCTACAGGCGGCTCGGCGCAGGAGTCATTTTTCGGTCGTCTCAATTTTTCGTGGGCTGATAAATATTTGCTAACCGGCAATATCCGGAACGATGGTTCTTCAAATTTCCCGAGCGACAATCGTTGGGTTACTACTTATTCAGGTGGATTTGCCTGGAAAATCAATCATGAGGCATTTTTAAAGAATGTAAGGGGTATAGATGAAGTGAAGTTAAGGCTTGGTTACGGGCTCACCAACAATCAGGGCATACCGGGCAATACTTTCATCACGCAACTTACATCAGTATCTAACAGCCTGTCGGGCACGGCACAATACCAGAGCAATTTAGCAAATCCGCATGTGACCTGGGAAAAAACAGATTATTACAACGCCGGACTTGACGGGTCGTTTTTTAATGGGCGGTTAAGCTTTTCATTCGATGCTTACGACCGCGAAACCCACGGGCTTTTATTAAAGGTACCGCTACCACTATATACCGGTACAGCCGCGGGTTATTCGCCAGGAACAATGGCTGCACCCTACGCAAACGTAGGTTCAGTTAGCAATAAGGGATTTGATTTCCAGGTCGGCTTTACCAACATTAATTCTAAAAATTTTAGTTGGAAATCCACAGTTACTGTATCGCGGAACGTTAATAAGGTACTTGATTTAGGTTCGGGCGGAAGCCAGGCCAACTTAAGCGAGTCGTTTAATAATGATATAATTGAAACAACTGTAGTGGGCCAGCCCATTGGCGAATATTATGGCTACATATTCGACGGTGTTTTTGCAACGCCAAAAGATTTTCAAACACATGCCCGCCCTGCCAACTCAACCGGCATGCCATATCCAATTTCTCCGTCAGGTGGCGGTATCTGGTACGGCGATCGTATGTTTAAAGACTTGAACGGCGACGGCATTATCGATTCAAGAGACGAGACTTATCTGGGTTCGCCAACCCCCAAATTCCAGTATGGTATCAATAATACCTTTAACTATAAAAATTTTGATTTAAATATTTTCTTTAGCGGTAGCTATGGCAACAAAGTGTTCAATCAGTTAAGGGTATCCCAAACCGATCCGGGAAATAATACCAGCTATTTTACAGACATATTAAACTATGCAAAATTGGGTTTGGTAGATCCCAATGGCTCTGCATCCGATATTAACAATGTATATGTTACTAACCCAACAACAACGATCAGGGGAGTTAGAAATGATGATACCAACGGTAATAATCGCCCTAATAATTTGTTTATCGAGGATGCTTCATTCCTGCGTTGCAAAACCATCACATTAGGCTACCGGTTTAAAGAAAACCTTTTGTCAAAAATATCGGTACACTCAATCAGAATATACGCTACCGTATCCAATGTTTTTGTAATTACAAAATACAAAGGCATGGATCCTGAGATCGGTTCATGGAACCCGCTTCAGGCTGGATGGGATAACGGTTATTATGCTCCGCCCCGTGCATTTTCTTTTGGTGCAAATATAACCTTGTAACAACACTACGATTACTGATTTAAATATATGTTTATGAAATCAATTAATAAAATTATCGTCATCCTGTTATTTGCAGCAGCAATAGCCGGATGTAAAAAGAATTTCCTGGACCGTCCGTCCAACTCGCAGATCAGTTCAAATAATTTTTACCAAACTACCAGCGATTTGCGTTTGGCTACAGCAAGCCTGTATGCAGGCGCGGAATGGTGGCAATGGAACCGCAGCGCTATGTTGCCCCTCGGTGACGTATTGGCCGGTACGGGTAATTTCCAATACAGCAATGATTTGGTGCAACTTTTTACGCGCACCATTACTGCGCAAAATAGCTATGTGTCAGGCACCTGGACCGGATTATACAGTATTATAGCGCAATGTAACACAGTTATTAGTGCCATACAGCAGCAGGCTCCTGCAACAATCCCGTCGGCAGACAAAAATGCCGCTCTGGGCGAGGCAAGATTTGTTCGTGCTGTAGCCTATTTTTATTTGGCGATGTATTACGGGGCCGTGCCTATTATTGAAGATAACAGTAAACTAATAGAAAATCCACTGCTGTACCGTAATATAACTTCAGACGTTTATAAATTCGCCGCCAAGGACCTCACTTTCGCAACGCGATACCTTCCTGCAACGGATACAAAAGGCCGGGTAACTACATGGTCGGCGCAGGGAATGCTGGGCAAAGTATATTTAACAATGGCGGGTTTAGGAAAAAGCGGTGGCGTACGCGACCAAGCCCTGCTCGATAGCGCCAAAAAGTATGCGGGCAACGTATGTAAAAATAGCGGATTAGAGCTATTTGGGCAGAATGACCCGAACCATCGCGGTTATTACGATCTTTTCAGACCGCAAAACAACGACGCCCCCGAAATGTTGTTCGCCCTTCAATGGGCTCCGGGCGTTGGCTATGGAAATGGCAACGATCTGCAAACCTGGTATGCGCCAGCCAGCGATTTTCTTCCCTCAAAACAAGGTGGATGGCAGTCTTTAGCGCCAACTTACGATTTATACAGGATGTACTCGGCTGACGATACAATAAGGCGCAAAGCCACCATTATGCTCAACGGCGATTTTTATCCTGAATTGAATCAAGCAGCCGGTGGTTACAAGGCAACAGGTACCGGTATGAAAAAACATGTTATTGGCAACGAAAAAGATAACAATTCGCCAACAATGGATACCTGGTCGGACATCGAACACGATCCGGTGCTCAGATTGGCCGATGTGTATTTGATATACGCTGAAGCCATCCTCGGTAATAGTACAACCACCTCAGATCCCACCGCCTTAACCTATTTCAATAAGGTGCGAACAAGGGCTGGTTTAAAGCCTGTAACTTCGTTTAACATTACTACATTACGTGTTGAAAGAAGGGTTGAACTTGCGTATGAAGGACAATACTGGTTAGATCTCGTCAGGTATTCTTATTATGATCCGACAAATGCGGTAAAGGTACTTAATGATCAGGATGCCACATACGGGCGGGTTTCGTTTAGTTATGATCCTAAAACCCGTACAGCTACACGGGATACTACCAAGCTGCCATCTACGCTTCCGGCAACTATCAATTCATTTACATTACCAATTCCGGCATCAGAGTTAACATCAGATCCTAAGCTGACAGCTCCGCCGGTGCCATATTATTAATTTAATAATTAAATATTATTATTATGAAAAGAATTTTAAACCTCAGCTTTTATGTTTTGCCGCTTCTCATCCTGACGGTGGCTTTAGTATCGGGTTGCAAAAAGACTGTCGAAAACGGCGGCCCGCCCGTTATTTCGAGTATTAAGAGTTATGCTGCCTCGCCAAACGATTCGGTTTTGCATAGCGCTGTAGCCAAGGGCCAATGGGTGGTTATCGTTGGGCAGAATTTGCAAAATGCAACTCAAATAACTTTTGATGGCGTTCCTGCTAGTTTTAATACCGCCTTATTTGCTCCTAACAGTGCGGTGGTGCAAATACCTAACATTGTGTTTTCGGCAATTGATACTACTAAACTCTATACCATACAGTATGCTACACCAGCGGGTTCAACAACGTTTTCCTTTAAACTTGGCCCTGCAGCGCCAACTATTACCGCAATATCCAACGTATTTGCCAACCCGGGCGACTCGGTTTATATTTATGGTACCAACTTAGTGTTAATTAAAAGTTTTTCGTATGGAGGGACCGCAATTTCGTCATATAAATCAAGCGTCGACGGAACCGCCCTCGGTTTTCTTATGCCGTCGAAAACGACGACCGACCAGGTATCAGTAGTCACCAAAAGTGGTTCGGTTAATTTTAAAATAGTTGCTACACCAACCATTACCGGTATTTCTAACGAAAATGCCAATCAGGGTGATTCGGTTTATATTTATGGTACTTACCTTAAAAATATCCAAACGTTTACTTTTGCCGGTACTGCAATTACCTCTTTTACATCATCGGCCAGCGGAAGTTCTGTTGGTTTTATTTTGCCTGCATTAACAAAAAGCGGCCCGGTATCTATTACCACAAAATTTGGCACAGCTACTACCACGTTTAATGTAAACGATGTTTCAACCGGAAGAATATCTGATTGGGAATGGGCCGGTAATTTTAACTGGCAATGGTGGGGCGGCGCCAGCTTATACAGTGGTGATCCAAATAGCGGATGGCCTCCCTATAATTCTGATTTTAAGGGCAATACAGGTCAATATATGGTATTAAAAAATGGCATCCTCAGCGCTGGCGAAGGAAATACATATTCAAATTATGCGATACTGATGAACGGCGCGCAGTGGGTACCAACAGCTAATCTTAGCGATCCGGTTGATAGTTGGGCATTTAAATTTGAAGTTTATATCCCACAACCCTGGAATGGTGGTACGATAGATGTTTTGGGCGGCTTCACCGGTAGCTATGTGGCCCGATGGGAGCCATGGCAGGTATCTGCAACCAAAACAGCGCCATATACCACCAAAGGCTGGGTAACGGTAACTATCCCGCTCTCATCGTTCCGCGCAAAAGATGCCACGCTTGGCGAAGGTGAAGGCGCTTCAATATCCAAAATTGCCGATTTAACCGGCCCTACAGGCAATACTGCATGCACGATATATATCCATAACTACAGCACTTCGTCAACAGCGACGGGCTTTTATGGCGCTTTTGATAATATTAGAGTTGTAAAAATTAAATAAGCTAAGGCGTCACTGCTGTTACAGATGTGGCGCTTTTTTTAAATTCAAAAACAACCTTTTTGATAGAACAGATGAATATGAAAATAATGATAACTAAAATTAAAACTGGTTATAAGATTTTGGGAGCATTTATGGTGATTTTAGTTGCCGCTTCCTGCAAAAAAAATCAAACATTGGGCCCGCTGCTTACGCTCGATAATATAACAGATACCATACCCGAGGGTGGCGGAACCGTAGCTTTAAAATTTACCACTGATGCTGCATGGAGTATTGATACTACCGGTATCGGATGGCTGCATTTAAGCCAGGTATCGGGTGGCAGCGGCGATGCAACTATTAATTTAACAGCGGCAAAAAATTCATCAGGCATCAGCCGTTCAGCGCTGTTCGCTGTAAATTCAAACAACGGGCAGCGCAGGCGGGTTACCGTAATACAAGCCCCTGTAATTTATCCATCGTATAATACGTCGCCCAAAGCGCCCGATGCAACGGGCATGGGCAGCACAACCGTACAATTAGCTGCCAATATTAAATTGGGATGGAACATTTTTAACACCATGGAAGCACCGGGTGGTGAAACCGGATGGGGACAGCCCGTAATCACCCAACAACTAATTGACTTGGTTAAATCATCTGGCGTAAATGCCATACGTATACCATGCTCCTGGAACGGGCATTTAATCAACAAGGCAACTGCACAAATAGACCCGGCATGGCTTGCCCGCGTAAAACAAGTGGTACAATATTGTGCTAACGATAATATGTACATAATGATTAATGATCACGTTAATGATGGCTGGCTTGATTGTACTGCTACCGGTGCGATGCAAGATTCAATAAATGCAAAACAACAAGCATTTTGGCAACAAATAGCAACAACATTGCGCGATTTTGACGAACATTTGATGTTTGCCAGTGCCAATGAACCTAATGCCACAGATGCGCCAACAACGGCTACTTTAATGCGTTATCACCAAACGTTTGTTAATGCGGTACGTTCAACTGGTGGAAAAAACACCTATCGTACACTGATCATTCAGTCGCCTTCCACATCAATTGAACTGGCTAACCAATACCTTAACCCTGCTAATGTATATAAATACGCCAATTTGCCTACTGATCCTGCTCCAAACAGAATGGTATTAGAAGTTCATTATTACGCCCCCCCAACCTTTTGCATATTATCTGCTGACGCAAGCTGGGGAAAAGAAGCGTATTTCTGGGGGGCCGGCTTTCATACAAAAAATCCCCTATTCCTTGACCGTAATTCGACTTCTAATGAAGAAAGTTATGTAGATGCTATATTCCACACCTTGAAAGTAAACTTTACGGGTAAGGGAATACCTGTGTTTATGGGCGAATACGATGCCGCAGATCATGCTGATAAATTAAAAGGCTATCCGGCCGATTCGCTATTGTCGGTAAATTCCAAGTTGCATTTCTACCGTTATGTAACACAACAAGCCAAAGCAAATGGTGTGGCTCCGTTTTTATGGGCAAGCGATGTATTTAATCGTAAAACTAACACCATAGGCAACCAGCGTGCACTGGATTCGTTGAAAAAAGGAGCTGGACTTTAAACACACCGAGTATACAAAGATCAACTTACAATTGCCCCACTCGCTGCAGTGGGGCAATTTAAATCATGCGAATGTTTTTTGGTGCAGGGGTTAACACAGAATGAATAAAAGTAAATGAAAAAAAAATATTCTCTTAAAATTTTAATATTCCTTATTTCGATTTTATTAATAAATCCCTTCGATGGTACAGCAAAAAAACTCCCGGTTTCCGCTCTTTCCATTACCTATCCGTCTTATAATACTTCTCCAAAAGCTCCTGATACAACCGGGATGAGCAGCAATGCTGTTGAGCTTGCTGCTAAAATTAAATTAGGGTGGAATATAGGCAACACTTTTGAGGCCCCTGGCGGTGAAACAGGCTGGGGCAGCCCGGTTATTACTGAAGACTATATAAAATTTGTAAAGCAGCAGGGGTTTAATGCTATCCGCCTGCCATGCGCCTGGAATTCAACGCATTTGATAGATGAAAGTACGGCCTGCATAGATATCAACTGGCTAAACAGGATAAAAGAAGTAATAGGGTATTGTGTAAAAAATGATATGTATGTTTTACTCAATATACATTGGGATAAGGGCTGGCTCGAAAACAATTGCACTGCTGTTAAAAAGGACCAGGTTAATGCCAAACAAAAAGCGCTTTGGGAGCAAATAGCAACCGCCATGCGCGATTTTGATGAACATTTAATGTTTGCCAGCGCTAACGAGCCTAATGTAGAGAACAGTAGTCAAATGGAGGTTTTAAATAGCTACCACCAAACCTTTGTCAATGCAGTCCGGTCTACAGGTGGCAGAAACAGTTACAGGGTACTGGTGGTGCAAGGTCCCTCAACAAATATGGAAAAGACCTGTAATTTGATGAATTACCTTCCAACCGATAAGGTAGAAGGCCGGATGATGGTAGAAGTTCATTACTATGAACCTTTCCAATTTTGTTTGATGGAAAGCGATGCAAACTGGGGTAAGATGTTTTACTACTGGGGAGCAGGGCATCACTCAAACATTGAACCCGATCACAATGCCAACAACGGTGAAGAAAATGACGTGAACAGCGCTTTCAGTAAAATGAAGGCAAAATTTGTTGACAGAGGGATCCCTGTATTGCTGGGCGAGTACGGGGCTTACAGGCGTAAACGTGGTGCACACGTTCCGTTAGACCAGGCAACACACAACGATGCTGTGGATTATTGGTTAACTTATATTACAAAGCAAGCCAAAGCCAACGGGATGCTTCCATTTTTTTGGGATACAGGTGGCGCTTTGGACAGGCGGACATATTCGGTAAAAGATCAACGTACCATCGCCGCTATTAATGCAGGCGCTAATTAAAATATTCGCAGAAGATCTGCAATCTTTTGGCATATTGATATGGTACTTATTGTGAACAAATTATTATGATTTGTTTTAGGAAAACCCGGCAACTTAAGATGAGAAAATTTATAACTATATTTATTATAACCTTTTTAATACCTCTGGCAGCAATAAAAGCGCAGGAAGTTAACCGCTTTTTCCCGGAAAAAGATCTGGTAACTACAGGTATCTATTATTACCCCGAACATTGGAATGAAACCCAATGGGAAAGAGATATAAAAAAGATATCAGAGATGGGCTTTGAGTTTGTTCACCTGGCCGAATTTGCGTGGTTTAAAATGGAGCCACAGGAGGGCCGGTTTGATTTTACCTGGCTTGACAAGGTAGTTAACCTTTGTGCAAAATATCACCTAAAAGTATTGATGTGTACACCATCTGCAACAACGCCAACGTGGATGCGGATAAATTATCCGGAAACTTTTGTGATGGACGGGCACTACATCCGTGCAGAGAATGGCACACGGGGATTAGAATCAATTGTTGATCTGAAATATCGGGACTTTGTAAAAAAGATCGTAACCGAAATGGCCGCTCGTTACGGGCAAAACAATAATGTTATGGGCTGGCAAATAGATAATGAGCCTGGTGCTATGCCCGATTATAGCCCACCGGCGCAGGAAGCATTCAGGATATGGCTGAAAAATAAATACAAAACCATCGATGCGCTAAATACCGCCTGGGGCGCTGCCTTCTGGAGCCAGTGGTTCAATACCTTTGATGAGGTAATCATACCCAACACAAACCTGGTAGGCTGGTGGGGAAACAATCCTCATGCTCTGCTGGATTTTAAAAGATATTTGGCAGATTCTCAGGCCGAATTTCTCGACTTTCAGGCCGGTGTTTTACGGAATTACATTTCCAAAAGCCAGTTTATTACCACCAATTATACTGCTGTTTGCACGGGTTCAGATCCCAATCGTACAAAGAAACTGGATTTTGCAGCGTACACCGCATATCCAAACGGAGGCAGCGATAATATTGGTAAACTGGGCTTTCGCTTGGGTAATAGTGATGTCATTCTTTTTGCTTCAGAATATTACAAATCGGTAGGGGGAGTGTCCGGAGTTATGGAAATCCAACCCGGCCCGGTTAATTGGGGGAGTTATAACCCCCTGCTTTTACCGGGCACCGTTCGGTTATGGTTGTACCACAGTTTTGCTGCCGGCGGAAAGGTCGCCTGTTCGTACCGCTTTCGTCAAATTTTATACGGGGCAGAACAATATCACGCCGGCGTAATACAAACAGATGGCGTAACACCTTCGCAGGGCGGGAAGGATTATATGCAATTTATGAAGGAGATAGCTGAACTGCGCAAGCAATTTACACCAGGCGCCAAAATGCCTGCAAAGCTGGCCGCACGATCAACAGCGATGCTTTGGAACGTGGAAAATTACTGGAGTATAGATAGGCAAAAACAAACCGGGCAATGGAATACCTGGGATTACCCGATAAAATTCCTTAAAGCTGCAAAGTCATTGGGCGCGCCTGTGGATGTAATTAAAGAAACAGCAGATCTGTCAAAGTACAAGGTAGTGATCGTTCCCGCGTATGAAATGGCCGACTCTGCCCTTATAAAAAAATGGAAGGAGTATGTTACAAAGGGCGGGCATTTGATTGTAACCTGCCGTACCGCTACCAAAAACCGGGACGGGCATTTTTGGGAAGGCGAAACCGCCATGCCAATCTCAAACCTGATCGGGGCACATATAAACGGCACGGACATGCTTTCATATTATGGTAAAGGCGATGTTTTGTTGGGCACGGATCATTATTCATGGCATACCTGGGCAGATTTACTTGTACCGGATGATACCGCCGGGGTATTAGCTACATATAATAACCAGTTCTATAAAGGCAAAGCGGCTGTTGTAAAGCACCAGATCGGTAAAGGCTATGTTACCTATATCGGCGTAGATTCTGATGATTCCAAATTAGAAAAGGATATACTGAGACAAACTTATAAAGATGCCGGCGCTACAACCGAAGATTATCCCTCAGGAGTTTTTGTTTATTGGCGCGATGGTTTTTTTACGGCATTAAATTACTCATCAGAAAATTACACGGTAAACCTGCCCGGCTCTGCAAAGGTGTTAATTGGCGAGAAAATACTAAGTCCCGCAGGCGTACTTGTATGGAAAGAATAATTTTATTAAGAACTAACAAACAAATGAGAAAAATAATCTGGGCAGCAGTGATCTCGCAAATTGTTTTTTTGGCCCATGTAAATGGCCAAAGAACCATCAATGTGGATTTTAACAAAACATCGGGTAAACTTAATACCATGTTTAAAACCTGCGTGGGTGCGGGACGCGCAAACGAAGGATTACGTGCCGACTGGCAACAACAGCTGGAATATGTAAGAAAGGAATGCGGGTTTCAATACATCCGGATGCATGGGCTGCTCACCGATGATATGGCCGTATACACCGAAGACGGAAAAGGAAACCCCGAGTACAATTATATGTATGTAGATGTATTATTTGATTTTCTGCATAAAATTGGCATGAAACCTTTTGTTGAATTAGGGTTTATGCCTAACGCACTCGCAAGCGGAAACCGGACGATTTTTTGGTGGCGCGGAAATGTTACACCGCCAAAAGACTATAACAAATGGCAGGCGCTCATCAGCAACCTTGTTCAGCATTTTACAGAACGGTATGGTGCAGACGAGGTAAAGACCTGGTATTTTGAAGTATGGAATGAACCTAACTTATCCCCCGGCTTTTGGACGGGGACACAGGAGGACTATTTCAAATTGTACGATTACTCGGTAAAAGCAGTAAAAGGCGTAAACCCTGAGTATAAAGTTGGCGGCCCTGCCACCGCAGGCGCAAGCTGGGTGCCTGACATGATAAACCACTGTAGTAAAAATAACGTCCCGATCGACTTTATCAGTACGCATTCTTATGGTGTAAGGCAAGGCTTTTTAGATGAGTACGGCAATTCGGGCACGGTGCTAAGTAAAGATTCGTTGGCGGTGAGCGGCGATGTGCTGAACTCACGCAAACAGATTTCTCAATCTACAATGCCCGGCCTGCAACTGCATTATACCGAATGGAGCGCATCTTACACACCCGCAGATCCTATACATGACAGCTATCAGGAAGCTGCTTATATTTTAGAAAAAATAAAGCAGGTTGGCAATGCGGCTAACTCCATGTCATACTGGGTTTTTACCGATATTTTTGAAGAACCGGGCCCACGTTACACTCCTTTTCATGGCGGATTTGGCTTGCTCAATATCCAGGGCATAAATAAACCGGCTTTTTATTCTTATCAATTTATGAACAAGCTTGGAAGCACTGAATTAGCAAACACAGATACACGATCGTGGGTTTGTAAAAATGATAAAGGTAATATCCAGGCACTATTATGGGATTATACCTACACCCTGCCGGATTCTGTCAATAATCAATCTTATTATATTAAGGATCTGCCCGCCAAATTAAAAGGCAAGGTAAAAATAAATTTATCGCATGTACCTGCCGGAAAATACACTATGGAAATTTATAAGGTAGGTTACAGGGTAAATGATGCCTACACCAACTATGTGGATATGGGCAAGCCACATCAGTTAAATAAGCAGCAGGTAGCAAAGTTAAAAGAACAAAATGGCTCGCCTGTTGCAAAACAGCAAATCGAAATAAAACCTAATGCCACGTATACCAGGGAGCTTAACATCCGTGAAAATGATGTAATCCTGATAAATCTGATCAAACACTAACTAATGACTATACTAATATCAATATCCAAAACAATGATGAAAGCCTGTGGCTGTGTGCTTTTTTTTACACTGCTGGCAGTAAAAGTAACAAATGCACAGCAACTGCCCGATGATAAAAAGCAGGAAGAAAAGATCCGCTCCCTGATCAGCAAGATGACGCTACAGGAAAAAGTTAGCCTGCTGCATGCTAATTCTAAGTTTTATGTATCAGGTATAAAAAGATTAGGTATCCCTGAACTGGCGTTGAGTGACGGGCCTCATGGGGTACGCGCTGAAATTAACAGGCACGACTGGGGGTATTCTGGCTGGACAACTGATTCGGCTACCTGCTTCCCTCCGGGTACCGCGCTTGCTGCAACCTGGAACCCAACGGTGGCCCATAACCAGGGGCTTGTATTGGGGGAAGAAGCCCGGTTCCGAAAAAAAGATATTTTATTGGGCCCCGGTATCAATATCATCCGCTCGCCGCTTTGTGGCCGGAATTTTGAATACATGAGTGAAGACCCGCTACTTATTTCAAAAATGGCCGTTGCTTATATCAAAGCACTACAGTCAAAAAATGTGGCCGCCAGCGTAAAACATTGGATAGCCAATAACCAGGAAACACATCGCGATTCTATTGACGTGAATATGAGCGAAAGGGCTTTGCGCGAGATCTATCTGCCGGGCTTTAAAGCCGCTGTTACCGAAGGCGGTGCTTATACCGTAATGGCAGCTTATAATAAATTCAGAGGCGACTGGTGTTCGGAAAACGAATATCTCGACAGGCAAATTCTTCGAAATGAATTTGGATTTAAAGGCGTTTTAATGACCGATTGGGCCGCAGCCCATACTACAGTGAAAGCTGCATTAAGCGGGCTTGATCTGGAAATGGGTACCGATAAAAAGGATTACAATGAATGGTATTTTGCCGATCCGTTAATTAAAGCAGTAAAAGAAGGGAAAGTGCCGGCATCAGTAGTTGATGAAAAAGTAGCGAATGTGTTGCGTGTAATGTTCAAGATAAAAATGTTTGACGAAAGCAACCGCGAAAAGGGAAAAATGAATACGCCCGAACATCAAAAAGCCACTTACAATTCGGCAGCCGAAGCCGCAGTGTTGCTTCAAAACAAAGGTGGCTTTCTGCCGATCGATTTCAATAAAATAAAATCGGTTGCTATCATTGGCGATAATGCTACCCGGAAACATTGCGGAGCCGGGTTAAGCTCGGAAATAAAAGCATTGTACGAGATAACGCCACTACAGGCAATTAAGCAAAAGTTTGGCGCCAACGTAAAGATAAATTTTGCTCAGGGGTATCAAAAACAATCTACTTTTAAAGAAGGCAGCAACCAGGGACAGGGAAACGCAAATAAAGTTGATTGGAAATTAATTGAGGAGGCGGTAAAAGCTGCTAGGGAATCAGATGTTGTTATCATTTTCGGCGGTTTGAACCACGATTTTGATACCGAATCTACCGACAAGCAAAATATGGACTTGCCTTATGGGCAGGAGGTTTTGATACAGGAAGTGGCCAAAGCAAATCCGAACACCGCTGTAGTAATGATAGCGGGCTCTCCGGTAAAATTAGCCGGGATAGTTAACCGGGTTCCTGCAATTTTATGGTCATGGTACGGTGGTATGGAAGCCGGCAACGCCGTGGCAGATATATTGAGCGGCAAGGTAAACCCATCGGGCAAATTGCCTTTTACCATACCGGTAACGCTGGATCAGTCGCCGGCCCATGCTTTGGGTAATTTTCCGGGAAGAGGTATGGAAGTAAACTATGAGGAGGACATCCTGGTAGGATATCGTTGGTTTGATACCAAGAAGATCCAACCGCAATTTCCTTTTGGATACGGCCTTTCTTATACCAGTTTTGACCTTAGTGATTTTTCAACAGACAAGAAGAGTTATGGAAAAAGCGATACTATCCATGCCAAATTTGTGATCAAAAACACCGGTACCCGTTACGGCGCCGAAGTGGTGCAGCTATATGCAAGTGAGCCTGCAAGTTCGGTTTTACGGCCCGAAAAAGAATTAAAGGCTTTCGAAAAAGTTTTTCTGCAACCGGGCGAAACCAAAACAGTTGAATTAACGGTAAAGGTTAGCGACCTGGCTTTTTATGATGAAATAAAAAAATCGTGGAATATAGAAACCGGCGAGGTTGTGCTTAATTTAGGTAACTCCTCGCGCAATATTTCAAAAACAGTAAAAATCTCGGTTAAGTAATATTTCCTCAAACACATAATATGAGTAGTTTACGAAAAATAGTGATCCTCCTTTTTGCACCATGCTTACTGCATTCGTTTTGTTTTGCACAAATAACGTTGCCAAAAGTATTTAGCGACAATATGGTGTTACAAAGAGGGATAAAGATTCCCGTTTGGGGACACGCAGCACCTGATACAAAAGTAACAGGCACACTTGGAAAAGCACATGCAACCGCAACTGCCGGCAGCGATGGAAAATGGATGCTTTATTTCCCTGTATTTAAAGCCGGCGGGCCATATACACTAACGCTTGCCGAAGCAGGGAAGCCGCAAACAGCTGTAAAGCTTAGCAATATTTTGATAGGCGATGTTTGGCTGGCCTCGGGGCAATCTAATATGGAGTGGCAGGTACAACAGGCGCAAAATGCTCCCGCTGAAATTGCCAAAGCCGGTTACCCCCAGATACGCTTTATTATGGTTACCCATGATATGGAGTTAACCCCGCAGCAGGATATTTTACCATCCACATGGAAAATATGCGATACCAGTAGCGTAAAGCAACTCTCGGCAGTAGCTTATTATTTTGCACGTAAAATACACAAAGAGCAAAATGTGCCCATTGGCATAGTTCAAAGCACGTGGGGTGGCACGCCGGTAGAATCATGGACAAGTAAGGAGTGCCTGCTTACATCGCCAATTACCAAAACAAGAGCCCTGGCTAATGATACACTGACCAAGCACCATTTTGTACAGGATAGCCTGGACATGGTACGGTTTTGGGATATCGTTTATCATCCACAGGGTAATATTGATAAAACTATTTCTTCACCAGAGTATGATGACTCTGCCTGGCCCGCTGTTGAGATGCCCCGCCTGATCAAAGATTTTGGGATAGGAAAATTTGAAGGAATGATGTGGTTTCGGAAAAAGGTTGTATTGCCGCAATCCTTTACAGGAAAAGATTTAGTATTGAATATCGGCCATCCCGAAATGAACTACTCGCTTTATTTTAATGGCAGTGAGATATGCAAAGCTGTTTGGAACGCCAATCCAAAACACATTTATACAATACCAGCCGGCCTCATTAAAAAGGGGGAAAACACTATTTCACTCAGAATAGCTATGCTATGGAGCGGCGGCGGATTGAACCCGCCCGCCGAAGACCTTTATATTACTGATGGGTATTCCAAAGTTTCTTTAGCAGGAAAATGGTTGTATAATAAAGATGTTGAACGGGCGGTTCCTAAAATTCACAATTATCAATATTATCCTGCGGTGCTGTTTAATGGCATGATTAACCCGCTGATCCCCTTTGAGATTAAAGGTGTTATTTGGTACCAGGGCGAGGCGAATGATTCGGCAGCCTACCATTACAGAAAATTATTCCCGATGATGATAACCGACTGGAGGCAGCGCTGGCATCTGGGTAACTTCCCATTTTTATATGTGCAACTGGCTAATTTCAAAAAAACAGATTCGCTTCCTGTTGAAAGCGAATGGGCCGAACTAAGAGAGGCCCAGACACTAACCCTTTCTGAGCCAAACACGGGCATGGCTTGTACAATAGATATCGGTGAGGCCAATAGCATTCACCCGCTAAATAAGCAGGAGGTAGGACGCAGATTGGCACTGCTGGCTGAAAAGAAAGTATACGGGCAAAATATTATCGCCTCGGGGCCTATGTATAAAAGTGCGGTGATCAGGGGCAAAGATATCATTATAACTTTTACCGATGCCGGCTCGGGGCTTGCAATCCGTGGTACAGCTCCACTAAAAGGATTCGCGATTGCCGGAGATGACAAAAAGTTTTATTGGGCATCTGCCCGGATCGAGGGTGATAAGGTAATAGTTAGTTCGGATAAAGTGGATGCACCTGTAGCCGTAAGGTATGCATGGGCAGATAATCCCGAATGTAATCTGGTTAACTCCGAAGAATTACCCGCGGTCCCTTTCAGAACTGACGATTGGAAAGGCATTACTCAAAAATAATATGCACAACGGGTGGATGGCTGCTAAAGCTAACGCAATAAAAAATAAAATAATGATATCAAATAGTGCAATGGCAAAGCATTGTGTATTGACCTGTTTTTTCATTTTACTATTGGTTGGTGTTGCAACTGCCCAAATGGCAATGATTAATGCCAGCGCAAGAAAAATAACCCGTTTAAATGGAGACTGGGATGTGATTATCGACCCAACCGGGATTGGTGATTGGAAACAGGTTTGGCTGGAACAGAAACCTGAGAAAAAAAGCGACTTTTTTGAGTATTCTTTTCAGGGAGGGCCTACGCTAAAAGTACCCGGAGATTTTAATTCGCAAAAGCCCGAGCTTACTTATTTTGAAGGTACAGTTTGGTACAAAAAGCAATTTAATTATACGGCTCAAAAGAACAAACGGCTGTTTCTCTATTTTGGTGCGGTAAATTATATGGCCGATGTTTTTTTGAACGGAAAAAAAATAGGCAGTCATGAAGGTGGGTTCACACCTTTTCAGTTTGAAATATCAACCCAGGTAAAAGCCGGGCTTAATACCATCGTAGTTAAAGTAAATAACGCCCGCCATGCGGATGGGATACCCGGTACAGGTTACGATTGGCTGAACTACGGGGGCATAACCCGAGATGTAAACCTCATTGAAAGCAACGATACGTATATTGATGATTATAGTATCCAATTAAAAAAAGGCAGTATAAATACAGTTCTCGGTTGGGTGCAATTAAATGGAAAGCAAGCCGTACAAAATATCAGCATAAAAATCCCCGAACTGCATCTATTGTATAATGCAAAAACAAATAACGAAGGCATGGCGAAAGTTGAATTTTCGTCGGCTTTTAAACTTTGGTCGCCGGATAGCCCAAACCTTTATAAGGTAATTATCGAAAGCGAAACAGATACGGTAACAGATAATATCGGGTTTAGAAGCATTGCCGTAAAAGGCGGTAAGATAATGCTGAACGGGAAGCCGGTTTTTTTGAAAGCTGTAAATATTCACGAAGAAAATCCATATAAAGCTGCCCGTGCATACTCAAAAGAAGATGCCCTTTTATTATTGAATGCAGCTAAAAACCTGGGCTGTAATATGGTGAGATTAGCACACTATCCCCATAATGAAAACATGGTTAAGGAGGCTGAAAAGATGGGATTGATGGTGTGGAGTGAAATCCCGGTATACCAGCACATTGAATTTTCTGATCCTGTTGTTCCTGAAAAGATCGACCGGATGATGAAGGAAATGATCAAACGGGATAAAAACCGTTGCGGCGTTATTATCTGGAGCCTTTCAAATGAAACATATCCGTCAACACCCGGCAGAAAAAAAACGCTTATAGCGCTTACCCAAAAATGCAGAAACATAGATTCGACAAGATTAATAACGCATGTGACGAATACCCAGCGATACGAAAACAATACGTTTGATGTGTGGGATACGCTTAATCGTTATGTAGATGTTATTTCCGTCAACGAATATATTGGCTGGTATATTCCATGGCAGGGCTCACCGGCCAGTACCAAATGGAAGTTGGTGTGCCCTGAAAAGCCGGTGTTTATATCCGAATTTGGAGGCGAAGCATTGTACGGTAACAACAATGGCCCGGCCGATGAAGCCGCTTATTGGACCGAAGCATATCAGGCCCAGATTTATACAGATCAGATAAAAATGTTCGGCACCGTACCCAGCTTATGTGGAGTATGCCCCTGGTTATTGTTTGATTACCGGTCGTTAGGAAGAATGCACCCGGTTTATCAAAAAGGATATAACCGTAAAGGGTTATTATCAGAAAAAGGCAAAAAAAAGAAAGCCTGGTACATCATGAAAGCGTATTACGACAAAAAATAAACGGGTTTTTAAAACAAAAAATTGAACACAAATAAATCTGATGAAAATAGCTTTAGCCATTGTAATTTTTTTCGCGGGCATTTTTACTGCTAGCGCTCAAACGCTATACGTTGGCACTAACTACCATCCTCATGACAATAAGGACCCAGAAAAAATAAAAAAAGATATCAGCCTGATGAAGGCTGCCGGATTTAAGGTGGTTAGAATGGGCCATTTAGCCTGGGATAGCTACGAACCTTCGGAAGGCAGGTTTGATTTTCAATGGTTTGATGCTGTAATGGATTTGATGGATAAGGCAGGCATTAAGGTGATCCTGGACATCGCTATCCGCCCCGCGCCTATTTGGCTGCACCATAAGTACCCATCAATTGATGTTACCAGCCCGGGTGGCATTGCCCAATATCCAAACCATCGCTATATGGATGATATAGGCGATCCGATGTATCAAAAATATGCTGTACGCTATGCGGATACACTTACAAAACATTATGCAAAACATCCTGCCCTGTTAGCTTTCGGGATAGATAATGAATCTGGCGATGGCCCTATTTCATACTCGGAAACTACAAGAAAAAGGTTTGTTGCCTGGTTAACTAAAAAGTATACTACTATCGATAATTTTAACAAAGCCTGGGCAACGCAACGATGGTCGAGGCGGATCAACCAATTTGATGAAATTGGGCTGCCCGCAGCCGGCGAAAAAAACGGAGCCCCCGAGAAGATATTAGATTTCAGACGTTTTATTTCGGACGAAGTTAACCAGATCCTATTCAAGGTGCTCGACAAGGTAAATACCAATGCCCCTGGCGTACTTACCAACACCAATGCCTGGTACTACAGCGCCATGAAATATTTCGATTATTCACAGATAGCTTATTCAGGTAAATTGACACGCGAAGGTGCGGGCTTTTACCCGGGTAATTCTTTAACAACTAATTGGGGCGTTGCCAACGCATTGTTTGGAATTTCACGCATCCAGTTTGAAAGTACGAATCCGTTTTGGTGCAGCGAGTTTACTACCATGACGGCGGTTCCCAATTCGATCAGGAAATCGGCCTATGCCACGCTGATGTACGGTAACCAAATGGTTTGCGGGTGGACCTGGCAAAGCATGTGGGCAGGCGAAGAACAATACCTGGAAGGGATGCTTGACTGGGACGGGATACCAAACCGCAAATACGACGAATACAAAAAGATAGCCGCCGAGTTTAAAAAGATCGAAAAATTCTTCCCTTACAAACCCAACCCTGAAGTTGGTTTAGCATCCTCCTTCCCCAGCCAGATAGCCAGCAGCTATTTCCCCGAGGCGCAAGATCAACAGTTACAAGCTTGCTGGAACTTATTCCATTACCGTAATATGGATTCACATGTGGTTGAGATCAGCAAAAGCCCATTAAACTATAAATTGCTTTTGGTGCCTGGTGTAACTGTAATGGATGAGGCAACAGCAGGCAAAATACGGGATTTTGTAAAAAATGGCGGAACTGTTGTGATGACAAGCAATTCGGCCATGGTTGACGAAACAGGCAAGGTGTTTTCGTCTACCCGCCCTGGGCGTTTAAACGACGTGTTCGGAATACGGGTGGCAAGTTTTGACGAAACAGAAAGTTTAAACGAAATATCCCGCATGCATTTGAAGGGCAAAAAAATCGCGTTGAATTATAGAGGGCAAATTATCGAAGCCGAATCGGCCCGATTTGATATCATAGACCCTAAAAGCACCCAGATCCTTGCCAGTATCACAAGTTTGGATAAGGATTACCCGATCATAACTTCCAATAAATATGGTAAGGGACGGGCAATTTATATCGGGTTACCTGCCAGCAGCAATGTATTGAACCCGATGCTTGATGACCTGATAAATGAACTGGGCATTAAAAAAGGGCCACAAGTACCCGATGGCGTTATGGCCCGGCAAATTGACAAAAATCATTTTTTATACCTGAACGTGACAGGCGAACCTAAAGAGATACCGATGAACGGAAAATCAAACAGTATCCTTTTTGATAAAAGTTATACCGGAAATTTTACTATCGCGCCGTATGAACCGGAGTTTATAGAGATAAAATAAGTTAGTCGTTACAAATATAAAACATACCGATAAGGTAAAAGGGAACCGAGACAATCTGTACCCGCCTCAGAGAATTGATAAAGATGAAGAATCGTATAAATTGTATAAAAGTATTACTGTTACTGCACACAATATTGTTTGCTTCTGTTGCAATTGCGCAGACCAGAACCATGAGTGTAACATCGCCTGATGGAAAAATAAAGATGACCCTGGAGGCTGGCGCTGAAATCCGGTGGTCTGTTAATCATGAGAAAACAGAAGTTATCAGGCCCTCGGCTATTTCACTTACACTTGATAATGGGCAGGTGCTTGGAGCGCACCCTCAAATAACAAGTGTAAAAAGGACCACCATAAACTCATCGTTTAATACCCCTTTTTATAAAAAGAGTACGGTTTTGGATCAATATAATCAGGTCACACTACAGTTTAAAGGTGATTATGGCCTGGTTTTAAGGGCCTACAACGATGGTGTTGCCTATAGATTTTTTACAAACAAAAAAGACATAACTACAATCGTTGATGAAAATGCCAGTTTTAACTTCGCCGACAATTACAAAGCTTTTGTGCCTTATGTTAGGGATTTGCGCGAGAACGATATGTATACATCGGCATTCGAGGCAACGTATAATGAAATCTATCTTGCACAGTTTGTAAAAGATTCGCTGGCCCTTTCACCGTTTCTGGTTGAGGTAGGCGATGGTAAAAAGGCTGTTATTACAGAAGCAGATCTGCAGGACTACCCGGGAATGTTCCTGACCATTAATTCAGAAAACCCGAACGGGTTAAAAGGACGATTTGCACATTTTCCGCAGAATGAACGCCTGGGAGGTTACAACAATATGAATTATATGGTAAGCAGCAGGGCTCCCTACATTGCCAAAACAAATGGTACCCGGAGTTTTCCCTGGAGGACAATTATTATCAGCACAAATGACCGGGAGCTTGCCAATAATGATATGGTGCAGAAGCTCTCACCGCCTTCGCAGATTGCCGATGTTGGCTGGATAAAGCCAGGTAAAGTAGCCTGGGACTGGTGGAACGATTGGAATATATCGAAGGTTGATTTCAAAGCCGGAATTAACACGGATACCTATAAATATTATATAGATTTTGCAGCCAGAAATAACTTGGAGTACGTAATACTGGATGAAGGCTGGAGCGAAGAAAACAATATGCTAAAAATTTCACCGCAGATCAACCTGGAAGAAATTATCAGTTATGCAAAAAAGAAAAATGTCGGAATAATTTTGTGGGCTTCCTGGTATGCAATTAATCAGGTTTTGGATGACGCTTTCTCAAAGTATTCTAAAATGGGGGTGAAGGGCTTTAAAATAGATTTTATTGACCGGGACGATCAGAAGATGGTAAGCTCCCTCTATTACATCGCAAAAAAAGCGGCAGATTATAAATTGCTTATTGATTACCACGGGATGTATAAGCCGGCAGGATTGCAACGTACTTACCCGAACATCCTCAATTTTGAAGGCGTTAAAGGTTTAGAGAATGCAAAGTGGACTCCGAACGATGATATGCCCCGGTACGAAACTACTATACCGTTTATCCGCATGCTTGCAGGGCCAATGGATTACACTCCAGGGGCAATGCGTAACGCCACAAAAGAGAACTTCAGACCCAGCAATTCGCTGCCGATGAGCCAGGGAACAAGGAGCCATCAGCTCGCCATGTATATTGTGTTTGAGGCTCCGTTACAGATGCTATGCGATAACCCAACAGCCTATATGAAAGAACAGGAAAGTACGGATTTTATTGCTAAAGTGCCGACGACGTTTGATGAAACCGTTGCCCTTGATGGAAAAGTTGGTGAGTATGTAGCTATTGCACGCAAAAAGGGTAGCACGTGGTATGCCGGCGGGCTAACTAACTGGTTTGAGAGGGATATAACTCTTGACCTGTCCTTTTTAGGAAAAGGCAACTATATGGCCGAAGTTTTTAAGGATGGAGTAAATGCCGAAAAAGATGCTACCGATTACAAACGGTATACGGTTAAAGTAAATCCGGAAGGCAAGCTAACACTTCACCTGGCACCCGGTGGTGGTTTTGCAATCAGGTTTGACCCTGTAAAATAAAACAGAATATAATTGTAATTGCGCCGAGCCTGCTGTTAGTAAGTTAAATTAAATTGCAGAAAATGAGAGTTTTAAAAAAAATCATGTTGCTAACTGCACTGATTGTGCTCGCTGCCCATGCATCTTACGCACAATTACCTGCCCGGGTAAAAGTTGAAGAAGGTTGGATACACGGAGTTGTGGAAGATAGCTTAACGGTATTCCGCGGAGTACCCTTTGCCGCTCCGCCGGTTGGCCAGTTAAGATGGAAAGCCCCGCAACCTGTTAGAAGCTGGGAAGGCGTAAAGCAGGCTGTTCATTTTGCGCCATCCCCCATGCAGCAAGGTAATCCTCCATCCGGAAAAAGTGAGGATTGCTTATACCTGAACGTATGGACACCTGCGCAATCACAGAAAGACCGTCTACCTGTTCTCGTATGGATTTACGGAGGTGGGTTCAGTACAGGCTCAACGGCCGAACCCTGGTATGATGGACGGAAACTGGCGCAAAAAGGAGTTGTTTTTGTCAGTATCGCTTATCGGGTAGGTCCGCTTGGATTTTTGGCTCATGCCGCCCTGAGTAAAGAAAACTCTGGCCATCAATCGGGTAATTATGGTTTGCTCGATCAGATCGCAGCCCTCAAATGGTTGCAAAAAAACATTGCGGCGTTTGGCGGCGACCCCAAAAAAGTAACCATTTTTGGCGAATCGGCAGGAGGGATCTCTGTAAGCATGCTGTGTGCTTCCCCGCTTGCTAAAGGGCTTTTTCGCGGCGCAATTTCGCAAAGCGGTGGATCTTTTGGGCCCGCCAGTGCCACAACGTACCCAGGCGAAAATATGAAGACCCTGAAACAGGCCGAAAGCGACGGGCTTGCTTATGCGGCAAAAGCAGGGGCAACCTCAATAGACGAACTTAGAAAGATGGATGTTGATAAGCTCCCGATGGGTTGGGGTATAGGGAGCTCATGGCCTGTTATTGATGGATACGTAATCCCTGATGTTCAATATAAATTATACCAGGAGAGCAGATATAACGATGTACCGGTACTTATCGGTTACAATTCTGATGAGGGATTGAGCTTTTCGCCGGGTAATACGCCTCAGGAATATAGAGAAAGGGTAACGGCCCGTTTTAGCAAGTTTGCTGATGATTTGATCAAAGCCTATCCGGTTAACGAGGGTACTGTTCCCCGGTCGGCACGGAATCTCTCCAGGGACGCTGCTTTTGGATGGCATAATTGGACGTGGGCCAGACTTCAGTCAAGTACAGGAAAGTCGAAAGTGTTTTACTATTTCTTTGATCAGCACCCTGATTACGCCCAAGGTTCGCCCGATTACGGAAAGGGATCGCCTCATGCACAGGATGTTTCGTACGTGTTTCAACATATAGATCCATTAAACCCGGGTACTTCTAAATCAGATTCGGAGATATCGGCAGCTATGGGGAATTACTGGATAAACTTTGTGAAATATGGTAACCCTAATGACAAAAAGCTTCCACAATGGCCCGCGTTTAGTACTGATAAGCCAGTTGTTATGTATTTCGCTAAAACTCCTCATATCGGGCCAGTGCCTGATGAAAAGTCGCTTGAAGTATTGGATCAATATTTTAGATGGCGTCTTGGTTTAGAAGGAAAAGCTGCGATATTGAATAAGTGAATTTAGTAATGTATCGGTTTTAAGTGCTGATAATAAATACATTACTGAGTTTTATTGTAATTGTGACGGTTGCAGTGGTTGGGCAAGATGCCGGAGTTATACAAATGATAATTAAGGTTAAATCTAATAATGATAATGAAACTGACATTTAGAAGAATGACCATTCCTGATCAAGCGTTATTGCATCGGTCATGGAACAATATACGACAGATTAATTTGGGCAACCGTGGCTGTTTTTATACCAAAGTATTAGCAATGGTATTTTGGCTTTTGGCAGGTTATGGTTCAGGTAATGCTCAAAGCCTGATCGGTGCCGAACGAAAACAACTATTTAACTACAATTGGAAGTTTTTTCAGGGTGATACGGTATCTGCAAAATCAAAAGATTTTAACGATATGGCATGGCGCAGCCTTGATTTACCGCACGATTGGAGCATTGAAGGAAAGATAAGCCCTAAAAATGTCACAGGAGGTGCTGGCGGATATTTACCTGCAGGAATTGGGTGGTATCGAAAAACCTTCAGGGCCCCGGTTGAATGGATGGGTAAAAAAATTTCCATTTACTTCGAAGGTGTTTATATGAATTCGGAAGTTTTCATTAATGGAAGATCACTTGGGATTTACCCCTATGGCTATTCGTCCTTTAGTTATGACTTGTCGCCTTTTTTGGATTTTGATCATGAAAATGTGATAGCGGTACGGGTAGATAATTCGCAGCAGGTTAATAGCCGATGGTACAGCGGATCAGGCATCTATCGCCATGTGTGGATGACGGTTACCGATGCTGTGCACATAGCTAACTGGGGCGTTGCGATCACAACACCTGATGTGTCTTCAACTAAGGCAACCGTTCAAATTAAAACATTAATTAAAAACGAAACCGGATTGCCGCAGCATCTGGTGCTCAATACGGTACTGAAAAACCCTGGAGCTAAAGATGCAGGGAGTAAACAAATAATTGTTGATATGGCTGCCAACAGCGAAAAAGAAATTGATCAAATAATGACCGTGGTGTCCCCCTTGTTATGGACGCCTGAAACGCCCAATTTATACCATGCCCGCATACAGATACTGCAAAATAAAAAAGTAGTTGACGAAACTGAACCCGGTTTCGGCGTACGCTCCATTAAATTTACCGCCGAAAGCGGGTTTCAACTTAATGGGAAAACGGTAAAAATGAGTGGGGGGTGCGTACATCATGATAATGGTTGCCTGGGCGTTGCCGCTTTTGACCGTGCGGAAGAACGCAAGGTTGAACTGCTGAAAGAAGCAGGGTTTAATGCTGTAAGAACTTCTCACAATCCACCCTCCGAAGCTTTTTTGAATGCTTGTGACAGGCTGGGACTGTTGGTGATCGATGAGGCATTTGATTGTTGGAAGGTTGGGAAAAATAAACAGGATTATGCTCAGTATTTTACTAAATGGTGGAAACGCGACTTGGATGCGATGGTTTTACGCGATCGTAATCATCCATCAATTATATTGTGGAGTATCGGCAATGAAATAGTGGAGAGAGGAACCCCCGGAGCTGTAGAAACAGCTAAAATGCTTGCAAGTGCTATAAAAGAAATAGATACCACGCGCCCCGTTACATCAGCAGTTGTTGAAAATGGCAAAGAGTGGTCAACCCTGGATCCACTTATGGCTGCACATGATGTGGCCGGTTATAATTATCATTTATGGAATGCCCCTGCCGATCACCAGCGGGTGCCCTCGCGGATGATCGTTCAAACAGAGTCGTACCCCAAAGATGCTTTTGCGAACTGGGCATTGGTAAATAATAACAATTATGTGATCGGAGATTTTGTTTGGACGGCGATAGATTACCTTGGAGAATCGGGAATAGGCCGCTGGTATTATTCGGGCGATGTACCCGGCGAACATTGGGAGCATGATCTTTTCCCCTGGCATGGCGCTTATTGTGGTGATATCGATCTGACGGGATGGAGGAAACCAATTTCGCATTACCGTAACCTGCTATACAACAATAACGAAAAATTGTATATAGCTGTTTGCGAGCCTGATCCGGAACCGCTTGAGATTAAGACTACGTGGTGGTCGGTATGGCCAGGCTGGGAAAGCTGGACATGGCCTGAATATGCAGGCAGGCCCATTAAAGTACAAGTTTATTCAAAGTACCCCCGGGTGCGTCTTTATCTGAACGGTAAACTGATAGGCGAAAAACCAACGACCCGCGAACAGGAATATAAAGCGGAATTTACAGTATCTTATTCGCCTGGCCAGCTCAAAGCCGTAGGTGTGGATAAAGATAAGGAAATGGAAGCGGCCGTTTTGCAAACTTCCGGAGATGCTGCGAAAATTAAATTATCTGCCGACCGGAAAGAAATAATGGCCGATGGACAGGATTTATCTTATGTTACCATTGAGATAACGGATCGCGACGATATTATGCAACCCAATGCTGCAAATCGCCTGCATTTTGAAATTGAAGGGCCCGGTGTACTTGCAGGCGTAGCCAATGCAGATATGAAAGACACAGACCCATATACCGGAAATACCCGTAAAGCCTGGCATGGGCGTGCTTTGGCTGTGATTAGGAGTACGCATACTGCCGGTGATATCAAATTGAAGGTTAGTTCAGCCGGATTATCTGAGGCTGCTTTAAATATCAAAACACTTCCGGAAATCGGGAGCCAGCACGAAAAATAATTAAAAACAGAAAGTACGCGGTTACGCGTACTTTCTGTTTTTAAACAATACTGCTGTGATGTATTGTTGTGTCAACATCAAAAGATATTAGGCAGGTAACGGATATAAAAGGTTTAAAGTAAATGCACCAGAAACTTGTGCTGCTATAATGAATATTTGAGTTTTTGCAGCTAAAAATTGTCCTAAAAGAGCGGTGCAGGGAAGGATTCGGGAGGCGTTTTATGACGAATATATAAAATCTTTAAAAAAAAGAGTATTAGAGCAAACGCGTAATCGTCTTATTAATGTTACACGATAAAAGATCGCAAGGAAATGGTCTTTGAATCAAACAGATAACCAATATAAACCGAGTATTAACCAAAACCCAAATTATGAAATTTTTTTACTTGATCTTTTTACCGCCAATTTGTTGAAATAGCTTTTAGAGGTCACCATGTCTATCTGGTGTTATTAGCCTCTTGTTTTGACAGTTGTAATATTTGTAATAAACAACGGGTTTTCTGTGGCTTGTTATTGAGTTTTATTGTCTTAAATATTGATTATCAATATTTAAGACAATATAAAAGTTAAGCTGCCTGTCTTAAACACTAAAAAAAGGCTTATTTATTTAATTGTATACAGGTAGGGTATGTGTGCCTGTTATCGAAATTAACAAATTTAATTATGCGTTTCATCACACTTTTATTGACATCTTTTTTTGTATTGCCGGCATTAAGCTTTGCGGTAGGAAGGAATAAATTCCATTCAAACCCGAACCATAACTCATATGCCGCATCGGTAAAGGATACTACCGGTAAAGGGAAATCTGTTAAAGATTCGACCAAGATTTTAAAAAAATTGGAGAAAGAGGCCAATTTCAGCAAAGCTTCGTCGACAGTATTAAGTCCTTCAAAAATATCAAAATTGCCTGTAGTATCATTACAACAGTTTCTTAAAGGACAAGTTTCTGGTGTTTATGCTACAGAACCGAGCGGAGAACCCGGAACCGTACAAAACTTGTTTATCAGAGGCATATCGATGCCTATTTTTTCAGCAAAGGATCAATTCCAGTCGCAACCCACCGTTGTAGTTGATGGTATACCTGTTATATCATATGATCATCCGTTTGCTTACGATATTCAACAATATGATTTTAACCGGTTAGGCCCGGCAACTAATATTCTGGCAAATATTGATCCCGAAAACATAGCTTCTATCGAGGTATTGAAAGATTTTTCAGAATCAGGTAAATATGGCCCCCGTGCGGCAAACGGAATTATAGCTATCACAACAAAGCATGCGTCGTATTTTAAAAAGATATCCTTTAATACTTACATAGGCCTTGCAACGCCCGATGCCGTAACTACACGTAACGGGGCAGATGAAAGCGCCTTTAGAAAACCGTTTTATACACAATATGCCACTTTCGATCAAAAGCAGAATATACCAGCTTATTTAAGGGATTCGCTTTATACCATTTACTATGGCCCTTCAAACTGGACGGATCTGTACTACAAAAATACCCTTCAATATGGTGTAAATGTTAGTATTGCAGGTGGGGTAGATAATGCTAATTTTAGAGCGGCTGTTGGTAGCCTGCGTGATAATAGCGTGGCCGACGCTTCTGGTTTAAGCCGTTATAATGCTTCATTTGCTTTAAATATGAAGCCTGCAAGCTGGCTGAGCTTTACAGCTACAATGAGTGCCAGCCAGCTTTGGCGCGATAGAAACAGATATTTCAGAGACCGGTTTGCCGAAGTGCGGTATCTGCCCGACCTGACTAATCCTATATCACCAAATAAAGACTATTACGCTTTGTTTCTTAAAGAGTACGGTAAATCGGTCGATAACAATAAAACCAACATTGTTGACGCATCATTTGTAACGAAAATTGCTTTTGGGAAACTTAATTTTATTTCAAGCTTCGCCATCGATTATAGCGGAGGTTACAGAGATGTTTTCTATCCGAGTACCTTGCTCGAAACCAATAGTTATGTCTCTAATTATTTTGGATACAACCAACGTGTTATAATGGACAATAAGGTTACTTATAACCTGTCGTGGCGTAACACTCATTTTATCGATCTTGAAGGCGGGCAATCAGTACAATGGGATAAATACCGTTATGATTATAGTTATGCATATCACGGTTCAAGCGATTATATTAAGATCAATGTAATAGATGTTCTTCCCATAAATAATGCATATCCTTCATTTACAGGATATGACCCTTATTTAACAACCAGGTTTATTGATCAAACTGCAAATAACCTGCTTTCTTATTATGGCAGGGTTGGGTATCATTATAAAGATAAGTATAAACTGTCGCTGTTATTACGCGAAGACGGATCATCAAATCAACAGCCAACAAGCCGTTGGTTCTTCTCTCCAATTTTGTCGGGAGAGTGGAATATTAAGAACGACCTGCTTTCTGCGACATCAGTAATTAGCGAGCTTGCTTTAAAAGGAAGTATAGGCCGTGTAGGGCGTGTGCAGCTAGATGACAGATATGCGGCAGGGCCACAATATATTGTTGATATTTCTTATTCCGGTCAACCCAATATTGGATCGTACCAGGGGCTTCCGGTTTTAAGCAGGCCTTATAATAAGGGCTGGGTGGGCTATAATATACCATGGTCTTACACCGAACAAGAAAACGTTGGTTTGGATATGGGTTTATGGCATAACCGCGTTCGTGCATCTGTTGATTTATATTCCCGTACGGATAAGAACGAGATTATTAATGTGCCCGCTTATGCCGATTACGGTTATGTTTCTGCCAGTCAGCCCGGCATGACTGTAAACAATTCAGGTATCGATATTGAGCTAAGCGCTGATCTGTTTCCGGCCAAAAGTAAATTTCAATGGACGCCTTCGATCAATTTCAACTTTAATCGTAATGTGTTAAAAGCTTTACCTGGTGATATCAAAAAGTTAGTTGTAGGTACCGGTGTAAACTCAAGATTATTGCAAGTTGGTAAATCATTAGATCAATACTGGTTATTACAAAATTCGGGTATTTATAATAATGATAACGAAGTGCCTGTTAACCCTAATACGGGTGCCAAACTTAGCTATCATGGTATCCCTTTAAAGGCCGGAGACCCCAAGTGGGATGACTTAAATGGTGATTATAATATTGACGATAACGACAAGGTTTTACAAGGCCATATATTACCTGTTGTGTCAGGTGGCATTAATAATGATTTCAGGTATAAAAGCTGGAGTTTAGGTGTTAACCTGTATTATAACCTCGGCCGCAATATTATAAACCAGGCCATGGCAAACCGGTTTGATTTTATTAATCAACAAAGTGCCAGTGATATAAACGCGGTAAAAGAAATTACTTTTTGGCAAAAAATGGGCGATTATAGCAAATATCCTATTTATAACCCATGGAGCGATGCAACTCCTTATCAGGTAGATCAGAATTTGTTTCTCGAAAATGGCTCTTTCCTAAAACTGCGTTCTGTATCATTAAGCTATGATATGATGAGCCTGTTTAAAAAATCAAAAATCACTAAATTTTTAATTTATGCAAGTGTAACTAACGTATTTACACTTACACCATATACCGGCCGCGACCCGGAGTTGGTTGATTATAAAGGGTATGACACAGGGTATGGACAGCCTATTCCGCGTACTTATACCTTAGGTATTAAAATGGATTTGTAAAAAATAGGTTTAATGTTTATTCAAAAAATTAACATAATGAAAATTCGTATACTATTGGTAATAGCGACTTTATTGATGATAAGTACATCATGTAATAAAACGCTGGATGTGCCATCTTCCCGTCTTGTAGGCGAGGCCAATATGTGGAATAAAGCGGCGGACGCTACGACCGGGCTGGACGGGGTATTCGGTTTAGCCAGAGCGGCCCTCAATGATAATTGCAGACACTGGATTTATGGTGATTTACGAACCGTTTTAGGTATGGGCGGCGATTTTAGGAGCGTAAACCGCCTTGATCTGAAAGCGGTTTCAACCAACCAGCTTAAAGCTACTTATCCCCTTTTGGATGCTTTATCAAACTGGACGAAGTTTTATGCAGTTATTAATGCCGCCAATATATTTTTAGAGCGTGCGCCCAATATATTGAAAACTGATCCAACTTATCTTCCTTCAGACCTTAAATTGGACGTAGCTAACGTGCGTGCAATCAGAGCGTTCATGTATTTCTATATGGTTCGGATATGGGGAGATGTACCGTTAATTATCACATCGCACGATGGGGAGTTTAATAATAAGCCCCGGGAAACGCAAAAGAACGTACTTACTTTTGTAGAATCAGAATTATTAGCTGTTATTCCTAACGTGCCAATTATTTACAATGGAACCCAGCCAGAACAACCAAGAGCCGGCTCTCTCTTTTATAACATATACCAGGAATGGGAGCCTGTAAAAAAGCCCGCTGCTTATGCTTTACTTGCCCATGTATATGCCTGGGAGGGTAAATATGCTGATGCGGCTATTTGCGCTAAATGGGTGATTAATAATATGTATTTAGGCTTTATGGGAAAAGAGCAATTGGTTTTTAATTCCGTCGATAATGTGCGCCAGATGTTCAGGGGTGAGTCTGGAAATAATCAGTACCAAATTCTGTTGGGTTTTTCTCATAATTTTGTAAACGGCGAAACCACTACTAACGGGGTATTAGAAGAGCTTACACTTGCGGCGCCTTATATCACCAGTAAGGTACTGCCGGCAATATATGTGCCTAAAGATACCGTATTGTCTGTTTTTAATGAAGCTAATGATGCACGTTTCAGTCTGGACCCAATACTTAACCAGCCATCTTCTGACAGATATTTTGGCGCCTTTGACAGGACATACCCAATTTTTACCAAAGTTTTTATAATTAAAAATACAAACCCCCCTTTAAATACAACAACTGGGCCGGGTTCTGATGGCTCCATTGCTATTTTCGGCAGCGCTACGGTTTTTTCAAGGCCCGAAGATATGGAACTGCTTTTGGCCGAAGCTGATGTTGTTTTGGGGAACACCGGCGATGCTACTACCTACTTAAACGCAGCCCGGGCAAACCGTGGATTGCAGCCATATGATCCTACAAAGAATGGCCCGTTAATAGATGCCATATTTACCGAAAGGCGTAAGGAGTTAATGGGCGAGGGCCATAGGTGGTATGATCTGATAAGATATAAAAAAATCAAAAATAATGATCCGGCATTCAATGCGATGATCCAAAATGGAGCCATTTATTGGCCCATAGCCCAATCCGTATTGAGCGAAAACCCATTGTTGGTACAAAACCCTTATTGGAATTAATAGTAAAGCAACCAATCGTCATGAAAAAAATAAAACAATTTAACCATACTATAACTCTGTTGGTGGTTTGCACGATGCTTTTTGCAGGTTGTAAAAAAAATAACGGCGCTTATAACTATGTAAACACTGGCAGCGCGTTTAATGGCACAACATACGATTATCTGGTGAGCAAGCCAGGGGTATTTGATTCGTTGTTATTTGTTGTTAATAAGCTGGGCCTTACAGACTCGCTCAAAAACAATAAGGTTACCTTGTTTGCGGTAACAAATGCAAGCTTTCAGCAAGTTGTAAGTAAATTAAATATATCGAGAAAAATTCTCGGGTTGCCCCCCATGTATTTAAACGATATTAAAACCAATCTTTTAGATAGTATGATGTGCCGGTATATTATCAGGGGGGTATATATTGCAGATTCGTTAGCGTTTACCGATGGCGTTATGTTAAAAGGGATAAGATACAATTATCCTATGAACGCCAAACTAAGTACAGCCAACGCTACGGGCGAGGTAGGCGGCGGCCCGGGCACATTAGTGTTTTCGGATACCAAGAAAAGCCTTTTTAAAATTAACTGGGTTTCGGCTATTGCAAATTCAATTAATATTCGTACCAATAATGGTGTTGTACATATTTTAGAATCAACGCACCCTTTTGGTTTTGGAGAATACACCAGACCTGTTCCTACTCCTTTTAATAAAAGTTCATTCAGGCCGGTAGGTTATTCGGGCCCATTTTTGTTGCCATCAACCATAGGCGCCACCACTACAATGATAGCCCAGGATTTCGATTTGGGAGGCGAAGGTATTGCATATCATGACAATGAGGCAACCCAAAGAGGGCCGAGCGGTGCTTATCGTCCTAATGCTTCGGATCAGGGTGTGGATCTTGATGCGGCGTTTGCAACGTTGGGCACTACGTTAACAGATGCCGCCGGTACTTATCCTGCAAGTTATTCTATCGGTTATACGGTAACCGGCGAATGGCTTATTTATTCGGTATATGCACCCGCAGATGGTAACTATATTGTAACCTCAAGAGTAGGTAATGGCAACGGTACTAACCCGTTGGGTTTCCATATAGAGTTTGATTCCAAAAACGTAACCGGAACCCTAACTTTTCCAAATAATAAAGGTTGGTGGGTTTGGCAATTAGTAACCAGCCCGGTTTTTCATCTAACGGCGGGTAACCATTTAATGCGTTTCTATAATGAAACCAATGATGTTCAGCTCTGTAACTTCGTTTTTAAACGTATTAACTGATTTTTTGTAAATATTAAATCTAAAATAAACGATATGCATAAGATATATAAATACCAATACCTGCTCATTTTAGCTTTGGTAACATTGAGCGTGTTATCCGGGTGTAAAAAATGGTACGGTGTGCCTGATGATAAAGATTATTTGAGTGAGCAGATAAATTTTACCACTACTACTTTCCAACCGGTAGTTGGAAGATTAACCTTATTCAGCGGTGTTTTCAACGCAGATAACTCTACTCAGCCGATGAGTTTTAAAATTGTAAATGTTCGGGCAAATGACGGAACGAATAACGGGGTCGGAACGCCTTCAAACGATTTAACACAAACGGCACCAACATTGGTATGGACAAGCGCCTACACCGGAACAGAAGCAAGTGTGGCAGAAATTGAAGCAAAGCGCCATCTGGAAAATCATCCCTTATTTGAAGCCAGGGGTGGTGGGCAATTAATAGTGTGGCCGGCAACAACCGATTCACTGGTTACCAGGTTGCAAGCCACGGGGTCATTAACCGCCGGTTATTTATTTGATGTTCAGGTTTCAAATACCGGCGGAACCCGTACCATAACAAACCTTAAGTTTAATCCATACAGGTCGCGCCCTTACGAACCCTCTAACCGTGATGCGGTGACGGGTATACAAACTGATTCTATTTTGCCATCTGTTCTTAATGGAATGCTTGGCGTAACCAGCCGAACTGCCTTGACTAATAATACCGGCAACCATGGCGCTTCCAGTAGCGTTTGGGTGAGATTTAAAAGAACAGGCGGTGGTAACTCGCTTACGTTTAAGTTTTTAGATGCTAATAAAAATCCGATTAACCCTGCCCTCTTTAATAATACCAAATGGGCCACGTTATTACATGGTTTTAATATGCAGATGACTAATCAATATGTACGTTATGATGTGGCTTATCCAATTCCGTTGACTACACTGCCAACAAAATATACCACTAGCGATGGGTCGCAGGCAACGGTGCTGTTTAGTTATACACGCTTAGGCTTTAATGGTATCAGAGAAGTGGGTAATATGGGGTTAAACTTCAGCATATTTAAGCAGGGCGACTGGGAAATTGATTTTCAATTTCGTACAGAGACTCCAAGATTTCAGGATGAGTTTTAATTCTTAATAGTTTAAGAACAAAAGAAAATGAAGAGAAAATTATTATTAATATTAATTCTGTCAGCCGCCCTGGTTGCGCCTCAGTATCTGGTTGCGCAAGTAAAAAAAGTTTTGGTAAAAGGGATGGTTACTGATAAAGAAACAAAAGAGGCGTTACCCGGGACCAGTATTTTATTGGATGATGCCTCTCCAAAGGGCCTCACGGCATCCAATGCTAAAGGGGAATTCTCGGCAAGTGTTCCTGTTGGTGCTACACTTATTTTTCGTTCGGTAGGTTATAAAGAAAAAAGAGTAAAAATAACCGGTGCAGAAACCTTGAACGTGGAAATGATTACGAACAGTACCTCGTTAAACGAAGTTGTTTTACGGGGATATGTTTCAAGGTCAAAAGAAGTTACCACCGGTGCGTCATTTACCATATCGGGATCAGAGATTCAGGATGTACCGGTGTCAAATGCTACAGAGCTTCTGCAGGGCAAGGTTCCGGGGCTTAATATACAGGTAAATACTGGTGCGCCAGGCTATCCTGGTACCATATTGGTTCGCGGGGTATCAGGTATCAATACATCAGGTTCAGGAAGCGAATCGTTTTTAACACCTACATCGCCTCTGTTTGTAATTGATGGCATCCCGATTGACGCGGATAACGCTGCTGATTTTGGTTTTAATTCTCCGGGCGGTGTAAGTCCGCTTGAGTTAATCCCTGTAGAGGATATTGCCAGCATTGAAGTTTTAACAGATGCGCAGGCAACTGCATCTTATGGGTCAAAAGGGGCTTATGGTGTATTTATTATTCAAACCCGCAGGGGGAATTCAAAAAAACCTAAGGTGCGTTATACCGGTAACTATTTTGTTACGGCTCCGCCAAATTTGCGTACAACATTAGGCGGTAAAGCCGAAAGGGATGCCAAATTATTAGAGATTTTAGCTAACGGTACTTATAATGATCTGTTGAAAGTATCAACTACTCCAATTTTATCGGATAGCTTGAACGCCTATTATAGAAACTCGACTAACTGGCAAGGCATTTATTATGTATCCACATACAATACAACACATAACATCGGCATAGAAGGCGGAGACACCAAATTTAATTACTCTACCAACCTTAATTATTATGCTCAAAATGGTATTATACAAAACACCGGCTATAAAAGATATACCATGAAAATGCTTATGGATTATAGGCCCGATGATAAATTTCATACGCAGGTGATTTTTAACGTGGGCCTGGGTAAACAAAATAATGGGAACGGACAAGGACTTTTACAAACTGGAGTAGCTACAAATGCATCAGCATCGTCGTTATTGCCGGGGCCATCTTTATTTCAGATGACAAGTGACATGGCTAACGATTTCAATGTAAAGGACGATAATAGCACAAAAACTTTTAGTGCCAGCGCATTATTGGGTTATGAATTATTTAAGGGTCTCAATTTAACAAATACCGGAAGTTACGCTTACTCAATGAGTGCAGACGAAAAAGATTATCCTGCCGCTTCAAGTAAGAACCGAGCGGCAGTTTACTCATACAACGATCGTAATGCAAACCTATACAATCGGGCTGGTTTTACATATAGTAAGGAGTTTCGTGGGCACAGTTTTTTTCTACAAGGTTTTAATGAGATCTGGGCGAAAGATTTTCAGGCAGGCTATATTAGCCAGCAGGGAACGCCAAGCGATCAAATACTGGGTCCGCTGGGTTACAGCACGCACGATTCAAGAGGTGGTGGGGTGCTGAAAAGTTTCCACAATGAACATACATTATCATACGCAGGTGGTTTTACTTATAATTACAGGAGAAAATATATCCTGGATCTGACTTACCGGCTTGATGGGTCCTCTATTGCCGGATTTGACAGCCCTTATGCAAAAAATCCCTCTATCGGTTTTAGATGGAATTTTGATAAAGAGAAGTTTTTAGCGAACGAAAGCGGCTGGCTTAATGAGGGCGACATTCGTTTAACCTACGGACAGGTTATCAGACCTACCGGGGATATTTATTCTTTATATGGGCAATATGCTCCAACAGGTAATTATGAAGGTAGCAACCGCATTGGGATTGATAATACCACTTTACCTAATAGTGTGCTAAGGTCAACCACAAATACTACGTATAATTTAGGGGTTGATATGACAATGTTTAACAATAAGTTTTCATTTGTTTTCAATACTTATTTTAAGAAAGTTACCAATATACCATGGCTAACCCCTGTTCCAACTACTGATGGCTTTAGTTACTTATTAAGTAATGATGCAAGCCAGGTTAATTATGGATATGAGCTTCAGTTAACATTAAGACCACTCGCAAAAACAAGTAAAGTTCAATGGAACTTATCATTAGTGGGATCGTTTAACAGAGATTTCCTGACAAAACTACCAGGAAACAAAAATCAGATCATAATCCCTCCAAATAAAACCAGTGCAGATGGTATTGGATCAACAGTTTTAAGAGCCGGAAGAAATACATATTCGTATTATATCTTCAATTACCAGGGGGTATACTCTACTACGGCTCAGGTTCCGGTTGACCCGGTTACCGGCCTGCCTCTGCGCACAAAGGTAAGTACAACCGCCTTTTTTAAAGCCGGTGATCCGATATGGCAAGATACAAACGGCGATTATATTATAGATGATAACGACAGACAGGCAATTGGTAATTCACAACCGCTGGTTACCGGTGGGTTAAACACCAATCTCACCTACAAAGGTTTCGGCTTGACAATGAATGGCTCATTTACATTTAAGCGCGATATCATGAATGATGCGCTCGCCTCTCGTTTTAGGTTAGTAAATAATCCTTTTGGTACAAGTGTGTATTTACCATTAACGGATCTTAACTATTGGAAACAGTCTGGCGATCAGGCGGCATATCCCAATCCGTTTGATTATACCCGTACAGGAATTATTAGTCCATTTAAGTCAGAGCAAAGCTTATTTATGTCAAATGGCTCATATTTCAAAATCAATAACATTACGCTTAGCTATAGTTTCGATAAAAAGTTTATCAGTAAACTGGGAATGTCTAATTTGAGGGTATATGCTTCGGCTAATAATGTGATAACTTTTTCACCATATGTAGGGCCTAATCCCGAAAACGTAACAGGGGCAGGTTGGGATGTTTCTGGCGGTTACCCTGTTTCCCGTACTTATAATATAGGCTTAAATCTTGAATTTTAGAGAATCTGAGTATGAAAAAATATTTAATTTGTTTATTGGTTGCCACTGTTTGCACATGGCAATACGGGTGTAAGAAATTTTTGGATGTTCCACCTGTCGATAAACTTAGCGGGCTTACTTTCTGGCAGTCGAAAGCTGACGTGGATGCATTTGCAACAGATATATATGCGCAGTTTAGAAATAAGCTAACATCTACATCTTTTATGCCTGCAGTTGGCGAGTTACGGTCGGGATATATCTTACCCGCTACGGTTAGTAATAGTAATTCAGGCGGCGAAAAGAATATACGAGCTGTATATAGTCAGTTTGCTGTTAATAATTTAAAACAGAGCCCCGGCGCAGTACTTGACCCCAATTCTGCTACAGGCGTATGGAATGCACAAACCTATAATGGTGCATCAGTAAGTTTTGCTAACATAACCAAATGGTTTGAGTTTTATACAGTTATACAGGATGCGAATATCATGTATGACAGGGTTAATAAAGGTGTGCCGGGCGTAACCGGGGCAGATAAAAAGCGCTACCTGGCCGAAGCCGTTTTTTTACGGTGTTTTACCTATTTCTTTATAGTACGCTTGTATGGAGATGTTACTTACTATACGCAGCCTTATCAACAGGACCCACTACCACGTACAAATTTTGTTACTGTATTAAACAAATGTATTGCCGACCTCGCGGCCGTTAAAAATGATCTGCCTTTAGCATATTCCGATCCGGCTTTATTAGCTATTAGAGCAACCAGGGGCGCGGCTGATGATTTGCTTATGAACATGAATATGTGGAATGCCGGTTTTGATAAGGCCAACCGGGCTACGTATTATCAAAATACTGCCGACCTGGGAGCCGAAATAATTGCAAGTAACACCTATCAGTTATTGCCGCTTGCAAATTTTGACCAGGTAATGCGGGGCAGAAGCGCAGAAGGGATTTTTGAATTTGTACAAAGTACAAATTACGAAGCAGCACCGTATTGGAGAGCCTTTTTTGGCGAAATGATGCTAAGATATCCTAATAAGGGGACTGGTGCCGATAACAATTCGAGCCATGCTTATTTTAAGGCTTCTTATCTGCAGCGGTTGTATCCCGCGGGTGTTCCTGATAATCGTTTAACGCAATGGTTTGACAATACCTGGCTTAGCGAGAGCGGAAATTTTCAATTACTTAAGTATAAAGGCAATCTTCTTTCGAACGCTACGGGACCTCAGGCAATACCAGAGTGGGGGCTTATTATATTCAGGTATGCCGAAGCTATTTTGCTCCGCGCCGAAGCGCTGGCAGCGTTAGGAAATGATAGCGAGGCGGCAAACATGCTAAATATGATCAGAGCGCGTGCCGGAGCTCCTGCTTATGCCGGGCCAGGAGGGCAGGATTTGCAAGATGCCATCTTTAATGAACGCTGCAAAGAACTGATGGGAGAAGGACACATGTATTTTGACCTGATACGTACCGGTAGAATACTTGACCCAAAATGGACAGCAGACCCGTTAACCCAGGATCAGTTTGACAGGGGAGGATGGACGTGGCCAATCGATATTTCGGCGCTTTATAACAATCCCTACATGAGTTTAAATCTATACTGGTAGTAAATAATTAAAAAAGATGAAAGCTTATTTAAAATATATCAAAAGGGCGGCGTTATATTTTCTTTCTGCGCTGGTTCTCATGTGTGTAGCATGTAAAAAGAATTATTATGTTGACGGAGGTTTATCCGACCCCAATTTCAAGGGTAATATGCTTCAGTATCTGCAATCAAAGCCATTTTATTTTGATACTGTGGCGGCCGTAATTAAAATAGCAGGGTTGGAGCAAAATTTTCAACAGGATGATATGACATTCTTTGCGCCAACTGACCACTCTATTGCAAGGATTATAATTTATACCAATCAACAGTTATATGCCAATGGTAAGGATACTATCAAAACGCTCTCTGAAGTTAGCCCTTCAATATGGCGCAAATACCTGGAACGGTATATGTTTCATGGCGCTAATAAACTTAATGATTATCCTCAGTTAGATATTAATATCAAAGCGCTTTATCCCGGGCAGAATTATTATTCCTACGGTAATGACATTCTGAATATAGGGGTTGTTTATGATGATGTTAATGGTATTAAATATGCCGGGTACAGGCATTTGAAGATATCTTATATCCCCGATCTTAATAAACCTTTAAACTGGATAAGTAATGATATATCATCGTCGGATATTAAGCCAACTAACGGGGTTGTCCACACGCTCACTGACTATGCCACCTTTGGATTTAATTTAGATTTTGTAGACGATGTATACGCCACAAGATAATGTTTTACAGATGTTTAGAAAGATACGAAAGGTGAAAACCCAAAATAAGATGATGATGAAATTAGGATATTTGAAAATAATTTTAATAACTCTTGTAATTGCTGCAGCAAGCGCTTGTACAAAAACTCAAACATTTGATAATCCATATGCCGGTGGTAAAGCGGCCCTGGGTGTTCAGCTCAGTCTTACAGTACCGCCTACGCCAGCATCGGGTGCAATTGGTACAAACGTAACTTTTGCGGCTACCGGCCTTTTACCCTATAAAGATCAACTTATCTTTATGTTTAATGGCCAGGCGGCACAAATTGTAAGCATTACAGATGCTGCAATTACTGTTACAATACCCGCAACTGCAAGTACAGGTATAGCAACAATAGCCATTGGCGACCAGGTTTTTTTCGGGCCGAGGTTTAAAGTACTCGGAAAAATAAGCATCGACCCGGCGTTTACAGTTTTAAATGGCGCCAACAATACGGTTAATACTGCGCTACAGTTAATTGATGGCCGCCTTATGATAGTTGGCGCTTTTAAAGATTATGATTCTAAGACAATAATTAATCCAATTAATTACCTGGTACTTGCGTCTAAGGACGGAGCCTACGATTTTACTTTCAAATCAAACGGGTCTTCGGGCCCTTTAAATACTATAGTATCAAGCGGTGCCAACCTTTTTGTTGGGGGTAATTTCGATAAATTTTTCTTTAACAAAGGGAAATCAACCCTAATTAACATGCATAATATTACCAGGCTTGGTTTAGATGGTACTCCCGATTCTATCCTGGTGCCTCAGTACAATACCTCTAAAAAGAAAATAGTGCCAGCATTTAAAGGCCAGATTTATGGATCTGTTACTAAACTCTTTAATTATCAGGGCAAAATAACAGCTATCGGAAGTTTCAGGGATTATTATTACAATAATTATGATTCGCTTATGAACGCTGTAAACCCCAGGATAGTTTTAGTTCATCGTATCGTTCCTCAGGTGGTACGTTTAGATTATAACGGGCTAATAGATTCAACATATCGTTACAGCACAACAACGCATAGCGGTTTTCCGGGAGGTAACGGATCGGTTTGGGACGGCTATCAGCAGCAAACCGATGGCAAACTGGTTTTAGTAGGCAATTTCACAAAATTTGATAGTGTTACGGTTAACCATATTGTTCGATTAGATGCCAACGGGAATATTGATCCGAGTTTTAATGTTGGCTCCGGTACGGATAAAACCATAAACTCAATATCTTTTAACCCTTTAACTAACAAATACTTTATAACCGGGCCTTTTACAACATTTAACGGGCAACCGGCAAACGGCATAGCTATGCTGAACGCCGATGGCTCATTAGATAATACATTTATTTCGAAGGGTTTCAGCGCCGAAGGCGGGCCTGATTTTGCAAAGCAGTTATCTAACGGATTAGTTATAGTAAGCGGAAGCTTTGTTAATTATGATAATGTAAGGCGTCGCGGATTCATGGTATTAGATCAGACCGGTAAACTGGCAGCGGGTTATAATACGTTAGGTGACTTTGTTGGTTATATAAATGATGTGTTGGAAACAACAAATTCATCGGGTAAGATAACCGCGATGTTAATGGGCAATTTTAGCCAGATAGACGGCTTACCGGTTAATAATATTACACGTGTTGTATTTGAACCATAGCTTAAGTTAAAACCTTTTTTTAAATATTAAAAAATGAAGAGATACGTAAAAACCGGGGCGTACTTGCTCCTGACCATATTAGTGGCCTTAGTGTCATGCAATAAAAAGTTCGACAGGTTATTACCCGCAGCTACATACAGCGATTCTACCAATACATATAAAGCACCAAAAGTGTTGTATATTATTGTTGACGGTGCCAGAGGTTGGTCTGTACGTGATGCTAACGCTCCAAATATTAACTCACTTATAGGCAAATCTATTTATTCATGGTATTCTGTTTGTGATAGTCTTGGCAACGATGGTAATGGATGGGCGGATATGTTAACGGGAGTTACAAAGGCCAAACATAAAGTGATCGATAATACTTTCGCAGGGAATAACCTTGCACAGTACCCCACCATATTTAGCCGGATAAAAAGTGTAAGTCCAAATAGTCGTTTGGCTTCATTTTCAGCATCGGCTACATTTAAAAGCAACCTTACCGCCGGCGCTGATGTTAGCCAGTCATTCGCTGCCGACTCGTTGGTGAAATCGGCTGTGGTTACAGAGTTGGGCAACGATGCATCAACATTAATAGTTGGCGAGTTTAACGGTGTTAACACCGCAGGTACAACTTATGGTTATGATAACTCTTTCCCGCAATACAAAGCGGCTATTCTTCAATTTGACCAATACCTGGGCCAAATGCTAACTGCCCTTAAAGCCCGGAAAAATTATGCAAAAGAGAACTGGTTGGTAATAGTTACATCTAATCATGGTGGCACGGCAACAATACCCGCGCCTCAAAATGATAAAACTATTATGAGTTACCCTATTGCAAATACTTTTACAATTATTTATAACGATAATTATGTAAGCAAGCTAATTGATAGACCTTTTGCCGGATCTGTATATACAGGCAATTTTCTGCATCTTTATTCCACCGCCAACGCCGAGGCCAATTCTGTTTTTGCTAAGGTAACTAACAATAACGACGTTTATAACCTGGGTGATACAGCTTCAACTACAATAGAGTTTAAGGTTAAAAAGTCAATACTTGCAGGTAAATACACTTACCAATGGCCTATTGTATTGTCCAAAAAAGATACCTCATTGACCAAGCGTGTAGGGCGTGGCTGGAGCATTGCTATGGAGATTGATACCTGGCGTTTTCTAATGTACAACGCTGCGGGTGGTAGTTTTGCAGTTAACGGACTTCCCCTTACGGATGGGAACTGGCATAGTTGTGCTGTAGTTATCACTAATTCGAGCGTTAACCGGGTAGTGCGCATGTACCAGGATGGTGTAAGGGTCTCGGAAACAGTAATACCGGCGACGATCGGAAACATTGACAACAGTTCACCGTTGAGATTGGGTTATATCTTGACGGATAACACCAACACTTTTGACGGCTATATGAGCGAGATCAGGATATGGAGAACGGCTTTGACCGATGCTACCATTGCACAATACTCCTGCCAGGGCCAGATCACTACCACACACCCCAATTATCCTTATTTGATTGGTTATTGGAAAGGTACAGATGGCAGCGGCCTTGTGATTAAGGATGCCAGTTTGGCTAACAATGATTTTAAAATAAGTGTGGGCAAAACCACAACGCTACAGTGGACCAGTCAAACCGATATTATTTGTCCGCCGTCATCAGCCACACTTTCGGCACTTGTTCCGCGTAATGTTGATATGCCACGGCAGATACTAAGCTGGCTTGCCATTGCCCCGCCTGATAGCTGGGGACTTAATGGGCGGGTTTGGTTAGATAATTAATGTTTTAATCCCTTTTTCTTAATTATAATTAAACACCTGGTGACATAAGCTTTATGACCAGGTGTTTAATGTTAATATGCGGGTTATAACAAAGCAGCAATGCCGGTATATACCGGCTATCAAAAATAATTTAATACATCACTTAACATCTACCTAATGTTAATTAAAAACGCTTTCCCTCAAAAAGGAAATTTGTTTAAATGCCTCATTTATTCAATTTTATTGTCAATCGGTTTTAGTGTTGAAGCACAAAACAAACCCATAGCCGGTGGCGTAAACAGGCTGGTTGCAACAATGGATGAGTATCAAGCCAGAATGCCTGTTGAGAAGACCTATTTACAACTTGATAAACCGTATTATGCCGTGGGCGATACTATTTGGTTTAAGGCTTATCTTTTCGATGCGTCATTTCTTTCTTCTTCAAAAAAGAGCGGGTTATTATATGTTGAAATTGAAAGCGAAGATAGCCATGTGGTGCTTAAACGTATCTCGCTCCCAATAGCTGCCGGATTGAGCTGGGGCGATATAGCGTTAACCGAAAAGAGCTTTCCTGAAGGTGGTTATATACTGCGGGCGTATACAAACTGGATGCTGAATTTTGGTGAGGATTATGTTTTTTCAAAACATTTTTATGTAAGCAACGCTACTGACCAAAGCTGGCTTGTTAAATCGCAAATTAAGGTTGAAAAAGATGGCTCGATCGATAATGCAAAAGTCGCGCTCAGGTTTTTGGGCGAAAATCAATCACCTGTTGCACTTCGCGAGATGGAACTGCAGGTACTAAAGGGACGAAAAGCCTTATATAAAGAAAAATTGCAGACATCGATTGATGGACTTTTAAACATAAATTTTGCTTTACCGCAAAGCACTAACAAGTATGGTATAACTTTATTAGCTAAAGATACACGTAAAGGCGAGGAGGGCAGGCAGCTAACTATTCCATTAAAAATTAATCAACCGAAGGATATCGATCTGCAATTTATGCCCGAAGGTGGCCATTTAGTTAGCGGTATACCGGTTACTGTAGCGGTTAAGGCCATAGGCAATGATGGTAATGGGGTTGATGTAACGGGGAAAATATATGATAGTAAACAACAGCAAGTTGCCACATTTAAATCTTTACACAAGGGCATGGGCACTTTTACATTGCTTCCCGAAAAAGGTGAATCATATACCGCAAAACTTTATTCGCCCGATGGTAATGAGAAAGTATATCATTTGCCCGATGTAATAGCAGAGGGAACGGTTTTAAAAGTGACCAACCTGTTTAAAAGTGATTCAATCGGGATACATATAGAGGCAACATCCGGAATAAGTGAACAGGAATCCAAGTATTACATTATTGGCCAATCGCGCGGGATTATTTGCTATGCCGCTGCGGTTCAATTTAACGATGGGAAAATTGATTCGCCAATTGCTAAAAGCCTGTTTCCATCCGGTATTGCACGGATTACTTTAATGGATGCATCATGGCAGCCGCTTAACGAGCGGATAATTTATATCGATCATCATGATAACTTAGCTATAAATATAAATGCCGGTAAAGCTATATTCAATACCCGCGATAGCATCCCGTTGCAGGTTAGTGTGAAAGATAAAAATGGTAAACCCATTGTCGGAAGTTTTTCAGTTTCGGTAACCGACGATGGTATGGTAAAGGCAGATACCTTACACAATAACAGCATCGAAACCTATTTGCTGCTAACGTCTGATTTAAAGGGGACGGTTGAACAACCCGGGTTTTATATTAATCCGCAAAATGATGAAACATGGCAGGCCCTTGATGATCTGTTACTAACCCAGGGTTGGGTAGGTTATGATTGGAAAGATGCTTTTGCGCCAGAAAAGTCGCCATTGTTTGCCGCTGAAAACGAGCTGAAAATTACCGGAAAAGTTACAAATGCATTTAACAAGCCTTTGGCGGATATCAAAATGACGCTTCTGTCGCATAAACCGCTTTTGATGTTGGAAACAACAACTGATAATAATGGCAGATTTTTATTTAAAAACTTCGCGTTGTCGGATACAGCTTCGTTTTTTATACAAGCCAAAAGGAATTTTAACGTAGGCGTAGAGGTCGATAAGTTTAGAGCGCCAGTGTTTAAGCCTTCATTATCAAAATTTTCGCCCTGGTATGTCAATACTGATACAACCTTACTCAATTATACCAAAAACTTTATAGCGGTAACACAAATCAAAGACGGGACAACAGGTAAATCAAAAGTGCTTAAAGAGGTTCAAATAAAGGATAAAAAAAGGATTAAAGACTCTCATAATCCTAACGGTTCCGGCAATGCCGACCAGGTACTTGATGAAGAGGATATAAAATCAGCGATAGGTATGAATGTGTACCAGTATTTAGTGACAAGGGTAAAAGGATTGACTTTTGGTTTTGTACCAAATGATTCAACAAACACTCCGGTTTTTATGATCAATGATTTACCGGTTAAATTTTCTATTGATGGAAAGGTTGTTGGTGGCGATTATGAATATTTAAAAGACATGTTTGAAAATTATCCTTTAGCATCAGTAAAGGGTATTGAAGTAATGCATAGTATGCAATATACTTTTACTTATGATCAACGTAATAACTTTGGCGCCGGGTTTGCCGGCGGTACCGGAAGAAGAGAGACTGAGTTGCCCGGGGTTATAGAAATTACCACATACTCGGGTGTGGGCTGGTCCATTATTCACCGTCCGGGGATAGCAACTTACAGGCCAATACCCGTTATAAGACCTATTCAATTTTATAGGCCACGTTATACTGTTAAAAATAGTTATTCAGTTTCGCCAGATCTTCGGTCTACTATTCATTGGGAACCTAATCTGATTACCGGAGCAAACGGAATAGGGGCCTTGTCATTTTATGCCGCTGATATTCCGGGTACTTATACCGTTACATTGGAAGGAAGCGATATGAGAGGGTGCATAGGAAGCCAAACATTTAAAATAAAAGTTAACAAACGAAAGTAATTTATTGTAATTACACCCGTCTTTGTCCTTTTTTATTCAGGCTGATTTTATCAAATAAAAAACTGATTCAGCCAGAGTATCAAGTCAATAAATTACCAGTCCTGATTTTAAGTCCCTGATAAGATTCTAACCAATTTTAAAATTTTTCTTATGATGTATTGTTTACTCAAACAGCTAATGCGGATAAAGCAAAGCAAACTGGTTTTTCTTTTGTTAACTTGCATTTGCTTGATCGTTTCGGTTATTTTACCTGTAAAGGCCCAAACCTTTGTGCACCCGGGTGGCTTGCACAACCAGGTTGATCTCGACCGGATGAAGGCAAAAGTGGCAGCCGGCGCCCATCCGTGGATCGACGACTGGAATTTGCTCATTACAGATTCACAGGCGCAAAAAACATATAAGGCAGCGCCGGCAGCTAACATGGGTGTCAGCCGGCAGCGGGCCGACGCCGATGCGCACGCCGCCTATCTCAATACCATACGCTGGTATATATCCGGCGATACAAGTTACGCCAACTGCGCGGTGAGGATATGTAATGCCTGGTCTTCCACAGTAAATCAGGTTCCTACCGGCGATAACATCCCCGGGCTAAGTGGTATCCCCATCTTCGATTTTGCTATGGTGGGCGAAATTCTGCGAGTCTACCCCGGCTGGGCTCCAGCCGACTTCGCCAGGTTTAAAAGCATGATGATCAATTATTGGTACCCGGTTTGTAATGATTTTTTGAACCGCAGTGGCGGCTGCATCAGCCATTACTGGGCCAACTGGGACGCCTGTAATATCGGCGCAGTTCTTACCATCGGGGTACTCTGTGATGATACGGCAAAGTATAATCAGGGGGTGAACTATTTTAAAAGTGGCGCCGGCAGCGGTAGCATCAATAACGCTGTTTACTATATCCATCCCAATGGGCTCGGCCAATGGCAGGAGAGCGGGCGCGACCAGGAGCATGCCCAGCTTGGTGTGGGCCTTTTAGGTTCGGTTTGCCAGGTGGCCTGGAACCAGGGCACCGATCTGTTTGGATATAACAATAACCGCCTTTTGGCAGGTGCTGAATATGTAGCCCGGACCAACATGTCGCTTGATGTTCCTTACCAGGGTTATAATAATTGCGATAATGTTAACCAAAATTACCTTTCTATAAATGGGCTGGGCCGCATTGATGATCGCCCTGTTTACGAATTGATATACAACCACTACGCTGTTGTGCAAGGCTTAAGTACTCCTAATGTAAAAAAAATGGCCCAGATACAGCGGCCGGAGCATGGCAGTATCGATCATTTTGGTTACGGTACCTTAACCTTTACACAGGATGCAACGGCTTCTCCTTATCCGCCTTCTCCCCTTGCTCCGGCACCAACAGGACTGGTGGCTACTGCCGGGGTTTCGCAAGTGATGCTAAACTGGACGGCACCAACAGACGCTACTGCACAGGGTTATAATATATTACGTTCAACCACCAGCGGCGGGCCTTATACCAGCCTGACTTCATGGTCAAACAATACGCTTCCGCAGTATATAGATAAAACCGCGATCAATGGCACAACCTATTATTATGTTGTAGCGGCTGTTAATCAATCAGGCACCGGCAGCAATTCAGCCCAGGTCAGCGCTACGCCCGTTGCGGGAGGCACGTTGCCAACCGGATGGTCGAGGGCGGATATCGGTACCGTTGCTACAGCCGGTAATGCCACTTATGTCACTACGGGCACCAACACTTTCATCGTCAGCGGTTCGGGAACAGATATTGGCGGAACCGCCGACTCGTACAGTTTTGCCTATACCAGCGTGACCGGCGACTTTACCATAACCACCAGGGTGGCCGATATAGCTCTGGCATCAGCTGGTTTTAAGTGGGGGTTGGTAATGCGCGAGTCGCTGAACGCGAATGCATCCAGGGTTGTCGTTGACCTATCAGGCCGACAGGCCCAGTTCGGTACGCGGTTATCAACGGGTGCCAATACCACCTGGCAAAACGGTAATGCATATACCTGGGTCCCGGTATGGTTCAAGCTACAACGTGTCGGAAACATCTTTACGGGGTATCAATCTATCGACGGGGTGAATTGGTATTCCGTTGGCACAAGCACCGTTGCTATGGCCAGTACTTATTACGCCGGGCTGTCGGTATGTGCCGGAACAACAACTGCGGGTGTACTTAATACCACCTCTTTTGATAATGTGTTGACGGCAGGCGGAGGCAGCACACTGGCTACGCCAACCGGTCTCGCGGCTACAGCTGGCGATGCCCGGGTTCCCTTAAGCTGGACGGCATCTGCCGGTGCCGCCAGTTATAATGTTAAGCGTTCAACAGTAAGCGGCGGCCCGTACAGCACCATTAAATCCGTTACTACAACTAGCTATACCGATACTACGGCAGCAAACGGAACCACCTATTATTATGTAGTATCTGCTGTTAGCGCCCTTGTAGAAAGTGCCAATTCATCACAGGTAGGCGTAACACCGGTTACATCCGGTTACAGCTACTGGCCCCTTAATGAAACCGGCGGTACTACAGCAACCGATATCTGGAACAGCCGTACAGCTACACTGGCTTCGGGAGCTACCTGGGCAACAGGCAAGTTCAATAATGGCCTTCATTTTGATGGCACGGCTAACGGCTATGCCACGCTTGGCTCGGGTATCGTAAGTACGCTGAATGATTTTACCATTGCTACATGGGTAAAACTGGATGCTATTTCTACCTGGGCAAGGGTATTTGATTTTGGCACAGGCACCACTGTATATATGTTCCTGGCACCGAAGGCCAACTCCGGGTTCTGGCGTTTTGCCATCACTACCAGTGGGGGCGCCGGTGAGCAGCAAATCAACACCACCACAGCCATGACAACCGGTACATGGGTACATGTTGCCGTAACCTTAACGGGCAGTGTAGGTATCCTGTACATTAATGGGGTAGAGGCAGGGCGCAACAGCTCAATGACGCTTAAGCCATCCAGTTTGGGAAGCACCACGCTTAACTATCTGGGCAGGTCCCAATTTTCAGCTGATCCTAAAATGACCGGAACGCTGGATGAATTCCAGATATATAGCCGTGCCCTTGCAGCATGGGAAATAGCCAATTTGCATAATATGGCTAGTCAAACCATTACGTTTAACACTATTGCTCAAAAATACGCGGGCGATGCAGATTTTGACCCGGCGGCTACAGCGGCATCAGGATTGTCTGTAAGCTATAGCAGCAGTAATACCGCTGTTGCCACCATAGTAAACGGTAAAGTACATATAGTTGCAGCCGGAACAAGCACCATTACCGCTTCGCAGGCCGGCAATGAAAATTATGCTGCGGCATTACCGGTAAGCCAAACCTTAACCGTGGCAACCTTGTCGGCACCCACCGGCCTGACAGCTGTTTCGGGCGATGCGCTGGTTACCTTAACCTGGACGGCTACTGCCGATGCCTCTGGTTATAATATTAAACGGGCTACGACAAGCGGCGGGCCTTATACACCAATAGGTACCTCATCGATGGCTAATTATTATGATGTTACCGCGGTTAACGGTACAACCTATTATTATGTTGTCTCTGCTGTTAATACATCTAACGAAAGTCTCAACTCATCGCAGGTAAGCGCCACACCCGTTTTAGCGGCATTCAGCTACTGGCCATTTGACGAAACCAGCGGCACCACCGCTACCGATGTCTGGAACGGCCATATAGGCACACTGGCTTCGGGTGGCAGCTGGACAACCGGGGTATACAATAACGGCCTTCATCTGAATGGTACCAGCACTGGTTATGCCACGCTTGGCAGCGGGTTAGTAAGTTCGCTGAACGATTTTACCATTGCCACATGGGTAAAGTTGGATACCGCTATGAACTGGGCACGGGTATTTGACTTTGGTACAGGTACAAGTAATTATATGTTTCTTTCGCCTAAGAACGGTGCTACCGGGTACCTGCGTTATGCTATCACCACCAGCGGCAGTACTAACGAGCAGCAGATCAATACCACCACAACTATAGCAAGTGGCACATGGGCACATATCGCTGTAACCTTACAGGGTACTGTGGGTATCCTATATGTGAACGGGATAGAAGTTGGCCGTAACAGCTCGATGGCATTGAAACCATCCAGCCTAGGTAGTACTACATTGAATTATATCGGCAGATCTCAATTTTCGGGTGATCCCAAACTGACCGGCACGTTAGACGATTTCAGGATCTATAGCCGGGCGCTTTCATCGGCTGAAATAGGCAGATTGACCAATACATCCGGTCCAGCGCCAATTCTCACCTCGATCACTCAAAAGCCTGCCGGCAATGTTGATGTTACTTCCACAACAAACCCGGCCTCACCATTAACTAATACTGTTTCGAATAAAGCAGGGGTCTATCCTAATCCTTTTGAAAACGTGTTGAACTTAAACATCGGCAATACGCTTATTAAAAAAGTCAAAGTTAAAGTATATACTCCGGCTACCGGAGAGCTACTTTACACTAATCAGTACTTAAATCAATCCGGTATAATTAGTCTGAACCTTGCCGGTTTTAAAAGCGGCCTGTATATACTTAAGTTGTCTTTAGATAATTCGGAGCTAGTTTATAAAATAATAAAAAAATAAAAAATGATTTAATAACGATTGTTTTAAATGAATTAAGAACAGCATGAGTTAGGCTGTATATACGATCTGATTTATGCTGTTTAGCTTATAACTTAATAGAAGAACTTATTTAAGTTTAAACTATTTGTAATATGCAACCTGTGCAATAAAGTTTGCCTCCTGTCGACCCTCCTTTTGTCAGTTAACGTAATCAACCTGCAGTAAGAAAATTGCAAGTAAATAAATCATAATTTATACAAATCAGATTTCGACAAAAAATCTGATTTGTATAAAAAAAAGTCGCATTAGTGCAATAACGCTATATGGGCAATATATACTTTTGTCAGTAGATGGCTTGGTAGTAAACGCTGCGATATGAACCATCGACTCTAAAAACACGATAGCCAATCGTTTTTAAAAACCTGATAAAATGAAAAAATATTGCCTGGCGGTTGATCTGAAAGATAACCCTGAATTAATTGCCGAATACGACAATTGGCACAAAAAAGAGAATGCCTGGCCTGCGATCACGAAGAGTATAACTGATTCAGGCATCCATCATATGGAAATTTACCGGACGGGAAACCGGTTATTTATGATTATGGAAACTGATGATAATTTTAGTTTTGAACATAAGGCAACTATGGATATCACTAACCCGAAAGTTCAGGAATGGGAACAATTGATGTGGAAATTTCAACAACCCCTGCCATGGGCCAAAACGGGAGAGAAATGGATTTTGATGAACAGGATTTTCCAATTATAATAAACCAATTATAAGCCCTTTATAAACCTCTTTTAAAAATGAAACGTAGAACATTAATTAAAGGAATGGCTGTCGCTTTGCCGTCGTTGTACTTATCGTCGGCATTAGGCAGTAATCTTTTTGGCAGTCAGCTTTTAAACGAACCAATCGCAAAAGGCCCGTTCGAACCAACATGGGAATCGCTGCAGAATTATAAAACACCCGAATGGTACCGGGATGCCAAATTTGGCATGTGGGCACACTGGGGGCCACAATGCCAGCCCGAGGCAGGCGACTGGTATGCAAGAAGCATGTACATAGAAGATTCGTGGCAGTACAAGCTTCACCTTGAGAAATACGGGCATCCGTCAAAGTTCGGATTTAAGGATGTGACCAATGTATGGAAAGCAGAGAATTGGAATCCGGAAGAATTGGTGAGTTTGTATAAAAACGCAGGCGCGCAATATTTTATGGCGCTTGCCAACCATCATGACAATTTTGATTTATACGACAGTAAGTATCAAAAGCAATGGAACTCAACCAAGGTAGGCCCTAAAAAGGATTTGATCGGCGGTTGGGCAAAGGCAGCAAAACATAACGGATTGCCGTTTGGTGTGAGTGTTCACGCCTCGCATGCATGGAGTTGGTATGAGGTGGCGCAACGGTCGGATAAAACTGGCCCTTTTGCAGGCATCCCTTACGATGGGAAACTCACAAAAGCTGATGGAAAAGGAACCTGGTGGGACGGACTGGATCCGCAGGAACTATATGCACAGAATCATCCGTTAAGCGAGCGTAGTTTAAATAACGGTACTATACACACTCAATGGGGTTGGGGGAACGGTGTGTACCCGCCAACACAAGCATATATCGACAAGTTTTATAACCGCACTATCGATCTTATCAACAAATACAATCCCGATGTTGTTTATTTTGACGATTCGCAGTTCCCGCTTTGGCCCATCAGCGACGCCGGCCTGCGCATAGCCGCCCATTTATATAATAAAAGCATTAAAGAGCATGGTGAGCTTCGTGCTGTGGTAAATGGGAAAATACTGAACGAAAGCCAGCGTAAAGCCATGGTATGGGATATTGAACGTGGCCAGGCTAACGAAATTGAGCCGTTGCCATGGCAAACCGATACCTGCATTGGCGGATGGCATTATGACCGGGGTTTGTACGAACGCAATGGTTACAAAACAGCAAAAACAGTAATACAAACTTTAGTTGATATTGTAGCTAAAAATGGAAACCTGATGCTCAACATCCCGGTTAGGGGTGATGGCACCATTGATGAAAAAGAGAGAAAGGTAGTTGAAGGGATTGGCAAATGGATGAAAGTTAACAGCGAAAGTATTTATGCCACAAGGCCATGGAAGGTATTTGGCGAAGGCCCGGCGCAGGAGGCAGCAGCAAAATTAAACGCACAAGGCTTTAATGAAGGGAAAGGGAAACCGTTTACTGATCAGGATATCCGCTTTGCTACTAAAAATGATATTTTGTATGCAACCGCGATGGGCTGGCCGGATGACGGAAAGTTGGTTATAAAAAGTTTGGCCAGGAACAATACGTATTTTCCAAAGGAAATTCAAAAAATAGAATGGTTGCCAACAAAACAATCTTTAAGGTTTGAACGAAACGAAAACGGCTTAGTTATTTCGTTACCCGAAAAAACATCGGACGAACTAACCTACGCAAATGTGGTAAAAATTTTCTCATAAAGTTATATGGATTGCAGGCGATATATTGCCTGCAATCTTTGTTTGAAGCCTAAGCATTTGAATTGGGAATAATGGCCGACGTACCTCAATATGCATAATTTCAAAACTAATTACCTTATCGATAAGTACTTATAATTAAAAATATGAAACATATATCACCCTGCAATAGATTTTTTTTATTAATTGTTATTCTTTTACCCCTGTACCCGGTCATGGCTTTGGGTCAGCAAAAAACAATAGCTGTCAATAGTCCTAACGGACAGATCAATGCCAGGGTGTATGTATCAAATGGTAAATTATTATATGATGTAACAGTCAATAATGTAATGTTGATTGCATCTTCGCGTTTAGGTTTAACTGTAGACGGTGTCGATCTGGGCGTAGCCTCTCAGCTTGCCGGCAGGTCTTCAGTTAAAAAGATCAAGGAGGATTATACCTTCTACGGCCCGCACAAAACCGCGCATAACGAAGCTAACGAAATAACTATACCTATAATATCGGCCCAAAAACAATTCAAATTAATCCTTCGCGCTTATAATGACGGCGTGGCTATCCGCTATACTTTACCTGATGATGCGAAATATATCAATGCCGACTCAACCTCGTGGAGCTTTTCGGGAAAGGTAACGCAAGTGGCCTGGTCTGAACTAAATTCGGGTTACGAAGGTCTTAGCCATGTCACTTCACTGCAATCGGTCCCTCAGGCAAAACCGATAATGGGGCCGTTAACTTTTAGTATAAATGGGGTTTTTGCATCTATCTCAGAAGCTGATTGCGAAGACTTTTCAGACATGTCGTTTATCAGGAATGAAAATTCGTTTACAGCAGCTTTTCCATACGCTCTGGCCGGATGGAAGATACAGCCCCGCGCTGATAGCGCTAAGGCTATACTTAACGGCACCTACGACGGGCAAAAAGTAAGCCCCTGGCGGACAACGATCATCGCTAAAAATTTAACTGAACTTGTAAATTCAGACCTGCTGATGAACTTGTGTCCCGCACCCAAAAAAGGCAGCGATTTCAGTTGGGTAATGCCCGGCCGGTGCTTATGGGAATGGTGGAGCGTTGGCGCCCCCAAATTTGCTGACCAAAAAAATTGGTATGATGCAGCAGCCAAATTAAAATGGGAATATTATTTAGTGGATGAAGGATGGCGCGGTTGGAAGGAGCCGGGTAAAGATCAATGGCAATTGTTGGGCGAAGTAATTAACTATGGCAAAAGCATTGGTGTGAAGACGCTTGTTTGGGCTAATTCGAATGAAATGAAATCAGCAAAAGAGCGTTATACATATTTAAAGCGAATTAAAGAACTTGGAGCATCAGGCATCAAGATTGATTTTATCCCTGATGCAACTTCATCGATCATGCAGTGGTACATGGCAACTATGGAGGACTGTGCTGCTCTTAAGCTGATATTAAATTTCCACGGATCTGTAAAACCAACAGGTTTAACAAGAACGTTCCCCATGAATATCACCAGGGAAGCCGTTCGGGGGAATGAATACCACATGACCCGGTATAAAAGAGTAGCGCCGTTGGAACAGGATGTCACATTACCATTTACCCGCTTTATGGCCGGCGCGGCAGACTTTACACCCGTAATGCTCGATCCTGAACAACTCGTATCGCAAAAATTTACCTGGGCGCATGAGTTTGCGCAAGCCATTGTATATCTTTCTCCTATTACACATTTTGCAGATAATTATAAATTTTACCTGGCCAGCCCAATGTTGGATCTATTCCAGGACATCCCCACAACATGGGATGAAACAAGGGTTTTGAGCTGTACAACAATGGGAGAGATTGTTGCTTTTGCCCGCAGAAAAGGCAATACCTGGTGGATAGGGGTAATGAATGGCGGCAATACCAGTGAAATCAAAATTCCGTTAAATTTTCTTGCACATGCAACAAAGGGAACTTTGATTTATGACGGACCGGATAATGTATCCGTAGACCGAAAGGAACGATTGATGAATCCGGCTGATACACTCACTTTAAAGTTGGCACCCAGGGGCGGATTTGTAGCGAGATTATAGAACGAAAAAATCATTAACATCAGTAGCAGCTCTTCAACTTGTAATTGTTAAAAAGAATAAAAAGCCTATACTTATTAAAAAAAAACGCATGAAAATATTTGCCCTCTCACTGATAATAGTTAGTGGTGCACTGGTTCATTCATTTGCACAAACGCCTGTACCGCTTTATCCGAATGGTATACCCAATTCAAAACCGGCTCCTGCCTGGTATAAGGAAAGCCGTAGCCAATGGGGGGGTATAACAAACGTATCTGTCCCTACGCTCACACCTTATTTGTTAAAGGGCGGCACAGTGCATACAGCTGTATTGGTGATACCGGGTGGAGGTTATTCGGGTGTGGCTACCGGGCATGAGGGCGATTCCGTCGCACGGGCTTTCAATAAGATAGGAATAGCTGCCTTTGTGTTGAAATACCGCCTTCCAAGTGATAGCATCATGCATGATAAAACTATTGGCCCGCTACAGGACGCGCAATCTGCGTTGCTGATGATGCGTAAAAATGCAAAGCAATGGAATATAGATCCGGCAAGGGTAGGGGTTATCGGTTTTTCGGCAGGCGGTCATCTGGCATCAACCCTGGGTACGCACTTTGATAAACCGGTGATAAGGGATAATGGCAATATCAGCCTCCGCCCGGATTTTATGGCATTGATATACCCGGTTATAACTTTCGGTGCGTTTACGCATGCAGGCTCGCGGGAAAACCTGATTGGTCATAACCCGTCGCAACAACTCATTGATCTGTACAGCAACGAAAAACAAATTACAGCCGAAACGCCTCCGGCATTCCTGGTACATGCCGAAGACGATAACGTGGTCCCGGTACAAAACTCACTAATGTTTTATGACGCATTGCTGAAAAACAAGGTAAAAGCTGAAATGCATATTTATACGGCCGGCGGCCACGGTTTCGGTTTATACAATGCAACTACAAAGGATTATTGGTTCGATAGACTTAAAGAGTGGATGGAGGCCAATGGCTGGCTAAAACAGTAGTGTGTTAATCTTTAAAAATACGTCTAAATTAATCTGTTCTGCTTTTTATACTCACCTGGTGTAATACTGGTAACTTTTTTAAAGATTTTTGAAAAATAAGGTAAGTTTTCGAATCCAGTCTTTTCAGCAATTTCGCTAAATGGCAAAGTTGTAGTCGCAATTAAATACTGTGCCCGTTCAATTCGTTTTTCGTGCAAATATGCCAATGGCCTTTGGCCTATAACGTTGAAAAACAACCTCGAAAAATAATCTTCGTTCAAATTTGCTCTCGTTGCCAAATAATTAACCGTTAAATTTTCCTTCAGATTTAGTTGGATATATCTGGTGGTTTCTAAGATTTTTGACGGAACAGGATTTGGATCATTCTGTTTAACCGGCTGTAAATTTAAAAATCGGGAAATCAATTGCAGTATTATTCCCTGCGTTTCAAAGTACACCGAATCAGTAACCGTTTTATTGAGTTCCTGATAGTTTTTATAATAAGTGTTTTTTTCGTAAACTATTGGATTGTCCGACCGGTTAATCCCTCTGCCAGGATTTATCCATAATAATCTTTTAAAATTTGCAATATCGGTATCTCCCGCAGAAACTTTTATAACATTCCTGTTATTCTCGAACAGTGAAATACCTTCTGCCGATTCTTCAAAAAAGTGAAGGAAATACTGGCTTAGATACCCATCGCAAAATAAATGACATAATGTGAAGCTTGGAATCATATACAAATAGCCCGGCTCAAGCTTTATTTTTTCTTGTTTGGTAGAGATATAGCCCCCTCCTTCATCAATATAATAAATCCGGTGATAAGGGCTGATTACGTTTGTATAGTTCCATTTTGCATTCAGTTTAACGTAATCAACGTGCAGTAATGAAAAAGTATAGACAAATAGTCTTTTACCCATATCGCAAATTTGAATAAAAAGTCGGATCTATATAAAGCATTCCGATTTAAAAAGATAAGAAATATATGCCTGTAAACGGTGCCACTAAAATTGAAACGGAATATCTGATAATACAACCGATCGGTATAATATTATTTGCTATCTAAAAACCTCTATGAGTATATAGCGCATACCCGTGTCGTCTTCATCAAGCATAGTATACAATCTGTTTACTAATAAGCCATATATTGATCCTTTATTTAGTATCTGATGTTAAAAAAACACCCTCTCCTGATAATAATAGCTATGGCAGTTAGCCTGTCATTAAAGTCTCAAAATGTACAGCATGAAAAATACTTCCCTTATCCCAATAAAATTAAATATGATGGTGCATGCTTGTCTATCGAGGGCAAAGAAACCTTTATTTATAGCGCTGCGTTCCATTATTTCAGAACACCTAAGGCATTATGGAGAGATCGTTTTGCAAAAATAAAAGCGGCGGGTTTTAATACTGTTGAAACTTACGTGCCGTGGAATTTATGTGAGCTGAACATGCCTGACGATATCAACGATTATTCGAAATTTAATTTTAAAGATCTGATCGATTGGCTGCACATGGCCCAGGATGAGTATGGATTATATACCGTTTTGCGGCCCGGCGCATTTATTTGTGCCGAATTTGCAGGCGGGGGATATCCGCGCTGGCTGGCTAAGTTTCGCCCGGCTGACGTTGAAGGATTTTGGTTAAGAAGCGCCGATAAGCGTTATCTGGATTGGCATGACCACTGGTATAAGGCCGTATGTAACATAATTAAAAACGAACAGATCACCGCAAAGGGGCAGGGGCATAAAGGCGTTATTATGGTGCAGATTGAAAATGAATACAACGCGCATAAAACCAGTAACAAAGTTTATGCATTGCAGCGCATGTATCAATGCGTACGCAGCGCCGGGGTAAATATCCCGGTATTTACCTGTTTGACATCAGAATGCCGGGGCAGTAAGGATACACTTTTATCGCAGGTTTTTGATTGTGATAACTATTATGTTGGTTTAAGAGACGCCATTAACTGTGCCCGGCGCATGGAAAATCTGAAGCAGCAGCAGCCCGATGCCCCTGGCTTTGTTACAGAACTGCAAGGAGGGTGGTTCTCTACCGTGGGGGGCACATTAAGCGAAGATCATTACTCTGATGACCGTCATTTTTATGCCTTGTCCATGATGTCTATCGCCGGGGGAGCGACGGGCATATTTCCGTATGTGTTTATAGGGGGCACACATTTTGCCGGCTGGGGCGCCAGGGGGCAAACTACCACATATGATTATAACGCTGCTGTGCGTGAAAACGGCGCCTTATCATCAAAATATTATGCAGCGCAGAATGTGGGCAATTTTATAAAGCAGTATGGCGCTCAGCTTATACATTCCAGAGGCGGGGTATGTGCTTTTGATAATGCGCCCGACGAGATTGTAGGCGGTCTGCGTATCGCTGCCGATGGTACCAGGTTTGTTTTTATACATAATAACTCGCCCCAGCACAGCCATGCGGGCTTTGCCAACGTTAAACCAGGCAAAAGTAAGGACGGCCGTCCTATGTATAACATCGATCAGGATGAGAATAAGGTATTGATAAACAGTCAAAATAACGCAGACACAGCTATGTCATCATTAGCAGGGTTTGCCATTCGTTATGAACTGGCCCCTATGGAAACCAAAGTACTCATTATCCCGCCGCACACCGGGCCCGAAAAAGGCAAATGGTGGTTTTATCAGAAACCTGCCGTTAAGCCGCAGCAATCATTAAGCTTCCGTTTTAAAGAAGTGAAAAAACACGACGAGGATACAGCGGGGGTTTGGCACCCGTTGGCCGAAGGAAAATCTTTACCTGAGATGGGAATAAATGACGCCCGCTACGTGCGTTACCGGTCGGACTTTAATCTCGCTGCTGCTGACGCGGGAAAATATTTACGGTTGCTGTTTAACACCTTTTCCCGCGATATTATCAGCGTAGAAGTTAACGGAAAAATTGCGCCAAGATTGTATCCAGGTGAAAAATGGGTGTCAGAGGTAACCCGTGAACGAGATAAATCATTTACCTTTTTAAAAGATACGGAATACGATAACCGGTTTGATATCACCGGATTGCTTAAAAAAGGGCACAATGAAGTATGGCTGGTTTATGAAAATATCGGACATGAGCATGGTTATTTCCCGATGGAAGAGCTATGTGGTATCCGGTCGGCAGGGCTTGCGCTGAACGACTCGCTGATCGACAGAAAATTGAAATGGGAATATGCTGATAACCTGTCCGGTGTACAACGGGGATTTACCGATTCTGTTTTTCATCCCAAGAACTGGACAGTTATTTCATTGGATACCACTGTTAACATTCCCCGTAAGGGCAATCACCTGCAACCCAAAGGCATACAAAATGCATTATTGTCCTGGTACTCAGCAGAGTTTACTTTACCCGAAAACGCGGGCAAACAAACCTGGCGGCTGCTTATTAACGCTTCGGGCAACGGTTACATTTATATAAACGGACATAATATTGGTCGCCATTGGGAAGCAGGGCCACAAAGAGAATTCTATATCCCGGAGTGCTGGTTAAAGCAAAAAAAAGGGCAGAAAAACAGTATCGTCCTGGGTTTACGACAAACTGTTAACGGCGCTGTTATAAGAGCGATGGAAGTGCGCAGCTATAATAACGAAGGTATTTAATCTGTCTATGTATATTCAGAAGGGAACGTTGACGGATAGGTGAAAGTACTGCTGCAATCTGAACAAACGCTACGTTGCTGTCATTTCTTCAAAAAGGAAGCTGGCGGTAATAGGTATACAAATTAGCAATCAATTTGTTAATGCTTTCTGTATCGGCAAATATTGCTTAAAACCGAGCAAACTCAATTATTTCTTAATCAAAGTAAAACATTCAATTACAATTGATCGAGCGTTTTTCTAATTTTATACCGTGCGCGGCTCCGGAGATGGGTAGCTAATGTAATGGTGAGGTTTTAATGCCAGCAACAGGCAGAATGTTCTTGACGGGTTTCATCTGTCGATTTACCAGTCTTACAATAATATGCTTAAATACCAATAATTATTCAGCGATTGTGCCAAAATAAGGTCGCCGGGCCGAATACCTTGCCGGTTCGTGGATTAGATCGCCGACCTTGATCCTGAAAATAAGTATTTGATATTTCATAAGTATCCCCTATTTTAGGTAAGCCGGACTATTGCTGAAGTTGTGCGTTTTTCCCCAATACAACATATCGATAGACCGGGGTGCGATGAATAAGTTACTCTTAAAAAAGGTAGGAGAGTTAACATTGCATTTGATCTACCAAAAGCGAGAATAGAAAAGCAAAAGCGCAAACAGATGAACTTAAACAGCAAATAAACAATAGTATAAACTCACAACAGTAAGAAACCTCAAAACACAATGAAAAAGATATTTTTAACATTATCGATCCTGATCTGCACAGTTTGTGCGGTGCATGCGCAAAACAATGTAATAGGCACAGCCGGCAATGTTTTAGTAGGGAGTACAACCGATAATGGCACAGGTGCGGTGCTGCAGGTAACCGGCACAACGAGCATTACAAATAACTTAAATCTTGGAGGTCAGTTTAACGGATTTAAATTTGGTGTTACATCGGGCAGCTCATATTATATCGGCAATATGAATGCATTGCCCAACTCTACAAGTTATCAAAATGTCGCAATAGGAAACACTGGCAACACTTTAACAAGTGGTTTCGCTAATTTTTTAGCAGGAGCGACATGGGTAGGCGGATCTGTTACTACCGGCAGTGGTAATACGGCAATAGCTGGTTATGGAGCCTTAGCAGGCACAACCACCGGAAGTTATAACACTGCTCTGGGTAATCAGACATTATTCGATAATCAGACGGGAGGTTATAACACAGCTATCGGCTCTTATGCCGGTACTAATGTTACAGGATCTTATAACACCATGATAGGTGGTTATGCCGGAGTGGGTGTTACCGGAAGTCGTAACACTATAATTGGCTCATCGTGGCCCAACGCTTCCGGTATAACAACAGGAGATTATAATACTATCATCGGTAATGTTACGGGTTTAACGCCGTCACTTTCAAGTAATATCATATTGGCCGATGGGCAGGGGAATCAGCGTATTAATATTAATAGTGATGGTTATGTAGGTATTGGCGTAACAAATCCATCCGCTAAATTGCAGGTCTATGGCTCTTCTGGTGCAGGTACCATGGCATATATTGGTAACGGTAACAATGGATCAAGCACGGCAGATGCTTCTTTATTACTATCATCAGCAGGTGCAAATGGTGGTAGCCCGCTAGTGCATTTTGACGTAAGCAGTGTAAGGGGAGCTATTATGGGGCTCGATAATGGCGATGACAGTAAATTTAAAATATCTGCGGCAGCTGGATTTCGTAACGGAGATTATTTAACAATTCTTACCGGAACAAATGCAGGTAATGTCGGTATCGGCACGGCAACCCCTGCTACCAAGCTTGATGTTGTTGGCGGAACGGTACAGGTAACCAATTCCAATCCAACGTATGCACTTATCGATAACTCGAATTCAAATTACAGTTGGTCTGTACAAAATACAGCAGGTGCGTACCGGTTTTATGATAATACCACCAATGCCGAACGTATGCGGATCGGTTCAAATGGTTATGTAGGTATAGGCACAACAAACCCGGGTGCAAAACTTGATGTAAATGGTAATATCCGCCTAAGTCAAAGTAGCAGTTTATTTTTTGATAACATGAATGGTAGTTTCATCAGTCAAACGGCTGGAGGCGCCCTAGATATTGATGCATCGCTAGCGGTAGGGAATGGTAATATAACCCTAAGCCCGGCCTCATCAAAAGGGCTATACCTTAATTATATTGGTGGTAGTAATGTGTTTTTCTGTAATGGCTCGTCAACTCCAATAAGTGTTGTTAATAGCAATGGTAGCATGGGCATTGCAACCCTAACCGTTCCATCAGGTTATAAACTCGCAGTAGCCGGCAACGCAATTGCCGAAAGCATGACCGTAAAGTTGCAAGCTGACTGGCCTGATTACGTTTTTAAAATTGGCCATAACCTGATGCCTTTGGCCGATGTGAAAACCTATATAGATAAAAACCAGCATTTACCCGAAATACCCCCGGCTGCCGAAGTTGCAAAAGATGGCCAGAATTTGGGTGAGATGAATAAACTGCTGCTTAAAAAGGTGGAGGAGCTGACTTTGTATTTGATTGATAAAGATAAGCAACTTCAATCGCAAGAAGAAAGACTAAAAGCGGTTGAACAACAACTGCTGGCATTAAAGAATAATAAATAGAATGAAGAATTTTACTTAAGCCTAATTATCACCGCAATTTGATGACCGATAGACAATAATACATTGAACAAGGTGAATTTTAACTAAAAGTTGATTGCAGATAAGGTATAAGTAAAAAAATATTGCATACAATTTGATGTGGGATTTTGTTTCAAAAAAACTGTAAAGTTTGTTGTAATGTTAAAATATTTATTATATATTCACGATGTGTTTAAAAAAAGGAAAACGGTCTAAAAATTAACTTTTAATGCAATTATTCCCCGTAATTGTTAGCTTTTTTTCTTAAAACAATGGTATTATTCTATAGGTGGGGGTGTTTGATAAAACACATTTGCCTGGCAGTTTAAGCTGTAGTGGTATGCGGCCTTGCGAAGGGCTGATAGGTTATAAGCCAATATTTTTATGTGTTTTTAGAAGCTGTACTGGGTAAGGCCGGGTGGTTTTGCTGTACGGCAGGGTAGTATCTTGCAAAAAAAGGGAGGGATCGAATCTGAATAATTATGATAAAACCAATACTTGGGTGTTTTATTGTTTTGGGTATTGCATTGTCGCCGACAGTGCAAGCACAAAGCGTGCCTGCTGACAGTCTTAAACTCAAGTCAGACAGCGGTTCGAAAAAGCTACAGATTTCGCCGGTAGCAGGAAAAGCCATAACGGCTATCCAGGGCTCAGTAGCGGTTCCGGCTAAGCAGGTTGCTGCCTTAAAAACGGCAGGGAATAATGCAGCAAAAAAAGCCAAAGATGCGTTAACGAAGAATCTTGATAAAGTGAAGCCGGGCGCGGTATCTATTGATTTAGGTGTCGAAGAGGGCGTACGCTATCAGTCGGTATCGGGTACGTCGCCGGCCTTCCCGGGTTTGGCCAATGTGGTAGGCATTAGGGGCGTGGTTCGGGCATTTGGCATACCGCTCAGCCTTAATTATAGTAATGATCGCAGCAGTTTTTCGGGACTGAATGGCTTGAGTAATAATCTGTTCAAGTTTGATTTTGACCCAAAGCAATTTGCAGGTATGTTTAAAAGCGATCTACAGCAATATTATGATCTGCGCCGTATCGCATTTGGCGGGCTGGATATGGCCGGTTATACGCGTAAAGTGGTCATGGAGCAGTTCAAATCACACCAAGGACAGTTGTTGGGTGTTGTACATGATCCTTCACTATCCAAATACCTGAATAATACTGACGAAATAAACGGATTACTTACTCTAAACGAAGATCAGATCAGGCAAAAACTAACCGCGGTAGCCCGTGCCGAAGTCATAAAGGCGAATCCGGTTAAGCAGCTTAATCATATCGATTCTAATAACCCTTCGGCAGGTTTAAGTACTTTGGCTAATCAAACGGTGCAAACTGAACTTAAAACCGAGTTAGGGAAGGAAGGGGGACTAGCTAATATCGACCTGGCACACCCGGTTGCCGGCCTTGAAGCCGGCGCACGTGAAAAAAAGCTTGTTGAGCAGGCATCGGCATTAAAAAAACTGATGTCCGAACCGGCGTTACAATCCTACCTGTCAGACCCGTCTAAGCTAAAAGATTTGCAAAAGCTGGATAAGCAGCAATTGATAGAAAAGCTGCGTTCAATGACGCAAAAAGATAGTAATGAAGCTGCTCTGCAAAGCCTCGCCGGGCAGTTATTGGCTGCAAAATCAAACGGAGCGGCAAATGCGCAGATGCCGGCCAAAGGAATAATAACCGATACAGCCTTGCCCCAGCAAACCGCCAAAGATATTGATAGCGTGGCCCGTGCCATTACCCGCATTAAAGCAGACCTGCAAAATAACGGTGTAGATGTAAACAAGATGTTGCAGATCCAAAAGGCATTGGACAGTGGTAATGGCAGTTTGCCTGCAACGGAGTACGCGTCCACTCTTGTTGCACGTAAGCCTGGTAGTGGCATACAATCGTTGTTCAGCAATGTACAATCGTTAAAGATAGGCTCATTCGGCAACCAGGTACCCGGCAACAGCCAGGGTCAGGATATGTTTTTAAGCGGTACCCATATCACTTATAAGTTTGGTACCATACCTGTAACTGCAGGTTACGGCAGCTCAAACGATATGAACTCGGCTAAGGATGCTGCTTATCAAAGCTCGATCTATAACTCGCCTAAGGATGTTACATATTTAGGCGCACAGATCAAACGTGGTGTATTTGGTAACGTTAAGCTAGCGGTGGTAAGCTCGTTCGGTACAACCACAGCTAACGCGCCTTACGGCACTTCGGCCTCGGCAGCCAACAATGTAGCCTTTACGGTAAGTAAGGAAATGAATATGGGTGCCATAGGCCATGTTACGGTGGATGTATCCAAGTCAACCACCTTGTATAATAACAATTACCAGATCGGCAGTGATGTAATTCTGGCGCAAAAGGCAGGAGTGAACCTTAATACTACCAATGACCTGTTCGAGGCTGTAGGTTTTAATGTTAACCAGCAACTGGATATCAAAAAGCTCGATATGAGCGATAATATTTATTTTGATTATGCTGGTATGGGTTATCAAAACCCGGGCAACAACGGCTATGGCGGCGCACGCAAAAAATTAGGCGGCAGTTTAAAAAAGGCCTTCAGCAAGAATAAGCTGGTGCTTAACCTGCGTACCGATCTGAGCAGTATGCCTATCAGTTACACCACAGGCGACCAGTGGCGCAGCTACCAGCTGCAGTTGGATAGCCGGTATATGGTTAATAAAAAGTTTAACCTGAGTTTGAAATATACAGCTAACGGCACCAGTAAACAGATTGATGAGATAAGTATCCCGGTTTACAGTTATCAAAAATTGCAGGCCGACGGCAACATCAACTATAAAGTAGGCAAAAATTTTACCGTGAGCCATTTTAGCGTGGGTTATCAAACCTACAGCAATGCGGTTGCGGCGTTAATGTCAACAAACGGTACGCCTGCGCTTCCTGCTGCCGATGCCTCGCTTACCAGTAATCTGTTTACGGCAACCTATACTCAAAGTACCGTTATTAACCGCAATACCCTTACCGGAACCTTGCTGTTTAATAAGGAACTTACCCCCAACAGCTTAATAGGCAATATGCTGAATGCCGACATAAGCTATCAGTATATGTTGTTCAATAAACTGAGTCTGTCATCGGGTCTAACCTATCTTAACAATACCGGCATCACCAGCCAGGCGGGCATCAGGCAAACCGTACAATTGTTCAGCAGCAAGAGCTTTGATATGAATACGTTTATCGACCTGCGTAAAAACCTGATCACGCCGCAATATGCCGATATGTATCCGGCCTGCAGGGCAGAATTATCCATAAAATACCATTTAAAAAACTAAAGCTGATGCTAAGAAGATATACCCTGATTATGCTGTTACTGTTTAGTTTGCCGGCGTTGGGCCAAACTACGATACAGTTCATTCCCGAGCTGTATGGGCGCAACGTGGATGGTCTTTTCCGGTGTAGCATCATCAATGCGGGCAGCAGTCAAAGCGCGAGTTTATCCATTGTAGTAAAGGAGCGTAAAGCGGGTACGGTATGTATCATCAAAACGCCGGCTTTTACGGTCAATACGGGTAATACTATCTTGCCGTTAACGATAGCGCGCAACTCGTCGGTACAGTTTGCCAATACGGGCACGGGCAGGCTGACGAGCGTAAACCACAATTTTCCGGAAGGGGATTATGAATATTGCTTCACGGTGAATTATGTGAGTCACGACCTGCTGCCGGTTGAGCAATGCTTTGATTACACGTTGGCGCCGTTCGCGGAACTGAACCTGATAGACCCTTACGATAAGGACAAGATCTGCGATCAGCGTCCGCTGTTGAGCTGGCAGCCATTGATACCGGGTGTACCCGGTGCGCTGTACCAACTGGTGCTGACGGAGGTGAAAGGCGGGCAAAACCCTACCGAAGCGTTGAACTATAATTTGCCGGTGATCAACCAATCGTATATCCAGTCGCCGGTATTGCCCTACCCGTCTATCGCGCCACAGTTGGAGAAGGGGAAGACGTATGCCTGGCAGGTGACCGCTTATAAGGATCAAACGATACTGAACCGGACGGCGATATGGTCATTTAAGGTAGAATGTCCGGATAGTACAAAGAAGATTCAGGATGACGGATACCGGGATATTGAGGATCTTTTAAAAGGGAACTTTTACCTGGCGACAGGGGCGATCAAGTTTGCGATAGTAAACCCTTATCAAACACAAAACCTTAAGTACGAAATCGTATCCTTAAATAAACCCGACAAAAAGATCAGGCATCTGCCCAAGTTAAAGTTAGAGTCCGGCTTAAATCAAATATTAATAGATCTAAGCAACAACAATTCATTTGATGACGGAAATTATTACATACTCAAAGTTTGGCTGCCGAACGGTTCGGTTAAAAGTTTAAGGTTATTATATCAGGTATATCAGGACTCAAATGAAAATAAATAGACTGTTTTTAGGTCTTGTACTTACATCCACATTGGGTTCATGTGGATACCGTTCTCCTTTTCTGGAGATAAAGGACCAGGATATGACGATCCAGGCTATGCAACTTAAAGACCAGAATGGTGAAACAGATCTAAGTTATAAGGTGAGGCTAACCTTAAACGACAAAAACATCAATAGTCAATCCTCCACAAAAAACAATGATCTGTTATACAGAATGGATAGTTGTTTTTATGCTACTGAAAATGGTAAAAAAACGTACCCGATAATGGTTCAGTATGTAGCTAATGGGGTAAAGAACAGCTACGAATACCTTGTGCAATTTGAAAGGAATAAACAGAGCACAGATAGTATTACTATAGTATACGATGATCACTACCTTAATAAAAAAACCTATACCCTAAGATTAGCTATACGGTAAGGATGTACGAAAAAACACATTTAATAATACGACCTAAAAGGGATATGAAATTTAATTTTACCAAACGCCAAAAGATCGCCACAGTACTATTGATCATTATCATCATTAATATTCTGACACCAATTGCCACCTATGCTTTAACATCCGGCCCCGCTCAACCAGAGACCAAGGGGTTTCAACCAGCAGGGGTATCTGATATGGTCGATCTGTCTACCGGGGATTTTAAATACAATATCCCGCTATTGGATATTGACGGGTATCCAATAAATCTAAATTACCAATCAGGCACGGGTATAGATGATGAGGCGAGTTGGGTAGGTTTAGGCTGGAGTTTGACCCCCGGAGCCATTAACCGCCAGGTGCGAGGTATCCCGGATGATTTTAATGGTGATCAGCTAGAAACAGATCATTTTACTAAACCCAAAATAACTATTGGTGGCAGGATAACCGGAAAAGTTGAGATTAAAGGTAAAGGTGTAGACAAACTTTTACACTTGAACGGATCGCTTAGTTTAGGTATTTTCAGCGATAACTATACGGGTATTGGTGCCGATTTGAGTGCAAATGCCGGTCTGTCTATAGGTAAGCCTAATGATGGACTTTGGACAGGTGGTTTAGGCGCCGGTATAACTTCAAATACTGCTACCGGGGTTGACGTTTCTCCGTATGTAAATATATCTTATAAATCCAAGCTCGATGATGACCAAACCATCCGCTCGGGGCTTTCGGCACAACTTGGATACAATACCCGTTCGGGTGTCAAAGCACTCACACTTGGCCCCACGTTTAATTACACCCGTCAGGACCAGGATAACGGACATATAAAGAATGACTTTGGATATAGTAGTGAAAGTTCCATCATTTCGTTTAACACAGAGCCCATTAGTCCTAAGATACAGGTACCCTACTTTACTAATTATGGATCATTTTCCTTTGATGCCGGGCCAAGCGCCATTGTTTTTTTTGCATCTGCGGGTATAACCGGCTACAGAAGCATAACTGAGATTCCGGCCGATGCACAACAGCAGTTTCATCCTGGCTATGGTTTTTTGTATGCCCAAAACGGTAAATCTCAAGGTAATGCCGTTATGGATTTTATCCGTGAAAAGGAAAATCCTGTTATTCCACAATTGCCCAATCTGGCACTGCCCGTTCATACACCCGACTTGTTTACTTTTACGAGCCAAAGCGGCAGCGGGCAATTTAGACTGTATCGGGGGGGCACAGGCGCTTTTTTTGATAGTGAAGCGACCGATGGATCAACTACAAACACAGTCGGTTTTGATGCGGGTTTAGGCCTATACGCGCATTTTGGTACAACTTTATTTCATCAGCATTCGCAAACCAAAACCAATAAATGGAATAGCGACAACCCATATCTCTCAAGCGGTAATGATTTTCAGGATGTTTCAACTACCAAGCCATCGGCACAAAATGTATATTTTAAGATGGTTGGCGAAAAGGGTGCCGAAGACTACGATCATGACGTTATCCAACTACACGAGACCGATCCGTTAAAGGTTAAAATTGTTGGTAAATCAACTACCAACATGTTTTTGGGCAAGCAATCAATCTACGCTGTAACGCCGATCAAAAACAGTAAAATACAACCCAGGCGAGCTTCAATATCTTACCTTACTGCCACCGAAGCATCCGCGGTTGGTTTAGATAAACAGATCAATATCTATAATCCCACAACAAAAGATGCATCAGGCAATTTGGTTCCGGCTCCAACGGCAGAACCGGCGCTCGATATGAGTCAGACAAAAAACAGGGTTGACCCCAATAATCCTCAATCTTACGCGCAACCTCATCACATTTCGGAAATGATGGTAACCGATGACGGCGGGAAAAGAATGGTATATGGTATTCCTGTGTATAACACACAACAGGATGAATACAGTTTCGCGGTTGGAAATATAGGCGGATATAATAGTATCAGCAGAAATCTTGTTGATGTTCCGGGGGATCCTGCACATAACAATCTTGGTATAGATCATTATTACCATAAAGATAGTACGCCGCCCTATGCTTCCAGTTATTTGTTAACGGCTATTTTATCGCCCGATTACGTAGATAAAACCGGAGATGGTATAACTGACGATGATTTGGGTACGGCAATTAAATTTAACTATTCAAGGCTTCCATATCTGTATAAATGGCGGACGCCCTATCAAAAAGCAGCCCTTAATAAATGTTTACTTGCAGATCCGGACGATGATAAGGGAAGTGTCGTGTATGGAAAGAAAGAAATATATTACGTGCAGACGATAGAGTCGAAAACTAAAATTGCTTATTTTATAACTAAAGACAGGGAAGATGCCCTGGGTAGTGATAACGATTGGACCAAAGGTATCCCTGATCCTGACAATAAGCAGAAGTATCTTTCAGAAATAAGGCTTTACTCAAAAGCCGATATGAATAAGCCTATAAAGGTTGTCAAATTCGATTATCGGTATACATTATGCCCTGGTATACCTAACTCATCAAACGGCGGTGGTAAGCTAACACTCAACAAAGTTTGGTTTGAATATGGCAACTCCGACAAGGGTAAATATCACCCTTACCAGTTCAGCTATAAAACTGAGACGGCTGCGAACAATAATATCCAATACAATTATATGATGACCGATAGATGGGGCATCTATAAAGAGCCTGGCGAAAACCCTTCTGCCGCGTTAGATAATGATGCATTCCCGTATAGTAATCAGAACAAAAGCGTAGCCGATGAAAATGTCGCATTATGGCATTTAAATAAAATAGATCTGCCCACCGGTGGCGAGATAAATATAAGCTACGAATCGGACGACTATGCTTATGTGCAGGATCGAAAGGCCATGGTTATGACGCCCGTTGGGGTGCCGAACGATCCAAACCCCACCAACCACCACCCGGCAGTAACATTGATCAATTACGGAAGAACAGATGTAGCAGATTATAATACTGCTATTTACGATATGGGTGGGGTAAAGGTTGATCTTGCTCAAATGGGATATCCCGCATATTCGTCGACAGCAGATGGCGATGCAACCGCGTGGTTCAAACGGATGTGCCTAAGTGGATCGGATTATTTGTATAACAAGTATTCTGTTGATATACACACATCCAACAGTGCTGATGCCGGTGACGCGTATCATAATGACTTTGTTTCGTGCTATGCAAAAGTACAGTCGGTTATCATTAGTATCGATCCTGTCACTCAACATCAAACAGCTAGTGTGCTATTTGAGCCACAAACTAATGCCAACGTCACTACAAACCCTATAATGATGACGACCTGGCAAAAGATGAAGAACGAATACCCGCGCTACGCGTATCCCGGATTTGATAAGCGGGCGAAAGACAATAACATTGCCGACAGCTTTGTTAGTGCCATTAGTGCGTTATGGAGCGCAGCCAAAAACTTGAGCGAGTTGGTTAAAAACTTTTACGAAAAGGCCCGTGACAATCGATATGGAGCCAAAATGGATCCTTCCTATAAAAGTTTTGTGCGATTAACTAAGGCCAATGGTAAGAAATTGGGCGGAGGGATACGTGTAAAACAAGTTGCGATCACGGATAACTGGAATGCGATGAACTCCGGAGCGCCTGCACATACTTACGGACAAGCTTATAATTACACCATTATTCAGGACGGACAAACAATAAGCAGCGGTGTGGCATCAAACGAGCCTACGATCGGTAGTGATGAAAGCCCCTTAAAACAACCTGTTTGGTATGTGCAAACAATTAAGGGAGGGATTGGTAACCTGTTTGATCTGGAAGAACCTTTTGGCGAATCTTTCTTTCCGGCCCCATCGGTTGTCTATAGTAAGGTAACGATTACCGATTTGGTACCCGATGCTAATGGTAACCCGGTTGCTGACCCTGATAAACAAACTGGTTATGTTGTTAACGAGTTTTATACGGCGAAGGATTTTCCGGTTAAGGTCAATGTTCTTGATCTGTTGCCACAAACAAATACTTCGTTAAACTACTCGTTTGATGGTGGTATTACTTATGATGAACTCACCATGTCGCAGGGGTATAGTATCGAGTTAAATGATATGCCTGGCAAGCCCAAAGCTACAAGGGTTTTCGATCGAACTGGAGCCCAGCTATCATCAACCGAATATTCATATAACACCAGTACAGACCCAACCACAGGTGTTACCAGGTTAAGTAATTCGGTGGCAGTTGTCGGCTCAGACGGCAAAGTGAGTACTAATAAAATAATTGGCCGCGATATCGACTTTTTTACCGATATGCGAGAACAAACAAGCGTAAACGAGGGACAATCTGTTAACGCCGGGGGCGACCTGTTTCCATTGGGTTTTCTGGCAATCCCACTGCTATTGTCTCATGCGCCATTTGACACCAATAGTGAATATAAAACGTTCCGTTCGGCTTGTGCAGTTAAAGTAGTGCAATATTATGGCATTCTGGATAAGGTGGTAAAAACCGAGAACGGCTCGAAAATAACCACTCAAAACGTGGCCTATGACAGTATTACCGGCGAACCTCTGATCACTCGTACCCAAAATGAGTTTGATAAGGATATTTATACAATTAATCTCCCTGCATATTGGATGTACAAAGGGATGGGTGGGGCCTATCAAAACCAGGGGATAATGATCAGCGGCGTACAAACTAACTCCAGTGGTGGAATTTTTGCGGCCTCAAATATAGATCTGAGCGCTTTACATGCCGGCGATGAACTGGTAGACCTGACAAAGAATAGTCAGAATGTTATAAAAGGAACCCATTATTGGATAATACAAACACCCGCTACGGTACAGTATATTAATGGGATCCCGATACCTGTACCTGGCATAAAGAAGATCATTAATCGCGATGGAACCATTGCACCCACGCTAAGTACTAGTTTAGTAAAGGTTATCCGCTCAGGCTATCGCAATCAGATCAGTACGAACGCCGGGAGCATTGTTTGCCTTAACAATCCTATAGGCGTTGATGGTAGTGGCAATTTGAATGTGCAAATGATATCAAGCGGAGAGCTTACCAATACGCTTAAGGTGATCAATGCATCTGCAAGTACTTTTGATGAAAGCTGGGCGGTTAACCGCGAGTGTGTAACTGCCGAAACCCCGATTTATGATGTGCGTAATGAACAATCGTATTACGCATTTCAAAGTGCCTTAATGGGAGATGAATGGGGTACAATAATGCAGCAATACACTAATGGCACAACTTATAGGTATCAAACTCATTTTTGGGGTGGAGTTAACTGTAGTACCGGCGTGCCAAGGCCTCCTTACGTTTGGAACCCGAATCCGCCTAACTATGGGACGTATGGCTGTGGCCCTATATACCGTTCATCGATCCAACTTACACCACCACCAAACGAAACTTATGATTACGGATATCATATTGGTTTTGGCTTTCAAACCTGTATAAATACCGATCCTACCAAGACCTATTATTTAGGATTTTGGTCAGAGGGATCTTCAAGGATTTATGTAGATAATAACCTGGTTGCCAACTTAGATGAAACCGGATCAGCAGGAACTCCTGGAACAAATGCGGTCGATTTATGGCATATAGTACCTATTGATCTTTCATCTGGGGCCAGCCATACATTATACGTTGAAAATGTGATGGACGAAGGGTCTGGATGGTTAGGGGTTGAAATTTACCAGAACACGTTTGATGAACTTACCAATGCTAATGCTACAGGTAGTAATATCAATACCGTTTTTACAACAGCATCGCTGGTAGGTAAAACCGACGTACAAAGCTTTTACATAGATATGTATGGAAATTATAACTACCATTATTTGAACCAGCAAGGTACACCGTCAGCCATGTGTCCATCCTTTCCGCAATTTATACCTACAGTTGTAAACCCTTACGTACAGGGTTACCTGGGCAACTGGCGCCCTTACCAAACACTGGTATATCAAAAAAGCCGTAATTATGGTAATATCTTAAACCCGGCCCAGCAAAAGGTAGATGTGCCTAATGCCGGTTTTATTAATAACTTTTTTGCATACTGGTATTACAATGGTACAGGTTGGGTACCTAACCCTAACGCAAGCGCGTGGACAGTTGCCAACACCGTAACCCAATATGATAAGTATGGGCAGCAACTGGAGAATAAAGATGCGCTTGGCAGGTATAGCGCGGCCAAATTTGATTTTAATGGTGAATTACCTTCGGCGGTGGCTTCAAATGCTATGAACCGTGAAATATATGCCAGCAGCTTTGAAGATAATGGCTTTATACCAGGTACTGTAGCTGAAAGCAATAATTGCAATACGCACGATTTTGTTGTACCCGGTGGCACAACAACTATACAACAGCTAACCAATCAGCCAAATGCGCATAGCGGAAATTACTGTAAGCAATTAAATACCAACGGTGTAACCTTAACAACCACAGCTACTTCGCAGGCACAAAAAACCATCAACTATTTAAGCTTTGATAGTTTTTATCAATACACAACTCAAAATATTCTTGGCTTGTACCCTAACGGGTTTCAACCTTCGCCAAATAAGGATTACATTTTTGATGCATGGGTAAATGATAACCAGCCAACCAGTTTAAGTACCAGCCAGCTTAATTTTCAACTAAAGATTAATGGCGCTGTTGTTAGCAACTTAAAATGTAAGGCTATTGTTGAAGGCTGGAAACTGGTAGAAGGACGATTTACAACGCCGTCGGCTGCAACACAATTTACGGTTAACATATCAGCGGTGTCTGCAGCTACCAATGTTTATATAGATGATATCAGGATGTTTCCTGCCGAATCGCATATGAAAACATACGCGTATGATGCTAAAACTATGCGTTTAATGGCCGAACTGGATGAAAACTGTTTCGCGACATTTTATGAATACGATAGCGAAGGTTTATTGGTAAGGGTAAAGAAAGAGACCGAACGCGGCATCGTGACTTTGAAAGAAAGCAGATCATCATATCGTAAACAGTTATAGTATAATAAAAGTGTAAATATAAGTTGTTGCATAAGGTGCTATGAAACAACGCAATGCATGATTTATGAAAATTAAGAATATTTTATTGATCGGTGTCCTATTGGTATTGACAGGTACAGTGTTATTTGCCATGAAAAGTAATGTTTTTTTTAAAGAACGACCTGCTATACAACCGAAAGCAGAACAGCAACCGAAAGCTATACATTATGATGCCGCGCTTCTAAAAAAACTTGATACCCTTAATAAACTGTTTGACATTAACAGAAGGACATACGCATACTCGGGTACGATCAGTGTAGCCGATAAAACAGATACCAGCAAGTCTGTCAAAAAATTGAGCTTTACATTCTGTAAGAATAATAGCGATGTGTATTATAAGCTTGGTGATACCGAATCATTTAACGGAGATAATATGTACTTGTACCTGGATCATAAAAACAAAAAAGTACTGATCACAGCTATGAAAAAGCTTCAGGCCTTCCCACTTTTTGACATCAATAAATTTAAAGCGACCCTGGGTTCAGAACAATACGAACTGCTTTCAACAGCAAATGGTAAACTCCAAACCATAAAGCTTGTTAACGAACATCACGTGTCGTGTAAAGAGTACTCTGTAACTTTTGATACTACCAGTTATAAGGTAACCAGGGTGCGCTCGCGACTTACCAACCTGGCAAAGCCATATGATAAAACTTATGACAAAATAATAGATGTTGAACTCACCGATTTTAGCGACAAGGGTGTGAACATTATCAGTTATTTGAATAGAGATAATATTATAGAAAAAAGTGGTACTGCCTGGAAACTCACCCCGGCTTATAAAGACTACGAATTAATTAAACTATAGCGTAAATAATTATATGACCAGGTATCAAAAATATTTACTCTCTTTTTTTTGCTTTATTTCTTTAGCGGTATCTGTTAAAAATACATGCTTGGCAGCTATAGATCCGCCCATAGAAAAATTTGTCAATGGTCCTTTTACACCGAGCACTACTGTGCCGGTAGTTACGGTTAAGGATGACAAATTTCAAACCACGTTTGATAGAAGTACAATTCATGACAGCGAGGTTAGAAACGTGGTTACGCTACGGATTAACGATCTTAAAAAGATTAATTATTACTTTACTTATACGGTAAATGTAACGGTAAATTGTTATACCAGTAATGATGTTACCCAGACGCCACAACAAGTATCGTTTCCGCTTACTGTTGAGTATAACCCTGCAGCGGGTACAAAATATCATGGCATTGATACCTATACCAATTTCCCCTCGGGAGTTTATAAGATGGAAGTGTTGGTTACTTCAGCTTCTTCTAACCAAGGTACGGTAAATCCGGATCTGATACAATTAGGAGCAAGTATAACGATCAACAGGAAATATACTTTTCAACCAACCAGCCCGGTATTGCCAACTACCAGTATGGCCGCTGCTTCTTTAAACTCGTCGCATAGCCCTTATTTAAATTTAACATGGACACCTATCCTGGGAGCAGAAGAATATGATGTTGAATGGTGTACGGTTGATAATGGGAGCGACTATTTCGGTTTAGTAGCTGCTATGGACCCTACAAACGCCTCCGGAACCTCAGCTTATAATATGACCAGGGAGTCGGATTTTATAGCTAAGCTTGGTGATATTTTCCAGAACAATGCTACGCGTATCACCACGTCTAAAAATACTTATTCCATACCTCTTATTTATAAAGACGAGTATGTATTTGTAAGGGTAAGGCAGGTGCAATATGATGTTTCGGGAATACGGTTGTTGGGCGACTGGGATTATAAACTCAACTCAGCATCACCGCAACATGCGAACAATGTTTATAATTTTTGGTGGTCAACATGGAGCGAGAATGGCCTGAACTGGCAATACTCATCTGCATTTGCAGAAGAAGGGAAAAGAAAAGGTATTATAAATTACTTTGATGGAACATTACGGAACAGGCAAACCGTAACGATCAATAATTCGGACGACGTAGTTATTGCACAGGAAAATGTATATGATGTTTTTGGACGTTCAACAGCAAGTATATTGCCGGCCCCTTATAAAGAAGATGCAAGTACACCTGCATATTTACATTTCGTTGGCAGTTTCAATTTAAATAGTAACGGCCAGCCATATAATTTTGACAACATTAAAGGCACAACAGCGCCGCTGACCTGTGAAGTTAACCCCGATCCGTTAAATAGTACAGTATCGCGAGGCGCTTCTAACTACTATTCGCCCAATAGTACCGTTTTAACAGATAATGCCTATAATCACACCTATAAAAATTTTGTACCCGATGCAGAAGGTTACCCTATCGCGGTAACGCAATACACACCCGATAATACAGGCCGAATACGTATTCAAGGCGGAGTAGGCAAAGCATTTCAACCCAACGCGCAAGCTACTAAATACTATTACGGCAAACCCGAGCAATGGGAGCTCGATCAACTATTTGGTAATGACGTAGGTGACGCATCGCACTATTTGAAAAATATGGTTATCGATCCGAATAACCAAATAAGTGTAAGCTATATTAATGCGAGTGGTAAAACTATTGCCACTGCGCTTACCGGGCCGCCACCGACAAGCGAAGCTGGCCTGCCATCCTATAACTCAAACAAGCAAACGCAAACCGTAAACATTTTAACACCCGATAAATTTGTTTACCAGCCCAGTGATCTGAAACTAACTGCTACTTCAACCTATCTGGCATCAGTAACCGGTCCGGTAACGTTAAAGTATGATGTACAACAATTGATAAATACACAAACTTGTAATGGTTTTTCAATTTGCAGTCATTGCTATTACAATTTTACCCTTAGCGTAAAAGATGATTGTGGTAACGATGTTATACCGCCTGCCACTATCCCAACAACTATCGGCGCTGAAGATCATGTCAATTGCACCCCCGGTGATGATCAAATGCAACAGTTGAACCTGACATTCTCAAAAATTGGCGAGTACCATATCACCATGGAATTGGAGCTGAGCAAGAACACCATGGAAAAATATGTCGATAACTTTATATCGCAGGGGCAATTGTATGGTTGTGTAAAAAAGGATTTTAGCTTTATACAACCCTACCTTGATGCCATAGATTTTAGCGGTTGCCTTAGCGATTGTAAAACCAGTTTAAAGATATTGGGCGATGAACCCACATTCTCTCAAATGTTTACAGATGAGCTGCTTAAGTTGGGTGTTCCGTCTGCAAGCCTTGCAGCCGACAACTCTGGTCATGATTATCCAACCTGGTTACATAATAAATATGGCAGTTTATTACAAATAGCGAACACCATAACAGGTTCTTGTAATTTTGCGCCATGCGAAAAGTATGAAACAGCAATGCTTGCCGATGTTTCGCCAGGCGGGCAATATGCACTATTTGATAACAATGGTGTAGCGCTTGAGCCTGATATTAACGTTTTATACAAAACTACCGGGAATAGTTCAACCCCGAACTGGCGTGTAGAATTTCCAGTTGCTGATCCGGGATCATCAACTTATCAAAGCGAATTGATAACACTCCCTGATGGAACCATCACATCACCATATGATGCGAACTTTACCTTGCCGATGCTGGTTACTTATTGGAAAAGCGAATGGGCAGCTAAGTTCTTAAAATATCACCCCGAGATATGTAAATTAAATTTCTGTAATAACAACAGTATCTATGAAGACTGGGATGAACGCGTAAAACAATTGGTACTTACCAATGGTGACATTGCCACAAAAATACCCGGGGCAACAGGAGCGCAATATAATGTCGGCGATGCCAAATGGTTATTACAATATGATACTTTTTTCAACAGCGCTACTATTGACCCGCAATATAAAATTGATATGGGCAATGACCTGGACCTGTATACCAGCCGCATTTTAGGCTACGCCAGTGTAACCACCAAAAGTGTTACTCAATTTGTTGACTATTCGTTATACTGCGCCGATAACAGATCTACCGCCAGCACCAATACCGCTCCGAACTCCAGCAGCGATAACTGGGATAATTGCAGTGTGGATGCCGGGTGCCGCGTACCCGATTTGCAATGGGCGCAATACAAAGACATTTATTTTCAACTAAAACAACAGTATTATCAGAAACTATTAAATGCAACCCCCTGCACTGCAGGTACAAATTGTCCTATTGGGGTTGTCACTTCATCGCCTGGTGCCTGTGCTACTATCGATCAATTTGTGGTTAGGCCTTATTCGGCAGCCGATGGCCCACAAACAACTTCATGCGGGTCTGATCAGCAACTGGTAACGCTTAGTTATTTGCCTGGCAGTGTACCTTCGGCTTTAACTATTCAACTCTACTACCCGCCAAATGTTACTGCAACAGTATTGGCCTCATCATTAAACTTTAGTGCCGGCGATAAGCTGCAAATGTTTTGCATCCCTAAAGGAATTGATCCCAGCGATGTTAAGGTGCAAAGTGTTACTTGTGCAAATGGTACTTCATCTACAGCCGGTGTTCCACCAACTTACTATATTAGTGTGGATGATGCCTATCAGTATTACGATCTTTGCAGCTATAGCGATAACCAGGGAAATATGTACGTTCCAGTTAATGTCAACCATTATCTGACGACTGTTTACCTTGTTGACGCTAACGGAAATTCTACAACTAATTTATCAGGGCATCCGATAGACGTTGTGCTTAATTATAATGTTAGCGACCCGTTAGGCTATTATACTACATATACCAATCCTATAACTTTCCGCATTCTACCTAATAATTCACAAAGTGCCTTTTCATATCCTCATGTAACATTTAATTATTATTATAACCAATATACCTACGACTATTGCGGCGATATTGATGAAGAGCTGAACTGCATCAGCAGTACAGGTGGAACTATAGCTTATGGTTATAGTGCATCGTTTCTTTGCTATGGTACATCGCAGCCATCACCTGGCGGTAGTTCATCATCATGCCCTGCCGCGTATGCGTATAAAATATCAAGGTTCGACTCGCCGGTATCTGCAAGCGGTAACTCTATGCCGTCAGATCCGGCCACCGCGCAAACGCAACAAGGCGCGCTGATAGCTAACCAGGTGGCAACCAGTTGCGATGCTAATGCCCAGGCCTGGATAGACGCCTTAACTCCGGGACTTAACGCATTGCCCGACCCTGCTGGCGCGACGGCCCAGTTACGTGCCGCGTTGATAGATGTTTGTAATCGCGGTGGCGATATGGATCATATTAACGGTGCAAGTACAGTAGCGCCGGCCAATGTATCAACCACGCCGGGTGTGGCCAATAGCTTTTCGGATGCAATAAAAGCTGTATTGGGTACAACAATCTTCAATGCCAACTTAAACCCTTGGCTCATCAGCGATCCATATCCGCATGAGGTTAGGGCCCAGCAAACCGTAACTACTGTAAGCAATAGTAGTCCTGAACTATGCGCCAAGCTTGCGCAGATCAAACAGGATTATATTAATTCGGGTAGCGGGGCTTCGTTGTTTACTTATCTGCAAAATCAGTACGGCAGTGCGATGAACATCACTTCGGCCGAGTTGGACGCGCTGTATAAATCATGCGAACAATGCCGGTACCTGGTTAATGGTACCATTACCTTACCGGTATTTATGGATCCAAACTCAAAGGGCTGTGTCTTAAAAACCACCTACAATACCGATAAGGCTACCATGTTCACCTTATTTGCCGAAGGCTCGGGCATTGTGAACAGTCCTAATTATCAAACCATCCTAAGCAATTACATGAATCAGCTGTATGGCTTTACCCTGGCATATTCTGATTATCAAAGTTTCGAAAACGATAATAGTAAAACCGTATTATGCAATACACCTCCGTTCACTACTTCGCCTATTGATCAGTATAGCTGTATGAAAGCGCTGATCGGTACAGCGGTGGTAAATGGCGAACGCGATTATGACAGTTACATCGCCGATCAGAAGAATACCTTCCGGTCAAGCTATATAAATACCTGCACCTCGATTAAACCGAGCGCTGTTTTAACTGCCGAATCGCAGCTTAACCATTTTACATTGTATTATTACGACCAGGCAGATAACCTTGTGCGTACCGTACCGCCCGAAGGTGTTACCTTATTACAAGGTGCTGATCTTACCCAGGTAGGCATAGCGCGCCAGGCAAGTTTGGCGCCATGCAGCTTTACCGGCAATCCGTATGTAAATAACAAGCCCCTGGCTTTAACTATCCTGGGTAATATACTCGATTACAGCGCGCCATCGGCTATCGAAAGCTGGGTTTATAATGATGGTACCTATACCACGCACGTGGCCGAGGTTACCACCGCTAAAAATTACTATTACCAGTTTACCATATTGGGCAATACCATTGGCTTTGATATTTATCCGTTGACCGAAAGCAGCAGCCCCGCGGGCACAACGCTGTTCTCAAACATCAACATATCCAGCAGGCACTACCGGGTAACTGTACCGGCAAATACGCTCACCTTGTGGACGCATGTTGTTATCCAGAAATCGAACGGGATTGTAAAAGGCGCGGGTTTGCCCGAAATATGGATAAACGGTGTGCAGATGACGGTAACCGAAACCAATACGCCTTTGGGTAGCTTTGCCATAACAGCTACATCGGGCGGTATGCAATATACCGACGACATATCGGGCCTTAAGCACCTACGTTTTTACTCGCGCAAGTTACCGCAGCAGGAAATTATTGACAATGCCAATAATAACTGTTTTATGCCCGATAACTTTGATAACTCGTGGTACAGGTTTAACGTGCCTAACCTTGGCGGCCCAACTACCATAGCCGGCACCACCGACGAAACCCGGGGCACACCAATTTATCCTAAACATAGCCTGCAAACAAGCTATGTTTACAACAGCACCAACCAGGTGATACAGCAATGGTCGCCGGATGGGGGGAACAACCGTTTTTGGTATGATATATTGAGCAGGTTGATAGCTTCACAAAATGATAAGCAACAGCCGGCCAATAATTACAGCTATACCAATTACGATCAATTGAGCCGCATAGTAGAAGTTGGACAAAAAACAACCGGCCAGGTTATGCCTTATATCGACATAATCCGGCTCGATAATACCCATCAAATTGTACCCGATTATTTATCGGATACCTATAAAACCCCCTTCTTGGGTAATTTAACTAACACGCAGATTACCCATACCTATTACGATGATGTAGTGGCGCATACCAGTAGTAATGGCATAGCTACCGTACCGACGCAAAACAACCTGCGTAAGCGGGTTGCGGCCAGCACCTACACCGAAAACCAGGGCGACGCGGTCACACAAGCTACCTATTATGATTACGACCTGGATGGTAATGTAAAAACCTTGTACCAGCAGGTCAACGGCTTGTATAACCAGCAAACCGGTGCGGGCCTTAAACGCATTGATTATGAATACGACCTGGTGAGCGGCAAAACAAATTTTGTGCGTTACCAGGATGGGCAGCCCGACAAGTTTTATTATAAATACGATTATGACGAGGATAACCGCCTGACCGAAGCCTGGAGTGGCACGGACGCTATAGTTGATGTTACCACCGGTAGTAAATTATTATGGGGTAATGCCCGGATGGACGCGCACTATTTTTACTATATGCACGGCCCGCTGGCGCGGCTTGAGCTTGGCCACATAAAGCATAAGGTGCAGGGTATTGATTACGCCTATACCTTACAGGGCTGGTTAAAAGGGGCAAACGGCGCCACGCTGGATTATGATATGGGCGGGGATGGCCCTAACAAAATACCTAAAGATGCCTATGCCTATAGCCTGGGCTATTACACCAACGACTATAAATCCATTGGCGGCAGCACAGCTAACGCCTTCGTGATGCAGTACCAGGCACAAACCGGTGATATAACAGGCCAGAGTTTATACAATGGCAATATCAGTAACACTACCCTGGCGCTAGCTGGTTTAAATAACGGCGCAGCGGTAGGCTATACTTATCATTACGACCAATTGAACCGCTTGTTAAAAATGCGGCAGCACCAAGGCATTGGTACTACGGGATGGAACAGCGGTAGCATGAGCAGCGAATACAGCGAGGACTTTACCTATGATGCCAATGGTAATATAACCGGCCTTGTGCGTAATGGCAACAATGCCACAGGCCTGGCCATGGATAACCTAACGTACAACTATACGCGCGATGCCGTTACAGGCAAGCTGCTTAATAATAACCGGTTACATAGTATAACAGACCAGATTAAAACTAATAATTATACTACCGACTTGAAGGACCAAAGCAATGCCAGCAATTACCAGTATGATGCCATTGGTAACTTAGTTTATGATGATAATGGCAATCTGACGGGTAATAGTGGTAAGCAAGGCATTGAATGGACGGTATATGGAAAGATCAGATCAATCAACAAAGGGGATAATACCAGTATCGCTTATCAATATAACGCGACAGGGCAGCGTGTTAATAAAACTGCATCTGGCATCACTACTGCTTATGTACGGGATGCCCATGGTAATGCGATGGCGCTATATGATATGCCGGCTACAGGAGGAGATATAACCTGGCGCGAACAAACATTGTATGGTAGCGAACGTTTAGGTACCTGGACACCAGCAAGCGATCTTAATTTAAACCCGACAACTGTTACAGCAAATACTACCACAACCTGGAATACGTTAGGCAATAGGTCGTACGAATTAAATAATCATTTGGGTAATGTTTTAAGCACGGTAACCGACAGGCGGGTACAGGGTACCAGCAGTGATGGTGTTGATATCGATACCTATACTCCAGACGTAGCATCGGCACAGGATTATTATGCATTTGGTATGCAACAACCGGGTAGGATGTATAAGGCTAACATGGCAAGTTATAGGTATGGGTTTAATGGTAAAGAGAATGATAACGAGGTAAAAGGTGAAGGAGATCAGCAAGATTATGGCATGCGGATCTATGACCCGAGGGTGGGTGTGTTCTTAAGCACAGACCCCCTATCAAGAAAATTTCCTTGGTATACGCCGTATCAATTTGCAGGCGGAAATCCTGTTAAGTATGTTGATTTAGATGGTGAAGAACCAGCGCCCAAGTCTATCCATTATGGAGAAAACGTAATAATTGGCATAGTTAATACAGCTAGTTTAAATAATGGCTATGTTGCGAGAGGGAATGTGGTAATTCATAATAATAATTGGCTTGGTGAAGACGGTGACCTTGAAAGTGGGCTCGATTTTATTAACTCATTGAAACAAGACATGCGACCCACTACTAAATTAATGAATGTTGTACTAGTTACTCACGGCAGTTTTATAATTCGGACGTCTGCTACAGGGGTAAAAACTACAAGTACTTTTTTTCAAATGATTCCCGGTGATAATTCAGAAAATAGTGCCTTAAGTGCATTAGATATTGCAATATATAGGGATCCTGAAACAAGAAACAAGTTGACTACTGAAAAAATCAAAAATATAGAAAATCTAAAATCAATATTTGAAGAAATAGGCGATGGAGGTAATTTTGTCATTTCAGCATGCGATGCCGGAGCAGACGTTAACCTCGGATTAGAACTTCAAAAGTTATCAGGCAATAGAATCAATATCTATTTGACAAGTGACTTTGTTCATATTTCTGGGGCAGCTCGTCAAATCGATCCAACTACAGGAAAGGATATAGGACCGGCATTTTGGCATGGTATTAGCGAACTAGTAGATCCAAGAATAAATAATAACAATACAAATAATGATTATAAAGAAGGTTTTACGTTGTTTCCAGCTGGTGGTGGGGCTCCAACAAAATTAAATAAAAACATTGTACTCGATCCGAATGGGAATGCCCCTGTAAAGAAGACAGATCCGGTTATCATAAATAAACCGACTAATCATTAATATCATGTTAATTAAAACGATTGTAATAATAATGCTTGTCGCTTTGCTCGATTTCGCTCAGCACACAAATGGAAAACAAATGATTATTTTGCATTCAAAAAATACAAATTTTGACACAGATCCATATAATAAGAAAGACACGACGTTGATTAATAACATTAATCGATTAGTGTATGATTCTGTAAAAATTTTTTCATTCAATTGTGAAAAGATAGACTGGAACTATACCTTGGGGTTTAAGTTAGATTCGTCTAAATTATATTATAAATCAAAAACGGGTAATCCGTTTTTCATTGACGGAAAACGATTAAGAAACAGGGATGCAGTTGGTGTAATTAACATATTCAAAGCATCATATAAGGACGACTATAGATCTGATTTCATAAGCCCATATATTCCAACGATGGGGTTGGCTTTTTTTAACAAAGGAGCTATCATTGCACACATTGAGATTAGCCTCGTAACTCGCAAAATACACCTTGAAATTTTCAAGGTGGAAAATAAATCATATTCTTTCGATTGGATTGTTTTAGGGCAGAAAACCAGGAAATTTTTTGGCCTTATGTGTGAAAAATATAAACTTCTATGCTGCAATTAACCCTGCTCCGGCGGAGATATCACGTGGCGCGAACAGACTTTATATGGTAGTTCACGCCTGGGTATCTGGACACCTGCAAGTGATCTTAACTTAAACCCGGCAGATGTTGCCACAAATATTGCTAAAGCCTGGAATACGCTGGGTAATAAATCATACGAGTTAAATAACCATTTGGGTAATGTATTGGCGACCATTACCGACAGGCGGATACAGGGTGCCAGTGGTAACAATATTGATATCGATACTTATACCGCCGATATAGCCACGGCACAGGATTACTATGCTTTTGGTATGATACAACCTGGGCGGGTTGGGCATATGGTTTACGACCCAGCTACCCAAACCGCAAGCTGGCAGCAGAGTGCCGCTGATTATCGTTATGGGTTTAACGGGCAGGAAAAGTCTACGGAAATCGATCCGAATGGTAATTTGAATGCCGCGGAGTTTTGGGAGTATGATACCAGATTAGGCAGAAGGTGGAACATAGACCCTGTTGTGAAACCATGGGAAAGCAGCTATGCGGCTTTTTCTGATGATCCTATTATTATTGCAGACCCCGATGGTGACGACGGAACTAAACCGACACTTACACCTGAGGAAGCAGCTGAAAAATCGGGTTATACTCATCTTGGGGTCAAAGATGTTAGAACACCAAAACCTAAACCAATAGAACCAGATAAAACACGTGTTGGGAGGCAGAATATAAGGATATCCGGGTTGCCTACAAATGCACATGGCGACGTATGGCATTTGGGAGAATGGCTTGACAGACTTGTTGAAGGGAGACGTCAACATTATACCGGCGGCTCAGCGAATTACAACAATGGTGGTAACAGTGAAAGTTTAAGACATGGTGATGACTGTGAATATTGCGAAGTTTTTAATAACACGGATCTCGGTAATTGGCTTACATTTGAACAGCCACTTAGGCCTGCTATGCCACCAATATCATTTTTGAAAATACCCCTCCCTAAAGCCGTTAAGTTTTGGGATCAATTAAATGGAGGAATGGGCATCGTTAATAATATGCCAGACGAATTGCCTGCAAAACACAGTGCGGCTTTGAGCAATATGGGTAAAATGCGTATTGATGCTAGCAGTGTTCATCATGTATATTTAATTACTCCGTTATTCCGTTCTAATCATGATACCGTATACCAAGATTATGCAAATAACAATTTGTATAATAGAGCACAATATAAGCAACTAAAAAAGAAATATGACAGAGCATACCGTGTTGGACATATGCCTGGTAAAAAAGCTGACACGATAGTTATAGATTTAATTCCATATTAATTTAATTCATGAAAAGAAAATATAAAATCATAGCAATGTCTGCGTTCGTCATTTTTTTAGCTTTATTTTATTACAAAAATGCAGATATAAAATACTATTACATGAAAACGTTTAGCCTGACTGGAACTATTCAACCGAAAAATATTTATGGAGACATTGATGGTGAAACTATTTTTCTTGTCAAAGGAAAACTATTTGAAAAAGTTAGCTATTCCGGAGGATTGAAGAATGGCTGGGCGTTTGAATATTACTCAGATGGAAATATTAAAAAGAAAGTATTTTATAAGAATGATAAGCAAGAGGGTTATGAAACAGACTATTACAAAGACGGGCGCTTAATGACAAAGTATCCATTTAAAGATGGAAAAGCTAATGGCGCGCGGGTTGTATATTATCCAAATGGGAAGGTGAAAAACAGAGATTCTTCTGAAAATGATAAACTTGAAGGTAAAGAGTATGAATATTATGAGAATGGCAATTTGACTTATATTAGAAATTGGCGACATAATCTACCATATGGCGAACTCTATTACTACTATAATACCGGCAACTTGAAATCTTATAAAGTATTCGATGTTTTAGGAAGGCTGTTTTACGCACGAAGGTTCGATATAAAAGGAAATGTTGAACATGACGAGGGCAATGTATTTAGTGAAACTTTGTATACGACGAATGTAAATAGTGATTCAACGGTCATAATAAAAGATAAAAGGACTTATAGTTCCATAAATGATTTATATATTACAGTAGCAACACCACCTGGTTTTCATGCGGGTCTTAATATATCAATAAATAATCAGATCTTAAATGTTCCCAATGTACAACATGGTACAGTAAAACTTCACAATGTCTTTTCTAAGCCAGGGATTTATAAGTTTGAGATAATTGGTGCACTCTTAGATAAGAAAAATCACATTTTTAAGAATCATGGTATAGAAGGTACAATAATAAAACAGCAATGAGGTAATCCCTCCCTCGTGCTGGCGCACGCGTGTAGCGTGTGCAATAGCCAGAGTAGAATTACCAAGTTGATAATCAACATTGGTAACTAATTAAGAATACCCATAAATACCCATCGACCAGAAAGAATCGTTGCGAAAATGATAATGCAAACTCGCGTTAAGGAAGCAGATACCGGCCCTTCGTCGGGCTCAGGGCAGGGCGTGGCTAACGCCTTGTGCAGTATGAGCGGACAGCCTGACCCGCCTTTGCTAGGACTATAGCGGGCAAGGCGGGGAACGCCCAAAGTCATTGGCGTCACTACAGCCAACGCCTTCGCGATGCAGTACCAGGCACAAAGCGGCGATATACCATAGCTTGTATAACGGCAGCATCAGTAACGGCACGCTGGCCCCTCTTCTGGTCTAAGTTTATAACCCTTTACAGGTCTAAGCTTATAACTTAAGTTTATTTTTTAGTGCCTTGCTATGTTTTTTTAAATTCGGTTGTTGGTTACTAAATCATTAAGTAAAAATGGTGCTTTTGTTAAGCATTTCTTTTTCTAATATACTTTTAGTAACTTGTAAACCTACCGCTAAACCCCATAGGATTATGAAAACAGAAAACACTTCTACCTTGTTAGGGCGCCTATTGGATAAAATGCGTCCTTCTGACCTGCTTCACAATGAACACCGCCTGGCTTTACGTTCAAGGGTTGAAAGCCTTCGCGTAGAAATTGGTTTGGACGGCAAACAGTTTGGCAGCCGTATCCGTATGGAACTGAATGATCTGCGAGCCTGGTTATCGGGTACAAAAGAATTAACGCTCGACGCGTTGACCGATATCTGCGGATCGTTCCATATCACCGTAGGCGATCTGCTGGTCGAACAGGCCTGATCGTTATTTCTGTTCAAATCTGGCAATCTCGTAGAGGTTGCCAGTGCAACAGAACGCATTTTCACCACGTTAATAATCAAATTTTAGACGGGGCATTTGTTTCTCCTGAAATTTAGGCAATGTTGAACTTGCTTCATTGTGTTTTATATCGGCTCGTTATGATATAATCGTGCTTGTATAGCAATTTGGAGCTTTTATAACACGGTGCAGAATCCCGACATCGATCTGGACAGGATCATTATTGGAGGAGATCACAGTTTCATACCCCTTAAAAACTCCTCAATACCCATTCTTTTTTTGCCTTCCATCTGCACGTCGGTAACGCTGATAAAACCATCCAGGCAGGCGAATTTCAGATAAGTCTTCTGATCGGTTAAAAATCCGCCGGGTTGTATTCCGGGTTGGCTGTCCTGCTTTTCAGCCTTAAAGATCTTAAATATCTTATCGTTAAATGTAGTGTAAGCGGTAGGATATGGACTTAAGCCGCGTATACGGTTATACACCACCTCGACCGGATTGTTAAAATCGATCAGGCAATCTTCCTTAAATATCTTGGGTGCGTGTTTGGGCGCAGCATCGGTGGCCATTTCATTTTGCGGTTTTTCCACATAATCACCACTTTCAATCGCTTTAACAGTTTTAACCAGCAAGCCTGCGCCAATGTTCATTAGTTTGTCGTGCAGGTCGCCAGCTGTATCATCTTCGGCAATGGTCACGCTTTCTGTAAATAATACATCTCCCGTATCAATCTCCTGTTTCAGCAAAAAAGTGCTTACACCGCTTACTGCTTCGCCGTTTATTACAGCCCAATTAATAGGCGCTGCACCGCGATAGTCGGGCAGGAGCGAGGCGTGCAGGTTAATTGTACCTTTCGGCGGCATGTTCCATACTACCTCGGGCAGCATACGGAACGCTACCACAACCTGCAGATCGGCTTTCAAGGCTTGCAGTTCATCCAAAAACTCAGGGTTGCGCAACTTTTCTGGCTGTAATACTTTTAAGCCGTTGGCAACGGCATACTGCTTCACTGCCGATTCGCTCAGCTTCAAGCCACGGCCCGATGGCTTATCCGGAGCCGTTATTACACCCACTATATCAAAACCCGCGTTCACCAGCGCATCCAGCGATGCTACGGCAAACTCGGGGGTACCCATAAATACTATTCTCATTGGTTTTCAGTTTTCAGTTTTCAGTTGAGAGTTATGCAAACCGGCAACTCTTAACTGACAGCTCAATTGTAAATCAAATACTTTTTCCTAATTAATTTATACTGGCTCAGGGCCGGTTCCCAGCTCAGGCGAATCTCTTCTTCGCTTTTACCTGCCTGTATTTGTTTTTGCAGCTGATCTGTTCCGGCCAGTTTGGTAAAGTATGCCGTAAAGAAATGTTCCTTATCCGGAAATACCTTATACATATCCATCACCATTTTCAGGTCGATCTTACCTTCTTTAACAATATTGTAATGGCGCAGATCGATACCATAACAAACATTACCCTTTTGCGGTGGATTATCACTAACGCCTGGGATGCTTACCGGTGTGAACGAGAATTTGTATTTATCCTTCAGCAATGGACTACCGATGACCTGGAAAGGGAACGGTGTACCGCGGCCCAAACTTAGTGTAGTGCCTTCAAACAAACAGATGCTCGGATAAAGCATTACAGCCTGTTGGGTGCTTAGATTTGGCGATGGATGGATAGGCAGTGTATACATCCTATCGTGCGTGTAGTTTTGCATTTTTACAATGTGCAGCTTACATTTTTCATGATTCTTCAACCAGCCTTCGCCGTTGATCATTTGGGCGTATTCAGCCACCGTCATACCATGGGTGATAGGTACGGGGTGCATGCCCACGCCTGATTTAAAAATCGTGTCTAAAACCGGCCCATCTACAAAATAACCGTTGGGATTCGGCCTGTCCATAATCATCACCTCAACGTTATTTTCAGCGCAGGCTTCCATTACGTGGTGCAGCGTAGCAAAATAGGTATAATAGCGGCAGCCCACATCCTGAATGTCGAATATCACCACGTCGATACCTTTTAACTCTTCGGGTGTTGGCTTGTTGTGTTTGCCGTAAAGCGATATGGCCGGTATGCCGGTCTTAGCGTCAATGGCATCGTCTATTTTGGCGCCATCGCTGGCATTGCCACGAAAACCATGTTCGGGCCCGAATATCTTTTTTATGCTAACACCCAGGGCTACCAAACTATCCAGCGTAGGTGTTAATTTTTTGCCTATTACCGATGATTGGTTGATCACCATTGCTACGTTTTTGCCTTTCAGAAAGGGCAGGTATACTGCCGTTTGATCGGCACCGGTAACAATAGGGCCTTTGTGCCCTTTCGGGATATTAGACGCCGGGGCATGCGTCAATTTACCTTGCATATAAGTAATTCCCTGCTGTGCAAAGGCAAACAAGGTTGATATCTGCAGGGCGATAACTAAGCTGATCCTTTTCATAAATATATAAATATCAATGATAATGGTTTTGTTGGGGCTGATCAATATTGGCTGCAAAATTGATGGCAATTCTGCATCTTTGCTAAAGTACAAAAAAATAAAATTCCGCCGTTTTGAATTTCGCTTCATTTATAGCCTCACGTATTTCGTTCCGTTCAAAACGTACCTTCTCCAAGTTGATCGTGCGTATCGCCATTATGGGTATTATGCTGGGTTTAAGTGTGATAATATTATCGGTGGCTATTGTAAAAGGCTTTAAAAAAGAAGTAGGCGATCGTATCCAAACTTTTTCGGGCGATATCCGGATAGCCAAGGTGGATCTGAATGCCTCGTTCGAAAATACGCCCTTTACAAATAGCGATACACTGGTAAAGCGTCTTTCGGCTGATCCGCAGATAACCAAAGTGATGCCCTATGCTACCAAAAATGGCATCATAAAAGCTAATGATGAGATCGAGGCCATTATTATGAAAGGCGTTGATCGCACGTACGACTGGTCATTTTTAAAACAACGCCTGGTAGCTGGCCGTGTTATCGACTTTACGGATACTACTGCCTCCAAATATGAGATACTGATATCGCAATATACCGCCGACCGGCTTAAACTGAAGCTGGGCGATAAACTTGTAATGTACTTTATACAGCAGCCTTTGAGAAAGCGGCCGTTCAAGATCGTCGGTATTTTCGACCTGGGTGTTGAGGAGGTTGATAAAACCTTCGCTATTGGCGATCTTGCTCTGATACGCCGGCTGAATGATTGGGGCAAGGATCAGATCGGAGGATATGAGATACGTACCCACGAATTTGACAACATCAACCAGGTCGACTCTGCTGCCAATAATATATTGCCACCCGACCTTAAAGCATTTACCATAACCGAAACTTACGCCGGTATTTTTGAATGGTTGAAACTGCTGGACGTAAATACCGTAGTTATTTTGGTGCTGATGCTGGCCGTGGCCGTTATCAATATGATATCAGCCTTACTGATCATGATATTGGAGCGTACCAGTATGATCGGTATGCTGAAAGCTATGGGCGCTACCAATATTTCCATACAAAAAATATTTATGATCAACGCTTTCTATATCGTCGGTTTTGGTTTGATACTGGGCAATATACTGGGGTTGGGCATATGCATATTACAGCATCAAACTCATCTGTTCAAACTCGATCAGGCATCCTATTACATGACCTTTGTGCCCATCAGTATCAGTTGGTTGGATGTGGTTTTGATTAATGCGGGTACTTTATTTATTTGTCTTCTGGTACTTATCGTCCCTTCGATGCTGGTCACCAGGATATCACCGGTAAAAGCTATCCGTTTTAAGTAGCTATAATATACGGTAACTGATGCCGAAACGAAACATCCGAGAATAGGCCTCGTTGTTTTGGTTATTGCTATAATAGTTGCTCATGCCGTAATCGTAACCGGTACTTAGCCCAAACCGCGAATAAGCAGCTTTTATTTCGAACCGTATCCCCGCGTCAGACTGTCTTTTATATTGCGGGTCAATTACCCTGATGTCGTTACCGTTACCATCCATGTGCGGGGTATCCTGCTGATGTATTCCGATAGATGTAAAAATACCGGCATCAGCATCGAATGTTATTTTTTTAGCCAATATCCTGTACCCAAGGTAGGGAGCTATACTTAATACCTGGTTACTATGGATAACGTAACCGTTAACAGTTTGGAATGATAAGGGGATATTAACCGGTTCGTCGATATACACGTGCAGGTCAAATTTACTTCGCAGATCCTGGTATTCTGTTTGTAAACCCATAATGAAATTTTGTTCAGACACCCATTGAAACTGTAAGCCGGCGCCATATGACATGATTGGTTTATCACCATAGGCCCGGTAAATACCGCTTGCAGAGATAAAATAAGCGTTAGTAACCTGGTAAGTGCTGGAAAAATTAAACAAGCCTGAATTTACCTGTGCCGAAAATTCGTATTTCTGAGCCAGTAATTGTTGAAATGCCAACAGACAGATAATAAGGGGTAAAAGCTTTTTCATGGTGCCGACTGAAAGTTAAGTTTAAGCGTAATGCCGGTCGAATTGTATTTAATGTTTTGCAGGTCCTGGCTGCCAATGCTCATTTTGTAAAACGGTTCGAACAGCAGTACCGTTTTTTTGCCTATCAGCCAACCGTGCGCGACTGAAAGATCAAATGTTTTAAATAAGCCTGCACCATCGAAGTTTCTATTGATGATGGTATGTCGCTGGTTTGCAAATGAAGTAGCTGTTGCACTGCTGAGGGTTTGGATCTGATCAGAATACTCGTTGATGTAAATAAATGAACTTAATCCGGCCGAAATATAATTGTACGATCCAAAGCTGTATTTTAAACTGAGTGGGATATCAATCGCCGTTATTTTGGCTATCAGTTCATCAGATGGGGATGATACTACGGTCATTCCCGGCGAACTGGCGTACACACCAGGAGCGTGGTAGCCAGCATAGGTGAATGTGTTATGCACAACGCCCAAGCCTGTCGATAAACCCCAATGCTGCGATAGCTTCAAGTCGAGCGAACCACCGCCGGCCAAATTGAATTCGTTATCGCTGCCTTTGGCCGAATTATAAAATGCAGAAGCAAATACACCAGGCGCCATTAGTTTCAGATGCTCTTTTTGTACTTGATTATTAGTGATTTGTTTAAAACTTGGTTGACCAGCAGGTAGCTTGGCAGATTCTAATTCAGAGTGGTCAATCATAACCCGGCTTACCCCATCAGCCAATAAATTATTGTTGAACGTATTGCCAGATGAGTTATTCGTTGGTAAACCAGCTATGACAAATCTTGAAAGCCGGTCAGGTGTCGGCATATCCTCCTTATTGGTATTTGTTTTATGCCGACCTTTTTTAGATAACCGATTTGTTTTAAGGTGCTGAACTAAATGCTTTTTGTTAGTATTATACAATATTGGTGCGACGGTAGTTATTGTATTAACTTGTGGCTTTTTAGCCGTAATTTGCTGATTGCTAATGGCAAGTGGTCCAGCCGCCCTACCTGTATTTTGGTTTTTGCCGTTAACTGGCCGTAGCGATGCATGCTGTCGGGCCGAATCATTATGGGCTTTGGCTATGGTTTTAATGGTTTTATCCTTACCCATTTTCTTTTCAATCTGCCACAAACCAAAACCAACTCCGCTGATAATCAAAGCGGCTGCTAACCACCAAAACCATACAAAAGGCTTGCGGTTACCGGCAGGGGGATGTTTTTCGCGCAGCAGGGCCCATCCGGCATCAGCGTCGCTGTTACCGGTATCGTCAAACACGGCCTTAATATGGTCGCTTAAGCGCTTATCGAAATCCTCTTCCATCATTTACTTAATAACTCTCTTAATTTTTCTTTTGCCCTGGTTAAATACACCCGCGATGAGCTTGTCGCTATATCCAGCATCGCCGCGATTTCATCGTGGCTGTAACCGTCTATCTCATAAAGGTTAAAAACCGTGCGATGTAACTGAGGCAGCGTAGCCATCAGTTTTAATATGTCGTTGGCATTTAATTGCTCAATTACATGCGGTAAGCTACCTATATGCTCCGCCTCGGTAAGGTCATCAGCTTTATACCGTTGTTCGCGCCGCTGCCTGTCGATAGCCGAATTAACCACAATCCGGCGAAGCCACGCTTTAAACGGCTTGTCGGGGTCATATTTATTTATCGAAGCAAATACTTTAATAAATGCATCGTTGGTTACCTCCATGGCATTATCGCGTCCGTTGCTGTAACGTAACGCAATACCCATGGCGTAGCCATAAAAATGCTTATAAAGCATTTCCTGATATTTCAGACCGCCATTTTTGCATCGCTGAATGAGCTCTGGTTCAGTGATGCTTTTGGTTAAATGCATTCAAATATTTAGTTCTTCTTTATCCGGTACTCGTAGCTTGCCAGGCTGGTAATGTCTTTGTTGATCACTAAACTGTCGCCTTCATAATGATAAGCATAATCTCCGTTCAAAATTAAATTCCAGTCAAAATTGGCTGTCCATGCATTACCATCATGAAATGTAATACTGTCTCTGTTGTTAGCGCTGTAGATGCCCGATCCGCCTGCCGGATAATAGTTAGCGCCACTGCTCGAGGTGTAATTTTGCCCCGAGAACATTAAAGTTACCGATACTTGCCTGTATTGGTATATGATGCCTTCGCTCCGGTAAATAAAATCGGCCCGAATAAGTGCCCGAAGATATAGCGATGCTTTGTTGTTGCTTTTTGCAAGCGGCAAGCAGGCCTAATACCGTCAGTATTAATATAATTTGGGTTTTCATAAGGTGTTCTATCAACGAACCTTAACCAAACGGTATTGATAGCCCGCCCCATCAGCCAGGTTTTGCGTCAATATCAGGCTGTCGGCTTTAAAGCTGATATCGAACTTCCCCTTCACATAACCTGGCCCAATTATCATGGGTGGCATTAATAAGGAGATATAAGTTAAGGTTATTGCTTTACCGTCGGCCTGTAAATCATAGGTGCCGGTAAAGGGTATAAAATCAGTATAAGGCCACTGATCCCTGGGTATGGTATTCATGGAATAATTACCAGCCGAAAAATCAATATTTGCAGTTAATACGGTTTGCACAGGGTTGCCCGATTGCACGGTTGTTGAAATAACACGACCGGTATAACTACCTTCTGAAAAAGTTTTGAGTGTATCGCCTTTCTTACACGAAGCAAAACTTATCGCTGCAATGGCTGAGCAATAAAGCAGGTTTTTAATTGATCTGGCTAACATAATGATATCTGTTTTTATACCCTTACGCATCGCCGGTGCCAAACGCTACAAGCTAATCAAACTTTTTTTGCCTCTTCCCAAAATACATCCATTTCGGCAAGTGTCATATCGCGCAATTGCTTGCCGTTTTGTTGTGCCCTAGTTTCGAGGTATTGAAAACGTTTGATGAATTTTTTATTGGTTTTTTCGAGCGCGTTTTCAGGGTTGATGTTGATAAAGCGGGCGTAGTTGATGAGCGAGAACAGCAGGTCGCCAAATTCGCCCTCGGCTTTTTCATGATCTATTTTTTCGTTGCTGGCAGCGTTAAACTCATCCCTGAACTCGCGCATCTCTTCCTCTACCTTTTCCCAAACCTGGCTTTTCTCTTCCCAGTCGAAACCTACGCCACGGGCTTTTTCCTGTATGCGCGATGCCTTAACCAGTGCTGGTAATGATGAAGGCACGCCGGCTAATACCGATTTATTGCCTTCTTTCAGTTTTAACTGCTCCCAGTTGCGTTTTACGTCCTCCTCGTTCTGCACCTCAACATCGCTGTAAATATGGGGGTGGCGATGGATCAGCTTTTCGCAGATACCGTTTAGTACATCAGTGATATTAAAATCGCCGGCTTCACTGCCTATTTTGGCATAGAAAACCAGGTGCAACATAATATCGCCCAGTTCCTTTTTGATTTCGGCCATATCGCCGTCCAATATCGAATCCGATAGCTCGTAAGTTTCCTCGATGGTGAGATGGCGCAGGCTTTCCATGGTTTGCTTCATATCCCATGGGCAATTGGCCCGTAAATCGTTCATAATGGCAACCAAACGCTCAAAAGCGTTACCAGGAGTTTGTGCTGGGGCAGGAGGTATTAAAGGCATGGCACGAATTTCACGAATTAAATCGAATTTACCCCCAAAGTTGTTTTAATTGACTACAATTCCTTCGTCGCCCTTAGCATTTCGCGCTTCCCTGCAGCGCCAGGTACCTTTTCTATTTTACAATCCAGGGCTTTAAGCATGCGTTTCAGGTTGCCGGTAATGGCATAAGTAACAAACACGCCGCCCGGTTTCAAAAAGCTGATGGTATGGGCTATCGCTCCCTCATTCCACATTTCGGGCTGATTAGCCGAAGCAAAGGCATCAAAATAGATCACATCAAATTGCCGGTTCAATTTAAACTCCATCAATGCGACAGGGGCTACATGCAATTGCACTGTCGCATTGATTTCCACAGGCTGATGAAGCGTCGCCTGGTACTGATCGGTGAAGGCATTCCAAACATTCGCCGATACATAAGCATCATAACCGGTTTGTGCAATCATGTTCTGGCTAAGTGGATAAGCCTCAATACCCACATAGTCGAGCTTAATATTATTTTGTGCGCACCATTGCGCGCTCAGCAAAAAGTTAAGCCCGGTACCGAAACCAACTTCCAGTATCGAAACTGATTGAGTTGCGCCAAGATTCAAAAAATGCTTCAGCCCGGCATTCAAAAATACGTGCTCACTTTCTTGCAAGGCGCCATTGCGCGAATGGTAATTCTCGCCAACCTGCGGATTGTAGATAGTTTTCGAACCATCAGCGGTAGTGACGAAATAGTTCATTTGTTCATTAGCCATTAGTTCATTGGTGTGGATGTGTGAATTTTACTCATGCTTAGACTAATGAACCATTGAACCATCAAAACGAACGTATCGTCTCCCCCAGATCATAAACCGGCACATTATCAATTGCTGTCGCGATGATACTACTTGCCGCTGCCGATCGTGTACCGCCCGCGCAGTGCACCATGATGGGCTTATCTGTTGGCAGTTCGTTAAGACGTTCGCGCAGTTCGGGTAATGGGATGTTTTGCGCGTTGGCAAAAACAGGCTTCTCGGCAACTTCAGTATAATTACGCACGTCGACAATGTGGTAGTCTTCTATATGCTCTGCAAAATGATCCGCATCGTCTTGTGCCGACTGTGCCTTTTCGCCCAAAGGACTTATTAATACAGCTTTTACCTGCTGCTCGTAGCCAATTTTGGCTGCCTTTTTAAGGATGGCGTTGGCTATCTCTTTATCCTCTGCAACCAGGTAAAATACTTCGCCGGGATTGACTATCGCGCCCAGCCAGGTTTCAAATTTTCCGCCGTTTTGTATGTTGAGCGAGTTCTTTAAGTGCCCGGTTACGTACTGCGCTTTTGGACGGGTATCGATCACCAATACCCCGGCATCAGGCTGGGATTTTTCTAATATAGCAATGTGTGCTATGCTTGCTGCCAATGACGGCGCTCCTTTTTTATTCAGATCGACATCATATCCAAAGTAACGGGGCACAAAAGGCTGATCCTCAGTCAACGTTTTTACGAATTGCATTTCGCTCATCAGTTGCAATGCGTAATTGTTGCGCAGCTCGTTGCCGATGGTGCTCTGCAACTCCGGGCTCAAGTTTTTCCCGCATAACGATCCCGGACCATGTGCCGGATAAACCACTACATCTTCAGGCAATTTCATTAGCTTATCGCGGGTGCTGTGGTACATCTGTTTGGCCAGTTCTTCTTTCTGAGCCGTTATATTGCCTGCGCTTTCGCGAAGGTCAGGCCGGCCAACATCGCCAACAAACAAGGTGTCGCCGGTAAATATGGCTTTTTGTTGATTAAACTCATCCTCAACAATAATACAGATCGAATCAGGCGAATGACCGGGGGTATTGATCGCCTTCAAAGTCAGATCGCCAAGTTCAATGCTGTCGCCTTCGTCGAAACCGCAATGCGGGTAATCGGCGCCAACTAGTTTGCTTACATAAATGTTCGCCCCGGTTTGGTTGTGTATTTCCAGGTGCGAGCTGATAAAATCGGCATGTGGGTGTGTTTCAATAACGGCTATAATCTGCGCGCCGTGTTCTTTCGAAAGGTCGTAGTAAGGCTGCGGATCACGGGCGGGGTCGACAACCGCCATTTTGCCCTGGCTGATAATGCCATAAGAAGCATGCGCCAAGCCTTTATCATAAAATTGATGAATGATCATTGTGCCAAATATAATGGTTTTATCTCAAGCTACATCAAATCTAAAAAGTCACAAAAAAGCCAGAAAAAACCACATTTATTCGACTTAATAGATTATTAACCAATAGCTTATAATTTAGATGGTGGGTAATACACGCCTTTTTTAATCCAAAGTGCCCATGCGTTCAAATTTTGCACTTTTTGAACCGCTACAGGTGGATTTTTAGTGGAAAATAATCACAAATAATCAATTTTTATCCCCGACGTTTTAAGCCACAAAGTCACCAGGGCACTAAGCTTTTTCTCTTTGTGACTTAGCCACTTCGGTAGCCAACTTCATCACCATGCACTGTCTGCCCTGTCTTTTAATGCATTTCACTCAACCTCAACTGGCGCAAGTATGTCGGGCGGGCGAGAGCGTTAAGGCTACTTGTGCCTTATAGGCCACGGTATAAAAGAACATAACCTTTAAATATACGTAAAAATAATGCTGATAATTAATAAAGTTTGAGGCTATAATGGTGATTTTGACCCGATAAATCCTCTCCGCGCAAACCATAACCGCGGCTTCATGTTCTTTCTATATAAAATCATTACAGCCATGAAAAACGACAAACAATCAGATCAAAAAGAACTGCAAAAGAAGATACCAACCGTAACACCCGATAACGACAACGGCAAGTCTGGGTCTAAAGAGAAGCAAGATACTTCGAATAAAGACAAAGGCCCCAAAGGCGAAAATTTATGATATCGGCACCCAACAAAAAAGCCCCCCGCAACAACGGGAGGCTTTATATAATAAATAGGTCAATAACTCAATAACATAATAACTTAGCAACAAAACTTTACCAAATTTTAATCCTGTCAGCCGGAGCTTTGTACATTTTGTCGCCAGGTTTAATATCGAATGCGTTGTACCAGGCATCCAGGTTAACTACGGTACCGTTGGTACGGTATTTACCAGGCGAGTGCGGATCGGTCATCAGCTGCTGAGCCAATGCTTCAGGGCGCATATCGCCTCTCCATACCTGCGCGAAAGACAGGAAGAAACGTTGATCGCCGGTAAAACCATCAATTTTAGAATTATTTTGGCCTTGTTTGGTTTTTTTGTAAGCCTCGTAAGCTACGTTTATACCGCCAAGGTCGGCAAGATTTTCGCCTAAGGTCAGTTTGCCTTTGATGTGCATGGTGTCAACAGGCATAAAACCGTTAAATTCTTCAACCACTTTGTTGGCACGAGAGGTAAAATTAGCGGCATCATCTTTGGTCCACCAGTCGCGCAGGGTACCATCACCATCGTACTGGCGGCCCTGGTCGTCAAAGCCGTGGGTCATTTCGTGACCGATAACCACACCTATACCGCCGTAGTTCACGGCATCATCAGCACCAAAATCGAAGAAAGGGAAACGTAAAATACCAGCAGGGAACACAATTTCGTTAGCCACGGGGCTGTAGTATGCGTTTACAGTCGGCGGGGTCATCCCCCAACGGGTTTTATCAACCGGTTTGCCCAATTGTGCAACGTTGTAGTTATAACGCCAGATAGATATACGTTTCAGGTTGCTATAGTAATCGTTACGATCTATAACTACACCATCGTAGTTTTGCCATTTATCGGGGTAGCCGATTTTAACGGTAAAGGCGGCCAATTTTTTAAGCGCACGGTCCTTAGTTTCCTGGCTCATCCAGTCAACACGTTTAATACGGTCGCCCAGGGTTCCTTTCAGGTTGTTCACCAGGTTAACCATGTATTGTTTAGCGGCAGGGGTAAAGTATTTCTCAACGTAAAGCTGGCCTAATAACTCACCCAGCGAGCCATCCACCAAGCCCGACATACGCTCAATGCGTGGTGTTTGCACTTTTTGGCCGGTTAATACACTGCCGTAAGCAAAGCTAGCTTTCACAAAATCTGAACTTAAGGCTGTTGCCGAGCCTTTCAGTATCTGCCAATCCAGGTAAACTTTCCAGTCGGCAACAGGCACAGTAGCCAATAAACCGTCAATCGATTTAAAGAAAGCGGGTTGACCTACAATAACCGTATCCTGGCCGCCCATTTTCAATTTAGGCAATATTACTGCCCAATCCAGGTGCGGGGTAGTTTTGCTGAAATCGGCAATAGCGTACTTGTTATAGCTGGCATTAGGGTCGCGCAGTTCGATGCGGCTTTTTTGCATGCCTGCAATAGTTTTTTCCAGATTGTAAATGGTGTTCGCATTTTTTTCCGCCTCATCGGCAGGGGTACCGGTTAAAGTAAACAGCGTGGTAATATATTTTTTATAAGCGGTCTGTATCTTTACGCTGCGCGGATCATCTTTCAGATAATAATCACGGTCGGGCAGGGTAGTACCACCCTGGCGGAAGGAGATAATGTTTTTGGTAGGATGTTTAGAATCCTGCCCAACACCTACGCCGAATAGTGCACTACCATCGCCGCTTAAACGTTCGGTGATCATCTCGTCCAATACCTGTTGTTCGGTAGTGATTTTAGCGATACGTGCCAAATCGGGCTTAATCGGGTTATAGCCTTGTTTTTCGATAGCCACGGTATCCATGCCGCTGGCAAACAGATCGCCTACACGTTGTTTCAGGCTGCCTTTTGGCTGCGCGCCTGATGCACTTACCTCTTTAAGCAGGCTGATCAAGTTTTTATTGTTCTCATCGCGCAGCATAATAAAGCTGCCCCAACTGGTTTTATCGGCAGGGATAGCATTCTTTTTTATCCATGCGCCGTTGGCGTATTCAAAAAAATCGTCGCCCGGTTTAACCGACATATCCATATTGGCCGGGTCGATGTATTTCTTATCCGGCGGGGTAGGAGGCGTTTTGCCCTTGTCGCCACCAACGGCAAACACGTTAGCCGACAGGCAAACAGCGCCTGTAAGCATTAAACTTGCTAATTTTAGTTTCATATTTAATTGTAAGAGAATGTGAGTTACAAATCTTTTTAACTGGCTGCCAAAAACCATTTTTTATCGGTTAAACCATTTAATAATGGCTGATGGATATAGCCTGTAGACAATATTAGCGGACGATTTAAAAAATTGCAGAATGCTCATTTGCCAAATGTTATTTCAATTTTTAAACTAAACGCTTGATAAAATATTGTAGCAGGTACAATAATAATAATTTTAATTGAAAAGTAAATTTTCCGGCTTTTATAAATATTGATAGCTTATCACTGTAGGTTATAGTTAGCTGAAATATTGGATAACATGTAATCAAATTAATAAAACCCGCCTTCGATTCTTTTATAACTTCCAGACTTTTCCGTCTTTCTGACTTCGGACTTCCGCGGCAAAAACCTACTTTTGCAGAATTATGAGTACTTCTAAAACGTATCAGCCTAAACAATCTGAAGATAAGTGGTATAGCTATTGGTTACAGCAAGGTTTTTTCAAATCCGTGCCCGACGAGCGCGAGCCTTACACCATCGTCATCCCGCCGCCAAACGTTACCGGCGTGCTGCACATGGGCCACATGCTTAACAATACCATTCAGGATGTACTGATACGCCGCGCCCGCATGAAAGGCAAAAACGCCTGTTGGGTACCCGGTACCGACCATGCCTCTATCGCTACCGAAGCCAAAGTTGTGGCTTTGTTAAAAGAGCAGGGTATTAACAAAAAGGATTTGAGCCGCGAGGAATTTTTACGCCACGCCTGGGATTGGAAAGAAAAATACGGTGGCATTATTCTCGAACAATTAAAGAAGTTAGGCGCCAGCTGCGATTGGGACCGTACCCGTTTTACCATGGATGCCGACCTGAGCGAAGCCGTTATCGATACCTTTATCCATTTATACCGAAAAGGCCAGATATACCGCGGCGTACGCATGGTTAACTGGGATCCCCAAGGCAAAACCGCCGTTAGCGATGAAGAAGTTATCCGTAAAGAAGTAAATCAGAAGCTTTATTATATTAAGTATCAGGTAGCAAGTAGCAAGTATCAAGATGCACACCAGTCTAACGACTTGATACTTGATACTCAATACTTAACAGTGGCAACCACCCGCCCCGAAACCATTATGGCCGACGCGGCGGTATGTATCAATCCTAACGATGAACGTTACACAAACCTGCACGGTAAAAAAGTGTTCATACCGCTGATCAATCGCGAAATACCGGTTATCATGGATGAATACGTAACCATGGATTTCGGTACCGGCTGCTTAAAAGTTACCCCGGCGCATGATCTGAACGACTATGAACTTGGCCAAAAACACAATCTGCCCGTTATCGATATCTTGAATGATGACGGCACGCTTAACGATAAGGCTCAGATACTGGTTGGCGAAGACCGTTTTACCGCCCGTAAAAAAATAGCTGTGATGCTGGAAGAAACCGGCGCTTTGGATAAGGTAGAAGACTATAAATCGCAGGTAGGCTTTTCTGAACGTACCAATGCCGCTATCGAGCCAAAACTATCTATGCAATGGTTCTGCAAAATGGACGAGATGGCTAAACCGGCTTTGGATTATGTACTAAAAGGTGATATCAAGCTCATCCCCGAAAAGTTTGTAAATACCTACCGCCATTGGATGGAAAACGTGCGCGACTGGTGCATTAGCCGCCAGTTATGGTGGGGGCAACGTATCCCGGCCTGGTATTTACCTAATGGCCAGTACGTAGTAGCCAAAACTGCCGAGGAAGCATTGGCAGAGGCAAAAAAGCTTTCAACCGACAACTCACAACTGGCGACTGACAACCTGAAACAAGATGACGACGTCCTCGATACCTGGTTCTCGTCATGGTTGTGGCCGATATCAGTTTTTGATGGTTTTAGGGATCCGAATAACATTGATATTAACTATTATTACCCTACTAACGATCTGGTTACTGCACCCGAAATCTTATTCTTCTGGGTAGCACGTATGATCATGGCCGGGCACGAGTTCCGCGGTGAGGTGCCGTTTAAAAATGTTTACTTAACAGGTATCGTTCGTGATAAATTGGGCCGCAAAATGTCCAAATCGTTGGGTAATTCGCCCGATCCGTTGGATCTGATCGAGAAATATGGCGCCGATGGCGTGCGTGTTGGTATGCTGTTATCGTCGCCCGCCGGTAACGATCTGATGTTCGACGAAAGCCACTGCGAGCAGGGCCGTA
>Ga0157373_10000014_pt1 | contig 185079 bp, 152 predicted proteins | sample C65metaG_FD_113460 | JGI IMG/M metagenome (GOLD analysis project Ga0157373, IMG submission 113460) | Corn rhizosphere microbial communities from Kellogg Biological Station, Michigan, USA - C6-5 metaG | ecosystem: Host-associated > Plants > Roots > Rhizosphere > Soil | place: USA: Michigan...
ATTTTAGATTTTAGATTTTAGATTTTAGATTTTAGATTTTAGATTTTAGATTTTAGATTTTAGATTTTAGATTTTAGATTTTAGATTTTAGATTTTAGATTTTAGATTTTAGATTTTAGATTTATACTTACAAAAACCATTCGCGATGCGAATGGTTTTTTCGTATTGGGATTTGGAATTTGGCTTTTTTAAATTGAATTTTATAATTTAAGAATTACCTTTGCAAAAAAATTATTTATGTCGAATATATATTTAGGATATCATTTTACGATTGAGCCAAAAGAACTTGGTTCAGAGATTTTAGTTGCTGAATTGGGCGAAAAAGCGTTTGAAAGTTTTACAGAAACAGAAAACGGGATTTCGGCTTTTGTGAAGAAAGATTTATGGGACGAAAATATTCTAGACGATATTTATATTTTACAATCTGAAGAGTTTAAAATCGAATATACTGTTGAAGAAATCGATCAGGTAAACTGGAATGAAGAATGGGAAAAGAATTTTGAACCTATTGATGTTGACGGAAAATGCCACGTTCGTGCTCCGTTTCACCCAAAGACTGATGCAGAATTTGATATTGTAATCGAACCAAAAATGAGTTTTGGAACTGGTCATCATGAAACGACACACATGATGATTCAGCATTTATTAGAAATGGATGTCAAAGGTCTTAAAACTTTAGACATGGGCTGCGGAACAGCAATTTTAGCAATCTTGGCTGAAATGAAAGGTGCTGAGCCAATAGACGCAATTGATATTGACAATTGGTGTTATTTGAATTCTATTGAAAATGCAGAACGCAATAATTGTAAACATATCAGCGTTTATGAGGGCGATGCAGCTTTATTGGCAGGCAAAAAATATGATTTAATTATTGCAAACATCAATAGAAATATTTTATTGAATGACATGCAGGCTTATGTTGATTGTTTGAACCCAAAAGGAATTATACTTTTTAGCGGTTTCTATGAAGAAGATATTCCGTTTATCGATGCTTCATGCGTTGAAAAAGGATTGACTTATGTTAAAAAGTTTCAAAGAAACAACTGGGTATCATTAAAATACGTAAATTAGATATTAGTAATTACATCAGTACAAAAACTTAAAAAAAATGAGTACTAAAGAAAAAGTTAGAGAAAGAATTCGCGAGAAAGAAGCAACGGGTTTCAATAACGAAATTATAGTTTACAATGACGATGTAAACACTTTTGACCACGTAATTGATACTCTTATGCGTGTATGCAGCCATACGGCTGAACAAGCTGAGCAATGCTCTTTAATTGTACATTACAACGGAAAATGCACTGTAAAAACAGGGCCTATCGACAAATTAAAACCTCAATGTACGCAACTTTTAGAAGCGGGACTCAGCGCTGAAATCGTTTAGTTGAAAATATTTTAAAAAACATTCTATTTTATTCTATATTTGAATCAAATAGAATGTTTTTTTTATGGAGGAATATGGAAAAATATTGATTATTGCAATGCCTATTTTTTTGACCTTGATTATCATCGAAAAAGTATACGGCATTTACACAAAAAATGATACTGCACCTCTCATAGACAGCGTATCGAGCATAAGTTCTGGAATAACCAATTCTGTAAAAGATGTTTTGGGCCTCAGCATTACTTTTCTCTCCTACGAATGGCTGGTTTCTAAAATTGCATTACCGCATTTAGAAGCAAATGTCCTCTCCTATTTCATTGCTTTTTTTGTTATTGATTTTTACGGATATTGGAGCCATCGACTAGCACATCAAATTAACTTTCTTTGGAACAAACACGCCATTCATCACAGTAGTGAAGAGTTTAATCTTGCGTGTGCGCTTCGTCAGCCTATTGCCAGCTTGGTTAATTTATTTACGTTTTTATTGATTCCCGCAGCTCTTTTGGGAGTTCCAGCTTCTGTAATTGCAATAACACTTCCTATTCATTTGTTTTTACAATTTTGGTACCATACCAAACACATTAAAAAAATGGGATTTATTGAACAAATTCTAGTAACTCCTTCACATCATCGTGTACACCATGCGATTAATCCAGAATATTTAGATAAGAATCATTCGCAGATTTTTATTTTCTGGGATAAACTTTTTGGGACTTTTCAGGAAGAATTAGACGATGTTCCCCCAGTTTTTGGAATCACCAGACCTGCCAATACTTGGAATCCTATTAAGATTAATTTCCAGCATTTAAGTTTATTAGTAAAAGATGCCTGGCGAGCTCCTAAATGGAAAGACAAATTAACGATCTGGTTTAAACCAACTGGCTGGCGTCCGGAAAACTTTGAAGAAAAATATCCCATAAACAAAATTGAAAATGTTTTTGATTTTGAAAAATACGGAACACAAAACTCTCAAAGATTAGTTTACTGGGCTGTAATTCAAGTTTTAATCACTTTATTATTTGTAAGCTATCTATTTGAAAATATTGCCAAAATTGGTTTTCCAAACATCTTTATTTATGGCTTTTTTATTTTTATTACGATCTACAGTTACTCAGAATTAATGGATAAAAGCAGATTTTCTGTTTTATGGGAAAGTTTGAGATTGATAACAGTAATTGGTATTGTGGCTTACTTTGGAGATTGGTTTGGCTTAAATCGTGTAATTCCCATTAGTAATTATATTATTTTTACATACTTAATATTCTCTCTTTTGGTGACAATGTATTTTGTCAATATTGAATTTAAGAACAAACCAAAACCATATATCAATCATAATCCCCTATTATGAGAAACTCTTATTTTTACAAAATTTATTTAGCGTTCAGTATACTATACCTGATTATTCTGGTATCTGGTTACGAGCGATTCGATCTCTTTTTAAAACCCATATTAATACCAATTATTGGGTTTGGTGTTTATTTTTTTAGAAAATTTCCAACTAAAAATACCTTATTAAGCGCACTTGTATTTTCTTGGATTGGCGACGTTATTCTGTTATTTACAGATCTTGGTGAAATTTATTTCATATTGGGTTTAGTCTCTTTTTTGACAGCCCATATTATCTATTGTATTTTGTTTAATCAACTGAATAAAATTAGAAAAAAGCAGAACAGGTCAGTTTTTATTTTTGGAAGCATTTTAATTGCTTTATATTTAATTGGCATGGTTTCTTTTTTAATGCCATTTTTAGGAGATTTAAAAATTCCTGTCACAATTTATGCATCAATTATTTCTATTATGCTTTTATTTGCCTTTAACGGATTTTTAGTTTGGGAAAAACCTGGTAATTTACTCGTTTTTTTAGGAGCATTTTTCTTCATTATATCGGATAGTATTTTGGCGATAAACAAATTTTATGCTCCACTTCCGAAAAGCTCATTTTTTATTATGCTGACTTATCTTCTGGCACAATATCTGATTGTAATTGGTATTTTAAAACTAAACCGCAAAAAAGTAGAAGAATAATTTTTGAGTGTTCAAAACTGTATTTGGAACACTGAAACTAACTGTTATTACAATATTATAACCCATGAAAAAAATAACCCTTTTTATTGTTTTATTAATCACTGCAACTTCTTGCGTGAGTACAAAATCAACCTTAAAAAATGTAGACGACAATGCGCCTGATTTGATTTTGAAGAAAGACAATACTTTCCTTATCACTCAATTTGCTAAAGACAAAAAATACGGTTACGATCCTGATTATCCAATTAATATATTTTTTCAAAATACTAATAGCGAAACTCTTAATGAATCTCGTTTCCTTAATGCTCTGGCGGGGCCAAGCGGTGAAAAAATTACTTATACAAAATTAGAAACCTGTTGTCCGTTTCCAACCAAAAGAAGTAATATGGGCGCTGGTTTTTTAAATGTTTACGAATTGAAATGGGAAGGACAGAAAAAGCCAATTAAGCTTTATTTGAATGTTTATGAAAAAGGAATTTTAATGGTTCCTGTGGGATTGAGGCTGAAGTAAGAAATATAATTCTAAGTATAATAATTTTGATTAAGGTTATTTTGCTTTTTTAATTTTCCTATTAGTCATTGCATTACTTGGACTAAACTTTTATTTTTTTAATCGACCACTTTTATTTCTGAACATCTTTCTATTTAACTAAACATTGATTTTTATAATTAAAAAGATTTTATAAATTTGCAGTATGAAAAAGATTACAACAAATAAAGAAAGGGTCATAGAATCAGTAACAAAAATGGTTAGTGATAAAAATGTTGTACAATCATTTTTGAGAGGTCAAACGAGTATTGAAACTTTAAAACAAAAAGGTATCAAACTTGCTAATCCCCTATAATTACTTCCTAAACGAAAATCCTCAGTTCTATTATTTTATTACAAAAAACGAAATAGAATATCGTGTAGCATTTATTGTTGATGAAACTTTTAGTGCTATATCAGGATTAGATATCAATAATATTTTTCAAATTATTGTAGAAAAAATAACTGATAAAATAGAAAAGTTAGACATTCAAGTTTCCATAACTATACAATCAATTATTATTGCATTTTTCAAAAACTCACAAAATTCCATGCTTTATGTTTGTGATGATAAAGACAACAAAAGTATTAAACGATTTAAAGTTTTTAATAGATGGTATTCCAGAAGCGGGATTGAAAGTACAATTTTAAAAAAAGATAATGTAATTAACTGTAAATCCAACAATCAAAATACTATTATTTACTCTTCATTGCTTTATCATAAAGAAAATAGAAATCAAAAAACAATTATAGAAATTTATAATACGATGCAGGAAATACTTGACGAGAAATAACTAGTGATTTCAAAAGCTATAGCCTCGCAAAGCATTCATAAAATAATCTTAAATCTTCATCTTGTATTCATAAATCATGACTACCTTTGCACTGTCAAAAAATCATATTATGAATTTACAACATATTCCACAAATTAAGCATACTGACAGCGGAAACTTCTTTTTATTGGCGGGACCTTGCGCTATCGAAGGAGAAGAAATGGCTCTTAGAATTGCTGAAAAATTAGTTGGTATTACCGACAAACTTCAGATTCCCTATGTTTTCAAGGGATCTTTTAAAAAAGCAAACCGTTCTAGAATTGATAGTTTTTCTGGAATTGGTGACGAAAAAGCTTTAAAAATTTTAAGAAAAGTTTCTGAAACTTTCCATGTTCCAACTGTTACTGATATTCATACTAACGAAGATGCTGACATGGCTGCACAATATGTAGATGTTTTGCAGATTCCAGCTTTCTTGGTGCGTCAGACTGATCTTGTAGTTGCTGCTGCAAATACTGGAAAAGTAGTTAACTTAAAAAAAGGACAATTTATGAGTCCTGAGAGCATGAAACATGCTGTACAAAAAGTATTAGACTGTAATAATGAAAATGTTATGGTTACAGATCGTGGTACTATGTTTGGTTATCAAGACATGATTGTTGATTTTAGAGGTATTCCTACTATGCAACAATATGCTTCTACGGTTCTAGATGTAACGCATTCTTTACAACAGCCAAATCAAACTGCTGGTGTTACAGGAGGAAGACCTGATATGATTGAAACTGTTGCTAAAGCTGGTATTGCAGTTGGAGTTGACGGAATTTTTATCGAAACACATTTTGATCCGGCAAATGCAAAAAGCGATGGTGCTAATATGCTTCATTTGGACTATTTTGAAGGTTTAATGAACAAATTGGTAGCTATTAGAAAAACAGTCAATACATTTTAATTTATAATACTTAAGTTCTTTGAAAACAAAAATTTTATTTTTTCTTCTGACTTGTGTTTCATTAAACGCTTTTGCTCAGGAGGAAATTCCAGTACAAAAATACGCTGCTCATAATAAAGGAAAATTCTTTGTGATGTGGGGTGGAAATAGAGAAAGCTACTCAAAATCTGATGTAAACTTTAGAGGTAAAGATTACAACTTTACAGTTGAGAATATGGCAGCTCATGACAAACCAAAAGGATGGCATGTTGATTATGTTAATCCTGCAAATATGACTATTCCACAAACAAATTTGAGGTTAGGTTATTTCTTCAGCGATCACTATAGTGTAACAATTGGTGTTGACCACATGAAATATGTAATGGCGCAGAATCAAATTGCAAACGTAAACGGAAGCATTAATTTACCTGCCGATGATCCAGCTTCAATCTACAATGGTGAATACAATAATAGACCAGTAGATATGTCTCAAGGCGGCGCTAAGGAAGGCGGTTATGATAAAGGTGAAACTCAGGTAGGTGGTCCTGCTTTTTTAATGTATGAACATACTGATGGTTTGAATTACATTAATACTGAGGTAGCGAGATTTGATGATATTTCAAAATGGTTTGGATTGCCAAATATTGATAAAGTTCAAATTAATTTAACTGAAGGTTTAGGGGCTGGAGTTTTATATCCTAAAACCAATACAACACTTTTAGGAAAAGAACGTCATGATGATTTTCATATTTCTGGTTATGGTGTTTCTGCAAAAGCTGGTTTAAATATCACCTTTTTTAAACATTTCTACGTTCAAGGAGAGTTAAAAGGTGGTTACATCAACATGCCGGATATTAAAACTACAACAAGTCCTGAAGATAAAGCTTCGCAGCACTTTACTTATTTCCAACGTATTATTGCTGTTGGAGGTATTTTTAGAATCTAATATTTCGCGAAAATATATTTGTAAAATAGCTGTCAATTTATTTGGCAGCTATTTTTTTTATTATTTACTTTGCAATTCAAAGTACTTTAAATCATTCTTTATGAAAAGTAAAAAATTTCTATTTCCGTTAATCACATTACTCATCAGTTTTGGGTGTGCGCTGTTTATTTCCTTAAAAGTTTTTCCTAACAATCCGTTTACGGGAAATAAGCAAGAAAAAACAGCACCTAGTAAGTTTAAAGATGGTGATCTTATTTTTCAAACTTCAGAATCAAAACAATGTGAAGCGGTTCGCATAGCAACTAATTCGAAGTTTTCGCACTGCGGCATTATTTATGACATAAACGGAAAATGGTTTGTTTTTGAAGCTGTTCAACCTGTGAAACTTACACCGCTTGAAGATTGGATTAAACATGGAAGAGACAGTAAATATGTTGTAAAAAGATTAAAAAATGAAAGTGTTTTGAAGCCTGAGGTTTTACAAAAAATGAAAGACTACAGTCAGCAGTTTGATGGCAAAGAATATGATGCTTATTTTGAATGGACAGACAATCGAATTTATTGTTCTGAATTAATCTGGAAAATTTATAAAAACGCAGCTGGAATTGAATTGTCTAAACTTAGAGAACTGAAAGACTTTAACTTAACTGATCCCAGAGTTCAAAAAATATTGAAAGAACGTTATGGCAATGAGATTCCGTTAGAAGAAAAAGTCGTTGCTCCTTCTGATCTTGCTGATTCTAATTTACTGAAAACTGTAGTAGACACTTATTAAAAATATAAAAAAAAGCTAGTCGATATTCTTTCTAGCTTTTTTATTTCATTATTTACTTTGAAATTCAAAGAACTTTTAAAATTCATTTTATGAGAGATTATTTAATAGAAAAATTGTACGAATGTTCTAAAAAGCCTTATCAAAAATATTTTAAGAAAAATGAACCTTGGAAAATTGATAAAACTAAATTAATGGATTTTCCCGAAGAAAGCTTAGGATATGGATTGGGAGGTTTTCTTCATAACAATCATTTTGATATTCAAGAAAAATTGGAAGATCACGACATTATTCATGTTTTGACTAATACAGGAGTTTCTGTCTATGAAGAAATCGGAATGCAGTATTATTTATTTGGAAATGGAAAGAGAAGCTTGTATCTGTATATGGTAATTCTAACTGGAACTATCTTTTATCCAAAGCGAATAAACTACTTCTTTCAGCAATATAAAAGGGGTAGAAAAGCGCTGTCATTTCATTATTTGGATTTTTCAAAGATGCTGTTTATGCCGATAAAATCTATTCAACAAACTTTTAATATTTAGTAAAATGAAAACAATTAACGAACAACCTTTCAAGGAAAAACAATCTCTAGAATTAACGATTGGTTCATTTGTAATTACTACATTCTTGTTTGCATTATATATTATTTCCAACGAGGATCCAACTGTTTTAGTTATTGCCTGGCCATTTGCTTTAGCGGCAATAATTGTTAATGTAATTATGTTTATTCATCTGGCAGAAAAATTCCTTCATTTACCGCAACAGCGAAAAGAAATAGGCTTTAAAATCTTGCTACTGCTTTCTAATATTCCAATAACATTCTTTTACTATTTTATTGTGATGAAATCTTGATTCTGAAAGTTTAATTCATAAAAAAAGCTATAAGTGTAAACTCATAGCTTTTTTTATAATGCATTTTAAAATCTTAATTTGCTTTTTTAATGTCAATTCCGTTTTGGTCTAACAAATAGATTAGCGAAGTCATTGTTGCCGCTCCAAGCTCTAGCTCTCTTTTATTGATAGCATCAAACTTGTCATTTGCCGCATGATGATAATCGAAATAACGCTGTGAATCTGGTTTTAAACCTGCTTTAACAATTGCCTGCGAAGTTAAATGACTAATATCTGAACCTGCGTGGCCAATTGTAAAACTATGTACTAAATAGGGCTCAAAAAGATCTTTATATCCTTGAATTTTTTTCAAATTAGCATCATCTGCTTCAATTGAAAACCCTCTTGGTGAAAATCCGCCAGAATCACTTTCTAACGCAAAAATGTGGTTTTCATTCTTTTGTTTTGATACTTTCTCATATTCAGCACCGCCTTTACCGCCATTTTCTTCGTTCATAAACAATACCACACGAATCGTATTCTTCGGTTTGTAGTTTAAGTTTTTTAAAATTCTGATAACTTCCATACTTTGCACTACTCCCGCTCCATCGTCATGAGAACCATCGGCCAAATCCCAAGAATCTAAATGTCCGCCAACTACCATGATATTTTCTGGACTAACCGTTCCTGTCAATTCTCCAATCACATTATAAGATAATGCGTCTGGTAAAGTTTCACAAGATTGTTTGAAATAAAACTTTAAAGCTGGATTTACTCTTAAAGATTTACTCAACAATTCTGCTCCATTTGTACTTATCGCTGCGGTTGGAATATATTGCTCTTTTGGTAAATCACCATAACTTTGTGCACCTGTATGAGGAAAATCGTCTAATCTTAAATTCATTGAACGAACGATCGTCCCCACAGCACCTAATTTTGCAGCTTCTTTTGCTCCTGCATATCTTTGGTCAACACATGCTCCATAAGAAGTAAAAGTTTCAATATTTTCAGGGTTCATTGGTCTGTTGTAAAAAACAATTTTCCCTTTTACTTTATCTGCTCCTAATTCAGCTAATTCTTTAATTCCCTGCACTTCAATTATCTCTGCAGTAATCCCAGTTTTTGGAGTTGCTACAGAACCTCCTAAAGCACAAATTGGCACTACAGTTTTTGTTTTTCCGTCTAAAATATAAGCTGTTTCTTTTTCACCTCTAACCCAATGCGGCACCATAACTTCCTGAAGATATACTTTATCTAATCCAAGTGATTCTAATTGTCTTTTTGTGTAATCGACAGCCAGTTCTGCTCCTTTAGAACCCGATAATCGAGCTCCAATATCATTAGAAAGATATTCCAGCCAAGTGTAACATTTTGCTTCGGTTAAAGCTTTCTTATAAAATAATTTGATGTTTTTTTCGTCATTTGACTGAGCAGACGACAGCAATCCGTTTAAAACTAAAGCAGTTAAAAGAATCGTTTTTTTCATAGTTTCTATAGTAATTTGGAGTTTATTCTGCCTTTGGCATGTTCACAAAGGAACAAAATTCTTAAGAGTTAAGAAGCTATTTTTTCAACCTTTTCTCAAAAAAAAGCTCCAATTACAAATTCTTCAATTTGCAATCGGAGCTTTTAAATATTTAATAAATAAAGATTATTTTACTTCCATAATCTTATTTTTTGTTCCAATACCGTTTTCATTAAAAGGTTCTATGGTAAAATAATATTTTGTGCCTTTATCTAAACCTCTAAAATCGTATGAACTGTCTCCATAAACCATAATGCTGTTGTATAATTTATCTGGAGAAATTCCGTAATAAATATTATACCCAATTGCATCATTTTGTTTTTTCCAAGAAATCATTGCGTTTCTAGAATCTGCTTTGTTTCTATCCACTTTAAAAGAAGCAACTGCTTTTGGTTTTGTGGCTAAACCATTTCCAAAAACCCTGAAATCAGAAATTGCGAATAATCCAGAAGCGTTATGAATGTTTTCCATTTTGATATAACGCGCTTTAATCGCTTTTGTAAGCTCTACATAATCATGTGGTACATCTTTATCGTTTTTAGATTTATCTACAACCAGAGTCCAATTAACAGCATCATCAGACATGAATATCTTGTATTGATAATAAATATCCATTGCTTTATTGAATTGAGTTGCTTTATGATCGGCATAATTAATCTGCAAAGCATTAATTTCCATTTGTCTTCCTAAATCCATTTGAAGCCATTCTCCTGGATTACTCGTTTTAGCAGACCAATACGTTTGAATATTTTCATCTGTAAGGTTATCAGGTCCGTAACAGAACTTCTCGTATACTTTTTTGCCTCCGTTATCCATTCTGTGTGTTTCTACTTCCATACATTCTTCTGAAGAAGAAACTGTTACTGGTTTCTTATACGAAAGCAACATCCAGCCTGATGAAGCTCCTTTTGTCTGATCACGCTGACTTGTTGGTAAGACAATAGGAAAATCGCCGTAAGATGTAATAGAATACATAACATCATCTTTATCGAATCCGGCAGGAAACATATCTATACGACGCTCAAAACGATCTTTAATAGAGATTTTACAAGTTCCAGTATTCCAATAATTACCATAATTATCTGCAAAAGTATTTCCGTGTCCAGCTCCAATTACAAATCCGCCCGGTTTATAGGACATCGGATTGTGTTTTTGGTACGTAAATGGCCCTAACGGATTATCTCCAACATGAACACCATTTGCGTAGCCTTTAAATTCGGTAGCAGGCGCTCCGTATTGCATATAATATTTTCCATTATGTTTGGTCATCCAAGCTCCTTCAATAAAATTTCCCCAAGGTGCTGGTTCCATATCATTATTTGGTCCGAAACGTTCCCAGCCGTGAGCTGAAGGTTCCAAAACTGCAACTTCTTTTATTTGCCCATACGGACGCTGAATATCTTCTACTTCTGTTGCTTTGTATAACTGAGCATAATCTGCCTGATTTCCTTTTGGAAGCCAAGTTTTATAATCAACCTCAACACCTACAAGAGGCAGTTTTCCGCTAGAACCATAATACATATAGACTTTTTTATCATCATCCTGAAAAATTGCAGGATCCCAAGTCGGCAGCATTGCTTTGTCTACGTGACGTATCCATCTTCCTGATTTTGGATCGGCAGTTTTCCAGATTGGATGATCTCTTTTCCAAGTAGAACCAACGTAAAATAATGTGTCGTTTACAACCCAAGCTGCAGGAGCGCATTGGTCATCATCGCCTGGCTGTCTTTGGAAACTTCCATAAACAAAATTCCAATCAGACATATCTTTACTCCAAAAGAAACCTGCCTGATTTGTCGCAAATAAATAATATTCGCCTTGATAGGTAATAATCACAGGATCTGCACTGGAACGGCGTGATTCTGGAATTCCGTTGTGATTATGAGTTGTGTAATTGTACCCAATATTAATTGGATTACAATAGGTTGTTGCTGGTTTGTTAGGATCAAACCATTCTGTTTTACCTAAATTTTGCGCCAATAAATTGTGACTAAAAAGTATCACAAATAAAATTGACAAGCTCATCAGTTTATATATCTTTTTCATTGTTAGTTTTTTTTGGTAGGTTCTAAGATTATTTTTTAAGATTTAATCTTTCCTTTAAAAGTTCAGGTTCATTCGTCGTTATATAATTGAATTTATGCTCAATAATCCAATCCATATCTGCAGCTTCATTCACTGTCCAAGCATTTAGGATAATTTTGTTGTCTTTTGCTTCTTGTATCCATTCTGGATGTTTTTGAAAAACTGAATAATGATAATCCACACCATTTATCTTATCTGCTTGTACTTCTTTTGGCGATTTATTCCCTTCTAAATATTGTAAAGAAGTTTTGGCATCAACCATTCTAATTTGTTTTAGAATATCATAATCAAAACTTATGTAGCAGGTATTTTTATCTGCTTTAAGTTTTTTAATAGTTTCGACTGTCAATAACGCTGTCTTTTTCCCTCTTTCCTTACTTATTTCTGAAGGTTTTATTTCGCAGACCAAAAGAGTTTGTTTGTTGTTTCTTTTCCCTTCTGAAATATATTCATGCAATGTTGGAAGTTTCTCTCCATTGGAAAGTTTAAATTTGATCAAATCTGCATAATTGGTTTCTTCAATCAGCATTTTGTTGTAATGTGCATCATGATTGATAACAAGAGAATCATCTGCAGTTCTCCAAACATCGAATTCTGAACCTGGTAATTTTAAATCAATTGCATGTCTCAATGATGCAATAGAATTTTCTGGCAGGTTATTTTTTTTCCATGCACCGCGATGTGCTACAATTGCATTTTTTTGTGAATTGCAAGAAGAAAAAGCAATCAGCATTGAGAATAAAAAAATCGAGCGGGATATTTTAAACGTATTCATCATAACCGTAGTTAAAAAATTACAAAAAAGGTTTTTCAGTTTAAAAAAAAGCCCTCCAAATGAAGGGCTTCTCACTAATCAATAAACCAACTATTTAGTTAACTCAAAACTAACTTTCTTATCCGCATTTGAATTTCCTCCAACGAAAATATCAAACTGTCCAGGTTCTGCTACGAATTGTAAATCAGAATTATAAAATTTTAAATCTTCAACAGTAATATCGAAACTTACTGTTTGTTTTTCACCTTTTTTAAGTGTTATTTTTTGGAAACCTTTTAGTTCTCTAACTGGTCTTGTTACTGAACCAACTAAATCTCTAATGTATAATTGAACTGTTTCTTTTCCGTCAAAATTTCCAGTGTTTGTTACATCAACTGTTACTTTTAATTTTCCGCTGAAATTCATTTTATCAGAAGAAATTTTCAAGTTTGAATAATCAAAAGTAGTGTAGCTTAAACCAAATCCGAATGGAAATAACGGCTCGTTTCTTTCGTCAATATAGTTTGATCTGAATTTCTCGAATTTTCCTTCTGTGTTAGAAAGCGGTCTTCCAGTATTTTTATGAGCGTAGTAAATTGGCAATTGTCCAACACTTCTTGGAAAAGTTGAAGTTAATTTTCCTGATGGATTTACATCTCCAAATAAAACATCAGCAATAGCGTAACCTGCTTCTGTACCAGCAAACCAAGCATTTAAAATCGCTGGAACTGTTTTTTCTTCGTCAGTGATCACTAAGGGACGTCCGTCAAATAATACTAAAACAACTGGTTTTCCTGTTTTTAATAAAGCGTTTAGTAAATCTTTTTGTGCTTGTGGAATTTGCAAGTTTGTGCGGCTGCTAGATTCCCCGCTCATTTCTGCAGATTCTCCAAGAGCAGCAACAATTACATCTGATTGTTGAGCAACTTTTAAAGCTTCTGCTAACAAATCTTCTTTTGAACGTGCATCACGGTGTAATGTTTTTCCAAACATTGTAGCGTTTGTTTCAAAAGTTTCATCATAATCTAAATTACTTCCTTTAGCATATAAAACTTTAGTTCCTGCTCCTGCAACTTCTTTAATACCTGCTAGTAATGAAACAGCATTTTCCATTTTAGTAGCTACACTCCAAGTTCCGGGCATATTTTCTTTAGCATCTGCTAATGGTCCGATAAGGGCGATAGTTCCTGATTTTTTAAGAGGTAATAATTGGTTTTGATTTTTCAACAATACCAATGATTGAGAGGCAATTTGACGTGCTTCTTTTCTGCTATCCATTGTAAAGATTTCAGTTTTAGCTCTTTTTTCATCACAATATTTATACGGATCTTGGAACAATCCTAAATCATATTTTGCTTCTAAAATAAGTTTTACAGCATTATCGATTGTTTCGATTTTTACTTTTCCTTCATCTAAAGATTTTTTCAAAGTACCTAAGAAACCTTCTCCAACCATATCCATTTCAACTCCAGCGTTTAAAGCTAAAGCAGAAACTTGTTGTAAATCTCCCATTCCGTGTTCGATCATTTCAGGAATTCCTGTAAAGTCTGTTACCACAAAACCTTTGAAACCCCATTGTTTTCTAAGAACATCTGTCATTAACCATTTATTTCCTGTTGCTGGAATTCCATCAATTTCGTTGAAAGATGCCATAACCGAACCTACACCTGCATCAACTGCCGCTTTGTAAGGAGGAAAATAATCATTAAACATTCTGATATGGCTCATGTCTACAGTATTATAATCACGTCCTGCTTCTGGCGCACCGTATAAAGCGAAGTGTTTCACACAAGCTAAAATTGAGTTATTTTTTGAAAGATCATGCTGCTGATAACCGTTTACCATTGCTTTTGCAATCTGGCTTCCTAAATATGGATCTTCTCCTGAACCTTCAGAAACTCTTCCCCAGCGAGGATCGCGAGAAACGTCAACCATTGGAGAGAATGTCCAGTTAATTCCGTCTGCACTTGCTTCTTTTGCAGCAATCTGTGCACTTCTTTCAATTAATCCCATATCCCAAGTACAAGATAATCCTAAAGGAATTGGGAATGTTGTTTCGTAACCGTGAATAACATCCATACCAAAAAGCAACGGAATTTTCAAACGGCTTTGTTCAACCGCAATTTTCTGTACTTCTTTAATTTTTTGAACTGATTTAATGTTAAACAAACCTCCCACTTTACCCTCAGCAATATTTTTTGCCACATTTGAGCTGTTTGCCTGCCCTGTAGTGATATCACCAGATGTTGGCAAGTTTAATTGACCCAATTTCTCGTCTAAAGTCATTTTTGACATTAATTCCGCCACAAATTCAGACTTTGGTTTAATTTTCACTGTATTTTTAGTGTTCTTTTTTTGAGCGTAACCCAAAACAGCACATCCTAAAAAAAGTAAGACTAATTTGTTTTTCATTCTATTTTATTTATTTGTTTGTATTCGTTTTTCTCTGCTGTAACATCCAGTCGTAAATAGCTGTATTATCATAAACTCTTGTCCAGCTGTCGTGATTGGCATCATCAAAAATGGTCAGCTTCAAATCTTTAGCATTACATTTTTTCAATTCTTTGTATATCGTGATCGCATAATTCACGTTTACAACATCATCCAGTAATCCGTGAAAAATTCTGGTTGGAATATTGGCTATTTCACAAGCGTGCTCTAACTGAATTAAATCTACAAAACCAGCGACAGGTACGTTTGCTGCAAATAGATCCGGATGTGCAAAAGCCAAATTCCATGAAGCCCAGCCTCCTGAGCTCAAACCAGTAACATATATTCTTTCTGAATCAATTTTGTTTTCTTTCTGGATTTTTAAAATCAGCTGATAAATCGATTCTATATCCCAATTTTCATCTTCTTTACATTGAGGAGCCAGAACGTAAGCATCTAATTGATGTGTTTTTAGATATTTTAAAGGACCATTAATTTTTACTTTTTCAAGATCATTTCCTTTTTCTCCATCACCAGAAATAAAAACTATTAAAGGCTTTTTTTCTTTTGTATTTGCGGGTTTATGTAATACATAGCCCAGCTCATACTTTGCCATTACTACTGTATTAATTTTTCCAGTTGTTTCACTTTGGCTAAAACCAAATGTCGAAATCAACAGGGATAAAAAAATTAATTGCTTCATGCTAATTTTTTAAATCCCGTATTTTCCTGATTTAAATCCAAGTTTTGTCAAACCTTGTTTTACTTCAGGTGCATTCATAAATAATTTCCATAATAGACCTGTTCTGTAGTTCTCGATCATAACTACTTCTGGTCCTTGATCGATTGCTAAATAACGTTTTGCAACCCATTTATTTCCTAAACTTAGAGCATCATAAAACCCAGCATTGCCCCAAGTTTCTTCTTTATGATTTTCGTAAAGATTGCGTATTAAAGCCATTGATTCTTTCGGCGTATATACAATTGAACTGATTGCTGCGGTTGGCGAAATCACACCTTGATCATTGCTTGGCATATGTGCATTGTATCCAATAGAACCATCAGGGTTTCTGGAATATGATGCTGTTAGTCCCCAATAATCAGCACCATATCCCTCAACCTTTTTTGGATTTTCAATACAGTATTGATAATTTATTTTAGTCTGATTTACGTTTAAATCCCAGTAATTTGCATATTTATCGCTCAATTGATTTGGATCTAGACCTACATAAGAATAGTGTGCCCAGAATAAAGGACCGCCGAATTCTTCTGCACCATTATGTTTTAAAATTAAAGGAATATTATATTTTGTTTTAGGAGAAACGATGTCTCCGCTTCTCGCCCATCCTTCATGATACGCTTTCGCATCAATTGAATTTGTTGGCGAAGATGCTGCCACTACATAAGTAATTAAACATTCATTATATCCTTTTAATGGAAAATCCATTTGCCATGCGTAATTAGGCGACCAATGCCAGTATAGTACATTTTTGTTGTTAGTATACCAATTCCACTCCACGCCTTTCCAAAGTGCATCGTATTTTTGAGCAACTGCTTTTTCTTTTTCTGAACCATCTTTAAGATATTCACGAACAGTAATCATTCCTGCAACCAAAAATGAAGTTTCGACTAAGTCGCCACCATTATCCTTGGTTCCAAAAGGTTTTACTTTTCCTGTATTTCCGTCGATCCAATGAGACCATGCTCCATGAAAACGATCTGCCTTGCCTAAAAAATCTGCAATTTTGTTCAGTCTTTCAACTCCTTGCTCTTTTGTAATATAACCTTGAGACATTCCTGAAACAAGAGCCATTAAACCAAAACCAGAACCACCTGTTGTTACAATATTTGAATCATTTTCAGGATAATTTCCGTCTGGATGGTAACGTTCTCTGGCTAATCCAGAGTTTGGTTCTGCGTAATCCCAGAAGTATTTAAAAGTTTGTTTTTGAACAGCATCTAAAAGCTGTTCGTCTGTTAATGTAGTAACAGAAGTATTTTCTGCTGCATTTTCTTTTGCCTTATCCGCATTCGATCCACAACCAAAAAGAGTAAAAGCTAAAAATAAAACTGAAATTCTAATCATTATAGAGATTTTTGAGATTGTAATAAAATCACTTCCTTCAAAATTTTGAAGGAAGTGATTTATGAATATTAATTATAACCAGGATTTTGAGAAGACATTCCCTCTGTTATTAAAAGGAAAGATGCCGGAATTGGAAACAATTCATTTTTACCTTCTGTGAATACTTTTCCATCTGCAGCAAAAGCATCTTTTGCCTGACCAGTTCTAACTAGGTCAAAAAATCTGTCAAATTCAAAAGCTAATTCAACTCTTCTTTCTTTCCAGATTGCAGTTCTTACTGTTGCCTGAGAAGTTGCTGGAGTATCACCTAAACCAGCTCTGTGTCTGATGATATTTAACAATGGAATTGCATCTGAAGTTTGTCCTAATTCATTTTAAGCTTCTGCCTTCATTAATAATACTTCAGCGTATCTTAAATATTTAATATTAGCATCAGTTTCCCATGCGCTTGTATATGCAGAAGAATAAGCTTTAAAATTATATCTAGGATTAGGATCTACTTCTCCTTCTGGTAACACTAATTTAGGAATTACTCTTCCGTCGTATAAAGTTGTACCTCTGAAAATTATAGTTGCGTCTTTTCTAACGTCTCCAGGCTCATAAGCGTTTACTAAACTTTGAGAAGGCTGATTGAATCCCCATCCCCATGCATCACGAACACCTTGAGTATTAGAATATCCTTGAATTCCACGTGCAGGTACTGCGCCATTACCATTTATTTCAAAAATAGATTCTCCATCATTTTCTCCTTCTAGTCTAAACATTTTAGCATAATCTGGAGAAATAATATAACCTGTAACAAGATTACAGTTATCGACAACACTCTGCCATTTTTTCTGATACAAACTTACTTTTGCCAATAAAGCATAAGCTGCTCCTTTTGAAGCTCTCGCTTTATCATCACTACCATATTGAGATTTATTTGGTAAAACTGCCGCAGCCTCTGTTAAATCTTTTTCAATAAAAGCATAAACTTCAGCAGCTGTTTTACGAGTTAACTGCATTGCTTTATCTTCTGGTGATAATGGAATTTTTGATATGTGATCTACAATAGGAACTCCTCCATAGCATTTTACCAAAGTAAAATACATAAAAGCTCTTAAAAATTTAGCCTCAGCCATTAATCTTTCTCTTAATGCAGGATCAGCTTTGTCTAATTTAGGCAGAATCTCCAATGCTTGATTACATCTATTGATCCCGTCATAGTTTGCATTAAAAGTACTTTCAGCAGATGGATTCGATGCATTATATGTTAAAGCATCCAAAACATCTTTATCTGTACCTGTATCACTTGGTGTTGAACCTTTATCAGCATCATCAGATGTAATACTTGCTAATCCAATCCATCCAAAAGAACTCATATCCCAGTCTAAAAATTTACTGTAGATAGAGGTAACAAACGTTTTTGCTCCGTTGTCATTGTTAAACAACTCGATATCATCTGTAGAAATAGTCTCAGTTTGTTTAACATCTAGGTAATCATCAGCACATCCTGTAAAAGTGAATGCCGACAATACAAAGATTGATATATATATCTTTTTCATAATATTAAAATTTTAAATTAGCACCAATTACGAATGATCTTAATGTTGGATAAGCATCCAATTCAACACCTTGTGTTCCATAAGGATTACCATCTCCATTTAACTCAGGAGAGAAACCAGAATATTTCTGTGTAATAAATGGGTTGATTGCATTAAGATAGATTCTGCAAGAACTAATGAATTGATCTTCTTTAAGAGGTAGTTTATAACCTACAGTGATGTTGTTGATTCTAAAGAAATCTGCAGATTCCATATAATAAGTTGAAGCAACAGGAACAATGTTAAATGGTTTTGGATTTGGCGATGTTGTATTTGTTGGTGTCCAATAATCATTTGTCATAGAAGCTTCGATATTTTCACCTCCAAAACGCTGTGCTTTTTTACCATTGTATACTTTTGCTCCACCAGTTCCATATCCGTCAACTGAGAAATCAATGTTTTTGTAAACAAGACCTAAAGAAACTCCATAGTTAGATGTTGGTAAAATTGAACCTACATATTTTTTATCTGCTGTTGCAGATAAAGCATCTTGAGTTACTTTAGCACCAGAAGCATTATAATAAAGCATATTTCCATTTGCTGGATCTACACCTGCATATTCATAAAGATAAAAACTTCCTAATGGCTGACCAATTGAGTTATTGTATAATAATTTAGTGTCTTGACCATTTCCTAAATTACCTCCAATAACTTGAGACAATGAAACATCTTTTAAACTTGTAAGTTCATTTTTATTGTGAGAGAAGTTACCTCCAACCCAGTAGCTTAAATCGTCTGTAATTTTATCATCCCAACGTAAAGCAATTTCATAACCTTTGTTTGAAACTTCACCAACATGAGAAGGAGAAGCAGTTGTAATTCCAGAAGTTGGATAAGGTTTTACATATAAAATTACGTTATCTGTATTTTTGTTATAAACATCAAATGATCCTTTCAATCTGCTGTTCAAAAATTCGAAATCTACACCGGCAGATGCCTCTTCAGTAATTTCCCAAGTTAAAGTTGGGTCAATTTGTGAAGTAATACTTGTTCCTTCATATAAAATTGAACCTCCTAAATAACTATTTAATCCAGAATTATAACTTTGACTGTTTAATGGTACATTTTGGTTACCCAATTTACCCCAGCTTCCTCTTAATTTAATCAAATCAACTCCTTTAATATCAGACAAGAAGCTTTCTTTTGTCATAATCCATCCAAGACCTACAGATGGGAAAGTTCCCCAACGGTAATCTTTAGCAAAGTTTGAAGATCCGTCACGTCTAATAGTTCCAGTTACTAAATATCTGTCCATTAATTTATATTGGAAACGGCCAAAATATGAAGCTAATTTGCTTTCGTTAAATACAACATCTTGTAAACTTGTAACTGTACCAACATAATCTACACCTTTTGAATCTTTTGAATTATATAAAGACCAGTAATTTGAATCAGGACTTACATTTTTTCTTATGATAGTTAACTTTTCTCTAGGTCCTTTTACAGAAGTTTCGATACCGGCAGTTAATTCAACATCATGAATTTTAGCAAATACTTTGTTATAAGTCAAATAGTTAGATAAGTTCCAGTTAAAATATTGTTCTCTACCTCTAGTTAATAAATTGATAGGATCAGAACTTGTATAGTCAGCATCTTTACGAGTTGGATTTGCAGCTAACCAAATATTTTTGGTATCCTCGAAATTATAATTTTTCCAAGTGTAGTATTCTCCGTTAAATTGCGAAGTAAATTTTAACCCTTCTAAGATTTCATAATCTAATTTCAAACCACCTTGAAGTGTAATACTTCTTTGTTCTTCATCATAAAAATCTAATTGTGAAACTGGATTTCCAACATTGTTAAATGATGAACCAGTTGGACTTGCCACTCCGCTTGCATCTACAAAAGGAGCACCATATTGACCATTTGCAAAACGAACAGGAACAATTGATGACTGTTTGTATGCATTTGTAAATGCACTTAACGGTTTTGGTGTAGAATTAGCAGACGTAAAACTAAAGTTTTGATTTAAAGTGATTTTTTTAGAAAGCTTAAATTCATTATTATTTCTAAAACTTGTACGGCTATAATCTAAGCCATTAAGAATTGCTTTTTCTTGATAATTACCTGCACTAAAAAAGTATTTAATATTTTCAGAAGCACCAGAAATAGAGATATTATTTTGAGTGTAAGTACCTGTTCTTGTAATTTCATCAAACCAATTAGTATTAATAGGCTGGTTTGTAGAAAATTTATTAGTTCCTAAAGATGCATTAGAATAGCTTGCATATTGATTTGCATCTGCCATTTTAACCTTTTTTAGCGGCGTTCTAACACCTCCAAAACTTTCAACTTCTACAGAAACTTTATCTCCTTTTCCTTTTTTAGTAGTAATAATGATAACTCCATTCGCAGCTCTTGTACCGTAAATAGCAAGAGATGATGCATCTTTTAAGATCTCATAAGAAGTAATATCATTTGTATTGATATTATTGATGTTTTCTGTTGGCATACCATCAACAATATATAAAGGATTTCTTCCTCCTAATGCAGTACCTAAACCTCTAATAACAACAGAAGGTGTACTTCCTGGAGCATCAGAAGAAGTAACTTGAACCCCAGCAGCTTTACCTTGAATAGCCTGAGAAGCATTTAGTACCTTTGTTCTTGTAACATCTTCTGCTTTTAATGAAGTGATTGCAGAAGTATTATCAATCTTTTTTCTGGTACCGTAACCAATAACAACTACTTCTTTTAATGCAGTATCACCTGCTTCTTTCAAAGTAATCGACATAACGCCAGCAGCTGCAGGTACAGAAACTGAGTCGAAACCAAGCATAGAGATTTTTAGAGTTTCTCCAACCTTAGCATTAATGGTAAAATTACCGTCAAAGTCAGCATCAGCAGAAGTTCTAGATTCTGGAGCACTAATAATTGCACCAGGAATTCCCATTCCACTACTGTCTACTACTTTTCCTTTAATTGCTTGTGCCTGTACCATCATATATGATGGCAGTAACAAGAGAGCTAAAAAGCTAAAAATAAAATTTTTCATACAGTACGTAATCGTTTAAGTTAGTAGAGCCAAATTAAACAATTACAACGTTGTAGTACATCAAATACCATTACAACACAGCTACATCATTATGTTAAAATATTAGCATATAATAATGATAATCAATACACTAAATGTTAAATAAAATTCATTAACATAACGTTATGATGTAGTAATGATGTATTGGAATTCTGTAAAAATAGGTATGTAAAAATATAAATTCTGTAAAAAATAAAATCAAATCTTACAGACTTAATAAAAACTTTGACAGGTTTTCTTCTTGAGTCAGATTTAATTTCTTTCTTAAGCGATATCTATGCAGTTCTACACCTCGAAAAGAGATATTCATCATTGGTGCAATTTCCTTGGATGATAGGTTCATTTTGAGATAAACACAAAGCTTAATATCTTTTGGAGTTAAGTGTGGATATTTTTTAGAAAGATTTATAATAAACTCGTTATGGATTTGATTTAAATTCGTTTCAAATGTTTCCCATTCGTGCTTATTAACCTCATTAATTTTAATAGCTTTTTTGATTTCACTTTTGAGTTTGCTAAAATCTTTTTCTTTGTCTAGAATTTCTTGAATTTTATCAATCATTTCCGTTTGTTTGGCAATTGACAAAGATTTACCAGCCACTTCAGAAGATTTTGTTTGAAGTTCAAGTTCTAAAATATGTTTTTCGTATTCCTGCAAGTTGAGTTCGTTTTCTTTCTTCAATTCCATCTCGAGAATTTCTCGTTGATGTTTTAGTTCTTCGGCCTGCAATTTTAACTTTTGCATGTAGCGAAGCTTATTCCATTTATAATAAAAAAACAAAACCGCACTAACAACAAGCAAGTAAAGAAGAATCATCCAAAAAGAAAAATACCAGGGTTCTGCTACTTTAAACTTATAAAACGAAACCTTATCATAAGTTGATCCATCGTGCTTAAAAATTTCTACCGCATGATAACCGCTGTTTAAATTGTTTAAAACAATCGATCCATCAGAAATAGGTATATATTCTTTTTCTTTATCGAGTTTGTAAAACAGGTTTGGTTTGCTTGCTCCATAAATTCCAGAAATTACATTAATTTTTAATTCTGTATTGAATTTAATTTTTGATTCGTTCGGAATTAAAGCATCATCACTAAAAGCTTCAATTTCTACTTTTGAATTTTGTTTGTTTTCATATTCGAGTTTAAGAGAAATAAATCCGTCATCAAGATTGAATAGATAATAATTGTCATTCTTAAATATTCTTAAATTTTCATTTATCAGTTTTCCTTTATAATATTTCTCCTGAATAATATTCCAGATAAATTTATTTCATTCCGCGTAAATGTGATATAAAATTCCATTTTGCAAAACCATAAAATGATCTTCATCTATAGAAACAACATCTGTAACATTTTTAAAACTGGCATTGAATAATTCGTTTTCTTCTAATTTATTGGAAATAGAATTGTAAGTATACCAAGAGTTATTAATGAGAAAAAGTATTTCTTTTCTAAATTCAAAAATCTTGATTCCGAAATCATTTTTTATTTTGCTTTGCTGCGTAACATTTTCGACTTTCAGCGTTTTATAATTGTCATCTAATAAAACCCGATACAAACCTCGATAATTATCAGCTGCCCAGATTTCATTTTTTTTATTCTGCGCTACATATTTTATTGGTTTGGCAAGGTCTTTTATAATTTTATATTGTGAAAGATCCGCAGGATTATCATAAACTAAAATACCGCTGTAAGTCGATTGAAAATAAGTATTGTTAATACTGCTTTTGGACATATTCCAACCGCCGCTAACTCCGTTTATTTTTTTTAAAACATTATTTTCATATGAAAAAGTTCCATCGTTATGTCCAATAATGTATTTTCCGTCTATAAGAGAAATATTCCATCCCTGCCCCTGCGTGTTGGGCATCATATTGAATTTTCCAGAACTATACTCGAAAATACCATGATTTGAAGCAATTAAATAACCTTTATTAATTGTTGCGACTGCATAAACAGACCCTAAGATTCCTGAATTGTCATAAAAGAAAGAGATTGGCGAGTTGACTTCAACATGAGCGATTCCGTTATCTAAGCCCAGCCATAAATCGTTCTCTTTATCAAAACCTAAACTTAAAACCGAGTTGTTCATTAAAACATTATCACGCTCAATATTTTTATACGTATTGGTTTTTAAATCCAAAATAATAATTCCTCGATTTCCCGTTCCAATAACTAATTTTTCTCCTTTTATAAATTTTGCCACATTAATCGTAGCTGATTTTAAAGTTTCATTAATCGGATTATCCCAGCTTCTTAATCAATTATCATCCGCCACAAAAACACCTCTTTTCTGCGTAAATATGTAGGTTTTATTTTGATACTTTTCTATGGCATGAACAACGGTTTTCTTTAAAACATTCCAGCCTTTTGGATTGGAAATATACTTATCGTTCATTCTAAAAATTCCATCCTTAACAGAAGCTACGTACAAATTTTTATCTACAGCAAAACAATACGAGATAAGAAAAGGAAATTTAATTTTCTTAATCGTTTTTCCATCATAAATAAAAACATCATTGAAGGATTGAAAATAAAGCGAACCATTGAATCTAAAGATTTTCCAAATTTCTTCGTTATCTTTTTCATCAAATAATCTCAGATTTTTAGTGATCGAAACATAATGCATTGTTCCGTCTTTTCTATACCAATAACCAAATTCTTTATAAGAACCTGAATAGATTTTGTCGCCTTCTATTAAAATAGATCGAATAATAGTTTTGTTCGGAAGGGTATATTTTTCCCATTTCACTCCGTCATAACGAAGTAAATAATGGTTGTTTGCAAAATACATAGCATCATCGTTTCCTTGCGCCACATTCCAAATTTGATTATCTCCTTGATAATCAGACTTACTGTAATTTTCGACAAAAGGAAGTAATTCTTGGGCTTGAAGTTGTAAAGCGATGAAAAAGAAGAAAACTGATTTAAAAAGTATCGATTTCAAGATATTCAGATTTTATTTCAAAGATACTGACAAAAATTTAATTTATAAATGCAAAAAGCTTCTCTTATTGAGAAGCTCTTTTATTATTTGATCTTGTTTTTTAATTCTCTAGTAACTGATAAACCTGATTTGCAATTTCATATTCTTCATCTGTTGGAACAACCAAAACTTTTACAGTTGAATCTGCTGTATTGATTTCTCTTAATTCTTTAGAACGAATTTGATTTTTTGCTGCGTCAATTTGAATACCGAAATAATCCATATCCGTACAAATTAGATTGCGCATAAATGAAGAATTTTCTCCAATTCCTGCTGTAAATACAATAGCATCCAATCCGTTTAAAGCTGCGGCATAAGCACCAATTGTTTTTCTAATTCTGTAGGCATTCATTAATAAAGCTAATTCACAGTCTTTATTTCCTTCCTCCGCTTTTGATTCAATATCCCTTAAATCGCTGTAGCCCGTTAAACCCAGCATTCCGCTTTGTTTCAACAGAATCGAATTTACCTCATCTGGTGTATAACCCAAACTTTTAACCATATAAAAAATAACGGACTGATCTATATCACCGGCGCGCGTTCCCATAATTAAGCCATTTGATGGCGAAAATCCCATTGTGGTATCGATACTTTTTCCATCTTTTACGGCAGTCATACTGCAGCCATTTCCTAAGTGAATGGTAATTATCTTAGAATTCTTATCTAAATGACTGATCGCTTTTTCTGAAACATATTTATGACTTGTTCCATGAAAACCATACACACGAACTTTATGTTCTGTTAAAAGGAAATTTGGAATAGCATATTTGTGTGCTTCAACAGGAATTGTCTGATGGAAAGCTGTGTCAAAAACAGCCACTTGTTTAGCATCTGCAAAAATTTCTTCGGCAACATTAATTCCAACTAAATGTGCAGGATTATGAAGCGGAGCTAATTCAGAAAGTTCTTTAATTTTCTCTTTAACTTCGTCTGTTATAATTGTTGTATCAGAGAAATAACTTCCGCCGTGAACTACTCTATGTCCAACTGCCGCAATTTCTGAAGTAGTTTTGATTACGCCGGTTTCAGGATCCAAAAGTAAATCTGCAACCTTTTGTAATCCTACTTTATGTGTTGGAATCGGCAATATTTCTTCATATGAATTTGAAGCTGTTTTAAAGGTAATATTTGAAGTTTCTAAACCAATTCGATCAATCATACCACTGCAAATTACTTCATTTGTCGGCATGACCATTAATTGATATTTAATTGAAGAACTTCCTGAATTTATAATTAGTATTTTCATTCTTTTTAAGTTGCTAAGGTTCTAAGAAGCTAAGTTTCTAAGGTTTTTAGTTTTAAGTATATTATTTAATTTTTAATTGAATTTACATTCCTTGCGCTTGAATAGCCGTAATTACAACTGTATTGATAATGTCATCTACCGTACAGCCACGGCTCAAGTCATTTACAGGTTTATTTAAACCTTGTAACATTGGACCAATTGCTAAAGCTCCGGTTTCTCTTTGAACAGCTTTATAAGTATTATTTCCTGTATTTAAATCTGGAAAAATAAGCACACTTGCCTGCCCTGCTACTTCTGAGTCTGGCATTTTGCTTTTCCCAACACTTAAATCAACTGCTGCGTCATATTGAATTGGTCCTTCAATTTTTAAATCAGGGCGTTTTTGTTTTACAATTTCAGTTGCAGCTCTTACTTTTTCTACTTCATCTCCTTTTCCTGAAGATCCAGAAGAATACGAAAGCATTGCAATTTTTGGTTCAATTCCGAAAGCGGCACTTGATTCTGCTGATGAAATCGCTATTTCTGCCAATTGTTCTGCTGTTGGATTCGGATTAATAGCACAATCTCCAAACACCGAAACACGATCTTCCAAACACATAAAAAACACAGAAGAAACTACAGATGAATTTGGTTTAGTTTTAATGAATTGAAGTGCTGGAAGTATAGTATGCTGTGTTGTGTGAGCCGCACCAGAAACCATTCCGTCTGCGTGGCCTTTATAGACCATCATCGTTCCGAAATAGGAAACATCTTCCATTAAATCCCTTGCCATTGTGATACTTACGTTTTTAGCTTTTCTAAGCTCGTAATAGGTATTAGCGTAATCTTCGTAAAATTCAGATTCTATAGGATTGATAATGTTTACTTTTGAAAAATCCAGAGAAATACCAAGTTCTGTTACCTTACTTTCAATTTGTTTTTTATCACCAATAATCGAAATATCAACCACATCCATATCTAGTAATCTTGATGCTGCAGTAATAATTCTATCATCATTTCCTTCTGGCAGTACAATATGTTTGCGGTGCTGCTTGGCTCTTTTAACCATGTTGTATTGAAACATTTTTGGCGTCATGCCTTCTGCTTCAAAAGTGATTAATCTTTCTGATAAAGCCTCGTTATCAACGTATTTTTCGAAGGTTGTAATTGAAGTTTCAATTTTATGCGTGTTATTGGCATAGATTTCAGATTTAATCGAACCTATTTTATTGGTAATATGATAAGTGCCTCCATCGACAGCAATGATCGGAACAATTGCCGAAAGTCCTTCAATAAGCTTTAAAATACTTTCTTCCGGAACAATATTTCCAGTTAGAATAATTCCTGATATCGTTGGATAATTAGCCGATTCGTTTGCCTGTAAAGCGCCTAAAATAATATCTGAGCGATCTCCAGGAGTAATCACCAGAGCATTATCATTAAGATGAACCAAATAATTGTGAAGCTGCATGGCACCAACGCTAAAATGGCCAATTTCATTATTAAGATAATTTTCTCCAAACAAAACTTTAGCATGCAATTCGTTTACAATTTCCTGCATTGTCGGATTGTTCAAGCTTGAAATTAAAGGAATTGTATTTACGAGAACATTCGAGGGTAAACTCTTCTGCAGACTTTTGGTAACCAATTCTATATTTTCAGGCTGTACTTTATTAGCAAATACTGATAAAACCTCAACCTCCTTTATTTTAAAGGAATCATAAACCAAATACAAACTATCAACCAGTTCTTCTAAAGTTTTTCCAACTCCTGAGCCAATAATTATTGTTGGAATTCCGAGATTTTTGGCAATTAAAACGTTCAAGTCTAATTCGATAGAAGTTCCTTCTCCGGTAAAGCTTGTTCCTTCAACTAAAACGAAATCAAATCGTTCTTCCAGCTTTTTGTATTTTTCGATTATTAAATCTAATACCTCTCCTATTTTTCCTTTATTTTTCTTTTTGATGAGTTTGCTTTTCGTGATGGCAAATGCATCTTCAAATTGAATATCGAGGTTAAAATACGACAAAACAGTTTCAATATGATTATCTACTTCTCCATCAACAAAATCTTCGATTATAGGTCTAAAATAACCTACTTTAGCTGTCTTCCCAATCAAAATACTCATTAAACCGAGCGTAATGATCGATTTACCACTATTCTGATCACTTGTCGCTATATATATTGCTTTACTCATGATTTATTTATATTTATTCTAAATAACAAATTTAATACAATTCAAATTGTTTTAGCCCTAACAAACGTTAAAACCAGCGTCTTTTTTTGAAATAGAAAATTAAGGCTATTACCAGTAAAAACATGACTCCCATAACTACGAAGTAACCATTTTGAGTTTTAAGTTCTGGCATGTTTTCAAAGTTCATTCCATACACTCCCACAATGAAAGTGAGCGGAATAAATATGGCCGAAATAATAGTCAGAGTTTTCATAATTTCGTTCATTTTTCGACTTTGTTCCGAGAAATAAAAATTAGAAGCACTTTCTAATGCGCTCATATCAGATTCAATTTGTTCTAAAAGCTCTAAACTTTTTTGGTGAAGCCTGATAAAGAAATTAAACGTTTCTTTCTGAATGAGGCCGTTATTTTCATCATCATCTTTAATTGTTTTAAGATAATACAAAGAATCTCGAAGCGGTACAATTGACCGCTTTAAAAAATTAAAGTTATCCCTATGATTTTCGATTTTTTCCAGAATAACCGGATCGGCGCCTTTTTTGGTTAGATTGATTAATTCCTCAATTTTCTCTTCTTCATCTTCAATTGTAATGTAAAAGTTTTCCATTACGGCATCTAAAAGCAAATACAAAAGATAATCTACTTTTTTAGTTCTAACGATTCCCGCATGTGTGCGAAGGCGCTCGCGGATATGCGTAAAGAAATCACTCCTTTTTTCTTGAAAAGAAATCAGAATTCCTTCTTTTAGAATAAAACTAATTTGTTCGACACTTAGATTATCTGAATATTCAGAAGGCAGAAGCGACTTTATATTAAAAAATAAAACATTTTGCTGTTCTTCTAACTTGGTTCTTTTCGTAGTATTTAAAATATCAGCAAGAAGAAAATCATCTAATTTAAAATGTGCTCCAATTGTTTTAATGAGATTAATATCATTTAGTCCGTGAACATTGAGCCAGTTATTTTTGGTATAATCAAAACAAGAGTTCAAAGCCTGAACGGTAAATTTATCATATTCTACAACGTCAATATCATCATAAACAAAAAGTTGCATTTCGGTTTGATGCTCTTTATGCGATCCTGTATACTCTAATGTAATATGCTGCAGCTTGCGGCCTTTCTTGTATTTAATCTTTCTCATTCAAAAAAATTTACAATAGTAATATTACGAAAAAGAATTCGAAGAAGAAATGACATTTGTCATTTTGCTGATAAAGATTAATAAATTGTCTAGATTTTAAATTGTAATATTTTTACTAGTTTTAATTAGGCAACAATATTCATCTAAAAAAAAACCGAGTCATTTCTGACTCGGTTTTTCATTATTGTTAAAGAAGAATTATTTTACTTCTTCGAATTCAACGTCTTCAACATTGTCTCCAGAAGACTGCTCTTGTTGTGGAGCAGCTTGTTGACCTTGTTCACCACCTTGAGCGTACATTGCTTCTGTAGCTGTTTTCCAAGCTGCATTTACATTGTCTAATCCTTTTTGGATTGCATCAAGATCTTGAGATTGGTGAGCCATTCTCAATTCAGTTAAAGCATATTCGATAGCTGTTTTGTGCTCATCTGTAAGTTTATCTCCTAACTCTTTCAATTGAGATTCAGTTTGGAAAATAGTACTATCAGCTTCGTTCAATTTCTCAGCTCTTTCTTTTGCAATTCTGTCAGCATCAGCGTTAGCTTCAGCATCTTTTTTCATTTTTTCGATTTCTTCAGCTGTTAATCCAGAAGAAGCTTCGATACGGATATCGTGAGATTTTCCTGTTCCTTTGTCAGTTGCAGAAACTTTGATGATACCATTAGCATCAATATCGAAAGTTACTTCAATTTGAGGAACTCCTCTTGGTGCTGGTGGAATACCATCTAAGTGGAAACGACCGATAGTTTTGTTATCAGCAGCCATTGCTCTTTCTCCTTGTAATACGTGGATTTCAACAGATGGTTGAGAATCAGCAGCAGTAGAGAATACTTGAGATTTTTTAGTTGGGATAGTTGTGTTAGACTCGATTAATTTAGTCAATACACCTCCCATATTTTCGATACCTAAAGAAAGAGGCGTTACGTCAAGTAACAATACATCTTTTACATCTCCAGATAAAACTCCACCTTGAATAGCAGCTCCAATAGCAACAACCTCATCAGGGTTAACACCTTTAGATGCTTTTTTACCGAAGAATTTTTCAACTTCGTCAGCGATTCTTGGCATACGAGTAGAACCTCCTACAAGGATTACTTCGTCGATATCAGATGTAGATAAACCTGCATCTTTTAATGCTTTAGCAACTGGTTCCATAGAACGTTTTACTAAAGTATCAGATAATTGCTCAAATTTAGCTCTAGATAATTTTTTTACTAAGTGTTTTGGTCCAGAAGCAGTAGCAGTTACGTATGGTAAGTTGATTTCTGTTTCAGCAGAAGATGATAATTCAATCTTAGCTTTCTCAGCAGCTTCTTTTAAACGTTGTAATGACATTGGATCTAAACGTAAATCAATACCTTCTTCAGATTTGAATTCGTCAGCTAACCAATCAATAATAACTTGGTCAAAATCATCACCACCTAAGTGAGTATCTCCATTAGTAGATAATACTTCAAATACACCATCTCCTAATTCAAGAACAGAAATATCAAAAGTACCTCCACCTAAATCGTAAACAGCAATTTTTTGATCAGTTCCTTTTTTATCTAATCCGTAAGCAAGTGCAGCAGCAGTTGGCTCGTTGATGATACGCATAACTTTAAGACCAGCGATTTCACCAGCTTCTTTTGTAGCTTGACGTTGAGCATCGTTAAAGTAAGCAGGAACAGTAATAACTGCCTCAGTAACTGTTTGACCTAAATAGTCTTCAGCAGTTTTTTTCATTTTTTGAAGTGTCATTGCAGACAATTCTTGAGCAGTGTATAAACGACCGTCAATATCCACACGTGGAGTATTGTTGTCACCTTTTACAACACTGTAAGGAACTCTTTTTGCCTCATCTTGAGTTTCAGCAAAAGTGTGTCCCATAAAACGTTTAATAGAAGCAATCGTTTTTGTAGGATTCGTTACTGCTTGTCTTTTTGCAGGATCACCTACTTTAATTTCGCCACCTTCAACAAAAGCGATGATAGATGGTGTAGTTCTTTTTCCTTCTGCGTTAGGGATAACAACTGCTTCGTTACCTTCCATTACAGAAACACAAGAGTTCGTCGTACCTAAGTCAATTCCGATTATTTTACCCATTTTTTATATATTTAATTTTTGATTTAATTTCATAACTCAGGTGGCATAAGTCAATCTTTATGCCAATATAAAAAACCAAAGTAATTTGTCAGTTTTAATAATGGCACAACAAAAATCATCTGACAACATGACATTTTTCAAACCTGACAATCATGGCATGATATATTTTTTCATGTCATTATTAAGGCATTAAGGAGCTATTTCCCGCTATCCGCTATATCTTTTATGCCTCACAAAGCTTCGAAACCGGCATAAAGGGATATCGTTGCTATCGGGGCTAGGACAATCATTTTTATAATTACTTTTCGTACTATCAAATCAGAATAATTTTTAATTAAATACTGAATTACTTACATTAGCCTTTTTTCTAAATAATATAAATGGAGAATTACAGCATCATTATATTCATACTTGCCATTGTCATAGGATTATCTGCCTTTGCCGACACAATAAAATTACCTCAGCCTATTTTATTGGTTATAGTGGGAATTGCAATTGGTTTTATTCCGACAATGACCGAAATCGAAATCAATCCCGAGATTATTTTCCTGATATTTCTGCCTCCATTATTATATGATGCTTCTTTTAACATATCGCCAAAAGATTTCAAAACCAACATCAACACTATCGGAGCTTTGGCTGTTTCATTGGTTTTTATGACCGCTGCGGGAATTGCCGTTGTTGCTTATTTAATGATTCCAGGAATGACCTGGCCGCTTGCTTTTGTATTAGGAGCAATACTTTCGGCCACAGATGCCGTTGCCGCGATCAGCATTACTAAAGGATTAAAATTGTCACACAAAACATTAACAATTTTAGAAGGAGAAAGTCTTATAAATGATGCTTCTGCACTTGTAGCGTACCGTTTTGCAGTTGCTGCAGTTTTAGGATCTTCTTTTATAATCTGGAAAGCTACCCTTGAATTTATATTTTTACTCGGAGGTGGATTTTTAGTTGGTTTTGTCATGGCAAAAATCCTGGCTTTTATTTTAAACAGAGTTCATAAAAACGTAAACGTAACGATAAGTTTCATGCTTTTAATGCCGTTTGTGGCGTATTTAGTTGCTGAACATCTGCATGTTTCTGGTGTAATTGCAGTTGTAATTTTAGGGTTAGCAATTGCTCGTTTCAGCAATAAAATTTTCCCCGAAAGTCTAAAAAACCAATCTAAAAGTCTTTGGGACATTATTATTTTTCTTCTAAACGGATTAATCTTCATCTTAATCGGACTTAACTTTCGCTACATTTTAAAAGATATTGACGAAGGAATGGTTTTGCCTTATATTGGATATGCTGCAATTATAACAGTTGTAGCTTTGTTAATTAGAATGGCAAGGATATTTCTTCAAAAAATCAATCTTCAAAAAGCATTTCAAAACGGAAAAGGAAAAAGGAAAATCAGCGAACATGCACTTCTCGATTTTAATAACAGTATAATTTTAAGCTGGTCTGGAATGCGCGGAATTGTTTCGCTTGCCATAGCAATTGGACTTCCAAAATTTCTTGAAGACGGAACTCCGTTTCCAGAACGCAATGCTATTATCTTTATTTCTGTAGCAGTTGTGCTTTTAACTCTTATTGGTCAAGGACTTACTTTGCCATTGATTGTTAAAAAACTAAATCCTAAAAAAACAGAAAAAGCTCCATCTTGATTTTAATCGTTTTACGCATAATATAATTTTCCCTAACCAATAACTATAAACCACAAAACATGAATTCAGAATTACAAAGCCAATTTGACGAATTTGACAAACCTCCGGTAATAAGACGTAAATTATTACCTTGGTGGATTAAAACTTTCTGCTGGATCTTTATGCTTTTAGCTGTCGCTGCAGTTGGCTCGCTTATTACAAATCTTTTTGTGCCAAATGTAAATTTATCTCTTTATGGATTTTCAAGCAACACAGCATACTCTGGAACTGGTCTTTTTATCATTGCGATTATGCTTTTAAAAGGATTTGCAGCCTATTCACTTTGGTTCGAAAAACCAAATGCGATTAATATTGCAAAATTAGATGCCGTTTGTGGTGTCGCAATATGCATTGCTTCTATGTTTATAATTCCTTTTAGTATGGGAGATGGTCACTTTTCACTAAGGCTCGAAATTTTATTATTAATTCCTTATTACATAAAAGTTAACAAGATAGAATATGAATGGGATAATCTCGAAACTATCTAACATAGAACACAGATTAACAACTAATTAAAAATTTAATACTAATTTTATCCCACTCCGTTTTTGTTTAATTTAAAACTCATCAGAAATGACTTCAGATATTCTTTCGACAACACCAGATTCCGAAATTGTTACGACACGAATTTTAAATTTCCCGCAGGAACTGGTTTTTAAAGCTTGGAGTACTCCCGAACATTTGAAAAATTGGTGGGGACCAAAAGGTTTTACGAATACTTTCAATGAATTTAATTTTTGCGAAGGTGGCAAATGGAGCTTTATCATGCACGGTCCAGAAGCAGGAAATTATGCCAATGAATGCGAATTTATAAAAATAGACAAACCGAATCTTATAGCGTGGAAACGTCATTCTAAACCATTATTTCAAATTCTCACGACATTTGAAACTGTTGCCGAAAATCAGACAAAAGTTGTGTTTAAAATGCTTTTTGAAACCGAAGAAGAATGCCAAAAACTCAAACCGTATGTTGTCGATAAAAATGAAGAGAATTTTGATAAGTTAGAAGATGAGTTGGGGCGAATGGCCTCGTAAATATATCAAGTAAAAAAACAGAGCAAGATTTGGATTTTTTTTCATTCGAACAAACATGATTTTTGCTTAAAAAAATTATGGAAGCAAATTTTAAAATCAAGCCTTTAAATCATGTAGAGTTTTCAGGCTACTTCGAATTAACAAATCTAGAACTAGAAAAAATCGGGGCAATTAAAATGATAGTCGATAAATTCCCGGGGTTTCCCTGCAGAATAAGTCTAGAAGATGCACAAATTGGGGAAGAAGTTATTTTATTGCCATACAACCATCATAAAACAACTTCTCCTTATCAAGCAAGCGGACCGATCTTTATACGAAATAAAAACTCTACACCAACATTCGAAATCAACCAGATTCCACAACTGTTTAATCATAGATTACTTTCGTTGCGTGGTTATGACAAAAATGGCATAATGAAAGAAGCATCTGTAATTGAAGGAAACATTCTAAAAGAGCATATTATTAAAACTTTCGGAAACGAAAAAATAGATTACATACATATTCACAATGCAAGACCAGGCTGTTATAACTGTTTAGTTGAAAGAGCATAAAAAATTTGTTTTCTAACATCTAATGAAATTGGAAAACAATAAAAAAATATGCACGCATAGTAATTTTATAATATTCTTTTATTTTTTATTCGTAATTTCGATTTCTCATCAAAATTACAACTATAAAATGGCTTCATTTGTAAAAGAAATATCTTTCCGCTGGTCAGATCTTGACCCAAACTTTCACGTTCGTCACAGTGCTTATTACGATTTTGGCGCGCAGCATCGTATTGAAATCCTTGAAGAACTTGGGTTAACATTAAAAGTAATGCAGACACAAGGTTTTGGTCCTGTTTTATTTAGAGAAGAATGCGTTTTTAGAAAAGAATTAAAACTTTCTGACAAAATATTCATTCACACTAAAACTTCAAAAATGAAAGCCGATGCTTCTCGCTGGTCGATTATTCACGAATTTAGAAGAGAAGACGATACCCTTTGCGCAATAATTACTGTAGACGGAGCCTGGATGGACACCAAACTACGAAAATTAGCTTCTCCAACTCCAGAAATTGCAGTTCAAGCGCTGAGTATTTTCCCAAAAAGCGATGATTTTGTTGGACTTTAAAAATAAAGTGTATTTATCTTAACTTTATAATCCAAAAAACGATATTTGAATATCTGTTTTTTGGATTTTTTTTCTCAAAATTAAAATTTATGATCGATTATTTTAAGGACTTCCGAATCGGTATTTTTATAACTATAATAATCATTATCACAATCATTCTTGGCGCGATTACCGATCGAGTGCTTCGTTATCTTTTGTACAAGAAGGAAACAAATAAAGAATATGATGCCACTGGGTTTAAATTCTTAAAACACTTAATTATAACGCTAATTTACATACTTGGGTTTGCCTTTGCCTTAATCCAAATTCCTGAATTTAAAATCATTGGACATTCTTTTTTAGCAGGTGCCGGAGTTATTTCTCTGGTTGCGGGTTTAGCTTCTCAGCAAGCCTTGAGTAATATTGTTAGCGGCATATTTTTAGTCATTTTTAAACCGTTTAAAATCAATGATAAAATCACCATAAATAATTTTGTAGGTACTGTTGAAGATATCAATTTGAGACAAGTCGTTCTAAAAGATGCCGAAAACAATAGAATTATTATTCCGAATTCTGTTATCAGCAATCAAATTATTGTGAATACTAATATGCACGATACAAAATGCTGTAAAATAATCGAAATTGGAATTGGTTATGATTCTGATATCGAAAAAGCATTGGAAATCATGAAAGATGAAATCGCCAAACATCCTCTTTTTATTGATACGCGATCAGCAGATGCAAAAAAGCAAAAAACTCCCCTTGTTATAGCACGTGTTGTCGCATTGGCCGATTCTAGTGTAAACCTAAAAGCGTGGGCTTGGGCAAAAAACTCTACTGACGGATTTGTAATGTACTGCGATTTACTGCAGAGCATTAAAAAAAGATTTGACGACAATAATATCGACATTCCGTATCCACAGCGTGTTGTAACTTTAAAAAACAATGATCAAAAAAATCTAGATCAAAAATAATCTGAAATAATCTTAGAAGTCATTCACCAAATTATTGCTTTAATAGCTTAATTTTTAACTCAATCGGTTTTTTCTCATAACTTTAAGAGTGGATTTTTTGGTTTTAAAAATGCATAGCGGTAATTTTATAATCCTTAATAAAAAAACCATTTTTACATGAAAACTTTAAAACTCCTCATACTTTTACTGCCGTTTTTTAGTTTGGCACAAGAACAGAAAATCAAACAGTTAGACATTAATTTAACGAATTATGAATATCCTTTTCCTGTTCAGTTTATTGAACTGAGTAATCAGCGTCAAGCACTTAAAATGGCTTACATGGACATTAAGCCTAATAATTATAATGAAAAGAATATTGTACTCCTTCATGGAAAAAATTTCAATGGAGCTTATTGGGAAACTACCATAAAAGCATTAACAAAAGAAGGTTTTAGAGTGATTGTACCAGACCAGATTGGTTTTGGTAAATCGACAAAACCTGACAATTTTCAATATACTTTTCAGCAGTTAGCTCAAAATACCAAGAAACTTTTAGATCATTTGGGAATCGAAAAAACAACCATTTTAGGTCATTCTATGGGCGGAATGCTGGCAACACGTTTTGCATTAATGTATCCTGAAACAACAGAAAAACTAGTTTTGGAAAATCCCATTGGCTTAGAAGACTGGAAATTGGTCGTGCCTTACAAACCTGTAGATTGGTGGTATGAGTCTGAATTAAAACAAAATTATGACGCCATAAAAAAATATCAGATGGCTAATTATTATGATGGAAAGTGGAATGCAGATTACCAGAAATGGGCAGAACTCGGCGCGGGATGGACAACAGCTCCAAATTATGACCGCGTGGCGTGGAATTCTGCACTTTTATACGATATGATTTTTACACAGCCTGTTTTGTATGAATTTAAAAACATCAAAAGTCCGACGCTTTTAATTATTGGAACGAGAGATAAAACGGCTTTAGGAAAACCTTTGGTTTCCGCAGAAGTCCAAAAAACAATGGGAAATTATGCTGAATTGGGTAAAAAAACGCAGCAAGCAATTCCGAACTCAAAATTGGTTGAAGTCCCAAATACAGGACATTTACCGCATATCGAATCTTTTGATTCATTTATAAAACCATTAATCGTATTTTTGAAACAATAACTTTTTGTCTGCCACAAATTACCCGAATTTGCACTAATTTTAATTTGCATCAAACTAAAAAATAAATTCATGTGAATTGGTGTAATTCGTGGCAAAAAATCTAACTTAAAAACTAAAATTATGTTTACAATTGAACAAATAAAAGAAGCTCATGCAAAAGTGAAAACTGGAGCTGATTTTCCAAATTATATACAAGATTTAATCATCTTAGGCGTAAAAGGATACGACACTTACGTGCACGACGGAAGCGTTGTCTATTACGGCTTAAACAATTATACAGCCGAAGCTGAGGAAAAATATCCTGAAATAAAAGTGGCTGATTTTCCGAACAAAGAACTTTTTATCGAATTCTTAGTAAAACATCAGCACGGTGAAACAGATTATATGACATTCTGCAAACATTGCGCACAATGTGGTATTGCAAAATGGCGTGTAGACATTATTGAAATGACTTGTACTTATTTTGACAAATCTGAGAATGAGATTTTGATCGAAAAAATTCCTAGTTAATATTCATGTCATTTTTCAATCAAAATTCGATGGGCATTTTTAAAAGAATTATTTTATTTTTTGTTCTAACAATTTCTTTCTTTGGTTTTTCTCAAAGCAAAAAAGAAAATCCAAAATTTAAAGTAATTGCTTTTTATACCGCAAAAAACGATCAGGCACATATTAGCTTTGTTCATGAAGCCAATAAATATTTTCCAAAATTAGCGTCAGAAAATCATTTTCAATACGATTCCACCAGCAATTGGGACAATTTGAATGCTAAGTTTTTAGCTAAATATCAAGTGGTTTTGTTTTTAGACACGCGACCAGAAAAGAAAGAACAACGTGAAGCTTTTCAAAAATACATGGAAAATGGCGGAGGTTTCATCGGATTTCATTTTTCAGCATTTGCTTTAAATGATTCGAGTTATAATCAGGATTGGAATTGGTATCATAATACTTTCTTAGGATCCGGCGAATATGGAAGCAACACCTGGAAACCGACTTCGGCAGTTCTTAGAGTTGAAAATCAGCATCCTGTCACCAAAAATCTGCCAAAGACTTTTACCTCTGCACCAAACGAATGGTATCGATGGTCTAATGACTTGACGAAAAATCCAGACATCGAAATTTTAGTCGCAATTGACGAATCCAGCTTTCCATTAGGAACAGGTCCAAAAGCGCATGAAATTTGGCACAGCGGTTACTATCCAGTTGTATGGACGAATAAAAAATATAAAATGCTGTACGTAAATATGGGGCACAATGATATTGATTATGAAGGCGGTACAAACAAAACCTTATCGTATACTTTTGAAAATAAAACACAAAGCCTGTTAATATTGAATGCATTGCTTTGGCTCGGAAATTCAAAAAAATAAAACAAAATGTCTAATTCAATTTCTCCGTTAATTACAGCAGAAGAATTAATTCTATTAAATCGTTCAGATATCATTTTAATTGATGCGCGAACGGGCGCAGACGCTTTTGAAATCTATCAAAAAGAACATTTAAAAGGAGCGCGATTTGTAGACTTAAATCGAGATTTAGCAGCAGTTACAGAAAATCCCGCAAACGGCGGACGACATCCTTTGCCAGCTGTGGAAGATTTTTCGAAAACACTTTCTTCTATCGGAATTTCAGCTTCAGACCATGTTATAGTTTATGATGATAAAAATGGTTCTAATTTCGCAGCCCGATTCTGGTGGATGATGCGCGCTGTCGGACATGAAAAAATTCAGGTTTTAAATGGCGGTTTTCAGTCTGCAATTCAATCTGATTTCCCTACCAGTTCTGGAATTGAGATTTTTGATAAAACAACTTATCCTGTTCAAAAATGGAAATTACCATTAGCAGATATAGAAGAAGTCGAAAAAGCCTGTAAAAACGATCAAAATATTGTAATTGATGTTCGAGACAAAAACAGATTTGACGGACTCATAGAACCTTTAGATCTAACTGCGGGACATATCCCTGGAGCTATAAATGTACCGCTGACTGAAAATTTAGACGAAAACGGATTTTTCAAATCTCCTGAAGAATTAGCCAAAAAATACAAAGCTATAATTGGAGATAAAAAAACCGAAAATACAATCGTACATTGCGGATCTGGCGTTACAGCCTGTCACACTTTATTAGCAATGGACTACGCTGGACTTCCCATTCCGAAATTATATGTAGGTTCTTGGAGCGAATGGTCGAGAAATGATCGTGAAATGGCATTAAAAGAGAATAAATAATACTAAAAATACACCATGCAGCATTGGGATATACTTTTATCAAATCAGGTAAATAAAAAAGCATTTATAGACAATATTTTAAACGGTGAAGCAAAAGGAGAATTAGCGGTTTTTAATAACCAAAAAGGAATTCTGTTCTCTGATATTGCAATCGAGAAATTCATAGAAAAAGAGTTTCAATACGACAGCGTTGAAGCTTCAAAAACATCAAATAGACAATTAAGAACCTTTTCTTCCGGAGAACGCAAAAAAGAGTTTTTACGTTACTGTATTGAACAAAAACCCGATTTCATCATTTTCGATAATCCGTTTGATCACTTGGATCAGCCTTCAAGAGTAATTCTCGCTGATTCATTAAAAGATCTTACAACCGAAATCGCTATCATTCAGATTTTAAACCGTACTGTTGACGTTTTAGATTTTGTTCCAAATAAGGCTTTAATCAAAGACAATACTTTCGAATTACATGCTTTAGTGAAAACCGAAAACCACTTTAAAACTTTAAATACAGCAACAATTCCAAAAGCTTTAGAAGCTCATGACTTTCACGAAAGTGTATTAATTAAACTGCAGGATGTTTCTGTAAGTTACGAAGATCGTAAAATTATAAATAACATTTCGTGGACCGTAAAACAAGGCGAATTTTGGCAGTTAATTGGTCCTAACGGTTCTGGAAAAAGCACTATTTTATCCTTAATTACAGGCGATAATCCAAAAGGTTTTGGGCAGAATTTATTTTTGTTTGGCAGAAAAAAAGGAACTGGCGAAAGTGTTTGGGATATTAAAAAACAAATTGGAATCTTCGCAACTTCGATGACCGATTTATTTCAAAAAAGCCACACTTTAGAACAAATGATTTTATCTGGGTTTTTTGACCAGATAGGACTTTATACGGAACCAACAACACATCAAAAGCAAATTGTAACGCAATGGCTTGAAGTGATAGAAATGTCAAATTTGCGTAAAAAACGTTTTATTGATCTTTCTGTTGGACAGCAGCGTGTGGCTTTAATTGTCCGCGCCGTTTTAAAACATCCGCCTTTATTAATTTTAGACGAACCAGTTGAAGGTTTAGACGACGAAAATGTAGATTTGGTAATTCAATTAATCAACACTATCAAACAGGAAACCAATGTAAGCATCATTTACGTTTCTCACCGAATCGAAAAAGGCCTTGCTCCTACTTCTGTCTTCGAACTTTTGCCAGCCGAAACAGGATCAATCGGAAAAATAAAATACCACTCAGAATTAAATTAAATGAAAATTAAAATTGCATCAATTCTTATTTTACAGCTGTTATTCATTTCTTGCTCGAGCACGATTTCAACAGTAAAAAAAGAATATACTTTAAACAATTCAAAAGAACTAAAATCAGATTGGACGATTAATTCTAAAGAATGGATTCTAAAAAAAGACACCCTTACAGGAAATGGTTCTCTTTCTCCTTGGGGAGTCTTGGTTTCGAAAAAACAGCTTCCAGAGAATTATGAAATTGATTTAAAAGTCAATATGACAGGAGAATCTTTATTTGAAATAATGCTTAATTTGGATAAAGGAAAATACATTAGAACATACTTGTACCAAATAGATCAAAACATAGTAATTGGCGATGGAATTTATGATAAAAAAGACGATTCGTATGGTAAACGAGGCGGAAAAACGTTGTTTAAAAAACCAATGAAATTAGAAAACAATAAATGGTATTCCGTTAAAATTAAAGTCCAAAACAATCAATTATTCTTTTCTGTAGACAACAAAACTTCTTTAGAATGTTCTCTTGAAAAAAGCAATTTAAACCACAAAGGAAAACTAGGTTTTATAACCAACGGTGAAGTAAAAATAACTGGTTTAAAAATTAAATCTATTTAAGAATTAAATTAATAACACAAAGCATAACTGTAGAGACGCACTGCTGTGCGTCTCTACAACAAATATTCACAATGCGTTAGACGCACTGCGATGCGTATCTACAGAATATTGGAATGGTAAAAACCAAAAAAGCTCCAAAAATGGAGCTTTTTCTATTTCATTTAGTTAAGGAAAAAATTATCTAATTATCTAATTATCTAATTATCTAATTATCTAATTGACAAATTCCCTAATTAAGCATCTTCATCCTCAACATTATGCGACTTCACATAATTACGCCACTTCTCGATACAATCTTGAAAATCCTGTGGCAATTCTGTATCAAAACGCATTAATTCGCCAGTATTAGGATGAACAAATCCAAGAGTTTTGGCATGCAGCGCCTGACGTGGCAAAGCTTTAAAACAATTTTCGATAAACTGTTTGTATTTTGTAAAAGTCGTTCCTTTCAAAATCAAATGCCCTCCATAACGCTCATCATTAAACAACGGATGTCCGATGTGTTTCATGTGCGCGCGAATTTGATGCGTTCTTCCCGTTTCCAGTTTACAAGAAATAAGAGTCACATAACCAAAACGCTCCAAAACTTTATAATGCGTAATCGCCGGTTTCCCAATTTCTGGATCGTCAAAAACCGCCATTTGCATGCGGTCTTTTAAGTGTCTTGCCAGATTTCCTTCAATGGTACCGCTTTCAGCCACAACATTTCCCCAAACTAGAGCAATATACTCACGTTCAGTCGTTTTAGCTTCAAATTGTTTTGCTAAATGTGTCATTGCAGCTTCTGTTTTAGCCACAACCAAAAGACCAGACGTATCTTTATCAATACGGTGCACCAAACCTGGACGTTCACTGCTATTCATTGGCAGATTATCAAAATGATGTGCCAAGGCATTTACCAAAGTTCCGGTGTAATTTCCGTGACCAGGGTGTACAACCATTCCCGGCTCCTTATTGATCAATAAAAGAGCATCATCTTCATAAACAATATTCAGCGGAATATCTTCAGGAAGAATATGATTTTCAAAGGGAGGATGCGACAACATAACTGTCACCACATCAAAAGGTTTTACTTTATAATTTGATTTTACCGGAATATCATTTACAAAAATATTTCCGTCAGATGCTGCATTCTGAATTTTATTTCGCGTTGCATTCTGAATCAAATTCATTAAATATTTGTCAATACGCAAAAGCGCCTGACCTTTAGGTACTTCAAATCTGTAATGCTCAAATAATTCGTCTTCCAGATCTAAATTTTCTTCAATATTATTGTTCATCTTGTGGGGTTTCTGCAGGCTCAGTTGCTGTACTGTCTGCCTGACTTTCATCTACATAACTTGCTTTTCCGTCGCCTAAAACCAAATCGATTTTAGACGCTTTCAATACGCGGTCTCCTACTTTTAAATTTCTGCCTTTTAAACGCATTTCCAATACCATATCTTTTCCAAGATTCGGAATATAAGTAATAGTTCCTGGCTCAAGTCCTAAAGCTTTTAAAGTCGGAACTGCTTCACGATACGTTTTCTCGATCAAATCAGGAATTTTAACAGAAGAAAAACCTGAAGCATTAATCTTAATATAAATTTTTCTTCCCACTTTTACTTTAGTTCCCGGCAGAGGATCCTGCTCAACAACACTATATTTCGGAAATTCACTTCTATAATCAACACTGTCCAGCAGCACATAGTCTAAATCCAGTTCGTCCAATTTCTCTTCTACTTGTTCCTCAGTCAGTTTAGACAAATTCGGAACAGCTATTTCATGTCCGTGATCAGTTGTAAAAGTCAACCAATGCATAAATAAATAACCAATAACCGCAATGATAGCTGCGGCCGCAAGCAATTGCAAGAAAAAAACTCGGCTTGTTAAATACTGACGTAAACTCATAAATTTATTTTTAATAGCGACAAAGATAAAGTATTTCGTTTCAAAAAAAATGATAATTTTGTTTAAAACAAGAATGCAAGAAATTGTTTGACTGAGCGAAGTCGAAGTCCCGTTTGCCGAATTACTTTGCGGGGACTTCGACTTCGCTCAGTCTGACAAATATAATGAACAAACATAATTCGTAAAAATTAGTACAATTAGAAACAATAAAATCGATTAAATAACAAAACGATTAAACAAATAAACAATAAAATGAAAAACATTGCCATCATCATGGGCGGATATTCAAGCGAATACAAAATTTCGCTGATCAGCGGAAACGTTGTATACCAATATCTTGATAAAACAAAATACAACGGATTTCGAATTCACATTTTCAAAGAAAAATGGGTTTATGTAGACCAAAATGATGCCGAATTCCCAATCGATAAAAATGACTTTTCAGTAACAGTAAACGGAGAAAAAATCACTTTTGATTGTGTTTTCAACGCAATTCACGGAACTCCAGGCGAAGACGGATTAATGCAGGCATATTTCGAATTAATCGGTATGCCGCAATCTTCTTGCGATTATTACCAATCTGCACTTACATTCAATAAAAGAGATTTATTATCGGTTTTAAAACCATACGGAATCAAAACGGCAATCTCTTATTATTTGAACAAAGGAGACGAAATCAATACAGCTGAAATTGTTAAAAAAGTTGGACTTCCATGTTTCGTTAAACCAAACAAAGCAGGTTCAAGTTTTGGAATTTCTAAAGTAAAAACCGAAGCTGAACTGCCAATTGCAATCGAAGTGGCGTACAAAGAAGACAATGAAATCATCATAGAAAGTTTCCTTGACGGAACTGAAGTTTCTGTGGGCGTAATTAATTATAAAGGTGAAATTAAAGTTTTACCAATGACTGAAATCGTTTCAGAAAATGATTTCTTTGATTACGAAGCTAAATACGAAGGAAAATCACAGGAAATAACACCTGCAAGAATTTCTGATGAGTTGACTCAAAAAGTAGGCGAAATAGCAAAACGTGCTTACGAAGTTTTAAAGATGAAAGGTTTCTCCCGAAGCGAATTTATCATCGTAGACAACGAACCGTACATGCTGGAAATGAATACTATTCCAGGTTTAACGACAGAAAGTTTGATTCCGCAGCAATCAAAAGCCGCTGGAATTTCTCTAGAAGATTTATTTACCAATGCGATTGAGTTAGCTCTAGCTTAAAAAAGACACTAAGGTTTTGATATCTAAGTCACTAAGATCTCAGAACCTTATTTTTTAACCCAATACTGTCAGGCTGAGTGAAGTCTAAGTCATCAAAAGCTTAAACCTAAAAAACTTAGAAACTTAGCCCCTCAGAACCTTAGAACCTTAGAACCTTAAAAAAAAATGAAAGAAATCTTTGAATGGAATAGATTGTTATTTAACGAATTACCCCAGGTTTTCCTTCTGGAAGTAATATTTCGTTCAACGGTTATGTTTACTATTTTACTGCTTACATTAAAGTTAGCTGGTAAAAGAGGAGTAAAACAATTATCTATATTCGAAACCGTAATTGTTATTGCGCTTGGTTCGGCCGCCGGCGATCCAATGTTTTATGAAGATGTCGGAATAATACCGGCAGCGATTGTTTTCTTAGTTATCATTATCCTATATCGCGGTGTAACATGGCTTACTGGAAAGAGTAAAAAATTCGAGGAATTTATAGAAGGCAAAACCGAATGTTTAATTAATGATGGAAAATTTTCTATCTCAACTTTTAAAAAAGAATCTTTGGCTCAGGACGAATTTTTCTCTGAATTAAGAATCAAATCTATTGAACATTTAGGACAAGTAAAACATGCTTTTATAGAAACAAGCGGAGAAATCAGTGTCTTTTTTTACAAAGATGAAGAAGTGAAACACGGCCTTCCTATTTTGCCTTTACTTTTTCATCAAAAAAGTAAAAACATTCTAAGTGACGGAATTTATTCCTGCACTTTTTGCGGTCATACCGAAGAACAAAAAAAAGGAACCGCAAAATGTAAAATCTGTAAAAAAGACGAATGGGTTCCAGCAATAAAAACCCTTAGAATTACCTAAATAAAGATCAAAACTTAGAATCTTAGTAACTCAGAACCTTAGAACCTCAAAAAATGAGAAGAGCAATATTCCCCGGATCCTTTGATCCTATTACACTTGGACATGAAGACATTATCAAAAGAGGAATTCCTTTATTTGATGAAATTGTAATTGCAATTGGTGTTAATGCCGAAAAAAAATACATGTTTTCATTAGAAGAAAGAAAGCGTTTTATTGAAGAAACTTTCAAAGACGAACCGAAAGTATCAGTTATCACTTATGAAGGTTTAACAATTGATCTGGCAAAAAAACTAAAAGCCAATTTTATTTTAAGAGGTCTTCGCAACCCAGCAGATTTCGAATTTGAAAAAGCTATTGCGCATACGAATAGAAAACTTTCTAAAATAGAAACAGTATTTTTATTAACTGCTGCAAGTACATCTTTTATTAGTTCGAGTATTGTTCGTGATGTATTGCGTCATGGAGGTGAGTATGAAATGCTGGTTCCTGATGCGGTTCGAGTGAAGAAATAATTAAAAAAAAATTATATATGAAATTCAAAAGAATAATCACCTGTTTATTAGGGTTGACGCTATTTGGTTGCGCAACTAAAAGTAATTTTTCAAAAAACAATCTTAATCATGATTATTTTAATAGCAAAACAGTTGTCTTTTCAATTAATGAAAATAGTGTAAAAAGTATAAAAAAATCAGGTCCCAGAGCAGGTATGGAAAAACGTCCTGATATTAATGAAACTTTCAATGAATCGGTAGCAGAACTAGCTAAAGAGACAAAGATCAATTTAAAAGTGAAATATTTTAAAAATCAAACAATTAATGATTCTGACATTAATATTGATGCGGAAATAACTGATATTTCTTGGATGTTTGATTTATCATCTGCTACGATGGTATCAACGATTAATTATAAAATTGGAGATAAAATTTATAAAAAAGTAGGTATCTACAAAAATATGACTGGTGGCTCTGAAAAAAGAAACTTAATTAGATCATTGAAAACCGCACATTATTCTCTTTTACAAGAATTACAAAAATAAATTATTTCTTTATTATTAAAGAGAATACATAACTTGCAATCAAAACAAATTATAAGTAATTTCGCATTTTTAAACAAACAATAAATAATGAGCATCGAAAGAGAATTAAGCAAACGAAGCGGATCTAAATGTGAACTTTGCGGAAATGAAGAAAATTTAAAAGTTTATCAAGTCCTGCCAACTAAAAAAGGCGGAATTGATGAAGCTGTATTAGCCTGTAATACTTGTATTGACCAAATTGAAAATCCAGACAACGTCGATTTAAATCACTGGAGATGCCTTAACGACAGCATGTGGAACGAAAATATTCCCGTGCAGGTTGTAGCTTGGAGAATGTTAAGCCGTTTGCGCGCTGCAGGATGGCCACAAGAATTGCTAGATATGATGTATTTGGATGAAGATACTCTAGAATGGGCAAAAGCAACAGGAGAAGGCGAAGATGACGAGAATAAATTGGTTCACCGTGACAGCAACGGTGTAGTACTACAACATGGAGATTCTGTAGTTTTAATCAAAGATCTTAAAGTAAAAGGTTCTAGCATGGTTGCCAAACAAGGAACTGCCGTTAGAAACATTCGTCTAGACCACGAAAACGCCGAATATATTGAAGGAAAAGTAGATGGCCAACAGATTGTGATTATTACGCAATACGTGAAGAAAATTTAATTTTTGAGGTTCAGAGAAACAAAGGCTCAAAGAGACAAAGTTTCTTTAGATGCTGTATAATTTTAACCGCAAAGCACACAAAGATTTACGCAAAGTTCGCAAAGTTTTATTCACAAAGCTTTGCGAACTTTGTGCTTTTAAAAGCCTTTAAATAAAAAAACTTAGCGAGCTTTGCGTTAAAATTAAAGACAAAGTGTAACAACCCTAAACTTGAAACAAAAAAAAGCTGTTCGATTAGAACAGCTTTTTATAATTATAGATAAAGGTTAAAAACTTTGTTCCTTAGAAACTTTGAGTCTTTGAACCTTAAAAAAAATTACTTTTGGAATAATTTATTGATCTGATCTTTTACGAATGGCTCAGAAACGTTGTTTGTTGCTGCGTCTCTTTCTTTACCAGAAACCATAAACTGAACTGTAGCTTTGTCTGGAACCACATTTCCTGTGTAGTGCAACCAAATGTAGTTGTTAGGTAACTCTAATTTGATATCGTACAACGGAGAAGCTGTAAATCCGCCCATGATAATGTTGTATAAAGAGTTATAAGCATTATCAATGTTCTTGAATGAAAATTTTCTCAAAGTCGAATCGTCATCACTTTGAACAATAGTGTAATACACAGTGTATTCGTCACCAATTTTCTGAATGTAGTTGTTATTTACTTTTCCTAATTTTTCTACAGGAACCGTTTCTAGAACCTTAACCTGTGCAAACGAAACAAAAGTAAAAAACAATGCGGCAAGAGTAATAATCTTTTTCATATAGTATTTGGGGTTACAATTTTACGAACACAAAAAAACACAGAAATATTGAAAAAACACCTATCAATTCGTTATTTTTTTAACATAAAATTGTAAAACTTAGCCACACAATCCTAAACTATTGAAATACAATGAAATAAATTTTAAAACTTAAAATTCCAATCTTCATATCTACATCTTACATCTTACATCTTGTTTCTTGCTTCTTGCTTCTAATTACCTAAAATCAATATTTCCCTCTCTTCTCCTCTTCTTCTTTCTTGATGACATTTCGGGCGACTTCTATTTTAAACTTCTTCCCTTTCATTTTTTCATCCTTAATATTCTTCAGAAGATCTTTTACTTTATTGTATTTTACCGCCGCAAACGAAACAAAATCTTTTACTTCAATCAAACCTAAATCGTCTTTTTCTAGTTTTCCCTTTTGCGAAAAGAATCCAACAATATCAAATTTATTCAGTTTTGTCTTTTTACCGCCACTGATATAAATGGTTTGAAATTGAGGTGGGTTTGGCAACGAAACTTTACCTTCAACATTCAAAACCTCCATTTCATAATCAATGTAATCTAACTTTTTTTCACTCTCGTGAATGATAATATACGCCGTTCCCGTCGCCTGCATACGCGCTGTACGACCGTTACGATGTGTAAACTCGTCTTCTTTTAAGGGCAGATGATAATGAATAACATGCTTCATTTCAGGAATATCCAAACCTCTCGCTGCCAAATCGGTTGTAACCAAATACGTAACACTTCCGTTTCGAAACTGAATTAAGGCGCGCTCACGTTCTTCCTGATCCATTCCGCCATGATAATACACCGAATAGATTCCTTTTTCGTTTAAAGTATCACTAATGCGTTCTGCTGCATCACGATGATTACAGAAAATAATTGCCGATTCTGATTTTAAAGAGCAAATCAAATTGAATAAACTTTGCAGTTTATCTTTTCCTGACGAAATCACCATTTTCATCGAAAGATTTGCTTTCTCTTCTTCCTCTGGAATAAAATCCAAAACAACCGGATTTACCACTCGTGTATATTTCGGAATTTCAATATCGGACGTCGCCGAAACCAAAACTCTTTTATTTACTTTCGATAACCTTCCGATGATAAAAGACATCTGTTCGTGAAATCCTAATTGAAGCGATTTATCAAATTCATCCAAAATTAAAGTTTGAATTTTATCTGTTCTAAAAGTTTCTCTTTCAATATGATCAGCGATTCTTCCAGGCGTTCCAATTAAAACCGCTGGCGGATTGCTTAAATTCTTGATTTCAGTTTCTATTGAATGCCCACCGTAACAAATATTAACTTTGTATTGCGTTCCCATTTTTTTCCAAACTTGTTCAATTTGAAGTCCCAATTCGCGTGATGGAACCAAAATCAAACACTGAACAGACAGGACTTCTGGCTGTAACAATTCTAATATTGGAAGCAAAAAAGCCAATGTTTTTCCAGATCCTGTTGGAGAAAGTAATAAAGTATTGTTTTCGTTTAAAATGGCATCGTGTGCCATTTCCTGCATTTCGTTTAGGCTTTTAATCCCTAAATTCGAAAGTATATCGTTGGAATGGTGTTTTTTATTCATTTTGCAAAAGTAGGGAAAGTTTTTTAACCGCAAAGCACGCAAAGGTTTACACAAAGTTCGCAAAGTTTAAGTTCAAAGCTTTGCGAACTTTACGTTTTTATAAAATCCATATATAAAAAACCTTGCGTGCTTTGCGGTAAAAAAACACAAAGCATATCAACTTGAAACCTGAAACTTGAAACTTTTAAACAAATAAAAAACTATATATTTGATTCTTATTAAAAAATCAAAACATGAAATTTTTTACCATTATCCTTTCACTCTTCACCATCACCCTTTTCGCTCAAAACAATAAAAAATACGATACTTTTTTTGAGAGAGGAAACGGAAACCAATCGGCAACTTATCAAGAAACTATCGCTTATTTTAAAATGCTTGCTGCCGATTTCCCAACGATTCAAATGAAAGAAATGGGACTAACAGATTCTGGAGAACCTTTGCACATGATTACCTTCAATGCTGATAAGGAATTTGATTTTGATAAAATACAGAAAACCAAAGCTGTTTTATTTGTGAATAACGGAATCCATGCGGGCGAACCTGACGGAATCGATGCAACAATGCAATTTTACAGAGATTTGGCAATTGGTAAACTGAAAGCGCCTAAAAATACGGTTTTAGTGACCATTCCCGTTTATAACATTGGTGGTGCCTTAAACAGAAATTCGACAACTCGAGCGAACCAAGACGGACCAGAAATTTATGGTTTCAGAGGAAATGCAAGAAACTACGATTTGAATCGCGATATGATGAAATCTGACACGAGAAACACTAAGAGTTTTGTCGAGATTTTTCAAAAGATAAATGCCGATGTTTTTATTGACAATCACGTAAGTAACGGTTCTGATTATCAATACAAATTGACATACATTATGACACAGCACAATAAACTCGGAACTGTTTTGGGTGATTACATGAATAACGAAATGATGCCTGCTTTGGTCAAAGATCTTCAGAAAAAGAAAATCGAAACTACGCCATATGTCGATTCGTTTAAAGATACTCCAGACAAAGGTTTTGGGCAGTTTGTAGATAGTCCGCGATATACAACGGGTTACACTTCCCTATTTAATACCATTGGTTTTGTCGTGGAAACCCATATGCTGAAAAAATATGCAGAACGTGTAAAAATGACCTACGAGTACATGAAATCGACTTTAGATTATACCGATGCGAATTATCAAAAGATAAAAGATTTAAGAGCAAAGAATTTAGACCAATATCAGCCTAAAAAATCGTATACTCTAAAATGGGAGTTGGACAGTACAAAAGCAACAACTTTTTCGTTTTTGGGTTATGAAGCTGGTTACAAAAAAAGCGAAGCTACAACAGGAAATCGTTTGTATTATGACAGAACCAAACCATACAAAAAAGATGTTCCATATATCAAAGAATTCAAATCGGTAAAAGATGTTGTTATTCCGTCTGCTTATATCATTCCGCGTGGTTATTGGAATATTATTGACCTTTTGAAAAACAATAATATCTCGTTTAAGCAAATTAAAAACGACACGATTATAGAAGTTGAAAGCTACAGAATTGCCGATTTTAAAACCGTTCCGTCTGCTTACGAAGGGCATTATTTACACAGAAACACGACCGTAACTCCTAAAATGGTTAAAATGGCTTTCGCCAAAGGAGATTACATTGTTCCAACAAATCAAAAAGGTGTAAAATATCTTCTAGAAGCTTTTGAGCCAGAAGGTGTTGACTCTTTCTTTAACTGGAATTTCTTCGATCCTATTTTACAGCAAAAAGAACATTACTCAGAATATATTTTTGAAGATACTGCAGCGCAGCTTTTAAAAGAAAATCCAGCATTAAAAGCAGAATTAGAAACCAAAAAACAAAATGACCGCGAGTTTGCTAAAAGTGCTGAAGCGCAGTTAAATTGGATTTACAAGCATTCTGTTTATTATGAAAAGGCACATATGCAGTATCCTGTTTATCGTGTTTTGTAGATTTTTTTTTGATTTGATGTGGTTTAAAAAGTCCCATATCGCAAAGAGAGAGACGTTTGTGACAGCATGGTAAATATATTCCGTTAGGAATATCTCGTAGGTAGAAAAAAAATAATGGTTATGCATTGTGTCCTGTAAGGACACCTGTTTACGGCATTATTACCTAGTTAATCAAACGTTCCGATGGAACGTATATTCGGAATTCATTTTCTTTCTACCTACGAGACATTCCTACGGAATGAGTTTTTTAATTGCAACGTTCAAATTCACAAAGCACGTATAAATTTAATTAATATTTTTCTGACTTATCTTAAAAGTTATATATTTGAATACATAAATTTTATAATTCTAAAAGTCATAAAATGGGTCTATTCAATAATCTTTTTAAAAAGAAAGAAGAAAATACAGAATCAACAACTAGTCAGCAAAACAATACTATAGACTTCAGATCTGAAAATGATTTTTTAGAAAAATTTGGAGCAATTGCTTTGGAAAAACAAAGAAATCTATTTGAGATAACTGGCGGCCTTTCTTGGAACGTCGATATGAATAAAGAAGAAATAACATTTGGGGATGATCTTACATTTCCTATGCAGGTTTTGGGTTCTTTTTCACATTCTTCAGAAACATGGCTTTGGATTTGGGACAACAAAGCGGGAGGTTATGCAGAATCTGTTATGAAGCAAGCTCTTTTGTTAAAGAAATACGGCGAAGAAAATAATATTGATTTATTGACAGTTGAAAAATTTGATGCTACTCAGAACGATTTACATCTAATAGGAATGATTGCTGTTGAGATGTTTAATGCAAGTGGTTATTATCTTGGAAATTACGGTCAAGGGACGATGGTTGTTACCATTAAATCTGATGCAGTAGATAATGTTGAGAGCGAAGAATTAGCTCGAATTCTAACTGTTTTTCCAGAACTTATTTCAACATTTGAAATTCAAAACCACAACAATGCTTTTACCAATTATCTTTCTCAAAAAGGTTATGAACTGACATCTAATGGAAATGAAATTAAAGCCGAAAAGAATGGAAATGTAATAAATGCGGTTTTTAATGATGATAATCTTTTGATAAAATTAAATGGTAATTCTTAATACGAAAGTGAAGTTCGCGTGAGGGATAGAGCCAAGCTACCGTAGTAGCGGCGAAAGCCCGACAGCAATAAAAAAAATACCCAATGAACGCAAAGTTGATTGGGTATTTTTTTTATTGGTGGCACGCCCCAATACTTAAATATCTGAATTTGGACCTGATCGATATGGAACAGGCGGTGCAATTTTTTCTACTCGAACTTCCTCTTCTTCAAACAACAATTTGATGTTTTCGTATGAGTTTTTAAGTGCTTCTTTGATTTGCTCTGGGTTTAGCCAAGCCACTTTTTCGATGCCTTCTTCTATTTGTCCGTGAGGAGTTCCCTCAAAATCTGACTGCATTTCGAACCAATGCGTGATTTTTAATTTGTATTTTCCGTTGCGTTTGAAAATATGATATGTTTTCTGTAATTTATTTGTGATTCTGAGCTTACCTACACCCGTTTCTTCCTCGACTTCCCGCATTGCAGTGTCTTCAATATCCTCCCCTTTCTCGATTCCGCCCTTTGGTAAATCCCATTTTCCGTTTCTAAAAATGAATAGAACCTCGCCTTTCTTGTTGTACACAAAGCCTCCGCCAGCTTTATTTACTGGAATTTTGGCTTTAAGGGTTTTCATTATTTCACTTTCGTCGGGATGATATAAAATAGCTTTTTGAATTTTATTTTGAAAAATTTTTATGATAAGCTGTTCGATATCAATGCTCTCCAACAAGAACAATTGGAAATCTGTTTCTTTCGAGATTTCATTTGTCAAAAAAAGTGGTTTGTCGTTTACAAAAACTTTATACATTTGTACTATGATTTTTAATAAAGATACTGCCGAAAAAACAGCCGAATTGCTTTTGCAAATAAATGCAATTAAATTGAATCCCGAAAATCCTTTTACATGGGCTTCTGGTTGGAAATCTCCTATTTATTGTGATAATAGGTTAATTCTTTCATTTCCGAGCATCAGAAACTATGTTCGTGATGAGTTTGCTAAGAACATCGAAAAACAATTTGGAAAACCCGATGTGATCGCTGGTGTTGCTACTGGAGCCATTGGAGTTGGAATTTTGGTTGCCGAAAGTTTAGGTCTTCCATTCGTATACGTGCGTCCGGAGCCTAAAAAACACGGAAGACAAAACCAAGTTGAAGGTTTTTTACAAAAAGGACAAAATGTTGTAGTTGTCGAAGATTTAATTAGTACTGGAAAAAGCAGTTTGATGGCTGTGGAAGCTTTAAGAAGCGAAGGTGCGAACATTAAAGGTATGGCTGCAATTTTTACATATGGTTTTGGCGTTGCTGAAGAAAATTTTAAAGAAGCTAATATTGATTTATTCACTTTGAGCAACTATGAAAATTTATTAGACTTGGCGGTTCAAAAACAATATATCACTGAAGATCAGCAATCGACTCTGCTGGAGTGGAATGAAAGCCCGTCAACTTGGGGGCAAGAGGAGTAAATTTAGATTTTAGTCCCGAAGCCTCGGGATAGATTTTAGATTTTAGATTTTAGATTTTAGATTTTAGATTTTAGATTTTAGATTTTAGATTTTAGATTTTAGATTTTCTAAAAAATCGCTTCGCTCTTTTTTGGAATTTGGAATTTAAAAAATTGGAATTTATTTTTTTGCTCTTTGTCACTTTAAATAATAAAAAAATAAAAAATATATGAACTTAGAAAGTCCAAAAGTTACTGTTCAGAAATCAGCTCAAGATTTATTTGATCAATTGACTGATGTTAAGAATTTTGAAAAATTAATGCCGGATAATATCGCTAAATTTGAAGTGACTGGCGAAGACGCTTTTATTTTTGGATTGAAAGGGATGCCTGAAATCAAATTGAAAATGAAAGACAAAGTGGCTCCAAACAAAATTGTTTTGGGTGCAGCAAGTGACAAACTTCCGTTTACTTTGACTTCAAACATTGACAGCATTTCTGATTCTGAAAGTGCAGTTCAATTGTTTTTTGAAGGAGAGTTTAATGCTATGATGGCAATGATGGTTAAAGGACCAATCAGCAAATTCATCGAAACTCTAGCAAATAATATGAATAAGCTTTAATAATGGTTAATTATTAATTGTGAATTATACATGAAAGGCCTGATTTAACTATCGGGCTTTTTTTTGAATGCCACGAAGGCGCTAAGGCACAAAGTTTTTTATTTCATGCAGATTCTACTCATTCAAACATATTTCTTTAAGTCATAAAACTTAGCGTCTTCGCTTTCAAAAAAAAACTTAGAATCTTAGCATCTCAGAACCTTAGCAACTTAGCAACTTAGTAAAGCATTTTAACCTCCTTTATATCAAATTCTACAACAGAATCATCTTCTAATAAAACTTGCAATTTTCCAATTGGAGAAACGCCTTGAATGATTCCCATGAAATTTTGATCGTTGAGGTTTTTGAAAGGCATTGGAACTCCTTTTTTGAATAAAGAATTAAAATAATCGGTCCATAAATCTTTTGCAGAAGTCTGCCATGACTGTATTTTCTCCTTTATTTTTTCTACTATTAAAATTGCTAATTCTTCTTTATCAAAAGATTTACCTGAAATTACTGCTAGAGAAGATGCATTTGGCAAATCTGCATAATCAGTTTGGTTTACGTTCATCCCTATTCCGACAACTGACACGATCCTGCCATCGCTTTTTATGGTGTTTTCGATTAGTATGCCAACCAATTTCTTATTGTATGACAGAATGTCGTTTGGCCATTTTATGCATATATCAGGAATATTTAACGATTTTAGCACTTCTGTAACTGCTAATGAAACAACGACACTTAAATTAAAGACTTGTTCGTTATTAAATAGAAAATCCTTTACCAATACACTCATAATTAAGTTTTTACCACCTTCAGACTCCCACTTTCCTCCCATTTGTCCTTTGCCTTTTGTCTGATTTTCAGCTGTTACCACCGTAAAATTCTCTAGTTGATCCTGACTTGACAATGCCTTCAGGAAATCATTTGTTGAATCTATGGCATCGAGTTTGATTAGTTTCATTAAATAATTTAGATAACTTAATTTAATATTTTGTTAAGGTTCAAAAATAATCACAAAATTTGGTAACTTTACAAATTCACATATAAAATAATTCATGGCGAAAAAGACGATTAATAATGATGTTCTACTGGCGAACATAATCAAAGGGATTGAGGAAGTAAAAGGAAATGATATCGATATTCTTGACTTAAGAGAAATAGATACAGCTGTATGCGACTATTTTGTAATTTGCAACGGTAGCTCAAATACCCAAGTTAACGCCATCGTAAACTCAATTCAAAAAACAGTATCAAAAGACTTAAAAGATAAACCTTGGCACGTAGAAGGAACCGATAATGCAGAATGGGTTTTAATGGATTATGTACACATTGTAGTACATGTTTTCCAGAAACATATTCGCGAATATTACAATATCGAGAGCCTTTGGGGTGATGCCAAAATAACTACAATCGAAAATAAATACTAAAGAAACTTTCATTAAATGGCTAAAGATAATAATCCAAATCCGAATAAATTTAAAATAAGTCCTTGGTTAATATATACCGCAATACTTTTAGTTTTTTTATTTATAAGTTTTGCTACCGGAGGATCTAGCTTAAGCGAACCTGCTCAATTAACTTCTTCTAAATTCAACACGCTTTTAGAAAAAGGCCAGATTGAAAAAGTTATTGTGTACAACAAAGCTGAGGCTGAAGTATATTTAAATGCTGCGGCTCTTAAAGACCCGTCAAATAAAAAAGTTGCTGAAGATATTTTCAAACAGCCAAACAAAGGTCCGCACTATACGCTGGAAATTGGTAATGATCAAATATTTCAAACAAAACTTGAAAAAGCGGTTAGCGAGGGCAAACTGAAAGATTTTAATTTCCTTCAAAAAAACAATTGGAGCGATATTTTAATCAGCTTACTTCCTATCATCATCATTGTTGGTGTATGGATTTTCATCATGCGTAAAATGTCTGCGGAGGTGCTGGAGGCGGCGGACAGATTTTCAATATCGGAAAATCTAAAGCTAAACTATTTGATGAAAAAACAGATATCAAAACTACCTTTAAAGATGTTGCTGGTTTAGAAGGTGCTAAAGAAGAAATTCAAGAAATTGTTGAATTCCTTAAAAACCCAGAAAAATATACCAATCTGGGAGGTAAAATTCCAAAAGGTGCTCTACTTGTAGGACCTCCAGGAACTGGTAAAACTTTATTGGCAAAAGCTGTTGCCGGTGAGGCTCAGGTACCTTTCTTCTCTTTATCAGGTTCAGATTTCGTTGAGATGTTTGTAGGAGTTGGAGCTTCACGTGTACGTGATTTATTCAAACAAGCAAAAGAAAAATCTCCTGCTATCATTTTCATCGATGAAATTGATGCTGTTGGTAGAGCAAGAGGAAAAAGCAATATGTCTGGCGGAAATGACGAAAGAGAAAACACTTTGAACCAATTACTAACAGAAATGGATGGTTTTGGGACAAACTCTAACGTAATTGTATTAGCTGCAACCAATAGAGCTGATGTCCTTGACAAAGCTTTAATGCGTGCAGGACGTTTTGACAGACAAATTTTTGTAGACTTACCAGATATTCGCGAAAGAGCTGAAATCTTTAAAGTACACTTAGCTCCTATCAAAAAAGTTGAAGGTCTAGATTTAGATTTCTTAGCTAAACAAACTCCAGGTTTTTCGGGTGCAGATATTGCAAACGTTTGTAACGAAGCTGCCTTAATTGCTGCACGTAACAACAAAGCTGCTGTTGACAGACAAGATTTCCTTGACGCAGTTGATAGAATTATCGGTGGTTTAGAAAAGAAAAACAAAATTATAACTCCAGAAGAGAAAAGAGCAATTGCTATTCACGAAGCTGGACATGCAACTGTAAGCTGGATGCTAGAGCATGCTGCGCCACTTATTAAGGTAACTATTGTACCTCGTGGACAAAGTTTAGGAGCTGCTTGGTATTTACCAGAAGAGAGACAAATCGTTAGAACAGATCAAATGTTAGATGAAATGTGTGCTACTATGGGTGGTAGAGCTGCAGAGAAAGTAACTTTCGACAGAATTTCAACTGGTGCTTTGAGCGATTTAGAAAAAGTAACGCGTCAAGCTCGTGCTATGGTAACGATCTACGGATTGAACGATAAAATCGGAAATGTTACTTATTATGATTCAACTGGACAAAGCGAGTATAACTTCTCGAAACCATATTCTGATGAAACAGCAAAAATTATTGATGCTGAAATTTCAGAGTTAATCGAAGGTCAATACCAGAGAGCGATTCAAATCTTAGAAGAAAACAAAGACAAACTAAATCAACTAGCTGATATTCTGATTGAAAAAGAAGTTATCTTTAAAGATGATCTAGAAAATATTTTTGGAAAACGAACTTTTGACAAAAATTTGGAAGAAGTAGTTTCATAAATAATTTACGAAATACGTAATAATTTTTTAAAATCTTAATTCAAAATACCCTTTTGAATTAAGATTTTTTTATCTTTGAACGTTTTCAATTAACATGTAAAGTATTTCATATAAAAAATGAATTTTTTCAAAAAAATATTTGGCTCAAGCGAAGCCGCTTCTGACGAAGAGAATGAAAGCGAATATGCAGGTACATCTGCACAGAACAGTCATTTATCTTTAGACGAGCAATTTATTTTCAATTTCAAAAAAAATGGAGGTAAGTTCTTGTACTGCGAAAACACTGAAGAAGTTGCTGAACAGTTTGAAAACATATTAGAAGAAAATGATTGGTTTGAAAGTGAAGTTTTGTGTTATGAGTCAGCTTTGTTTAGTTTATTAGAAGAAAATAAATTATTTTACATTGCTCCTTCTAACCAAAATTTTTATTGGCAAGCTGTGAAAACCTTATTGCTGATGAAGGTTCAATTTTATTTTCATCAAAACAAATTAGACAAAATAAACCAAACGAATTACCTGCAAATATTGTTATTATAGCTACAACCAGCCAGATCCTTCCAATGAAAAGCGACGGATTGAGCGCTATAAAACGTAAATACGAAAGAGACTACCCTACTAATATCACTACCATAAAATATTTCGAAAAAGCCAAAGAAGAAGACTTTACGCAATACGGAAGTGTTGCCAAGAATCTTTATTTATTGCTTTTAGAAGATCTTTAAGATGAATGAAACACTGAAGAGAACCATTTCTGGTGCTGTTTATATCGCTTTATTACTAACTTCGATATTGTTTTCTACCGAAAGCTTCATTACACTTTTTGGTATTTTCTTAATTATCACTCTTTACGAATTTTCTAATCTCGTTAATTTAAACAAAGTATTTTCTATACTTTTTGGAATGTCAATTTATGCGGCAACAATTCTCATAAGCCATTACAACAAACAGACTAGTAAATTTATAAACGATACTTTTAATTCTAATATAACTTTAGAGACCAACATCAAACAGCTGGATTTAATTCTTTTGGCAGTTACACTAGTCGTTTCTATAAAATGTATCATATTCTTATTTTATGATTCAGTTCAAAAAATAAGCACTTCTTCAAAATATTTGTACCTGCTTGGCTATATTACACTTCCTTTTATTTTTATCGTTAAAATCTCATTCGGAACTAATGACTATAATCCGAAAATTATTCTTGGATTATTTGTTTTAATTTGGACTAATGATACTTTTGCGTATTTAGTTGGAAAATCAATCGGTAAGCATAAATTGTTCGAACGTGTTTCTCCAAAAAAAACTATTGAAGGTTTTCTTGGCGGTGTTGTTTTTGCAGCTTTTGCAGGTTTTTTAATCTCAAAACTGTACATTCAGCCCAATCCTGAATTTAGCAATAAATCAATTTTAATCTGGACGATAATTGCTTTAATTGTAAGCATTTTTGGGACTATTGGAGATTTGATTGAATCCAAATTTAAAAGAATTGCAGGCGTAAAAGACAGTGGCTCGATAATGCCGGGACACGGAGGTATTTTAGATCGATTAGATAGTGTTATATTTGTAGCACCAATTATATTTTTATTTTATCAAATTTTATATTATGTTTCATAAAGAAGGAGGCCCGTCCATTTTATTAGGTGTAGTTTTTACAGTCGTTGTGGTTTTATTAGCCGAAAAATTTATTGATATCAATTGGCTTAGAACTCTAGTTCAAATTGCAGCGCTTTTAGTTTTGATCATTATCTTGCAATTTTTTAGAAATCCCAAAAGAATTGCAACTAAGAACAGCGATCATATCCTTGCTCCTGTTGATGGAAAAGTTGTGGTTATCGAAGAAGTTTATGAAGGAGAATATTTTAAGGATAAACGTTTACAGGTTTCTATTTTTATGTCTCCTATCAATGTTCATGTAACTCGTTACGCGATGGATGGTATCATTAAATTTAGCAAATACCACCCTGGAAAATTTCTTGTTGCATGGCATCCAAAAGCGAGTGAAGAAAACGAAAGAACTACTGTAGTTATCGAAAATGAAACATTTGGCGCTATTCTATACAGACAAATCGCTGGAGCATTGGCTCGTAGAATTGTAAATTACGCCAAAGAAGGAATGCAGGTTGTTCAAGGAACAGATGCTGGTTTCATTAAATTTGGATCAAGAGTAGATTTATTTTTACCTTTAGGTACACCTATCAACGTTGAATTGAATCAAAAAGCGATTGGTGGAAAAACAATTATTGCTACGAAAGCATAAATGGCTGAGAAAGATTTAGATATTCGCTTTGCGGAAGCTGTAGAAATTGCAATGACAATGACTCAGGCTTCACTGCCGCAAGATGTGCAGTTAAGACTTTACGCTTTTTACAAACAGGCAACTTTTGGTACAGCAGTTTACAATCAATCTGAAAATTTTGATTTGAGAGATGCGTTCAAAACTAATGCCTGGATGCAGATTAGTCATATGTCAATTGATGAGGCGAAAGAAAATTATATCGAGATCATTAACTCATTATCATCAAAATAAATAACATTATGAAGAAAAACGTTGTTCTATTTAGCACTTTAGCTTCATTTTTACTATTGTTTTCCTGCAAAGAAGATAAGCTGACCGAAGTTGTTGAGGTTCCTCTTCCTACTAAAGAAGAGAAAATAACTATTGGTTCGCCAAATGATGTTAAAGCTGATCCCGGTTCTTTTGAAATGACAAAACTGTCCTTTAATTATGACGGTCTTGCACCTGCAATTCGAACTTTGACTTTAGAAACTCATTATTCTAAACATTATTTATCTTACACAAACAATTTTAATAAAGAAATTGTTTCTACAGAATTTGAGAATATGCCTATTGAGGATATTTTGAAAAAGATGGATTTAAATAATGCCAAACTTCGTCAGAATGCTGGAGGATATTACAACCATACGCTTTATTTTAATGTTTTAACTCCAAAAGAGCAAACTCCAAAAGATACTCTTGCCGGTTCTATTAATAAAGAATTTGGTTCTTTCAACAATCTAACGAATCAATTTAAAGCGCAGTCAGAAAAGCAATTTGGTTCTGGATGGGTTTGGTTAGTAGTTGACCGCTACGGAAAACTTCAAATTACAACAACTCAGGATCAAGATAATCCGTTAATGAAAAATGCATTAATTCCGGGAACACCTATTTTAGGAATTGATCTTTGGGAACATGCCTATTATCTAGATTATCAAAACCGAAAAGGAAGTTATATTGATGCTTTTTATGAACATATTAATTGGGAAAAAGTAAACGAATATTATGTTGAAGCACTCAAAAAGGTTAAAAAAGTATAGAAAAAAAGCTGGTACGAATTAAGTATCAGCTTTTTTTTATACCTTTTATGTACTTATACGAACATTATGAAAGATATTGCCAAGCGTTTTGCAGAAAATCCTATAATTTCACCATCCGATTTACCACCAAGCAGAGAAGGATTAGAAATAACTTGTTTACTTAATCCTGGCGTATTTCAATTTCAAAATAAAATCTGGCTTGCAGTAAGGGTTGCCGAAAGACCAACGCAAGCAGAAAACATTATCTCATTTCCTATACTTACAGAAACAGGTTTAATAGAAATTATAGAAATTCTTAAAGATCACCCCGAACTTATTGCCACAGATGCCCGTGTAATTAATTATCAGGGAATTGATTACCTAACTACTTTATCACATATACGCTTGCTATGCAGTGATGATGGAAAGAAATTTTACGAACCTGAAAACTATCCCTATTTAGTTGGTGAAGGAATTCTGGAAACTTTCGGAATTGAAGATTGCCGCGTTTCTCTCATTGAAGGAAAATATTACCTGACATTTACTTCGGTATCTTCTAATGGTGTTGGAGTTGGTTTACGGACTACAACAGATTGGAAGAGCTTTCAAAAACACGGAATGATATTTCCTCCTCACAATAAAGATTGTGCAATTTTCGAAGAAAAAATAAACGGTTTATTCTATGCCTTACATCGTCCGAGCAGTGTAGATATTGGTGGAAATTATATTTGGATTGCTTCTTCTCCCGATGGTCTTCATTGGGGAAATCATAAATGTATTATTAAAACCAGAAAAGGCAATTGGGACAGTAAAAGGGTCGGCGCAGGTGCAGCACCAATAAAAACAGAATTTGGATGGCTGGAAATTTATCATGGTGCTAACGAATTTCACCAATACTGTCTAGGCGCTTTTTTAATGGATTTAGAAAATCCTTCAAAAGTAATTTCGAGAACAGAAACTCCTATTATGTTTCCTAAAACAGATTATGAATTAAGCGGCTTTTTTGGCAATGTGGTTTTTACAAATGGTCATATCGTAGAACCTGATGGTGACACTCTTACTGTTTACTATGGCGCTTCAGATGAATTTGTCTGCGGAGCAAAGTTTTCAATTAAAGAAATCCTTTCAATTCTAATAGAACTTTAAAAAAATAAACCTGCTTAGATTCAATAAGTTCTAAGCAGGTCTTATTTTAAACACTTTTTTTAATTACTTCTTAGTTTACTTCATAAATAAATGATTCAGAAGGCTTTATTTTAACTCGTGCCGAACCTTCACCATTTTTGACTGTAAGATAAGTTTTGCTCTCTGAATACAATTTATCTACAAGCACATAAGAACCATCTTTTAGATTCCATTTTGAAATAACCGATGAAGGAATTTTTAAGTCAAATTCACTTTCTTTCTCAGAAGAGAAATTAGTAATTACAACCAATTTTTGTTTTTCAGACCAGCGAACATAAGAATACAACAAAGCATCATAACCTTCATTATTTTGGCGATTTGCAAATTGAATCTCTTCAAAACTTCCCATCAAAGCGCTGCTGTTAATTGTAAAATTTAATAAACGCTTATAAAAATCACGAAGATTTTTTTCAGAATCAGAAAGCTGTCCGCCGTCAAATTTTCCGTCGTTCATCCAACGCTGATGATTCGGAACTCCGATATAATCAAAAATAGACGTTCTGGAAGGTTTTCCAAAACCAGCATCTTCATTTCCTGCCTCTCCTACTTCTTGTCCAAAATAAATCATTGTCGGCGAAGTGCTTATAGTAGCCGAAACAACCATTAATGGCTTTCCTCTTTCTGGAGTTCCTGCAAAATCAGGACTTGCTAAACGCTGTTCATCATGATTATCCAAGAAATGAAGCATATGATGTTCGATATCCGACATTCTGTTTTGAATCTCGGTCAATTCATCTGGTGAAGATTTTCCTCGAATAACATCTTTCAATTTATCGTAAGTCTCTACTTTATCATATAAATAATCCATTTTTCCTAAACGGATGTAATTGCGGTATTCATTAGGGTTATAAACTTCTGCCAGTAAAAATGAATTGGGATTTTCCATTTTAATGGAAGAGTTCATATAACTCCAAAATTCATACGGAACCATTTCTGCCATATCATAACGGAAACCATCAACTCCTTTTGCTGTCCAATACAAGGCAATATCTCTGAATTTCTTCCAAGAATCAGGCACATCTTTATCCTGCCAAAAAGCAAAATGCTCTTTATACGATTTCTGATCAAAACCAGCTGGAAGCTCAGGAAAATCTTTAGTTCCGTCAGGACGCACGCCGTAATTTACTTTTACTGTTTCATACCAGTCATTTTGATCTGGTTTAATTTTACGAGATCCGTTTCCCGTCCATTTAGCTGGGTTTTCGTCAAACTTTCCATCAATAAGCGGGTGTTTTTCTCCATTTAATGGAATATCGCCATCTGGAATTTCAAAATGTTCTTTTGGAATGTAGTAGAAATTATTATCTCGTTTGTATTCAACATTCACATCATCATCGGCACCAAAATCTTTTACTCCTGCTGGATTCGATTTTCCTTCGTATTTACGAGCAATATGATTGGGAACAATATCTATAATTACTTTTAAACCTGCATTATGTGTACGCTTAACCAATGCTTCAAATTCTTCTAAACGCTTCGCTGGGTTTTCGGACAAATCTGGATTTACATTATAATAATCCTTAACGGCATATGGAGATCCTGCACGTCCCTTAACTACTTCTGGATCATCATTTGATATTCCGTAAGCTGTATAATCACGTACCAGAGCATGATGCGGAACGCCGGTGTACCAAATATAAGTAACTCCTAAATCTTTTATTTCGTGTAGCGCTTTATCTGTAAAGTCATTAAACTTTCCAACACCATTTTCTTCTATGGTTCCCCAAGGTTTATTTGTTTTATTTTTATTTCCAAATAGGCGTGTAAAAACTTGATAGACTACAACCTTTTTTTCGGCTGCCGTTTCTTCTTTTGCTGTACTCATTTTTAATTCTTGTGTTTTACAAGCCGAAAGTAGTACAGTTAACGTAATTCCTGCTGTAATTAATCTTTTACTTATCATATAATTGCTGTGCTAACTAAATATAGTCTTTAAATTTTAAAGCTCCTCAATAGAACGCATTAAAAACTATTTTCTAAATGTAACTCATTTTTTAAAATTCAGAACCAACTCTTTTTAATTTGCATCATTTTGAAGTTGAAATAGCGCAACTACAACGTGAGAGTTGTATGTTTTGTTGAAAAAATAAATGAAGCAGAATTTGTCATTTGAAGTGTTGATGACTTATTATAAATTAATCCTAATAACAGTCATAGGTTGTAACCTTTTTTATAAATTTGACAAAAATTTAATCAGTTGAAGAAATCACTCTTTTTCATATTTATTTGTCTGTCTTTTTTAAGCGTTCAATTTACTTTCGCGCAAGCAAAAAAAACTGCTAAGGCTCCAAAAACTATCGTTATTGAGAACGCTGATTTTTCTGATGTCGATCAGGTCAATGTTCCAGATGCGCTTTTACTAACAGGAAATGTAAAAGTAAATCATGACGGCGTTGTATTAACTTGTAATAAAGCCTATTTTTTTCAAAAAGAGAATTATTTAAAAGCTTTTGGAAATGTACAATTAGTACAGGGTGATACTTTATTTTTAAACAGTAAATATGCAGAATACAGCGGTAATGAAAAAAAAGCTTTTGCAACAGGAAATGCCGTCTTGACTTCACCAGATGCGACTTTGCAGACGGATACCATTAATTTTGACAGAAATATTCAAGAGGTTTTTTATAATACTAAAGGAACAATTGTAAACAAAGACAATACTTTGGTCAGTAAGTCTGGAAGATATTATGTGGAACAAAAGAAATTTCAGTTTTTAACGGAAGTTACTATTACAAATCCAAAATATGTAATCAAATCGAATCATTTGGATTATTACAGTAATTCTGGCCATACTTATCTTTTTGGCCCTTCAACAATTACGAGTAAAGCTAATTACATTTATACCGAAAAAGGATTTTACGATACGAAGAAAAACCTAGCTCATTTTCTGAGGAAATCCTATATTAAATATGACGATAGGCGTATAGAAGGAGATAGTTTATTTTATAATCGAAATACCGAATTTGCATCGGCAACTCGAAATGTAAAAATCACAGATTCTATAAATAAAGGAATTGTAAAAGGACATTATGCCGAACTTTACAAACTGAAAGATTCCATGTTTGTTACAAAAAGAGCCGTTGCAATCAATTTGGTTGAAAATGATTCCGTTTATATTCACGGACAAAAGCTACTGGTTACAGGAAAGGAAGGCGAAAGAATTTTAAGAGCTTTTAAAAATGTTCGTTTCTATAAAATAGATATGAGCGGAAAATGTGATTCTATACATTCTGACTCTAAAAGTGCTCTGACGAAGTTAATTGGAAATCCGATTTTATGGAACGGAGAAAGCCAAATCACAGGAGATGTGATGCATTTGATCGGCGATAATAAAACACGAAAAATAGATTCGTTAAAAGTTCTCAATAATACTTTTCTAATCTCCAAGGATACGCTCGGAACGGGCTATAACCAAGTAAAAGGACTCAATTTATTTGGAAAATTCAGGGATGGGAAACTGCATGATGTAGATGTCGTCAAGAATACCGAAGTTATTTATTTTATGCGGAATGATGCCAATGAATTGATTGGAATTAATAAAAATGTCAGCAGTAAAATCAATTTGATTTTAGAGAATAATGCTGTTGAAACTATTACTTTTTACAATAAAGTTGACGGCGATATTTTCCCTGAAGACGAACTTCCTGAAAACGCCCGAAAGCTGCGAGGAATGGTTTGGCGCGGCGATGAAAGAATAAAATCTAAGGATGATATTTTTACCGCAGAAGATAATGAAATGAACGATAAACTAATTAAAGAAGGAAAAGACGAAGAAGAGAAAGGAAAAGATACTCCAATGAAAGTGCGAAAAGAAACTTTGAATTACGATAAGAAGAAGCCTGCGGTTAAGAGCAGTAAGTAAGCGGTCAGTATTCAGTCGCAGTTTTCAGTATCAGTCACTGTTTAGAGTTCTTTGCGATTTTTTAGTCGGAGTAAGAGTATGCAGTACTTTACGAATTATTATTTTCTAAAAGTTAACCTAAGCGTAAAGTTAAAAAACCTTTGCAACTCTGAACCTTAAAAAAGTTTTTAGTCGCAGTCGCAGTTTACAGTCTTTTGCGAATTATAAACTCACAAAAGTTAACCTAAGCGTAAAGTTAGAAAACCTTAGAACCTCAGTACCTTTGCTACTTTGAACCTTAGAAAACCTTTGCAACTTTGAACCTTAAAAAAAATGAATCCAGATTTTATAAAATACCAGGCACAAACTTCTCCTTACCCATTAGGAATGGAAGTTTCGCACGCCATCGGATCTTACATATACGACACCAACGATAAAAAATATTTAGATTTTGTAGCCGGCGTTTCGGCTTGTACTTTAGGACATCAACATCCGAGAGTTAATCAAGCTATCAAAGATCAATTGGATAAATATTCGCATGTAATGGTTTATGGAGAATATTCGCAAAGCCCTGCAGTTCAATATTGCAAACTAATGGCTTCTCTCCTACCAGAATCTTTAAATAAAACCTATTTAGTCAATTCTGGTACAGAAGCAATAGAAGGCGCTTTAAAATTGGCCAAAAGAACCACAGGACGCAGTCAGCTTATTTCTTGTCATAATGCTTATCATGGTAACACAATGGGTTCTATGAGTGTTATGGGATTTGAAGAACGCAAACAGGCCTTCAGACCTCTGCTTCCAGATGTTGATTTTATCACTTTTAATAACGAAGAAGATTTACAAAAAATAACAACCCGAACTGCAGCAATTCTGTTAGAAACTATTCAAGGAGGCGCAGGATTTATTCAGCCGGAAAACAATTTTCTGCAAAAAGTCCGAAATCGCTGCGATGAGGTTGGAGCTTTGATGATAGTAGATGAAATCCAGCCAGGTTTTGGGAGAACTGGTAAACTATTTGGTTTTCAGAATTATGACATTGTTCCTGATATTGTTGTCATGGGTAAAGGTATGGGCGGCGGAATGCCGGTTGGTGCTTTTACTGCTTCTGCAGAAAGAATGGATCTTCTTACCGAAAATCCAAAATTAGGGCATATAACCACTTTTGGAGGCCACCCTGTCATTGCGTCAGCTTGTTTGGCTACTTTGCAGGAATTAACTGAAACAAATTTAATGGCAGAAACACTGGAGAAGGAAAAACTCTTCAGATCGCTTTTGGTACATCCTTTGATAACAGAAGTTAGAGGAAAAGGATTAATGCTGGCTGCAATGACAGAATCGGCAGAAATTACCAACGAAGTCATTTTAAGCTGTCAAGACAAAGGTCTTATATTATTCTGGCTTTTGTTTGAAGGATGTGCTATAAGAATTACACCTCCTTTGACCATCTCAGAAGATGAAATTAAAGAAGGCTGTGCAATTATTTTAGAAGTTATGGATGAAGTAATGAAAAAGAATAACAAATAAAAAAACGCACTTCTTTTAACTACTTAAGAAACATTAAGTTATATTTAATTCGATTAGATTAAAGTAAAAACTTTCCAGCATTAATTAAAAAAAGAATAAAACCGAAGTTAATCCCTTAATATAAAAGGAGATTTCTTCCCAAAATAAAATAAAAAACGCTATATATTGTTAATTAAATTGTTCAAAACAATTAATTCTCTTTCCTTACAACAATTATATGGTTGCCTAAATTTATAACAGGCTAATTTCAAAAATACGAAGTATGCAATTAAGCAACGAAGAAGAAGATTATAACCTATCCCTATCCAAATTTGAGTCGATGTTAAAAACTAACAAAGTACTCTTTTTTGATTCTGAAGAATTTGAAGAAATAATTCTTCATTATTTAGATATAGGCAAGGCTAATTTAGCAAAAAAGGCCTTGAAACTTGCATTAGACCAACATCCAAAATCTACAGGCTTAAAATTAGTACAAGTAGAAATGCTGGTTTATGATGATAAACTCGACATTGCTGAAAAGCTTTTGAATGAGTTGTATGCAATTGAACCCAACAACGAGGAAATCTATATCCAAAAAGCCAATATCTGTTCTAAAAGAGATCAGCACGAAAAAGCGGTTGAACTGTTAAAAATCGCACTGCAGTACACTGATGACTATGCAGATGTGTATAACTTGATTGGAATGGAGTATCTCTTTATGGATAACCTTGAAATGGCAAAAGAGAGTTTTATCAAATGTCTTGAAGAAGACTTAGAAGACCAATCTGCTCTTTATAACGTGGTATATTGTTTTGAATTTTTAGATCAAAATCAAGAAGCTATTGCTTATTTAAATGATTACATTAACAAAAATCCTTACAGCGAAATTGCCTGGCATCAGCTTGGCCGTCTTCATTATGGCGTTAAAGAGTATGAAAATGCCATCCGTGCATTTGATTATGCAACGCTGATTGATGATGAGTTCTTGGGCGCTTTTATGGAAAAAGCAAAAGCTTACGAACGTCTGAAAAAATACAATGATGCAATTGAGAGTTATAACAGAACTATCGAGCTGGACGATGCAACATCTTATGCCCTGCTTCGAATTGGTAAATGTTATGAAAAACTTGGAAATTTAGCGAAAGCGATTCAATACTATAACCAAACAGTTCACGAAGATCCGTTATTGGATAAAGGATGGATTGCGATTACTGATTTTCATCTTCGCCAGAAAAACTATCAAAAAGCATTGTTTTTTGTCAATAAAGCTTTGGCAATTGACAATCAAAATCGTTTGTACTGGAAAAGATATGCGACTATCAATAAACACATGAATTTCTTTGAAGAAGCCGAATTTGGTTTTAGAAAAGCAGTTGAGTTTGGAGATTACGCATTAGACACTTGGTTATATTGGGTTGATATTCTTCAGTTTTTAGGAGAATTTGAAAGCGCTATTCAGACTTTATTACAAGCTTCAGAATATTTCCCTGAAGAAAATGAAATCGAATATCGTTTAGCCGGATTATACTTTATGATTCAGGATAACACAAAAGCTAAATTTCATTTAAGCAATGGTTTACGTCTAAATTTTGACAACTATATCTTAATTGAAGACTTGTTTCCAGTGGTATGGGCAAAGAAAACAGTAAAAAATTATATAGAAAAACATCGTAAATAATAATGGTTGATATTTTATTAAGAAGACGTTTTGGATTATTGGGCCGTAACATCAGCTACTCTTTTTCAAAAGGTTACTTTACAGAAAAATTTAATAATGAAGTTTTTGCTGGCAACAGCTACGAAAATTTTGACATTTCTGAAATTAATTACTTTACTGAATTGATCAAAAACAATCCAGATTTAAAGGGCTTAAATGTCACTATTCCATATAAAGAACAAGTTATTCCTTTCTTAGATAAACTATCAAAAAAAGCATCTTTAATTGGTGCAGTAAATACTATAAAATTTACCAAAAACGGTAAACTAAAAGGATACAATACAGATTATTATGGTTTTAAAAAATCGCTTAAACCATTATTAGAACCACATCACAAAAAAGCTTTGATTTTGGGAACTGGCGGGGCTTCTAAAGGTGTGGCGTTTGCTCTTGACGAACTTGACATTCCCTATACTTTCGTTTCAAGAGAAGCCAAAGAAAACATAATAGATTACGATTTGATCAATGCCACAACATTTGACAATTTTCAAATTATAATCAATTGTACTCCAGTTGGTACAAGCCCAAATATTGAAGCTTGTCCAAATCTGCCTTATGAATTCTTTACAGAAAAACATATTGCATACGATCTGATTTACAATCCCGCAGAAACAACTTTTTTGAAAAAAGCAAAAGAACAAGGAGCTGTTATAAAAAATGGCCACGACATGCTGATATTTCAAGCTGAGAAAGCCTGGAAAATCTGGAACAAATAAAACATAGGATAAAAATAAAATGTTAACGTATTTTTTGTAATTTTAAACCACTTATTAACAGGTGGTTATGAATAAAATACAATTACTTAGCATTTTATTTTTTTTATTTAACAATCTCCTTTCCGCTCAAGAAATCGATACTTTACAAAGTCCTTTTTCTGAGCCTCGTTATCATTATTTTCTCAAAACAATTATTTTATTTGACGAATATTTAGATACTGATAACGGATCATATAATACCACACAAGTTCGAGTTTTACTGCCAATTGGAAACAAAGCCTGGAATTTGCGTTTTGATCTTCCGCTAATTTCTGCAAATACCAATTCAATCAACAAGACAGCCATTGGAGATGTAGGTATGGGCGTCAGTTATATTCCATATCTTAAAAATAATAACGGAATAGCCCTGCGTACAAGAGTTTATGCCAATACCGCAGCAGACCCGAATTTTGGAACTGGAAAATGGGTGGCTATGCCGGCTGTTATTTTTGGAAAATATTTCAATCAAAAGAAATTTCTCTGGATTTCGACTTTAGAATATCAAGGTAGTTTTGCTGGACAAAATGAGCGAGATGATATCAGCGTCACACTTTTTGAAAATGTATTACTTTACTTTTTTGGAAAAAACTGGGTTGCTGCCGATGCTGCTTTTAGATACAATGCTATTCTAGAAGGGTTTCAAAATAATGCTTTTGTTGAATTCGGCAGAAAGATCACTCCGACAAATTTAGTTTACATACATCCAAGCGCTGGATTTGGCGTTAATCGAACCTATAATTTTGGTATTGAAATGGGAGTATTAATCCTTTTTTAATATCAAAAAGAGAGCAGATACTTTATATATTTGTATTTATAAAAGAAAAACCTAAAAACAATATAAATTTAGAATTTATAGATACTTCAATAATTCAACAAAAATATATTCAACATTATAGCGAATAAGTCTAAAGAATAAGAATTTCATCGTAAAATACAGCATAAACAAGTGATTTATTTTGTATTTAGAAACACCTTTACTATCTTTCGCACTGTTAAAAACAAAAACCTTACACATTTTAAAGATGTTAGAAGAAAAGAATGACAACCTGCAAGAAGCAGACGGAAAATCAGGAATCGAAATAAACGATTCTACAACAAATGATGCAGCTGAAATATCTAATCCTGAAACTTTAGTCGAAGATTCAACTTCAGAAACTGAAGATTCATTAGATACTAATGAAAACGCACATCAAGAAGCGCTGGATGAAATTACAAATTCAAACGCAGCAGAAAGTGAAGACGAAACTTTAAAAGAGCGTCACGATATTCCTTTGCAGGATTACAACACCTTTTCTTTGGATGCTCTTGTTGATGAACTTAAAAAACTGGTTAATACAGATAAAGTAATGTCTGTAAAAGATCATATTGAAGAAATTAAAAAAGCTTTTTTATTACAATATCACCATCTTCTAGAGGAAAAGAGAGAAGAATTTAATGCTTCTAATCCAGATCCAAGTGAAGAATTTGAATACCATTTACCTCTAAAATCAAAATTTGATGAATATTATAATATTTTTAGAGAGAAAAGAAATGTACACTTTAAACACTTACAAACTAATCTAAAAAGCAATTTAGAGAATCGTCTGGCAATTGTAGAAGAATTAAAAGAGTTAATCAATCCGCAGGAAAACATTAAAGATACTCTTAAACATTTTAATGAATTAAGAGAAAGATGGAAAAATGCCGGTGCAATTCCAAAAGACAAATACAATCACGTTTGGAATAACTACCATTTCCATGTTGAAAATTTCTACGACTACCTTCACTTAGATCGTGAAGCTCGAGATCTAGATTTCAAACACAACTTAGAATTAAAACAAAAAATAATCGCTCGAGTCGAAGAATTAGTAGAAAATACTGATGTTAATAAAGCTTTCCGCGAACTACAGGATTTACACCGAATTTGGAAAGAAGAAATTGGACCAGTTTCTAAAGAACATCGTGATGCTATTTGGAATAAATTTAGTGAATTAACTAAAAAAATACACGACAAGAGAGAAGTACTGTTTGAAAGCCAAAGAGCTAACGAACAACAAAATCTTGAAGCTAAAAAAGAGATCATTGCCAAAATTGAAGTTTTGGGAACTGAGAAAGTAAATTCTCATTCACAATGGCTGGTACAGATTCAAAAAGTAGAAGACTTAAGAAATGAGTTTTTTGCAGCAGGAAAAGTTCCGTCAGAAGTAAATGAAGAAACTTGGGCTGCATTTAAAACAGCCGTTAGAAATTTCAATGCTTTTAAAAATTCTTTTTATAAGGATATTAAAAAAGACCAAAACGACAATTTAAATAAAAAATTAGCGCTTGTTGCTAAGGCTAAAGAATTACAGGAAAGCACCGATTTTCAAGCTACAACTCCTGTAATGAAACAGATTCAAGAAGAATGGAAACAAATTGGTCATGTTCCTAAAAAATATTCAGATAAAATCTGGAAAGAATTTAAAGATGCCTGCAACCACTATTTTGATAAGTTAAAAGAACATAAATCTGAAGAAAACGGTGAAGAAGTAGCTGCTTTTGACAATAAAAAAGCATATTTAGAAACCCTAAGAGCTTTCCAGTTAACTGGAGATCACAAAACAGATTTAGATGCTATAAAAGCACATATTGAAACTTGGAAAGGTTTTGGAAAGGTTCCGTTTTCAAGACGCCATATAGAAGGAAAATTCAATAAAATTTTAGATGCCCTTTTTGAAAAATTAAGTTTGAGTAAAAAAGAAACTGAAATGATGCGTTTTTCTAATAGAATTGATTCTTTATCTGACAGCAACGACACACGTAAGTTAGACAACGAAAAAATATTCTTAATGCGTAAAATTGAAGAAGTTCAAAATGAAATTTTCCAATTAGAAAATAACATCCAATTTTTTGCAAATACTAAAAATGCTAAAAAAGAGAATTCAATTGTTCTTGAAGTCCGCAAAAACATTGCAATTCACAAAGAGAGCCTTGAAGTTTGGAAAGATAAATTGAAACAATTAAGAAACTTAGGTCAGGAATAGACTTTAGTTTATATTAATTCTATAAAGGAGTAATGGTATTTTCATTGCTCCTTTTTTTGTGGTTATGCTGGAGAGAGTTTTACCGCAAAGTTCGCTAAGCTCTTGTATCTACTGGTTTTTGTAAAACATTAAGTTCGCAAAGCTTTGTGTCAGCATTGTGATGTAGATCTTTGTCAAAATTTAAAACTTTGTTATCGGATAAACGACAACATTGTCGATAATTACTATTGAGGACAAAGCTTTTCAATCTCTGTGTTTATAAAAAAACTTCCTAATTAACGATCTCAGAGTTCTTTGAGGTAAAACTTTTTAATATTTCCAATAGCAACGGGCTTCGACTTCGCGCAGCCTGACAAACGCGGCTAACATCCAGACTTGAAATCTGAACTTGAAAATTGAAAACTTAGAACCTTTTCACTTTTAACTTTTAACTTTTAACTTTTAACTTTTAACTTTTCACCTTCCCATAACAAATGCATAAAACTATTCTGAAAAATATTGTTTATATTTGATAGACACATCATTAATTGATAATCAACAAAATAACCTTTACAATATTAATTTTAATAACTACAGAAATGAAATTTACAAGAAAAGCAAATGCCAACTGGAAAGGAACCGGTATGGAGGGAACTGGGAAAATCAGCACACAAAGTACAACATTAGATAACGCACAATTATCTTTTAAAACTAGATTTGCTGACGGAGTTGGAACAAATCCTGAAGAATTAGTTGCTGCAGCGCATTCTGGATGCTTCACGATGCAATTAAGTTTTTTATTGAACGAAGCTGGCTTTACAGCAGATGATTTAAATACAGAAGCTACAGTAACTTTTGAAGATGGCTCTATAACTTTAATTCATTTAGATTTAAAAGGAAAAGTTCCTTCAATCTCTGCAGAAGAGTTTCAGGCTACAGCAGCAAAAGCAAAAGAAATCTGTCCGATTTCTAAATTATTAAATACCACTATTACTTTATCTGCGGAATTAATAAGCTAGAAAAATTATAGCTATAAAAAAAACCATTCGCATGCGAATGGTTTTTTTATGTACTCTACTGAGTTTATTTATTACATTTTAGCTTTTAATGCTTTAGCTTCAGCAGTCATTTCAAGAGCACTGTAAACTCCTAATAATGTTTTAGAAACGTCTTCATTTTTAGGATCTAACTCGTTAGCTTTTTTAAGGTAAGGAATCACGCCTTTGAAAACACTTTCTCTTTGAGCTTTTAAAACATCGTAACGTTTCATGTCTTTAGCAGAAGTACCCAATTTATTCATTTCATCAATGATTGGTTTTTCAGCTTCTAATTTCAATGCTGCAAGATTTAAGTAAGCGTTTGTATAATTAGGATTGATTTCTATTGCTTTTAAGTAATATTTCTCAGCATCTGCATTGTTTTTTGCACCTGCACTAATTACACCTAAGTTGAATACTAAATCAGCATTTTTTGGATCTTTTTCTAAAGCCTCGTTAACTAATTTTTTATACATTTCAAAATCCTTAGTTTCAAGATACAAATTAGCTTCAGTTAAAATTAATGAAGAATCATCTGGATTTGCTTTTCTAGCATCTGCGATAGCTTTCTTAGCTTCTTCTGTACGTCCTTTTTGAACTAAGATCAAAGCCAAATTTTTGTAGATCTCACCTCTTTTTGAAGGAATAGCTTCAGTTTTTGGTTTTTCGTGAGTTCCTAATTTTACAGCCATATCTCTTTCTTTTGCATTTGCAAAACTATCATCATTTCCAGATGCTTTGTTTACAGCTGTATACATTGTTCCTTTTCCAGAGTAATTCAGTTTTTTCAACTCTTCATACATTGGTAAAGCAAGGTCAAAATCTTGTGCATTTACTGCAGTTGAAGCTGCATAATACAAGTTAATTGTATCGTTTTTGTCTAATGCATAAGCATCATATAATTTTTTTGCACCTTCTACATTTTTGTTAGCCTGAGTATCAGCAATAGCAGAATTAATTAATTTTGCTTTGATACTGCTGATTGAAGTCGCTGCCTGAGTAGAATATTTCTGTTTTCCAGAAGTTTTTTCAATTTCAATTAACTTTTTGTAGCTCTCTGCAGAAAGTGATAGATTTTTGCTTGTTTCAATATTTTTATCAGCAAGTTCCAAATAAGCATTTCCTTTTACAAAATAGAATTGAGCCTGCTCTGTATCTTTAGCATTAGCAACCATATTTTCAGCATCGTTTAAGATGGTAACAGCTCCTTGAGCATCTCCTCCTTTTAAAGCCTTTTCAGCACTTTTAATTTGATCTTTTTGAGCAAAAGAAGCTACAGAGATCAATAACGCTGAAGCAAGTATTACATATTTACTTTTCATAGTGATATTTATTTGTATTTAATTTTCTTTTTTAATCTATTTTAATTATTCTTCAGACTCTTCTTCGTCGGCATCTTCGCCTTCGTCATCAATTACTTCATCATCAGAATCGTCATCATCTTCTACAGGTCCTTCATCTTCTAGAACTTCCAAGTCAGGTTTAACTCTTTCAATTCCAGATTCAATAACATTACCGTCTTCATCAACGACAACTTCTTCTACGTCATCTTTCATTACTTTTGTTACAGCAGCGATAGAATCTTTTCCTTTCAAGTTAATCAATCTAACACCTTGAGTTGCACGTCCCATTACACGTAAATCCTCAATTGCCATTCTGATTGTTAATCCAGATTTATTAATAATCATTAAATCATCTGCATCAGTTACAGCACTAATTGAGATTAATTTTCCTGTTTTTTCTGTGATATTAAGAGTTTTAACCCCTTTACCTCCACGGTTCGTAATTCTGTAAACATCTTCACCATCTTCGTCAACTAATTTAGTACGTTTACCGTATCCATTTTCAGTTACAACCAAAATTTGCGAATCGTTAACATCATTTTTACCAACAGTAACCATGCCTATTACTTCATCCGTTTCATCTTTTAAAGTAATTCCACGAACTCCAGAAGCTGTTCTTCCCATCGGACGCGTTTTCGTTTCTTCAAAACGAACCAATTTACCAGATTTAACTGCCAAGATAATTTGGCTTTCTCCATCTGTTAATTGTGCTCCAAGTAATTCATCTCCTTCTTTAATGGTAATAGCAGCAACACCATTTACACGAGGTTTAGAATATTTCTCTAAAGAAGTTTTCTTTACCTGACCTTGTTTGGTAACCATTACAAGGTTGTGAGTATTGATATAATCTTTATCTTTTAAGTCTTGTGTACAAATGAAAGCTTTTACTTTATCATCGCTTTCAATATTTACAAGATTCTGAATTGCACGGCCTTTTGCTGTTTTACTTCCTTCTGGAATTTCATAAACACGCATCCAGAAACATTTTCCTTTTTGTGTAAAGAACATCATATATTGGTGGTTTGTTGCCACGAACATGTGCTCCAAGAAATCCTGATCTCTTGTTCCTGCGCTTTTTTGACCAACTCCACCTCTATTTTGAGTTTTATATTCTGTCAGATTCGTACGTTTGATATAACCTGCATGCGAAATTGTAATTACTACATTTTCATCGGCAATTAAATCTTCGATACTTACATCTCCACCAGAGTATTCTATTTGAGAACGTCTTTCGTCACCATATTTGTCACGAATTTCGATAAGTTCTTCTTTAATTAAATCTGTTCTTAAATTAACATCTGCTAGTAAAGCTTTCAAATGCTCAATTAACTTCATTAATTCCTCAAACTCAGCTCTTAATTTATCCTGCTCCAGACCTGTTAACTGACGTAAACGCATCTCAACAATCGCACGAGCTTGAATTTCAGATAATTTAAATCTTTCGATTAATTTTTCTCTTGCTTCGTCTGTATTTTTAGAACCTCTTATTAACGCAATAACCTCGTCGATATTATCAGAAGCAATGATTAATCCTTCTAAAATATGCGCTCTTTCTTCTGCTTTACGTAATTCAAACTGAGTTCTTCTTACTACTACATCATGACGGTGCTCAATAAAATAGTGAATCATATCTTTTAGATTCAACAATTGAGGACGTCCTTTTACTAATGCAATATTATTTACACTGAATGAAGATTGTAATTGCGTATACTTATATAAGGTATTTAAAACTACGTTTGGCGTAGCATCACGTTTTAAGATATAAACGATACGCATACCATTTCTATCAGACTCATCACGGATGTTGGCAATACCTTCGATTTTTTTGTCGTTAACTAAATCAGCCGTACGTTTGATCATTTCGGCTTTGTTAACTTGGTATGGAATTTCAGTAACAATAATACATTCTCTTCCGTCAACTTCTTCAAAACCAACTTTTGCACGCATTACAATACGTCCTCTACCCGTTTTAAAAGCTTCGCGAACACCTTCGTATCCATATATTATACCACCTGTTGGAAAATCAGGAGCTTTAATATGAGACATTAATTCGTCTACTTCAATATCGTTATTATCAAGGTAAGCTAAAGTACCATTGATAACCTCAGTTAAATTGTGTGGTGGCATGTTGGTTGCCATACCAACTGCAATACCTGTTGCTCCATTTACTAACAAAGTAGGAACTCTAGTAGGCATTACTTTTGGCTCATATATAGTATCGTCAAAGTTTAATTGAAAATCAACTGTCTCTTTTTCGATATCTGCCATAATTTCTTCAGAAATTTTGCGCATTCTGGCCTCAGTATAACGCATTGCTGCAGGACTATCTCCATCGACAGAACCAAAGTTACCCTGACCATCAACTAATAAATATCGCATACTCCACTCCTGAGCCATACGTACCATTGCGTCATAAACAGAAGTATCTCCATGCGGGTGGTACTTACCCAGAACCTCCCCTACGATTCTTGCAGATTTTTTATGGGCAGATCTTGAAGTTACACCTAAATCATACATTCCATAAAGAACTCTTCGATGCACTGGTTTCAAGCCATCTCTAACATCAGGAAGTGCTCTCGATACGATTACTGACATCGAATAATCGATGTAAGCTGATTTCATTTCATCTTCTATGTTAATAGGAATTAACTTTTCTCCTTCAGACATAAGTTGTTATATTAAATAATTATATTAGTTTCAAAGCGTGCCAAGATACGTTTTTTTGAAATTTTTTCAGCTATTTCCTTACACTTATTTCAATGATTTATTAACAACTTTATTTTGCCTTTTAGTTAATAAATTAAGCGTTTTTTAACGCTTTTATTCTCTTTTTTTTCGTCTATTAGCTGTCAGGAGATCTTGAAGGGTACGGTTTTTGTTTTTGAAACTGTAATTCACTAAATTTACAATACCAATTATATATTATGGATGATAATTTTTCACCAAGAGTAAAAGATGTTATTACATACAGCAAAGAAGAGGCTTTACGTTTAGGCCACGACTTTATTGGTACAGAACATCTAATGCTGGGCATTTTAAGAGATGGTAACGGAAAAGCTATTCATATACTTAATAACCTAGCAGTCGATTTAGATCATTTACGCAGAAAAGTAGAAATACTAAGCCCTGCCAACCTGAGCGTTGAAGTAAATGCAGAAAAGAAAAACCTTCATCTTACCCGACAGGCAGAAAGAGCCCTGAAGACCACTTTTCTAGAAGCAAAAGTATTTCAAAGTTCATCAATTAGCACGGCCCACCTGCTGTTATGTATCTTGAGAAACGAAAACGATCCAACAACCAAGCTATTGAATAAACTTAAAATAGATTATGACGTAGCTAAAGAACAGTATTTAAATATGACTCCAAACGAAGAAGAATTCTTAGAAAACTTGCCAAGAAACGAATCGTATAACGACGATTCAGGACAAGATGACAGTCTTAAAGAAAGTAGTTTTAATAATCCCGCCAATAAGTCAAACAAAAAATCTAAGACTCCGGTTTTAGATAATTTTGGGAGAGATTTAACAGAAATGGCCGAAGAAGGGAAATTAGACCCAGTTGTAGGACGCGAAAAAGAAATTGAGCGTGTTTCGCAAATTCTAAGCCGTAGAAAGAAAAACAATCCGCTTCTTATTGGAGAACCTGGGGTTGGTAAATCTGCTATCGCAGAAGGACTGGCTTTACGTATTATTCAAAAGAAAGTATCACGTATTCTTTTCCACAAACGTGTTGTAACTCTTGATTTAGCAAGTTTAGTTGCTGGAACAAAATATAGAGGACAGTTTGAAGAAAGAATGAAAGCCGTAATGAACGAGCTTGAGAAAAACGATGATATTATTCTTTTTATTGATGAAATCCATACTATTGTAGGTGCTGGAGGAGCAACAGGTTCGCTTGATGCTTCAAACATGTTCAAACCTGCTTTAGCAAGAGGAGAAATTCAATGTATTGGTGCTACTACTCTTGATGAGTACAGACAATATATTGAAAAAGATGGTGCTTTAGAAAGACGTTTCCAAAAAGTAATCGTTGAACCAACTTCTGTTGAAGAAACAATTGCAATTTTGAATAACGTAAAAGATAAATATGAAGATCATCACAACGTTACCTATACTCAAGAAGCAATTGAAGCTTGTGTGAAGCTGACAAACAGATATATGTCTGAGCGTTTCTTACCAGACAAAGCGATCGATGCTATGGATGAGGCTGGATCACGTGTGCACATTACGAATATCGACGTTCCGAAACAAATTTTGGATTTAGAGCGTCAGTTAGAAGAAGTTCGCGAGCTTAAAAATATGGTTGTTAAAAAACAAAAATATGAAGAAGCTGCTAAACTTCGCGATGATGAAAAACGTATAGAAAAAGACCTTGCCACAGCACAAGAACAATGGGAAGAAGATTCTAAAAACAACAGAATTGAAGTTACAGAAGATAATGTAGCCGATGTTGTTTCGATGATGACTGGAATTCCTGTTAATAGAATTGCACAGACAGAAAGCAATAAATTAGCTCAATTACCTGAATTAATTCAAAATAAAGTAATTGGTCAAAATGAGGCTGTTCTTAAAATTGCACGTTCTATTCAACGTAACAGAGCTGGACTTAAAGATCCTAATAAACCAATTGGTTCATTCATCTTCTTAGGTCAGACTGGTGTTGGTAAAACACAGTTAGCCAAAGTATTAGCAAAAGAATTATTTGATTCTGAAGATGCTTTAGTTCGTATTGATATGAGTGAATATATGGAGAAATTTGCGATCTCTCGTTTAGTTGGAGCGCCTCCAGGATACGTTGGATACGAAGAAGGCGGCCAATTGACAGAAAAAGTTCGTAGAAAACCATATTGTGTTGTACTTTTAGATGAGATCGAAAAAGCACATCCAGATGTGTTTAATATGATGCTTCAAGTTTTAGATGACGGATATTTAACAGATAGTTTAGGTCGTAAAATTGACTTTAAAAACACTATTATTATCATGACATCTAATGTTGGTGCACGCCAATTGAAAGATTTCGGACAAGGTGTTGGATTCGGAACTGCTGCAAAAGTGGCTCAAGCCGATGAAAATTCAAAAAGCATTATCGAAAATGCATTGAAGAAAACTTTTGCTCCTGAATTCTTAAACAGAATTGATGACGTAATTGTATTCAACAGTTTAGAAAAAGCTGATATTGATTTGATTATTGAAATCGAATTGAAAAAACTGTATTCTCGTATTGCTGAACTTGGTTACAAATTAAGCTTGACAGACAAAGCCAAAGCATTTATTGCTGAAAAAGGTTTTGACAAGCAGTTTGGAGCTAGACCGCTAAAAAGAGCAATTCAAAAATATGTTGAAGATTTGTTAGCCGAAGAAATCATCACTTCGAAAATACATTCAGGTGACGAAATCATGATGGATCTAAAAGATGATTCGCAAGAACTTTCAGTAGAAATCCATAAAGCCGAAGAGCCGACTAATCAATAAATTAGTTTAAATTTATAACAAAAATAATCTACCCGTTACGTTTTCATAACATAACGGGTATTTTTTTTGGATAATTTAGTATCTTTAGTAAAAGCAAATAGCTATTTTTGAATTTAAATTCTATAACAAAAAAACAAAATATGCTTCAAAACAAAGTCATTTTAGGCAGCGAAGAATGGTGCTCATTTCCAGAACTTGGAATCCCGACAATCAAGGCTCGCGTTGATTCTGGTGCTAAAACTTCTGCAATGCACGCTTTAAACATAGCTCCTTTTATAAAAAATGATGCCAATTGGGTAAAATTTGATATTAATCCAATTCAGAATAATATTAAAACGATTATCCATTGCGAAGCACCTTTAGTAGATAAACGAATTGTTAAAAGTTCAAGCGGCTTTAGAGAACATCGTTACGTTATTCAAACCAGCCTAAAAATTGGTGATGCCAAATGGCCAATCGAAATGACTTTGACCAATCGAGATTCTATGGGATTTAGAATGCTTTTGGGACGCGAAGCAATGAGCGGAAGGGTTTTGGTTGATCCAGAACAAAAATATCTTCTAGGGCAGCCTACAGCAGAATCTTTAAAAGAATTATATCAAAATTCTGAAAAAGCTAGTTCTGGTTTACGAATTGGTCTTCTAGCCAGTAATCCTGAATTATACAGTAATAAAAGAATCATGGAAGCAGGCGAAATGCGTGGTCACGAAATGCATTTCTTGAACATTAAAGAATGCTACATGAAACTCGATGCCAAAACTCCAGAAATTCATTATAGAGGCGGAAAAATCTTAAATCAGTTTGATGCTATTATTCCGCGTATTCGACCAAGTATCACTTTTTACGGATGTGCTTTAACACGTCAGTTTGAAGCTTTGAAGGTTTTCGTTTTAAATTCAGCTACAGCGATAACGCAGTCTCGCGATAAGTTATATTCGCTGCAATTACTTTTAAACAGTGGTATTGATATTCCAACAACTGGATTTGCCAATTCACCTTTAGATACCGACAATTTAATTAAAATGGTTGGAGGCTCACCTTTAATTGTAAAATTATTAGAAGGAACACAGGGAAAAGGTGTTGTTTTGGCCGAAACCAAAAAAGCTGCAGAAAGTGTTATCAACGCTTTTAAAAGTTTAAATGCTAATATCTTAGTTCAAGAATTTATTAAAGAAGCCAACGGAAAAGATATTCGATGTTTTGTAATTGACGGAAAAGTAGTTGCAGCTATCCAGCGTGAAGCTATGCCGGGAGAATTCAGAGCCAATATTCACCTTGGCGGAACTGCTTCTGTAATTAAAGTAACTGCCGAAGAGAAAAAAATCGCTATAAAAGCAGCAAAAGCAATGGATTTAAAAGTAGCTGGAGTTGATATTATTCGTTCATCTAAAGGTCCGTTATTGCTTGAAGTAAACTCTTCTCCAGGTCTTGAAGGAATCGAAGGTGCAACTAATAAAGATGTTGCTGGCGAAATGATTAAAGCTATTGAAAAGAATTTCAAATTATAAGTTCATTTCAACTTAATACTATATAAATATTTTAGCAGCTTTGCCAAAGTTTAGAACTCTGGCAAAGCTTTTTTATTTAACTTTAAAATAAAAACATGTATTCTCAATATTTAGATATTATTACAAGAAGCGTTGCCGTATATTTTTTCATGACTATTGCCTTGCGAATTTTTGGTAAAAAAGAACTTTCGCAATTAAATACTGCAGACATAATCTTGATTTTATTGATTAGTAACTCCGTTCAAAATGCAATGGTTGGTCCAGATACAAGTCTGTGGGGAGGCTTGGTAGCAGCTCTCGCTTTATTTATCATTAATTTCATCATCAAAAAACTGACGCACAGATATAAAGGCCTGAACGATTTTTTAATGGATAAACCTGAAGTCCTAATTCACGACGGAATATTAGATTTCAAAACCTTGAGCAGATTAGATATTTCGCATGAAGAATTAAAAGAAGCTGCCCGCGAACACGGTTTAGAACATCTAACAGATATAAAACTTGCCATGCTTGAAATTGACGGAACTATTAGTGTGATTTCTGGCGACAAAAAAGAGCTTAAGCAGACACACTTTAAGCGTAAGCATAATCATAAGAATTTGAGGAAGTAGGAATTTATGATATTTTCGTTTCTTCAATTTTACTGTCTTCTACTTTAAAAGGGTTGCTTATTTGTCTGTTTTATTTACAAATCCAACTCCTCTATTAACTAACCGAAAAAACCTTTAAAAATCAAGTACATTCACATATCTTTTACTTTTATATCTTTATTGAAAGTCTTTGTTATGGGAATTATTTCTTTTCCTGTTTTGTCTATAATACCGTATTGATTATTAATAAATACCAATGCAACGTCTTGAAAATCGGAAACTCTATCATATTTCATTTCCGTAATTTCTTTCCCTCTTATATTTATAAAGCCCCATTTTCCATTAAGTTCAACTGCAGCTAATCCGTAATTAAAATCTTGCGTACAATCGTATTTTAACGGTATGATTTCATCCCCGCTACTATCTATAAATCCCCATTTATTATTTAAACTTACTGCCGCAAAATCTCCATGAAAATCTTTTATCTGATCATATTTTACCGGAATAATTTCTATAACTTCTAATCTTTCATTTGATTCTGCTTTTTTACTAAAATACCTTTTTGATTCGTTAATATTAAACTCTTCATTCGTTAGTGAAAAATTATTGTCTTGTTTTATTCTTATAACTGTAAAACCTTTTTCTGTTTCTTCATTTTTTTGCCGGAATGCCATATTGCATTGCTTGCGGATTTCTTTCAAGGCTTGTTTTCTCTCTTTCAGATCAATTCTTTTTTCAAGACCTTCTTTATTGACAATTCCATACTCAATATTGTTTGCTTTTTTCTTTTCGTTTTTTTCTACATCACAACTGAGTATTTTTTTATAAAATGCAGAACCAGTACTTGAGAAGAAATACACCTCGTCATACTGTGGTAAAATTATATCAATACCTTCTCTATTAATAAATCCCCAATGATCGTCAATTTTAATTCCAGCCATGTCATAATAAAAATCATGTATTTCGTCATACTTAAATGGAGTTATTTCGGTACCCTTTTCATTTATAAAACCCCATTTTCCTTTAAATTTTACACCAGCCAAACCTCCTTTAAAATTTTTGACTTCGTCATATTTGAATTTGGTTATCTGTCTGCCAGTGCTATCCACAAAGCCATATTTATAAACTTTTATTTCATTTTGAGCATAAATAATTTTTATACTTACTAATAGAAGCATTAAAATGATATTTTTCATAATGTCTTTTTGTTTTGTAAAATCTCGAAGTCTTGAAATATACAAGTAAAGAGATTTTTATCTCTAATTTCATCTAATGCAGAGAAGTGATTTTGATATTTTTGATTTCATCATGGAAGCTGCAAATGCTCCAAAACAGGAAAGCCGTATTTATTATATCTTATTATAATTATAGCGGCTTCATTATTAAAATCCTCTAAGCCATCATATTTAATTGAGGTAATTTCTTTTCCTTTGCTATCAATAAAACCCCATCTGTTTTTTAGACAAACTCTTGCCCTACCATTAGAAAATTGTTCAACTGCATCATATTTTATAGCAATTACTTCTTTTCCTGTTTTATCTATAAATCCCCATTTCTTATTTAGTTTTACGGGCGCTAAACCCTCTTCTGAATCCATTCGACATTCATCTGCCCAAAAAAACGTGTTTTGATATTTAATTGGTGTTATTTCAATTCCCTTTTTATCAATAAAACCTATTTTTCCTCCAAGCTCAACTCGAGTCATTCCGTTATAAAAATGACCAACATAGTCATATTTAATTGGAATTACTACTTTACCTTTCTTGTCTATAAATCCCCATTTTTGATCATAATATACTGCTGCAAGATTCTCGCTAAAATGATGTACATAATCGTATTTTAAAGCTATAACCTCTTTTCCATGCCAATCTACAAAACCCCATTTACCTTTCTTATTTACTCCTGCAAGACCCTCACTAAAAAACTGAGGATCATATCTTACTCCTTCATCATAATCATATTCTAGAGGAACTACTTCTTTACCTTTTTTATTTACAAATCCACATTTATCATCATATACAGCTAAGGCTTTTCCTTCATTAAATAAACTTATTTTATATTGAACTTTTAAGGATTTGCTTTCTTTTCCATTTTTTTTATCTATCCAGTATAATTTATCATTAAACGTGAATCCATAATTTTCATCTTCATTATAAAGATATTCATCATATTTAAGCGGTATTATTATCTTACCTTTTTTATCAGCAAAACCGTATTTGCGATTAAGTTTTAATAAAAAGATATTCGAATTATAGCCGTCTACAAAATCATATTTAATAGGTATTATTTCTTTTCCAAACTTATTTATAATACCCCATTTATTATTAATTCTTACTTCAGCAAAATCTTTATAATATTCAAACTCGTCATACTGTAATGCAACCATCTCATTTCCCTTTCTGTTGAGAGCTCCCCATTTATTATTAAGTTTTACTAAAATTCTATCATACGAATCGGTCATTTCATCATATTTGAAAGGTATAATTTGCCTGCCTTTTTTATCTACAGCTCCCCATTTAGTGCCTAACTTCAATAATATTAAATTCTCTGAAACTACGGTCAAATCATCATAAAAAGGAGGAATTAATTCTTTTCCATTTTTATCAATCAATCCGTATTTGTTAATTATGCTATCTTTTTCTTCATCCTTTAGAGGGTAATTTTTATGAGCTGAATTTTTCAAAACATACACCATCTTGTTTTGATTTTTCTCTTTTTTACCTTTTATAAATGAAAAATCCATTTTATAAATTGTGATACAACTTAAGACTACTAATATTATTAATGAGCACACTTTTTTTTTCATTTATCAAATCTTTATTTTAAGTGTTTCAATTATTCAATCAGTATTTTTACTGGAGCGAAGCCGTCAATAAAATCTCCTATTTCATCATATTTATTAGGTATCACTTTTCCATCATTATATATAATGCCCCATTTATTTTGTATTTTAACTTTTAAGTATGCCGGAAAAACCCAAATGGATTCCTGAATTTCATCGTATATAGCCTCACTTATTGGTGTTCCGTTTACATCAAGTATTAGCCATTTTTTATCTTTTATAACAGCACCCATACCATTATCAAACTTTTTTTTAATACAAATATCTTTTTCCATTCTTTCACATTGATAATATAATTGATCATCAAAAGGAATACAAAAATGCCCAAAACCATATTTCGTTTTTTCTTTTGCAACAATGTTAAATGCAGCATCATAAAATATTATATTTCTTTTAAAATAAGCTTCAAACTTAATATTTGGATTTTCATCCTTTACTATTTCATATATACCACTAAATTTTGAAGGAAGAAGCTTTTCCCCATTTTGCTTTATTACACCCCATTTAGTTTTAGTTTTTACAGCAAATAAATCATTACCAATTGGTTTTACATCATCATATATTACCGCAAGAGTTTCATGTCCTTTAAAATCTATAATTCCACATTTTTTGTTTATTTTAACCAATAAATATTCGTAATCTCGACTCTTGTCTATCTCTTCAAAATTTGCTGGAATAATCATATTACCAATTTCATTAATAACTCCCCATTTGTTGGACAACCTAACAGCTATACCAATTAACTTAGAATCAAAATATAACACATCCATATCCTCATACTTAAAAGCAACTATCTCTTTGTCTTTTTTATTAATTAACCCCCATTTATCATTCAATTTTACAGGAATTCGAAGTGAATCATTCATTTCGAGTGCACCTCCTAGATCTTGATATTTAAATGGTATAATTTCTTGACCAGAAGAATTAATTCCTCCCCATTTGCTGTTTATTCTTACAGCTGCTATTCCATAATTAAAACTTTTCACTTCATCATATTTTAGGGCAGTTATTTCTTTTCCTGTATCATCTATGAATCCCCATTTATAGTTTACTGCATTTTCTTGCGAATAAGAAGTACATACAATTATTGCAAAAACTATGGTTATTATTTTTTTCATTCTTATATTTAATTTTTATCTAACAAAAAAACTCAAACTAATAAGCACTTTTATTAATTTGAGTTTTATATAATTAAATATTCTGAAACTATTTTTTTGCTTTTATTTGATAAGGTGGATTCGCCATTCTCTTTACCATCCAAAACAAACAAATTATAGTTAAAACAATTGTTATAATCAAAAATGGATAATACCCTACTGTTTTTGCTATTTTTTCAAACAGATAAACATACCATTTCACAATTCTTGTTCGTTTTGATTCATAATCTTGAACACCATAAGCAAGCCAGGTAAACAAACCTCCTGCCACTGCTACAAATAAAGTTACTAATCCAGGTGAAACGGCAGCCTGCATTGCGGTAAGTTGTTTTTCTTCTCTTTTAAAACCTAATGCTTTGAATTGTTCTTTAATCGATTTTTCTGCTTCTTTAGCTATATCAACATTTTGAAAATCGATGGTTTCGTAAGATGTACTTCCTTCCTTTGATACACCAAACATAATATGAGAATCATTTCCTACTTCAAATTCATATTCTACTACATCTTTTACATTTATAATTGATTCAAATTCAGAAGGTTTAAACACCTCTTTATCTATTCTTTCAATGTTTAAATCAGCATTTTCTTTAGTAATATTTCCAATTATATATTCTCCATAAATTAAAACCACATTTCCATCTAGACCATTAAGGATGATTGGTTTATCAAAAATCTTTTCCATTTTTTCTTTTTTTACTATTATTACGAAAAATCTTTACCAAATAATTTTGCGAAGATCTTTTTATTCAATTGCACTAACAGCCTCTAAAAGTTTTTAAAATTTCAATTTAAGACATTTTTCAGCATTCCTTTGACACAAAAAAAACCGATTTCAAATTGAAATCGGTTTCTCTATATAAAAAATCAACATTTTATCTAAAATAAGGCCAGACAAAATCATCGGCACTTCCTGTTTTGGACCAAGACGTTTTCCAACCCGAGAAAATCCATTTACCATCTATTAATACATAAGTAATGATATCGCCAGAAGTATTTCCTGAACTCACATAATAGACGCGTGCTTGGGAATGTGAATATGTCAAAACTTTTTTTGAAGCTTTTCCATTTATCATTGAGCTTACTTCTTTTGGTAGTAGAAATTCTTTTTCATGTTGCCAAGTCACATATTCACATTTTGCGATTGAGAAAAGCCAAAAGGAGAACAAAGATATAATGGCTACAATTATTATGAGTTTAAGCGCTTTCATTTTACAACAGTATTAAAGTAAGTTTTGTTTTACAAAAATAATATTTTTCAAATAAAAAAAGCTAGTTCAATAAAGAACTAGCTTTCGTATATATTGTTCAAATATGATTTACATCTCACATTTTACAAAAAACATTTTATTAAATAAACACGCTTAGTATAAAATAAACCAACCCTGCCAAAATAGCTGAAATTGGAATCGTCAATATCCAAGCCCATATTAAACTTACGGTAACTCCCCAGCGAACTGCAGATACACGTTTTGTTAATCCAACACCAATAATAGATCCTGTAATAGTATGCGTTGTACTTACTGGAATTTTTAAATGCTCTGTAAAATAAAGCGTTAAAGCACCAGCAGTTTCAGCAGCAACTCCTTCAAATGAACTTACTTTTGTGATTTTAGAACCCATTGTTTTTACAATTTTCCATCCACCACTCAAAGTTCCCGCTGCAATTGCAGAATAACAGGCTAACGGAATCCAGCTTGGCATTACACCTTTAATACCTGCATCATCGTTTGGAAGCACAACATCTAACCAAGCGTCCATATGCACTCCTGGATTTGTATTGATATATACCGCAACCGCAGCAGCGATAATACCCATTACTTTTTGAGAATCATTTCCCCCGTGTCCTAAACTAAATGCAGCAGAAGATAATAATTGCATTTTTTTCAAAGCTGCATCTGCTTGATGTAGATTTAAGCTGCTAAATATTAAACAAAAAGCACTAACAGTTAGGATGATAAAAGCAACCAAAAACCATTTAATGTTATGAGCTTCAAAAGCTACACTCCAAAAATGAGAATCAAATCTTGGTTTTTCTATTTCAGAATATGGTACCATTTGACTGTAAACAAACCAAATAGTAGCAATCATTAAAAGTACAGTGAAAATTTTAGGACCAATACTTTTACGAGAAGCATTTAACAACCAAATCGAAATTAAATATGAAGCTAATGCTCCTAATAATGGTGCAAGAACAATAAAGGCAATAATAATAAGAACACCCGAAGGCATTGCTCCGTCTTTTCCAGCTTTGTACCAGCTTACAATTTCATACCAATAATGTGTTGTTCCATCTTCTCCAATATAACCTGAGAAACCATGAACTGCAATAGCATGTGCTACAGCTGCTCCAGCAAAACCTCCAATTAATGTATGTGAAGAACTTGAAGGAATTCCAAGCCACCAAGTCAATAAATTCCAGCAAATTGCTGCAATTACACCGGCTAGAATTACAACCAGGTTAATTTCCATTGTGTGCGCTGTTTTAGCAACAGTATCTGCAACACCAAATCCGAAAACCCAATAAGCTAGAAAGTTAAAAAATGCTGCCCAAAGAACGGCCTGAAAAGGCGTCAAGACCTTTGTAGCAACAACAGTCGCTATAGCATTTGCTGCATCATGAAAACCATTGATGTAATCAAAAATTAAAGCTAATACTATAATTAATATAAGTAGCGTCATAAAGTTATAACTTCAGAATGAAAAATTGAATTAAGAATGTTTTACAGAAATAGATTCTAGTATATTCGCAACACTCTTACATTTGTCTGTTGCTGATTCTAAAACAGATAACACCTCTTTATATTTAATAATATTTTTAGCGTCTGTTTCGTTTTCAAAAATTTCAAAAACTGCTTTGTTATAAACGTTATCAGACTTGTTTTCTAGTTTGTTGATTCTAGTACAAGCATCTTTAATGACTTTGAAATTCTGTAAATTTCTCAATTCTTTTACCGCGCTGTCAATGTTTTGACAAGCTTCAAGATTAATTTCTGTCATCTTTCTGATAGATTTTGTAATCTTATCAACTTGATACAGTCTCATACGGCTTGCAGCACCGTGTAGGTAATCTGCAACGTTGTCAATAGAAGTAATTAAGGTGTGAATATCTTCTCTATCAAATGGTGTAATAAAGTTTCTACTCAATTCCAAATTGGTTTGACGAGTAATGTCTTCACCTCTTTGCTCTAGTTCGTCAATTTTTTGAAAAAGAACTTCTCTTTCTTTTAATGGTAAATTTACAGCTTCGTGTAAGTTAGAAGCTAATTCAATTAAATTGCTTGAAGCCTCTTCAAAAAGTGGAAAGAATTTTTTGTCTTTCGGCACTAAAAATTGGAAAATACTGTTTATTGACATTGTTTTATTTTTGATAGTGCAAAATTACTTCAATAATATTTTGCAATGTTAAGCCATTGTTAACAAATCGTTTTCTATTTGGAAACTCTCCAAGAATAAAACCGTGTTTTCTATGTCATTATGTAAGATTCTATCTTCTTTGACCAAAGGCACAACTTCTCTATAGCTATTCAAAAACATTTCGATAAAATCACTTGATTTTAGAGGCTCTCTATACGCAATTGCCTGCGAAGCATTCAATAATTCGATTGCCAAAATACGCTCTAAATTATCTAAAACACGTAAGGCTTTTGTCGCTCCGTTGGCTCCCATACTTACATGATCTTCCTGTCCGTTGCTCGAAACAATGCTGTCAACGCTTGATGGACTTGCCAATTGTTTGTTTTGACTTGCGATACTTGCAGCAGTATATTGCGGAATCATGAAACCTGAATTTAATCCTGGATTATCTACCAAAAATGCAGGAAGATTACGCTGTCCAGAAATTAATTGGTACGTTCTTCTTTCAGAAATACTTCCTAATTCTGCCAGAGCAATTGCCATAAAATCAAGAGCTAAAGCTAAAGGCTGACCGTGGAAATTTCCTCCAGAAATAATCTGATCCGCTTCTATAAATATATTTGGATTGTCTGTAACCGAGTTAATTTCGGTCTTGAAAACCTTTCTCACATAATCAATCGCATCTTTCGAAGCGCCGTGAACCTGAGGCATACAACGGAAAGAATAAGGATCCTGAACGTGTTTCTTTTCTTGAGCGATAATTTCACTTCCTTCTAAAAACTCATTAATACGCTGTGCGGTTACAATTTGTCCTTTATGCGGACGTATATAATGTATCAATTCGTTGAATGGCTCAATTCTACCATCAAAACCTTCCAAAGAAATAGTCCCTATTAAATCTGCCAGATACGAATATTTGTAGGCTTTAATTAAAATATGAGCTCCGTATGCACTCATAAACTGAGTTCCGTTTAGCAAAGCCAAACCTTCTTTGGACTGCAGAACAATTGGTTCCCAATTGAAATGTTTTAAAATTTCAGCAGAAGCCACTTTCTTTCCTTCAAAAAGCACAATACCTTCTCCAATCAAAGGTAAAGATAAATGTGCCAAAGGCGCTAAATCTCCCGAAGCTCCAAGTGAACCTTGCGTATAAATAATTGGCAGAATATCATTATTGTAAAAGTCAACCAGACGCTGCAATGTGATTAACTGAATTCCAGAATGTCCGTAACTTAAAGATTGGATTTTCAGTAAAAGCATCATTTTCACAATTTCAGCAGGAACTTCCTCTCCAGTTCCGCAGGCGTGCGATTTCACTAAATTTTCCTGAAGTTTAGATAAATTTTCATTGGAGATTTTTACACTATATAAAGATCCAAAACCTGTATTGATTCCGTAAATTGGTGCAGTATGAGATGCCATTTTTTTATCTAAATAATCACGGCACTTCTGAACATTTACTTTTGCCTCCTCAGATAATTCAAGTTTTTTATTTTGGCTTAAAATTTCTTGTAACGTCTCTAAAGTAATCGTTTCTGAACTTATATAGTGAATCTCTCTCATGATGATTTTAAATTTTAAACGCCAAAATTCAACAAATCAATATTAAAAAGCAACATTTTATCACAATAATTAAAATTTCAACAAAACTCATTTAAAAGCTTTAACAATTATTTTTAAGCCATACAACCTACTTTCTCTCACTTTTCAGGCTCTTTTTACTTAAATCTCAATCTTTTGTCTAGACTAAATCACCAAAAAACATATTCCAAAATATACCAAAACATCAATTTAACATCAGCAATTTTAACAAATACTCAATATTGATTTATAGAGATTTGAATTATTAAAATATTCGTAAAAAAGCCTTTTAAGTTTTTAACTCTTATAAAAAGCTGTACTTTTGAAAAATCAAAAATGAAAAGTAACAGCATAAAATATCAATCTACAATTATTACAGCTCCAACAGGAGTTGCAATTGCTGCTACCATTATTACTACTACAACAACTACTACCCCTTAGGGGTATACATTTTTACATATCATCCTAGGTTACCTATACTTTTTTCTTGAAAGAAGAGAGTTATTGGATACATAAAAAACATTTACAAAAAAGAAAAAAAAGTCGCAGTTTTTAGTTTCAGTTCATAGTCAATAATCTTTGAACCTTTGTTACTCAAAATCTTTGCACCTTATTAAAAAATATCAAAAATGAAAGTATTAAAATTTGGCGGAACTTCGGTTGCCAATGCTCAAAATATAAAACTCGTTCTCGAAATTGTAAACCAAAAAGCAAAACAAGACCAATTAGTTGTTGTAGTTTCTGCCCTAAGCAAAGTGACCGATTTACTGCAATTGGCGGCAGCAAAAGCAGCGGCAAACGACGAAAGCTTCAGAGAGGTTGTTGCCGAAATCGAGAAAAAACACCTTGAGACGCTAAAAGAACTAATTCCGGTAAGCGAACAGAGCAGTCTTTTAAGCCATGTAAAAAGAATCATCAACCATTTAGAAACTTTATTGGACGGATGTTTCTTGCTTGGCGAATTATCTCCAAGAACTGCCGATACTATTTTAAGTTTTGGTGAATTGCTTTCTTCTTTTATCATCGCTCAGGCATTTCAGCAAACTGAAAAAGATGCTGTTTACAAAGACAGCCGTGAATTAATTAAAACGGATAGTAACTTTGGAAAAGCAGCAGTTAATTTCGAAGTTTCAAATCAGTTAATAAAAGATTATTTCGCTTCGAATAAATCCAAAATAAATATCCTTCCAGGGTTTATTGCGCAGACTTTAGACGGAATCACTTCGACTTTAGGGCGCGGAGGATCTGATTATACTGCAGCCATTATCGCTGGAGCAATCGATGCAGAACAATTGGAAATATGGACTGACGTAAACGGAATGTTTACTGCAAATCCAAAAATTGTAAAACAAGCACAGCCAATTGCAAACATTTCGTATCAGGAAGCGATGGAATTATCCCATTTTGGTGCTAAAGTGTTGTATCCGCCAACAATTCAGCCGGTCTTAAGAAAAAATATTCCAATTTTAATCAAAAATACTTTTGAGCCAGAAGCCGAGGGAACTTTGATTTCGAGTCAGGTTTCATCAAAAGATACTGTTGTAAAAGGAATTAGCCATATAGATCATATTTCGCTTCTAACTCTTGAAGGCCCTGGAATGATTGGAGTTGCGGGTTCGTCAAGACGTTTGTTTGAAGTATTGTCTCAGGAAAAAATCAACGTCATTTTTATTACTCAGGCTTCTTCTGAGCACTCTATTTGTATCGGAATTTTAAATTCGGATGCTGATAATGCCGAAATTGCGATTAACAGCGCTTTTGAAATCGAAATTTCACAAAACAAAATTGATCCTTGTTATGTAGAAAAAGACCTTTGCATTATTGCTTTGGTGGGCGAAAACATGAAAAATCACCAAGGTTTGAGCGGAAGAATGTTCAGTACTTTAGGGAAAAACAACGTAAACATTCGTGCGATTGCGCAAGGTGCTTCTGAGAGAAATATCTCGACTGTAATTAACGAAAGAGACGTTAAAAAAGCATTGAATACACTGCACGAAAACTTCTTTGAAGAAAACACCAAACAGCTGAACCTATTTGTAATGGGAGTTGGAAATGTGGGAGAAAAATTCATCGAACAGATTCACAATCAAAGAAAATTTTTAAAAGACAATTTAAAGATCAATGTTCGCGTAATTGCTTTATCAAATTCAAGAAAAATGATTTTTGATGAAGACGGAATTTCATTAAAAAATTGGGATTCGGCTTTAGCTGAAGGCGAAACTGCAGACATCGAAGCATTCATCAAACGTGCAAAAGAACTGAATTTACGTAACAGCATTTTTGTCGATATTACAGCAAATGCAACGGTTTCTGAAGCATACGAGAAATTCTTAAAAGAAAGTATCGCGGTTGTAACTTGCAACAAAATTGCTTGTTCTTCGGCTTACGACAATTATAAAAAGCTAAAAAGCTTATCACGCCAGTACAACGCTCCGTTTTTGTTTGAAACGAATGTTGGTGCGGGATTGCCAATTATAGATACGGTAAAAAACCTAATTGCTTCTGGCGATAAAGTGCATAAAATTCAAGCGGTTTTATCGGGAAGTTTGAACTTCATTTTCAATAATTTTGATGAGAAAAATTCTTTCCACGATGTGGTAAAAGAAGCTGGAGTGCAAGGTTTCACAGAACCAGATCCAAAAATTGACTTAAGCGGTATCGACGTAGCGCGTAAAATCCTGATTTTGATTCGCGAAAGCGGTTACGAAATGGATATTGACGCCATCGCAAACGAATCGTTTTTGCCAGCAGATTGTTTAGCGACAACAAACAACGAAGATTTCTTTGCATCGTTAATCAAACACGCTGCTCATTTTGAAGGTATTTACAGCGAAGCTCTAGCCAAAGATTCTCGTTTGAAATATGTAGCGCAATTCGAAAACGGAAAAGCAAGCGTTGGTCTGCAATTCATTCCAAAAGATCATCCTTTCTATAATCTGGAAGGAAAAGATAATATTGTTCTTTTCTACACCGATCGTTACGTAGATCAGCCTTTATTGATCAAAGGAGCCGGAGCCGGAGCTGCAGTAACAGCATCAGGAATTTTTGCTGACGTAATCCGTATCGGGAATGTGTAATCTTTATTAGCCGCTAAGACGCAAAGGCGCTAAATTTTTAAGTTTTTTAAGCTCAGAAACTCAAATTCTTAATAATAAAAAAACTTAGCGCCTTAGTGCGTTCGTGGCAAAAAAAATAAAAACTTTGTGACTTTGTGCCTTCGTGGCAAAACCAACCAAAAATGAAAGAAATAAAACTATTTTGCCCAGCAACTATTGCAAACCTCTCATGCGGATTTGACGTACTTGGACTTTGCTTAGACAATGCGGGCGATGAAATGATTGTTCGAAAAGTAGATCAAAAAGGAGTTCGAATCACAAAAATTGTGGGTGCCGATTTGCCTTTAGAAACCGAGAAAAACGTTTCTGGAGTTGCAGCTTTAGCCATGCTTGAAACTCTAGACGAACTAGATTTCGGATTCGAAATTGAAATTTATAAAAACATAAAAGCCGGAAGCGGAATCGGAAGCAGCGCTGCAAGTTCTGCTGGAGCGGTTTTCGGAATTAATGAATTATTAGGAAGACCTTATTCTCGTAAAGATTTAGTTCAGTTTGCGATGCAGGGTGAGAAATTAGCCAGTGGAAATGCACATGCCGACAACGTCGCTCCTGCCCTTTTAGGCGGATTTACTTTGGTAAGAAGTTATGCTCCGCTTGATATTATCAGAATTGACAGTCCAGAGGAATTGTACGCAACGGTGGTTCACCCGCAGATTGAATTGAAAACGTCTGATGCACGTTCGGTTTTAAAACAAAATGTTTCCCTAAAAAGTGCCATTATGCAATGGGGAAATGTAGGCGGACTGGTTGCAGGTCTTTACACCAAAGATTACGAATTGATCGGAAGATCGCTTCATGACGAAATCGTTGAGCCTTTAAGAAGTGTTTTGATTCCAGGTTTCGATTTAATCAAACAAACGGCTTACGAAAACGGCGCTTTAGGTTCTGGAATTTCAGGTTCTGGCCCCTCTATTTTCGCATTAAGCAGAGGAAAAGAAACCGCAGACCAAATCGCAAAAGCCATGAGCGAAGTGTACGAAAAAATGAGTTTACCGTATGAAATTCACGTTTCGAAAATCAATCCTGATGGAGTAAGAATTCTTTAATTCAATTAAAAATTAAAAATTTAGAATTAAAAATAAATACGTAGCGTTTGTCAGGCTGAGCGAAGTCGAAGCCAACGCAAGGTATAAACACAAAGCATAACCGTCCAGTTTGTCATTTCGAGGAACGAGAAATCGCACTAGTTTGTCGACAAAGATTGGCGAATTTCAATTTGGAGTTTCGAGTGCGATTTCTCCTTTCAGTCGAAATGACAAACTTTATGTCTACACTTTGCGGGGCTTCGACTTCGCTCAACCTGACAAAAGCAAAACATAATTGAAAATATAAATTATTGGAATTTGGAATTTAAAAATTTGGAATTTAAAAATTTGGAATTTAAAAATTTGGAATTTCCTTCCAAAAATCTAAAATCTAAAACCTAAAGCAATAAAAAAAAATGAAATACTACAGTTTAAACCATAATGCCCCAAAAGTTTCTTTTCAAGAAGCTGTTATACAAGGATTAGCGAGTGACAAAGGATTATATTTCCCAGAAAGCATCACGGCTTTAGATCCATCATTTTTTGATAAAATTGAAAGTTTAAGCCACGAAGAAATTGCTTTTGAAGCGATTAAACAGTTCGTTGGCGACGAGATACCAGAAGCAAAACTAAAAGAAATCATTGCTGAAACGTTGGTTTTTGATTTTCCTGTTGTGAAAGTCGAAGACGGAATCTATTCGTTAGAATTATTTCACGGACCAACAATGGCTTTTAAAGACGTTGGAGCGCGTTTTATGTCACGTTGTTTGGGCTATTTCAATAAAGATAAAAAAGATGCTAAAAACACGGTTTTAGTAGCGACTTCTGGAGATACAGGCGGAGCCGTTGCAAGCGGATTTCTAGGCGTTGACGGCGTTGATGTTGTCATTTTATATCCGTCAGGAAAAGTGAGCGATATTCAAGAAAAACAATTGACTACTTTAGGGCAAAACATTAAAGCACTTGAAGTGGACGGCGTTTTTGACGATTGTCAGGATATGGTAAAAAAAGCGTTTTTAGATGAAACTTTAGCGCATAAAAACCTGACTTCGGCAAACTCTATCAATATTGCGCGCTGGTTACCACAAATGTTCTATTTCTTCTTTGCTTACAAAGCGTTGAAAAGCCAAAACAAACCTTTAGTTTTCTCTTGTCCTAGCGGAAACTTCGGGAATATCTGCGCTGGAATTATGGCAAAAAAATTAGGTTTGCCAATTGAACATTTCGTTGCTTCTACAAACGTAAACGACACGGTGCCAAGATTCTTAGAAAACGGAAAATACGACCCGAAACCTTCTAAAGCCACAATCTCTAACGCCATGGATGTTGGAAACCCAAGCAACTTTATTAGAATTCAGGAATTGTACAATAACGACTTAAAAGCTTTTGAAAAAGACTTTTCTTCTTATAGTTATACCGACGAAGAAACGCTTGAAGCGCTAAAGAAAATTTACAAAACCGACAGTTACATCGCAGAACCACACGGCGCTGTTGGTTATTTAGGTTTGAAAAAAGAGCTTGAAAAATATCCTAATGCCCTTGGTATTTTCTTAGAAACCGCTCACCCAATTAAATTTTTAGATGTGGTTGAAACGGCGTTAGGAATTACGCTTCCGATTCCAACTCAGATTGAAAGTGTTATTAATGAGGAGAAAGTTAGTGTTAAGATTGGAACTTATGAGGAGTTGAAGACTTTCTTGGGATAGAAAAACATATAATCAATGATTAAAGCGAGTAAAAATTTTTGCTCGCTTTTTTATTGCATTACAATTAATTATTTTGAATTAATAAATAAAGATATCAAGTACGGAAATCCGTAAAAATTGGCAAGAAAAAATACATATATTTGGAAGTAAGAAAACGGAACAAATGAGTTAATAACAATTTGGACATAATAATTAAATGAAAAAAATTATCGAATATGTACCTATTATAACAGTTTGCTTAATTTATTTTGGCTTCTGCAATTTACATTATTACTACAAAGAATTTAATGTCGATATTTATCACTACATAAGCAATACAGAGATTTTACTTTCTTTCTTACCAACAATTGTTCTCTTGGCATCAACATTTTATGTGTTTGCTTATAGTCAACTTATTAATCATCCAGATTTTATAAAAAAATATGAAAAAGTAACGGGCAATCAAGAAATCGTTGAAGATAATAAAATCGAAGAAGAGGAAGAAATTAAACCTCAACAAAAAAGAAAAATATGGCGTATTTTATCAACTTTTCCCGTACCTCTAATTTTATTACTTTTTATTGAAATTATTACTAGTCTAATTTTAACTGAATGTTTTGGCTTCAAAACTTACGAACTACAAATAAAGTTATTTTATGCATTTCTATTTCTATCTTTAATTTACTTTTCTAGTACTCTTTATAAAAATCAAAAACTTATAAATGATAATATATTATTAATTACTATATTTTCTGTCATCTATCTCGGAAATCAAATTAGTACTTATAGAAAATTAGATGCCGATAAAGTTAAAGATGGAATGCCTAACAGAAAAATTGTATTTGAATATAGTGGTAAAAAAATATCTACTTCCAATCAAAATGTTTATATAGGTCAAACCCAATCTCATCTTTTTTTGTATAACACTAAGAATAAAAGTACTTACGTTTACAAAACAGAAAATATTGATTCTTTGATTATAAAATAAGAACTTTCAGCCCGCTGGCGCGAGCGTCTCGCTCGTGAAAGCAAAAATTGGCAAACGTGAATATTAAAAAGAGCACGATCGAGACACTCGAGCTAGCAGGAGTTTTTTTCGCCTATAAACAAGTTACTTGAAAGGCTATAAGACTTAACAACTAAATAAAAATGACAGAAAAACAAAAAATTTTACTTTTCAGTGGACTAATTCTCGTAACAGCAGTACTTATTTTTCTTCTAATTCCTTATTTGGTGACAAATAAAAATTGGGGATGGGAATACAGTTCTAACACAGGTGTCATAGGTGACACTATAGGTGGTATAACAGGTCCACTAGTTGCATTTATAGGTATAATCTTAACTTTTCTTGCCTTTTACATACAGTTTCAAGCAAACCAAGTCCAAGTTAAAGCATTAGAAGAGCAGAAGACGTCGGCAAAACAACAAGAGAATCAAATATTGCTTCAGCAGTTCGAAAATAATTTTTTCGAACTTTTAAAACTACATAGAGAAAATGTTAGTGAATTAGACTACCGAAATAACAAAGGCAGAAATGTTATAATAAAAATTGTAAATGAATTTTTTGAAATTATTGATGCATTACAAAAAAGTAAAACAAATGTAATACAAGCCAATCGTCTTGACGAGCAGGATATAGCCAATATAGCCTACACAATTTTATTTTTTGGAACTGATGAAACTGTATCAGATGTTCTAGAAAATAGATTTTTTGAAAAATATGAAAAAATTGAAATTTCTATTTCATGTTTTATCAGAGAAGAGCTAAGGGAAAAGGAAAATCCATATCGTTCAGACAAGTATTATTTTAACGGTCATCAATCAAGATTAGGACATTACTTTAGGCATCTAAGACGAATTGTAACATTTGTACACAGGAACAATTTTCTGACTGAAACCCAAAAAAAGGAATACGTAAGGATATTAAGGGCTCAGCTTTCTAATCACGAACAAATAATTCTGTTTTTTAACTCCATTTCAGATTTAGGTTTAAAATGGGAATTAAAAAATGACACAAATGAGCAACTAATAACTACTTATAATCTAATAAGAAATATTCCATTAGGTTCAATATATGGTTATAGACCTAAGCTCTATTATCCTAAACTTAAAATGGAAAACGACTTCGAAATCAAAATGTGAGTAGATTAAAAGTCCTGAAGATAACAGCTAATACAGCGGATTTCGCTTAATGGGAAAGTGTTTTTTTGGAATGACTTGGCAAATCCGAAAAAAAGGTTTAATTTAATCCAAACCTCTTGTAGAAAAGGAACGTTATACAACATGTTAATCAAACTAATTTATAATTGACAGCAAAGAAAAAAACATCAAGTATTGAGAAATTTAATTTAGGCCTAGGAATATTTAATTTCATAGGTCTTATAGTATCTATAAGTATAGCAATTTGGGCTATAAAATCAAATGAGTCAATAGCCGAAAAATCTGGAGCTTTTGATAAGGGAGAATTAAAAATTTCATTTGGAGGATACTTTCTCGAATCCGATTCAAAATATGATGTCTATTATGGTATCAATTTTAAGGATTCAACGATGCATTTTACAGGATTACCGATTGGTGTCCATAATCAAGGTAAAAAAACTTTAGAAAACATTAATATCCTATTTAAATATCCTCACTTAGCAAATTTAGCAGTTAAAGACAGTTATTTTGAGCTAAAATCCATTTTTACAGATTCCATTGAACGAAAATTTTTAACAGTCGAACCTTTTGATGAAGTGTGTTATAAATTACACAATATCAATCCCAATTTTTCAATTCTCGTCGATGATCCATTCTATCTTCGAAAGGAAACTACTGAAGAAGTAGTTGTACCAGTTGTTACTAAAGATAATAAGAAGATGAATATTTCAGCGTCTTATGCATATGCTTACAAAATATTAATTGGAGTTACGGGAAAAGATATAAATTCTCAGAAATTCGACTTTAATTTAAACTATAGAAATGAAACAGATTTGAATAAATTGCTTAATAAAATAATCAAAGAAAAAATTACAGAAGCCAGAAAATCAGGAAAAATGAATCTTGGTTTTGTACTTGTTATTCCAAAAGTTAGAGAGGTTTTAGAGCAGAAAAATATAAAAATTTCGCAAATGACTTCAGATGAAACCACAACACTTTATTGTGAATTTGATAATGAAATTAGAAAAGTCTCAATAATGAATCAAGATGGGACACTGCAAAGAGAAATTGCTTTAAAATAAATAGGTCGCATAACGGCTACTACAAAGGATCAGCCAACGCTAACGAGAGCGTTCCGTTCGTGAACACAACGAAATGAACGTTCGTGAGCGGGATGTTGGCGATAACAGAGAGGTTACAAACTTCCAAAATATAACAATAAAACAAATTCTCAAATTGATGAATAAATATATTTTACTTCTACTACTTTCAATCTTGATTAATAGTTGCAAATCTGAATCAATTTTTACTGGTAGAAAATATCAAACCGATTCCATAAATGAAAACATCTATACATTTGATATGAAAAGTCATAATTATTCTAAAAAAATGAATAGTGGAACAATTGAAAAAGGAAAATTCAAAACTTTCGTGTTAAGCTCCGAAAAAATCTTAATTGTTTGCAACGATATAATTTGGAAAAAAACTAGTCGTGATATTAAAGAAATGGATAAAACTGGTGATTCGGTTGTTGTAGGCATGTTGGATGGATATAAAAATCTAGGATCGACAATTTTTGAAATAACTTCAAAAGAAAAAAAACTATCATTTCGAAAAACATATGTAAACCAATTACAACAAACCGAAAGTGAAGGAACTTTGATTAAAAAATAAAGCTCGCGCTAGCAACAGAAAATTAAAGAACAAAAAAAGAGATCTTATCAAAGGTCTCTTTTTCAATTTAATATATCTTCAAAAAACGTCTATTTCCCATTCAACAACTTCTCCAAATACTCCACTTTATCTTTTTCAGCTTGCACCAAACGTTCGTAAAGTTCAACCACTTTATCTAAAGGATTAAAAGTGCATTCATTATTACATGCTCCTTGACCAAAACTACTATTTGAAACAGTATCATTAAAAGTATTAAAATAATTAAAAACTCCTTCTTCCGAAAAGTTTTTAATTGCTTCAACAGAAACTCCAAGAGCTTTTGCAATCTCAATTAGTTTTTGTTCGTCTACAGTTTCGCTGTTTTCAATAGCCGAAATCGTCTGCTGATTTGTTCCTATAGCCTGTGCCAGTGCTTCCTGTTTCATATCTTTAAGCTCTCTGATACGGCTTATATTTCTGCCGATATGTTTTGGTTTTATTGCTGTACTCATAATTCAAAGATATTTAAAATTCTGAAACGAAAATAGATTTCGGTAAAAAACAAGATTTTTTTGTAAGATACATATTTTATAATTTGTACGAATTGACAAATTTAACTTTATTCAGAAAACAGAAAAGATTAGGTTAAAGTCATTTTATAATATAGTTTTGTTTCTTTTGCTAAAGCCATATCATTTTACTAACATAAGTTATTATAAACACGATGAAACAAAACATTTTAACGGTACTATTTTTTATTTCAACATTTGGTTTAAAAGCTCAAGAATATAAAATTAGAGAAAATATCAGTAAAGACTCTTTGTTAAATGTTTCCATTAAAATGTTTCCCGAAGAAATAAGAGAAAAATATATAAAAGCTTATAAAGAAGCAAATGAAAGTTCTAAAGATTTTTTACTTCTCATGATTTCTCTTCCTAAAAGCAGTAAAAAGGAACTTATTGAAAATTATGAAAGCAAAAAAGAGGAAATTCTAAAACTTAAAAATGAATATCAAAAAATTGTGCCTAAAAATCTTATCGTAGATATTGAATTTGAACCTGAAAGCAAAATTTTTACTATTCCGGAACAAATTTCCATCAAGGTTTACAAAGTAGAGAATCAAGCAAAAAATATGGAGAAAAACAAAAGACAAAGTAATAACAGATTAAAAGCTGTTTCTCAAAATTGGAATTTAAAACCTGAGTCTAAAGAACTTCAAAAAGTCTTGAAATCAATTGGATGGACAAACGAAGAATTAAATCAAATCAAGCAATTGCTTTTAAATGCAAATTGCATTTCAATAGAAAACGGAAAAATGACTACTATCGGATTTTCCAGAAGTGGAATGGGAAAATATTTCTATAAGTTTTTTGATGAACCTCTAAATGAAAATCAAAAAGAAGAATATAATGATGGTTGCCAATATATTTATTACAAAGACAATGTTGTTCTTGAATATGGCGGTGGAGCAATTGGATCACAATGTTTTGAAAAAGAGTAAAGCATTTTGTCTTTAGCTAACAAATTGTAATTTTACATTTCTCATCGCACATCTTACATTTTACAACAATATATGATTACAAAAGCATTACTCGAAGATATTCCCGCATTAACAACCTTAATCAATTCAGCTTACAGAGGCGAAACTTCTAAAAAAGGCTGGACAACCGAAGCCCATTTATTAGAAGGAAAAAGAACCGACGAACCCGAAATGACCGAAATTTTTCTGGATCCAAAAAATACGATTTTGAAATTTACAGAAAATGACAAGATTATTGGTTCGGTTTTATTGGTTGAAAAAGGACATCAATTGTATTTAGGAATGCTGACGGTTTCGCCAGAACTTCAAAACAGCGGAATCGGAAAAAAGCTTTTGGCAGAAGCCGAAAATCAGGCTAAAACTTTAGGATTGTCGAGTATTATTATGACCGTTATTTCGGTTCGTGAGGAACTTGTGGCTTGGTACAAACGTCATGGTTATGTAGATACTGGCAAAAGAGAAGCTTTTCCAGAAAGTGATATTCATGTGACGGTTTCTGACGTGCCTTTGGAGTTTATTTATCTGGAGAAAAAGATTTAAGTTTTTTTTGCCGCGGGAGCTAAGGCACTATGTTTTTTTTTATTTTAATCTCGCAAAGACGCAGAGTCGCAAAGTTTTTTTTTTACAGTTTCCATATAGTTTGTCATTTCGACGAAGGAGAAATCTCCGCAAAGAAAACCCAATCTTTGTAGAGTTTCTCGCGGAGATTTCTCTCCCGAAGCCTCGGGATCAAAATGACATAAAAAGAGCTATCAAATTGCGCAATTTTCACATAACGTTAGACGCACAGCTGTGCATCTTTCTAGAAACCTTTGCTACTTTGCAGCTCTGTCTCTTTGTCCCTTTTAAACTAAGAAACCCTTCTTTTAATCTTTGAGAGAAATTCATGCGAAACTCCCAAATAAGATGACAAATTCTTATTATTGATACTTTGTACTTTTTGCGGATAACGGTCTTTAAAATCAAGATATCGCTGTTTTGAGGTTTTATTCAAAACATCTAAAAGTCTTTGTTGAATCGCTACATTGGCGCGTTCGATCATCAGCACATGGAATTGCATGAGTTTTGGAACTTCCTCAAACAATTGCGCTTTTTTAACTTTACTGATTACTAAAATTTCACTGTCTTCAATAGCTTTAATGTTGTAAGTCGTTGGTTTTTGATGGTAAAAACTTTCGAGATCACACATCCATTCATTTTCAAAAGAAAAGAAAATTACGGTTTCTGTTCCGTTTTCATTTAAGATGTAGGTTTTAAAGGAGCCTTTTAGAATAAATCCTTCATAACTGTTATTGGAATCTTGTGTCTGCAAAAACTGATTTTTTTTGAGTTTAATGAGTTCTGCTTTTGAAACAATAATGTTCCATTCTTCATCTGTGAGCGGAACTTTTCTCTCAATGTTTTTTCGTAGTAGGTTGTACATTCTTTTGTGGTTTTTTGTTTAGGAATAAATTTGTTTTTCAATTCACTCTTTATTAGGGGCTTAAAAAATGTAATCGATTACGTAAAAATAAGTTATTTATGCATTTTTGTAAATTTTGAACTGTTAAAAAAACATATTTATTAGATTTTTTTTCAAAAGTTTGAACTTGTTCAACTTTTTTCGTTCAAATTATAATCAGATTTGTGTTGTTAAACTTTTATAAATAACCAAACTTTAATTATGAAACTACAATCAACACTCTCAATGTTTTTACTAACATTGACTTTCGGATTTACAGCATGTAATTCTGAAGAAATTGCTTCAACAACCACAGAAGCGAGTACTGAAACAACAATCGAAGCTGTAACCACTAATCCAACAGCAAAGATTGGAAACTGCGCTGAAGTTCCTGGATGGGCTTCACAAAACGGAGGCACAACCGGCGGAGGATCATCTGCTGAAACAACTGTAACTACCTACGCACAGTTGAAATCGGCTCTTGAAAATACTTCGGTAAAAGTGATCAAAGTTTCTGGAACTATCACAATTACAACAAGATTGTCTTTCCAAGACCAGACTGGAAAAACGATTTACGGAGCAAATGGTGCAAAATTGGTTTCGACTAATCAAACTAAAGATGCTTCTGGAATTATCAACATTAAAAGGTGCAAGAACATCATTATTAGAAATCTAATTTTTGAAGGTCCTGGCGCTTACGATACTGACGGATGGGATAATGCCATCTTGGATGAATGTACCAATGTATGGGTTGACCACTGCGAATTTAGAGATGGTGTTGACGGAAACTTCGATATCAAAAACAAATCAGATTATATTTCGGTTACGTATTCTAAATTCCATTATTTAAAACCACCAAAAGCAGGAGGTTCTGGAGGATCAGACGATCACAGATATTCTAACTTAATTGGTTCAAGCGATGGTGCAACTGCCGACCGTGGAAAATTGAGAATTACTTTTGCAAGATGCTGGTGGGCTCCAGGCTGTAAAGAAAGAATGCCAAGAGTTCGTTTTGGAAAAGTGCATATTGTAAACAGTTTCTTTAATAGTACTGTAAGCAACAAATGCGTTGCTGCAGGTTTTGAAGCTGATATTCGAGTAGAAAGCAACGTTTTTGAAGGTGTAAAAACTCCTATCGATTTAATGACTGGCTTTACTGCCGTAACTGCAACTGACAACGTTTTTACTAGCACAACAGGAAATCAAGCCGGAAGCGGTACAGCATTTACACCGCCATATTCTATTGTAAAATTGGCAAAAACAGCTGTTAAAGCTGATATTTCTGCCAATGCAGGAGCAACTTTAGGCGGCAATGTCTGCGGTTCATTTTAAAATATGAGTTAGTTTAGTTTTTATTTTTTTAAACCATATAAGTTATATAAGATAATTTAAGTTTTAGTATAAATTATATTATATGTTTATATGGTTTTGCTTTTTTGTTTCCCACGAAGGCATAAAGACGCTAAGTTTTTTTAATCTCGCAAAGTCACGAAGTTTATCATAACGCAACCATATAGTTTGTCATTTCGATCCCGAGGCTTCGGGAGAGAAATCTCCGCGAGAAGCTCTACAAAGATTGGATTCTCTTTACGGAGTTACTTGTGGAGATTTCTCTCCCGAAGCCTCGGGATCGAAATGACAAGATTGGGGATAATGCATGAAAAATAAAACTTTGCGACTTTGCGAGATTCCTTTTTAAGCTAAATCTTGGCTCAAAATAGTTACAACACGAGCTCTTCAAACAAACGTTGAATTGTTTTTTCCAAATCCTGACACAAACCTGGATGAGGTCTTGATGTTTGTATAGCAGAACTTCTAATAGCGGTTAACCATCTAAAACGTTCTGGGATTTCAAATTCGGCAATTGGACCGCCGTCTTTGGTTCCGTTTGTTATTTTTTCTAATGAAGTCAGGTTGCATTCTAATTGTTCAATATCAAAATCGGCTGACAGTGCTTGGATTTTTTCTTTATTGAGATGGAAAAGAACTTTTATAAATTTGGCTTTTTTGCAAAACAAAATGATTCCGATATTCAGGAATTCTTCGCGCTCTACCCTTGGCACAACACGAATTACAGCATATTCGTATAGATGATTATCTTGCATTTTGCGCCTGATTTACAAATATTTCTGAATTCTCTAATCTCGTCTTTAAAAACTGTGAATATACATTTCGCAGTCCTTCTGGTGTTTCATCTGTATCTTCCCATTGCAGTCAGTCAACTGGAATTGTATTGACAATTTCTTCTAAAATTTCTGGTGTTAGAATTGCTTTAAACTCGGCATCGACTTCTTTTAGAAGTGAAGCCTGAGGCAATAAAACATGATCTTTGATCAACGCAAACGGACTTTTGGCATGTTGTTCCCAATTGTTCCAAGAATGATGAAAATATAAACATGCTCCATGATCGATCAGCCATAACTCTTTATGCCAGATCAGCATATTGGTATTTTTGAAAGTTCTGTCAACATTCGTGATATAGGCATCCAGCCACACAATCTGCGAAGCTAATTTAGCATCGACAGTTGTTACAACAGGATCAAAAGTTATGGCTCCAGATAAAAAGTGAAGTGCCAGATTTAATCCCTGACTTCCCTGCAGTAAATCCTGAATTTCTTCATCGGCTTCTGTTCTTCCAAATGCTTCGTCGAGATTTGCGAATACTAATTCTGGAAGCTGTAATTTTAAAGCTTTTGCTATTTGTCCGCCTACTAATTCGGCTATAAGGGCTTTTACGCCGTGTCCGGCACCCCTGAATTTTAATACGTATTTAAAATCGTCATCGGCTTCTGCCAAAGCGGGTAAAGAACCGCCTTCGCGCAGTGGCGTTATATATCGCATGACGTTTACCGTTCTGAGATCGAAGTTGTTTTTCATAAATACAAACTTACGGATTTTGATTTTAGATTGCAGAGTGTAGATTTTAGATTTTTTTCAGATTGTAAAATTGTTTTACGTAGATTTCAAATAGATTTAAGCTGATTTTGCTGATTCTCTATTCTTAATTTTACTCTCGCAGGTTCTGCAGATTTATTCATTTTTGTCATCCTGAGCGAAGTCGAAGGAGCGTAAAGATATTCCTCAAAATTTATTCCTTGTTGAGTTACTTGAGTGCCCCTCGACTTCGCTCAGGGTGACAAGTAGTTCGATATAATATCAATTAACTAATTGACTAATTTTCAAATTGGCACATTAGCTAATTCCAAAAAAGCTTTTCCTAAATATTTAATAATTGTAGAAGCTGTAAAAGATTCATAGCCCGTTTTTGGCAAAGCTAAATCGGCTGTTAATCCGTGAAGGTAGACGCCAAATTTTGAGGCGTATTTGGGTTCGTAGCCTTGTGCTAAAAGACTTGTGAGAATTCCGGTTAATGTGTCTCCGCTTCCTGCTGTTGCCAAAGCTGCGTTTCCTGTTGTATTTTCGTAAACCGAATTTCTATTGATAATGAATGTCGGTGCGCCTTTCATTACCACAATGACCTTATATTTTTCTGAAAAAGCAATTGTTTTTTGAAATTTTTCCGATTCTGAATTCCATTTTCCTATCAAGCGTTCTAATTCCTTTGGATGAGGTGTTAAAATTGTATCTTCTGGAACTAATTCGAGCCAAGATAAATTCTGCGCAATAATATTTAAAGCATCTGCATCGAGGACTAAAGGTACTTTATTAGACCTTAAAAATTCAAATAAAGCTTTTTGAGTTGCCAGCTCCTGCCCTATTCCTGGACCAATTCCGATTGCCTGCGGGGTTATTGGTAGATGAATATTGGTAATAAAATTGGTGTTTTCATCAGTAACGGTCATTACTTCTGGAATGGAAATCTGCAAAATTTGATAACCGCATTTGGGTATAAAAGTTGTTACGAGTCCGCAACCTGTTTTTAGACAGGATTTTGAGGCTAAAACCGCTGCTCCTATTTTGCCATAACTTCCGGCAATAATCACCGCATGACCTTGTGTTCCTTTATGTGCTTTGGAATCTATTGGTTTGTATAATTTCAGAATTTCTTCTTTTGTAATTAAATACGATGATTTCATTTGAATACTTTTATATAATAAAATTACATAAAAAATCGAAATATGATTGTTCTTTTGAAATTGTTAGCCCTAGCCCTGATAGAAGCGGCATCCTTTTGTTTTTTTCTTTAAAAAACAAAAGATATAGCGGATAGCAGGAAATAGCTCCTAATCATTGCGAAATTTATAATTTAGAGTATCTTTTTTCGATATTTTTTGAATAAATTTGCGACTGAATTTTATAAAACAACACAATGAAAAATACTGCGCTTACGCACATACATGAAGGTTTAGGAGCAAAAATGCTTCCTTTTGCGGGTTATAATATGCCTATTACTTATGAAGGGGTTAATGCTGAACATGAAACGGTTCGTAATGGTGTGGGCGTTTTTGACGTTTCGCATATGGGTGAATTTTTGTTAACGGGTCCAAATGCTTTGGCTTTGATTCAAAAAGTGACTTCAAATGATGCTTCGACTTTGACAATTGGACGAGCGCAATATTCTTGTCTTCCTAATAATGAAGGCGGAATTGTTGACGATTTGATTATTTATAAAATGAAAGAGGAAGAGTATTTACTGGTTGTAAATGCTTCGAACATTGAAAAAGACTGGAACTGGATTTCTTCTCACAATGATTTGGGAGTTGATATGAAAAATGTTTCTGACGATTATTCATTATTGGCAATTCAAGGCCCGAAAGCGGTTGAAGCTATGCAGTCTTTGACTTCTGTAGATTTGTCTGCGATTACGTACTACCATTTTGAAGTGGGTGATTTTGCTGGTTTTAATGATGTAATTATTTCTGCTACAGGATATACTGGTTCTGGAGGTTTTGAAATTTACTGCAAAAATGCTGATGCAGAAGCGATTTGGAACAAAGTTTTTGAAGCGGGTGCCTCTTTCGGAATTAAACCAATTGGTCTTGCAGCGCGTGATACTTTACGTCTAGAAATGGGATTCTGTTTGTATGGAAATGATATTAACGATACAACTTCTCCACTTGAAGCTGGTTTAGGATGGATTACTAAATTCTCAAAAGACTTTACAAATTCTGAGAACTTGAAAAAGCAAAAAGAAGAAGGTGTTTCTAGAAAATTAGTTGCTTTTGAAATGCAGGAACGTGCGGTGCCAAGACACGATTACGAAATCGTAGATGGTTCTGGAGCTGTAATTGGAATTGTAACTTCTGGAACTATGTCGCCTTCTATGAATAAAGGAATTGGTTTAGGATACGTTACAGTAGCTAACAGCGCTGTTGACAGTGATATCTTTATTAGAATTAGAAAAAACGATGTTCCTGCTAAGGTGGTTAAACTTCCGTTTTACAAGAAATAGTTTTTAAAAAATATATTATTTGAGAATGCATTACTTTGACTAAGTAATGCATTCTTTTTTTGCTTTAAACTGAAATGTATTTGTCAAAAATATCAATTTGTGCATTTTGTAGATAAAAACTTTTTGTGGTCGATATTTTAGTAAAAAGACTACTATTTGTGAAAAAATAAGTGTAACTTTAATCTGAACGATGAATTCCCATTTATGAAAAAAATTTCACTACTCCTTTTTTTGCTGACATCAACTGGATTTTTTGGTCAGAACAGCGCAGAAACTTGTGAAATATTAAACAAAATAAATGCGCTTATTCAAGCTGAACATCTTAGACCTAAGCCTGTTGATGATAGTTTATCTGTGTTCGTTTTTGACAACCTCATTAACGAGCTGGATCCTTCTCGTAATATCTTTTTTAAGAGTGAATACGACGAAATGGCTGCCAAATACAAATACAATTTAGATGATTTAATTCTGAAAAATGACTGCAGTTTTCTTACTGATATAAAAGCTAAATATGTAAATGGTCTAGTTCGAACTAAAAAAGTATTAGAAAAGATTCAGACTACACCAATAGACTACGCTAAAAAAGATACGATTCGTTTTTACAAAAAATCTTTTGCTTTTTATTTAAAGAAAGAAGATATAGAAAAGGTCTGGACCAAAAAACTACGCTATCAAATATTAGATGATATTGCCGAAACCAGCAATAATCTAGATTCTATAAAAGCCAATTTTAAGTCAATTGAACTGGTGTCAAAAAATAAGATCCTTACTAATGAAATCTGCCGTTTTAACACTCTACTAGACACTAATACAAAGCAGGAAGAGAAATTATATAATTTCTTCTGCACTTATTTTGATCCGCATACAGCGTATTTTAGCGATGATTCGAAAACGAGCTTTGTAGCTTCTTTATCTAAGGAACATTTATCTCTCGGAATGACTGTGAATTTGAATGAGAAAAATGAAATTATTATTGATGAGGTAGATCCAAATGGGCCAGCCTATCAAACGGGACAGGTTAAAAAAGGAGATCAGATTATTTCTATTTCAAATCAAAAAGAAACTCTGCAGGTTTCGTGTGCCTCGTTAGAATCTATTTCAACCATGATTTTGTCTGAAAATAATAGACATATTACACTTACTTTAAAACGCAATTCGGGCAAAAGTTTTGATGTTTATATTGAGAAACAAGTCATGAAAGACGAGGAAAACTCTGTCTTTAGTTTTATAATCGGTAAAGACAGTAAAATTGGTTATATTAAAATTCCGAGTTTTTATGCTGATTTGGATGGGAACAGCCGAAAAGGCTGCGCTGATGATGTGGCAAGAGAAGTTGTAAAACTCGAAAGAGATGGGATAAAAGGACTTGTTATTGATTTAATTGACAACGGCGGCGGCTCGATGGAAGAGGCTATAAAATTGGCTGGTATGTTTGTAGATTACGGTCCGCTTTCGGTTGTAATTGATAATAAAAAAGAAAAAACGGTAATTACAGATCCTTTCAAAGGTGTTATCTATAGAGGCCCAATTGTAGTTTTGGTAAACAGCAACACGGCTTCTGCAAGTGAATTTTTCTCTTCTATTATGCAAGATTACAATCGTGCATTATTATTAGGAAGCAGTACATTAGGAAAAGCGACAATGCAGACGATTCTTTCGCTTTACGAGGAAAAAAATACTGATTTCTTAAAAATTACTATTAATAAATTTTATAGAATTACGGGAAGAAGCCATCAATATATTGGTGTAAAACCAGATGTTGTGCTGCCGGAATTTTACGAAGATATTTATCAGAAAGAAAGTGATTTTCCGACTGCGATCAAAAATGACAGCATTGAGCCTTTTTTGAAATACAAAACCTATGTAAAACGAAACTTAATTGATAAAATCGCTAAAAATAGTTCTGCTAGGCTTGCTGATAATTATTTCTTTAACAACATAAAAAAGATTAACCTTAAAATTGACAAGCTTGTAAATACGCCTAAAGCAGAAATCCCGATGACTTTGGATGCAGTTTTTAAACAAAAAAAGACTTTTGATGCTCTTTGGACTGAAATCAATACTTTTAATGATGAAAATAATCCACTGGATGTTTATAATTCCAGTATTAATCAGCTTTTACTAGGTGCTTATCCAACGGATAAAACCATAAATCAAGATCAGATGGACAATCTTAAGACTAATCCTTATCTGAACGAAGCGGTAAATATTATTAATGAATTTAATGGCGGGAGTAAGTAGTTTTTGTTTAAGGTTTCAGGTTTCACCGCTTTTTTTTAACCGCAAAGTCCGCAAAGATTTACGCAAAGTACACAAAGATTTTTTTAAGTTAATTTATAAAATAAAAAGAGTTCGCAAAGCTATGTGGACAAAGCTTTGCGAACTTTGTGTTTATAAACATAACTTTTTGAGAAAAAAAACTTTGTGAACTTTGCGGTTAAATTCAACACAATTCTGTTTTTTGATTTTACATCACAAAATTCAGTTTTAACCGCTAAAGATTTTTTTAACCGCAGAGTCCACAAAGATTTACGCAAGGTACACAAAGAAATTTTTATATGATTTTATAAAATAAAAAGAGTTCGCAAAGCTATGGGTATAAAGCTTTTGTGAACTTTGTGTTTATAAACGTAACTTTTAAGAAAAAAAACTTTGCGAACTTTGCGTTAAATTCAACACAAAACATAGGACTCCTGAAAAGGATTTTTTTTTGTTTTTGAAAATTCGGGGTAAACGCTAAAGAATATTTTTTTTAACCGCAGAGTCCGCAAAGATTTACGCAAAGTACACAAAGATTTTTTTTAAGTTAATTTTATAAAATAAAATAGTTCGCAAAGCTATGGGTATAAAGCTTTGCGAACTTTGTGTTCATAAACATAACTTTTGAGAAAAAAAACTTTGCGAACTTTGCGTTAAATTCAACACAAAACATAGGACTTGGAACCTGAAACCTGAAACTTGAAACATCAACCAAAACATTCAATAAAAAAGAGTTGTTTTGTTTTTGGAAAAATAAGGAATAACCGTATTTTTGCATCTCAAAACTAAAAATTAGAAATGGGAAGAGCATTCGAATTTAGAAAAGGAAGAAAAATGAAACGTTGGTCTGCAATGGCCAAAACATTTACCAGAATTGGTAAAGATATCGTAATGGCTGTTAAGGAAGGCGGTCCGAATCCAGACGCCAATTCTAGATTAAGAGCTGTTATACAAAACGCGAAAGCTGCCAACATGCCGAAAGACAATGTGGAGCGCGCGATTAAAAATGCAAGTAATAAAGATACTGCCAACTATAAAGAAATTTTGTTTGAAGGATATGCTCCTCACGGAATTGCAATTTTAATTGAAACTGCATCTGACAACAATAATAGAACTGTAGCAAACATTAGAAGTTATTTTAATAAATGTAACGGGACTATGGGAACTCAAGGTTCTGTTGAGTTTATGTTTGACCACACTTGCAACTTTAGAATTGCAAAAGATGGTATCGACGCTGAGGAATTAGAATTAGAATTGATTGATTTTGGTGCCGAAGAAGTTTTTGAAGATGAAGACGGAATCTTAATCTATGCGCCTTTTGGTAGTTTTGGAGCGTTACAAAAAGAATTAGAAAATAGAGGTCTTGAAATTCTATCTTCTGGTTTTGAACGTATTCCTCAAATAACTAAAGAATTAACTGAAGCTCAAATCGCTGATGTTGAAAAATTAATTGAGAAAATCGAAGAAGATGATGACGTTATGAACGTTTATCATACAATGAAAGAAGAATAATCTTCTACAATACTAGATATTAAAAGGCTCCAGAATTATCTGGAGCTTTTTTTTTACCAGAATGTGGAAAACCGTAAAGATTTGTATTACAAAATGTTTACATTTGGCAAAAATTTAACAGTCTATTACGTTTTAAACCAATTCTATAAATTGTATGGATTAAAAAATTAAAAAACCAAACTGATTCATTTTTAACAAATTAGAGTCCCAATTGCCTGTAAATGCAATTCTTATTTGTTAAAAAGATTTACATATATCCAAAAATAATACCACAACCAAACCTACTAAAAATTGAAAAAAATTACTTCAAAGTTTTCCTCTTTTGTATTAAGTATAGTTTTATTTCTCGTAAGTTTTAATAGTTTTTCTCATACTTATCTTGATACAATAAGTAATAAAAGAAAACCTGTACCTGCAAAAAGCATTATTTTAAATAATGCTGCCAAACAATCAAGTAGTTCTTCCAAATATGAGTTGAATACTGAAAGTGAATTCACTAATTCATATATTCAAAAAAACTATCCAATTGGCGATCCTACAAACGGATTTTTAGATAAGGCTAAGGAAGTTTTTAAGGAAATTGATAAAACCGAAAACGTTACCGATTTTTTAGAGCCTAAAAACTTAGCGCAGCTTCCGCTGGGTATTAAAAAAACTATTGGAGGAATTCAATATTCTTTAGGTATAAGTAATGCAAAATTTACTCCTCAATATACCGAATTAACTGCATTTGTAAAAATTATACTTCCGCAGACTGATTCTTTAGGAAACAGAAAGGAACTTTTTTTTGGGGCAAATAACATTAAACTTTCTCACAAAGGAGGTCTAGTTGGCGACACCAATCTTGTTTTACTAGGTGATGTGCCTATTAAAATGTTTGGAGACAAAACGCTATTAGTACTAAAAGGCGGCATGGAAATGGCCACTGGAGAGGTTAAAAACAAAACCTATGTAACCATTGATTGTAATGGCTTTAAAGAATTAGGTGTTGAGGCAGATGTTATTTTTTCCAGAACAATGCTTGAGCCTGTTGATGCTACTTACAACGTCATTCCCGGCACCAGTCAAGTCAAGTCCAGTTTTAAAGCTGTTGTTGGTAACTGGAATGATATTTTAATAGATATTAATATCCCTACTTTTCAACTTACTAAACATCCTGGTTATTGTTTTGAATTAAACAATGCGGTTATTGACATGAGTGACTTGCGTAACTCATCTAATGTCATATGGCCAAAAGACTATGAAAAGGATTATTTAGTTCCTGGAAATGAAAAATTATGGAGAGGATTTTTTGTCCAATCTCTTAAGTTAGTTTTACCATCACAATTTAAAAAGAAAGGTACTAACGAACGAATTACGTTCAAGGCAACCAATTTGTTAATTGACAGAATGGGAGTTTCTGGAACTTTTTCTGGAGAAAATATCTTAAGTCTTGGAGAAGGAAATGCTTCTGGATGGCAATTTTCTGTAGATCGTATTGAATTAGGTTTTAGAGCCAATTCTCTCGTTGCTGCAGGATTTAGCGGAGGCATCGTCCTGCCAGTTTCTTCTGGACAATGCACAGCAGAAGGAAGAGGTGAACTTGGCTATACTGCAGTTTTTAATACTATCGATAATGAATATCTTTTAAAAGCAGAGATCAAAAATGATATCTGTTTTCAAGTATTTAAAGGAAATGCCTCTTTAGAAAAAAACTCTTATGTTGAGTTAAAAGTTAAAGAAGGCAAATTTTTACCAAAGGCTGTTTTATACGGAACTTTATCACTTAACGCCAGTAACAAACCTGCTACAGCAGCTGATGCAATAGCTGGTGAAAAAGATGTAACTGTTTATGACGACAAAGGGAATGTTGTTGTTCCAACGAAGAAAGAGACAGTAGCTTTTAAAGGTATTATTTTTCAAAATTTAACTTTACAAACAGTAGTTCCTTACATAACAGCCGACTATTTTGGATATAAAAATAATCCTGAAAAAGACGCATCAGTTAGTAATTTCCCGGTAACAATTAATGAAATTGCCTTAACCGCAGATACGCAATCTGCCAGTTTAAAAGTCGATTTAGCCATTAATTTGATGAAGGACCAATTTAATGGAGAAACTAAATTCTATGTAATTGGAAAATTTGCTCCAGAAGAAGGAATTCAAAAGTGGAAATTCGACCGTCTTAAATTTGAAGAAATAAAAGTCGCCGCCGATCTTGGAGGTGTTAAATTTAAAGGAAGTATTACCATATTAGACAATGATCCTATTTATGGAGATGGCTTTAAAGGAATGCTGGGTGCTGATTTTACAGGCGGTATTTCTGTTGAAGCAAATGCTATTTTTGGTTCTAAAAGCTTTAGATATTGGTATGTTGATGCAATGGTCGACAACCTAAACATTCCTGCTGGAGCCATTACCTTCAAAGGCTTTGGCGGAGGTGCTTACTACAAAATGAAGAAGGACGGATTCAGCAGCAGTTTTGTTGCTTCTGGATCTAATTATGTTCCTGATGAAGATTCTGGCCTTGGTGTTAAAGCCATGCTTAAGTTTGCCGGAACTGCAACTGCCGATGCTTTTTGGGGTGGTGCTGGATTTGAAATCGCTTTCAACACTCACGGTGGTATTAACCGAATCAGTATTTATGGAGAAGGCCACGTAATGCAGACTTTTGAAATACCTGGAGTTGACGAACTTAAAGATGCTTTAAAAGCAGTAACTGAAAACGAGTCATTAATGTCTAAAGTTGCATTGGAAGCTTTAAAAACTTCAAATTTATCAAAAGCAGCAGAAGATTTATACCCTACTGATGTTAAACAGCGAATGGGAATTAATGCCTTTGCTGCAATCGAATATGATTTTAGATCCAAAACATTACACGGAACATTTGATTTATACATAGATACTCCTGGAGGCTTTATTAAAGGTCGTGCTTCTGGTAACAGAGCCGGCTGGGCTGTACTGCATTTTGCGCCAGATAAATGGTATATCAGAATGGGTACACCAACAGACCGATTGGGGATAAAATTAGCCATAGCATCTCTTGAGGTTGAAGCTGGAGGATATTTCATGATTGGTGATGATATTCCTGGCAGTCCTCCTCCACCCGCTATTGTTGCTCAAATTCTTGGAGTCAGCGCAGATTCTCTTGATTATATGCGAGATGAAAACAGTGTAGCTTCTGGTAAAGGTTTTGCTTTTGGTTCTGATTTTAGTTTAAAAACTGGAGATATCACTTTCTTAATCTTTTATGCAAACTTCCAATGTGGTTTTGGATTTGACATCATGGTAAAAGATTATGGCGAAGCACAATGTAAGGGTTCTGGACAAATTGGTTTAAATGGCTGGTATGCTAATGGGCAGTCTTATGCTTATCTGCAGGGTGAGCTCGGAATCAAGATTAAATTATTCATGATTAAAAAGAAAATATCCATTATAAAAGGAGGTGGAGCCGTTCTATTGCAGGCCAAATTACCTAACCCCGTCTGGATTCGAGGTTATTTAGCAGGAAATTTTAGTTTATTAGGAGGAGCCGTTAAAGGAAGTTTCAGATTTAAACTAGAGTTTGGAAAACAATGTGAATTTGTTAATGATGCTCCATTAGGCGGTCTAAAAACAATTGCAGATATCACTCCTGCCGAAGGTGCAAAAGATGTCAGCGTATTTGCTGTTCCACAGGTTGGATTTAATATGCCTATTGAAAAAAGTTTCACATTGGAAGAAGATTCTGGTGTAAAAACATATAAACTGAAATTAGAAGAATACAGTATTAAAAAAGATGGTGTTGCCATTGTTGGAGATATAACATGGAATCCAACAAAAGATTTGTTAAGTTTTACGCCTTCTGAAGTATTGCCTCAAAATTCAAACCTTACCTCTACAGTAAAAATAAGTTTTCAGGAATATGTAAATGGAACTTGGAAAACGGTTTATGATGATGGACAAATAGCTACTGAAACTGAAGTTAGAAATTTCACTACAGGACTTGCTCCAAACTATATTCCGTTGACGAATATTGCTTATTGTTATCCGGTAATGGATCAGAAATATGTTTATCAAAACGAATCGAAACAGGCTTATGTTGTTTTAAAACAAGGTCAGACTTATTTGTTTGAATTAAAAGAGGGACAATCGCAAAAAGCATTTTATAAAACGGGAACAAACTCAAATACTGGAGCAATTACATACAATACAGCTCTTAAGAAAGTGAGTATAGATTTACCTGTTTTACAGACATCTAAGCCGTATAATATTTCATTAATGACACTTGAAACAAAAACTGATGCAAACAGTAATTTAAAAGAAAGTTATACGACACAGGATTTAGGTGAAGATGCAAGTCTTACTGTAAAAGACAACAAACTGGGAGAAGTTGTTACCGGCGGACAAGGTGTAGAATTATTACAATATAATTTCAATACAAGTCAGTACAACAGTTTCTCAGAAAAAATGGCTGCTAAAAAACCTAAACAAACGTTGACAGAAATTATTTATTCTGATGTTCATGCTTTACAATCATTAAACAGCTCTACTGAGCCTTTTGATGAAATCGAAATTATTGGTAATGCTAAAACGATGAATGTCCCTTTGATAAATGTTGAAGCAATATTAGATGACAGTTATTACAAAAATGAGATTTTCCCATTAGTATATCAAGGATATCCATTAGAGACAGATTTGCAATTTGATAGAAGTACGACAGCTCTTGGAGTTCCGCCTACAAAAGGTGTAGAAACATTGGCATGGTATCAAGATTATATCATTAATAATCCGACAAGCTACATGTTAAAAGAGTACCTGCCTTATCGATATAATCTGCCATTTTACTATAAAACAGATTTTGTCAATTTAAGATATAAAGTAGTAAATAAGTACTTAAACAGTTTAAACCAGCAAATGATTTCGAAGTATGATTATATCATAAATGGTAAGTTCCCGTACATCAAACAAGGTCAATATAACATAAAACTGAATTACACTCTTCCAGGAGGACAATTAGGAAGCAGTTCTATATTCACATTCAATAAATCAATTTAATAATGAAGTTCAAATTTTTCTTTATCCTTTTTTTAATTTTCACTTTTTCTGGAATTGCTCAAAACAATTCTGAAAACAACGACATAGAAAAAAAGAACGAAATCCAAGTAATAGCTAGAGTTCAAAAAGACCGCATTTTATTACGCTGGGCTGTAAATACTCCGATTGCTTGGAAAAAATTAAACACATACGGTTATTTAATAGAACGATTTACAGTTACAAGAGATAATAAAACGCTGGCAAAACCAGAACGTGTTGTTTTAGCACAAGCTTATAAACCTCAACCTGTAGAAACTTGGGAAAAATTAATTGATGAAAATGATAATGCTGCAATTTTAGCACAAGCTATTTACGGTGAAAGTTTCAGTGTAACTGGAACAGACAATTTAGAATCGATAGTAAATCTGTCTGAAGAAGCAGAACAACGTTTTACTTTTGCTTTGTATACAGCTGATAAAGATTTTGAAGTTGCTAAAAAAGCAGGCTTAGGTTTTGAAGATAAAGATGTAAAACAAAACGAAAAATATGCTTACCGAATCTCTTCGAATGTTCCTGAACAAGAATTGAGCATCGTTTATGGTGGTGTATTTGTAAGTTTAAAAGAATATGAACCACTGCCAAAACCAATGGATCTTAGTGCTCATTTTACCGACAACAGTACCATGTTAAGCTGGAATTTTAAAATCTTAGCCCATGTTTATGGTAGTTATTACATAGAACGTTCTACTGATAAGATTAATTATAAACGACTTACAGATAAACCGTACACCAGTTTAAGTCAAGAAAACGCAAATAATAACAGAATCTTTTATGTTGATTCTATTGCTAATAATACGTCTTACCATTATCGTATTCAAGGTATTTCTCCGTTTGGGGAATTAGGCCCTTATTCTGATGTAGTTTCTGGTAAAGGAAAAGCTTTATTGAAATATGTCCCACATTTGACGGTAAAAGACTTTAAAGACGATTCGACAGTCACTTTAACTTGGGAATTTCCAGAAGAAGGCAATAATGAAATCTCTGGATTTGAGCTTAATCGTTCCGATTATGACGATGACAAATACACCAAGGTAGTTAAAAACATTCCTGCTAAGGATCGTACTGTAACTTATAATAAGCTACTTGCTACAAATTATTTTACGATTACAGCTGTTGGGAAAAATGGAAACAGCCGTACCTCCTTCCCTATGCTGGTTCAGCCTGTCGATTCAATTCCGCCAGCAAAACCAATTGGTTTAAAAGCAACTATTGATTCCTTAGGAGTTGTAAAAATATCTTGGACTCCAAACAAAGAAAAAGATCTTTTAGGATATCGTATTTATAAAGGAAATACTGCTGAAGAAGAATTTAGTCAGCTGACAGTGAGTCCGCATGAGAAAAATACTTTTGAAGATAAAGTAATTCTTAAAAGTTTAAATAGCAAAGTATATTATAGAATTATCGCTGTCGATTACCGCTATAATATGTCTCCTTTCTCTGAAACATTAATTGTGAAAAAGCCAGATATTATACCTCCTGCTTCGCCTGTTTTTACCAAATATGAAATTAAAGACGGCGCCGTGTTTTTAGAATGGGCAAACAGCCAAAGTGAGGATGTAAAATCTCATCAGCTTTATAGAAAAGAAAATGATCAGGAAAAATGGGAATTAATATGGAGCGGTATTGATAAGTCAGAGTCTTATCAAGATAAAAAAACGATTGAAGGTGCAACTTACAGATATGCCATTTTTGCTAAAGATGAAAGCGGATTAGTTTCGATTCCTTCACCAGAAGTTGCATTCTTTGTTCCAAAATATACTGTAAAACCAGCTGTAAAAGGTTTCTACGCACAAGCCAATACTACTACAAAAAGTATCGACTTATCTTGGAGCTATGATGAAACCGATATAGAAAGCTTTGAAATTTATAAAGCAACCAATGCAGAACCAATGCAGTTGATTCAAATGGTAAAGCCTGAAACTAGAAAATTATCTGATCCAACGCTTACGATTAATACCACTTATAAATACGGAATACGAGCTCTTTTTAAAGATGGAAGAATGTCTAAAATGGATTTTTACACCGTTAAATTTTAATTGAATGAAAAAGATATTCATTTTACTTTTTCTTATTTCTATTCCGAAAAGTTTTGCGCAAACTTATTCGTTTGTTTTGGCATACAGTGCTCAAGGCACACTTTGTAACTATGGAGCTCACGGAGCTTATATGAAAGCTGACAATGTAAGTATTTATGATGGTGTCACTTATGGAACTTATCCAGCTAATTTTAATAATAGGGCATTTACTCTTAAAAAAAATTACACTTCATTTGAGTTTATGCTTAATGATGGATGCAATGCCAATTGTAATGATAAGCAGACATTAACTCTAATGAATTTAATTAAAAATAGAAATGTCACATTATGGGGATGTTCAGCAACTCAAAGGTTTGCTGTTGATAATTTTGTCCCAAATGTATTTATTAAAAATCTTGATACTGCTAGTCCAAATGAAATATGTGCTGGATTTCAGTTAGGATTAGCTGCTTTTCCTACCGAATTATTACCCAATAATGCTCCAGATTTTCCAGCGGAAGTTTATCATTGGGTATATTCATTAGATAACAAACAAACTTGGGTAGACGTTCCTACATTTATTAACGGAAATCGAACCAATGATATTTCAACAACGACATTTTCGATTCAACAGTTACTTGGTAATAATCATACTAATTATTTTAATAAAGTTATCTATTTTAAGCTTGCTTACGGAGATATCAATCCACTGGCAATAACCTATTCGCCTTGCGCTCCTATTGCAGAAAATGTGACATATGCAGCGCCTAAATGCAATGGTGAAAATATTGAAAAAATTGATGTCTTTTTTGATCGAAACTTTTATTCTGGAGAAGATATTAGCATTATGTATGTGGTAAATACAGATCCAACTAAAACAACTCCACATTTTCAAAATACTGAGATAATAAGCTCTCTTACTTTAGATTCGGATTATAATAAGTATAAATACACTTTTATCAATCCTGGAACACTAGAGCATGGTGAAACTTACAATGTTAAATATCAAACAAGAAGGTACGGAGCCAATACTGGATCGTTACAAAGCGCCAGTACTCCTTTCAAATATTTAGATCCACCAAAATTATCATTTGAAATAACAAATCAGCAAAAACCATCATGCAATGGAGGTAATGATGGTTTTATAGAAATTACTATTAATAGTGGTAATGGGCCTTTTCATTTTTATAAAGACGGAAATGAGATTTCGGCCGAAGTTAATAACGGAAAATATTACTTAAGAAATTTAGAAGGAAAAGATTATAACATCCAAGTGACAGATGCTAAAAATTGTATCGATAAAACAGCTAATGATCCAATTTAAAAACATTCGGCTGATATAAGAAAACAAGATTAAAACTAAAAAAGTAAATGCCTTAAATACTTAAAAGAGTATTTAAATTAAAGGATTAGTTAACTGTATTGATAAAAACGCAAACGAATAAAAAGATGAAAACAAAATTACTCTCTGTATTATTTCTCTTTTTTGGATTAATACACTTTACAAATGCACAAACCAAATATGGTATGCTGGTAAAAACAACATTAGATCCATTTCAAGGCTGGAATGGGAGTCATGCTGGAAATTTACGAATTTCAATAGGTTCACAATCCGTTAGTAAAGGTAGTAATACCACTGATGATGTTGTAGTAGCATACAAATTCTTGTATATAACAGATAATCCAACTCAAATTGTTTGTTCAAGCAGTACCGCTGGGAATAAAGACGGGAGTGATTGTAATTTAGACAGAAACATCCCTTACAATAAAGATACTTTTGATTCTGGTTACTTTGGAGGATGTATTGGAGATGCAGAAATGATGGGAATTTATCTGCCGCAGCCGGTAAACACAAATGTTTGTAAAAATGATGTAATCTCGTTAACGCGAGGCTGGAATTGGCAATATAGCTACGATGCTGTTAATTGGACTAATTTTGCTAGTTCATATCAGGCAAAGCGTGCAATTTCTTTTACTATGGCTGCCTTGGGAGGTTCTGACGGAAAAACTAAATTTTATGTAAGAGCTGGATACGATACAACTTTTACAGATTATATTATATATGATATTATTCCTTGCCCTCCTGGATTAGTTGGTTCCCCTTTAGTTAGCAGCACAACTTGTGTAAACAATAATGATGGGAAAGTAGTTTTTACTTATGACAGAGATTTAGCAAGTAATGAACGATTTGAATTTAGTTTTTATAAAAAACCTGATAATATACTTATTGCAACTCCAGCTTTAACTATTGATGGTGTAAATAGAAAATTAAATTTTTCTGGTTTGGCAGCAGGAGATTATTCTATAAAATATCAAACCTTTATAGGAGCTCAGCCAACGAGTACAAATCCAGCACCTGATCCAGTATTTACCATACCTGCTGCAACTCCTTTTTATTTTCAAATCACTGAATTACAACCTCAGTGTAATAATCAACAAGGAAAAATAAAATTAACTGCCTCAGGAGGAATAGCTCCATATTATTATAAAATAGATTCAAATGCTGAGGTTCAGTTTACATCTCCAACTAATGAAATAGATGTTACTTACGGTGAACATTCTATTAAAGTAAGAGATACAAATTCTTGCATTGATTTAACAGCAAATCAATAGTAAATATGGAGAAACTTTACTATTCTTTTTTTATTGCTTTGTTACTTTTTTCAAGTGTTCATTCGCAAAATGTAAATGACAACAGAGGAAACTGTGAGACAATACAAATAACAAATTTGAGAACATATGCCAACAGAACAAATGACCGTTTGTTTTACTATTATAGTACTGATGGTATGTTTTGGATTCCTTTTGACAGAACTCAAGAAGATTATAGAGAGGGATTGATATTTAGAGCAGATCAGGACATTCATAGTTTTATAGGTATAGAAGACGAAATAACTCCTTATACAGGTCCATTATATATTAAAGGTGAATATTTAACAAATGTTGGTTCAGCACCTGATCCTTATGACGTCGTTAGAAGATGTCAGGAAGCCAATATGAATACTCCACCAAATAAACCGCTTCCTTGCCCTAACGGTGCTGATGTGATTGGAATAACGTCTGCTTTTTATTATATGATTCCATGTTCTCCACTTTTAGTCGGCGAACCCATAAAAACCAATACTTATTGCAGTTATGGTAATGATGCAGAAATCACATTCAATTTTGATCGAAAGCTGGCAGATAATGAGCATTTTTTGCTCAATCTTTCAAAAAAAGTGACAGAAACCTCTTTTCAGATTATTAGAGATGCTACAGTGACTGCAAATGAATTTATAGATAAAAAATATACTTTTTCTAATCTAGCACCAGGCGAGTATTTATTTAGATATCAAACTTTTATTGGTGCACAGCAAAACAGTGACAACGAAAGGTCTTTTACAATTAATGCTAATCCGCCATTAAACTTTAGCATCGTAAACCAACAGCCTTTATGTCATGATGAAAATGGCCAGATTCAAATTGAAGCATCAGGAGGAACACCTCCCTATTTTTATAAAATAAATTCAGATCCCGAAGTCGAGTTTACAACACCAATAACTTTGGCAGTTGCAGGCAGTGACTACTTAATTAAAGTTAGAGATAAAAACAACTGTATTGATACAAATGCAAACGATTAAAAATATGAAGAAAATTCTACTCTTTTGTTTACTATTAACGTCCTTATTTACTTATTCTCAAACGGGAGTGAAAAAAGTGACTATTGGTAATCCTCCAGCAATTGTTATCGACGGTACACCAAAAGATGCTTCAGGTTTTGAGCAATATAATGGTCGCATCGAAAATTTTGGTATATCTGGCGGAACATTACTAAATAATGCAGATTATATCGTATCATGGAAAAAGGATGGATCAGATTTTACTCCAACTAATTTAAATGCACTTTTGGGCGGAAGCTATGTTGTAACAGTTACAGATTCTAAAAGCTGTTCTACTTCCAGAACTTTTACCGTAGGTCGACCAGATCCACTACAAGTTACTCTTTCTGGCAATACCACTATTGCGTGCTCTGGTGGTCCTGGGAGTTTAATTGCGACTGTAACAGGTGGGACTGCTGGTTACGTCTATGAGTGGCAGAAAAAAGGAGGAACTGTCCAAAATCCAACTTATACTACCGTATCTGGACAATATACTTATAATCCTTCAGGTCTGTTAACAGGTACCTATAGAGTGGTTATTACAGATAGTGCAACTCCTGCCAATACAGTTACATCAGCTGATATTTTCTTGGGAGAAAATACTAAAATAACAGTAACAAACAAAAACATTGTAGATGTAAAATGTAAAGGAGAATTTACTGGAAGTGTAAATTTATCTATTACAGGAGGAACAGGAAGCTATAATGTAACTTGGTTAGATGGTGCAACTGGTCCTAATAGAAGCGGCTTAAAAACGGGAAATTATGACTTTACTATCACCGATACAAATGTACCAACATGCTCTATATCAGGATCTGCTTTTGTAAATGAACCTAGTACAAAGGTATCAATTAATCCAACAATAATTCAGACACAACCCTCAACTCCTACTGCTTTTGATGGAAAAATCAAAATATCAGGAACTGGAGGAATTCCAGGCTATACTTATGCTTGGTATAAAGGAACCACACAAATTAATCCAGATCCTGACAATGATGGTGAAGCCGTTGGCCTTGACAATGGAACTTACCATGCTGTTGTAACAGATGCTAATGGCTGTCCGATCACAAGTGCAGACATGGTACTAAATGCATTAGCTGTAACAATTGATGCTCATACTGATATTAAATGTTACGATGAATCAACAGGAAGCATAACTGCAAGAGCTTTTGGTGGTCTTGGTTCTGGTTATACTTACAAATGGTATAAAATTAATAATGGTGTTGAGACTAATCTTTCAATAACAACACCTCAAATTAACGCTATTCCTTTTGGTACTTATAGAGTGAGAGTCAATGAAGGACAAACCCCTTCAGCGTTTATTGATTATATTCTTATACAGCCAAATCAGCCATTGCAAGTAACTCATACTAAAGCTGAACCAAGCTGCTACGGGGGAAATAACGGCAGCATAATCCTTACTGTTTCTGGCGGAACCGTGGGAAGCGGGTACACCTATTCTTGGAGCAACGGAAGTACTGCAAAAGATCAAACTAATCTAACTGCGGGAACTTATTCTGTAACTGTAAAAGATGCAAACGATTGCCCTCAAACGATAAGCGGAATTATTATCGGTCAGCCTGATGCTATTACCATTCCAACACCAACAATAACAAACGTTGCTATTTATGGACAAAGTACTGGTGCAATAACGCTTAATCCTATTAGCGGCGGAACTCCAAATAATGGAACTTACACATACAAATGGACATACGATAAAGACAATACATTTTTAAAAAATACACTAAATATTTCTGGCCTTAAAGCTGGAAAATATACTCTGGTGGTTACAGACAAGAATTCTTGTACTGCAACACAAACATTCACTATTGCAGAAAATCCTGAATTGATTGTGACTCTAAACGAATCTAAATCGATTAAATGTTTTGGAAATACGAACGGAGAAATAACAGCTAATGTAAGCGGAGGCGTTTTAAACTATACATACAATTGGTACAAAAACGGCAGCTTAATTGCTGGAACTACCAATATAATTACAAGCTTAGGAGTCGGAAAATACAAACTAATTGTTACTGATAATGTTAATGCTATTAAAGAAACAGCAGAACTCGATCTTAAACAGCCTGACCTGCTAAGTGTTTCATTAACTTCAAAACTACCTGTTCTGTGCTATGGAAATAGTACTGGGACAATAGACATTACGACTGCGGGAGGAACTTTGCCTTATACTTATGTGTGGAAAAAAGATGGTTTAGCAGCTACTTACGCTTCTACTCAAGATTTAACAGGACTTTCATCAGGATCCTATAGTGTTTTAGTGACAGATGACAATGGATGTACAATTCCATTAAATAATATTGAAATAACTCAGCCAGCAGCACCATTAACAATAAACGATGTTCAGGTAAAAGATTTAACTGGATTTGAAACTAAAAACGGAATCATAGAAGTTAATGTAAATGGAGGAACTGCTGCCTACACTTATGAGTGGAGAGTTAAAGGAAATACAACTATTATTGGCTCTGCAAAACTCCTAAATCAATTAGATGCCGGCACTTATGTTCTAACTGTTATTGACCAAAATAATTGTTCAACAAGCAAAGAATATACATTAATACAGCCGCCAAGATTAGATATTACGGGAATTCAAATGACGCCGAATACGCAGGTAAAATGTTATGGCGATAAAACTGCCGAATTAACTGCAACCGTTATTGGAGGTGTTCCTGCTTATATTTATAAATGGTACAACGTGTTAGCCCCAGCCACTATCTTATCAACCACAAAAACGGTTTCTAATTTAGGAGCAGGAAAATATATCGTTGCTGTTACAGATCAAGAAAACAACATCTTGTACGGAATTAACGAATATACAATTACGCAGCCTAATTCGTTGGCTATTACCAACACAAAAACAGAGGTTTCTTGTAATGGCGGAAATGATGGAACAATTAATCTAACCATAACTGGAGGTTTTTCTGATTACAATATTATATGGGATTACAATTCAGCAAATAATAACGGAAAAACTAATATTACTGGTCTTCCTGCTGGAACTTACACTGTAACGGTATCAGATAAAAATGCTGTCAACTGTTCAATTAGTAAAACAATTACAATTACAGAACCAAAAGATGCATTAGCAATAGCAAGCGATAATGTAAAAAATGCGTCTGGATTTGGATTGAGCAACGGAAAAATCACTGTTCAAATTTCTGGAGGAACTCCTGCTTATTCTTATAAATGGTTTAAGAATAATGTAGAAATCATTGGTCAAACTACAGCTGTTTTAGACAATCAATTAGCTGGATCATATAAATTAGTGGTAACTGATAGTAAAAATTGTTCTGTAGAAAAACCATTTACAATCACAGAACCATTAGAACTTAAAGTAAATATCTCAATCACCAAAACGATTGATTGTTTTGGCGCAACAGGTATTTTAAAAGCAAAAGCTGCTGAAGGAACTGGTGTTCCAAACGCACAAGGATTTTATACTTACAAATGGTATAAAGAAAATGGTACTCTAATCAACACAACTTTAGATGCTGAAGTATCAACAGGAAACATTGTAACAGGTAAATATTATGTGACTGTTATAGATTCAAACAACAATCAAGTAACTTCTCCTCTATTTGAAATTAAGCAGCCAACTCAAATTATTGTTACAACTGCTAACAAGCAAGATGTTACTTGTTATGACGGATTTGATGGAGTCGTAGAAATTAATGTTACTGGGGGAACTCCAGATATCGTTGCGGGATCTCCTGTATATACTTATTTATGGAGTAATGGAAGCACAGCCAAAAACCAATATAGTTTAAGAAAAGGCACTTATTCTGTTTCAGTTTATGACGGAAATTTATGTGTGGGAACTTTAAGCAATATTGTAATTGATCAGCCGCAAGATTTCGGATTTGATTTGGACAAAATCGTACCAACTATTCCAACCGCTGGAAATAGTGACGGTGCACTGCATATCGAAATCGTAGGTGGAGTTGCTCCTTACAGATATGTATGCAAAGACAGCAACGGAACTATTATTAAAGATGTTCCAAATTCGACTTTAAAACAAATTGATTTTACAAATCTTGCTTCAAGCATATATACAGTTTCTGCAACAGATGCAACTGGATGTACAAAATCAACAGAATTTGATTTTAACAATAATGTATTAGAAATCAGCATTAGTCAATCGGCAGAAATTACTTGTAACAATGGTCAGAATGCTTCTATAACTGCAGTAGTTAATGGCGGATTTGGTATAAGAACTATTTCTTGGTACAAAAACGGAACAAAAATTCCAAACGAATCTAGTGCACTATTAAACAATCTGGAAATTGGAACTTATTATGCAATTGTAAAAGATTTTAATAAAGTAGAAGTTACTAGTAAATCTATTGTAATTACACAGCCGGATGCGATAGTAGTAACAAATACACAAAAAAATGCAAGCTGTCTAGGTTATAATGATGGTACAGTTACTCTTACTGCTGCCGGCGGAAGCAATATATTTCAATACCGTTACAAATCACAAGATTCTGGATACAGTAATTGGGTAGCTTTTGATAATTTAACCGCAGTAATTCCGAATTTAAAAGCAAACACTTACGACATACAAGTACAAGACAGTAAAGGCTGTAATTACACTTCGATTGTAAATGTTGAAATTACAGAACCTAAACAACTTGTAATAATTCAAAACACAGTTACTCCTGCTACAGGTTTTGGACTTTCTAACGGAAGCATCAGCATTACTGTTCAAGGTGGAACAACTGCTTATAACTATAAATGGTTTACAGATACAAATGTTCAAGTTGCTGGGACAACCTCAACGGTATCAAATCTAGCCGCAGGTAAATATTATGCAATTGTAACAGATGCTAAAGGATGTTCTGTAATTTCAGAGCTTTACGAAGTAACACAACCTGAATTATTAGTAGTAAACATTATACCAGTAAATGCAGTTTTATGTAACGGAGATAAAAATGCAAGTCTTAGAGCAAATGCTTCTGGTGGTCTTGCTGGTTATACTTACAAGTGGCACGCTGTTCCAGATACAGGAGTTTTAGGAACAAATGTAACTTTAGGAGGTATAGGAATTGGAACTTATTATGTTGAGGTAACTGATACCAAAAACAACGTGTCTAAAAGTGATTTGTTTATCATTAATGAACCTCAAAAACTAGACAATACACTTTCTGCAGATTACACATTGTGTGGGGACGGAAATGATTGGACAATTTTTCAGTCACCAGTTGGCGGAACTAAACCATATAATTATTTATGGAATACTGGAGCAACAACAGAAATTCTAAAAAATGTTGCACCAGGAACTTATTCTGTAACAGTTACCGATTTTAACGGCTGCAGCTTTACTAAATCTATTTCGTTTGTTGCTCCAGCGCATCTTGATGCTTCAGAAACCATCAAAATGCCAACATGTTATCTTGGTTCTGATGCAAAAATTGTTGTAACTCCAATTGCTGGTACTGCTCCATATACTTATTTATGGAATACAGGCGAAAAAACAAATACACTTAGCAATGCATCTGCTGGCGAGTATTCTATAGAAATTACAGATTTCAGAGGTTGTAAAATCACAAGAAATTACACTGTTGTAGATCCTCCAAAAGATGTGATTTATCTTGGAGAAGATGTTACACTCTGCTACAAACAAAGTCTGACAATCAATGCAACAATAGATGATGATAAAGCAACTTATTCATGGACTTCTGATAAAGGTTTCAAAAGCACGAATGCAATGATTACTGTTTCTGAACCTGCTAATTATACCGTTGTGGTAACAAACAAATTAGGCTGTCAGGCGACAGATACTATTAATATTTCTAGCCAGGAATCTGATATTAGCGCTGAGTTTGCCATGTCTTCTCAAGTATTTGTAAATGAGAAATTCATTATCGTTGATATCAGTAATCCAAAAGCAGATAAAATCGAATGGATATTACCTTCAGAAGCAGTTGTAACTACCAATAACGGAGATTATGCCGAAATGAGTTTTACAAAAGCAGGTGAATACGATATTACTATAAATACAGAAAAAGGAAGATGTACGGCTAATCAAACCAAAACAATTTTGGTTACAGAAGGAGAATATGTCGATCCAGATGAAACAGATTTACAGAAAAAATTCGACTTGAAAATTTATCCAAATCCTTCTAACGGAGTATTTACCGTAGACGTCACATTAGATAAAGTAATGCCGGCAAGCATAAAAGTGTATAACCTAAATAATAATGTAGTAATTGCTTCTAAAAGTGAAAATGGAAAAGATGCATATTCGTTCAATTTTAATTTAAGCGGACTTTCATCAGGGATTTACTTTGTATTGTTTGAATCGCAGCAAGGAACTAAGCTGAGAAAATTAATTATACAATAAGCCCAGTCATTAAAACAAAAAGTCAATTTTTAATAAAATAGTTCGAAATATAAGGTTAGCCCTTCCCTATTTCATTGCCCTGAATTTATCATAATGAATTTAAAAAGAATATTATTTTTTAGCATCGTATTGTGTAATGCCTTAGGATTTGCGCAAAATTTCAATGTTGAAGAATTAGGAAAAGCCAAACTAATAAATGTCTCCGGTGGTGCTTCTGCCAGCGGAGTATTCTATTCTGGAAATGCAGCAAGAGAGCCTTTTACCTATTTCTTAAACGGAAATATTAATGTGAACGTCGCAGGTTTATATAATATACCTTTTTCATTTTCGTATACCAGTCAAAAATTTGGGTACAATAAGCCTGTTCTTATGAATCGCTTAAGTATTCATCCTTCTTATAAATGGATTACAGGGCATATTGGAGATGTGAGCATGACTTTTTCTCCTTATACTTTAGCAGGACATCAGTTCACAGGTTTAGGTGTTGATTTAACGCCGCAGGGAAAATTTAAGATTAGTGCAATGTACGGACGTTTAGTTCGAAGCAGCGAATACGATGTTTTAAACACCGAACTTGTTCCTACTTACAAAAGATTTGGTTACGGATTTAAAACCCAATATTCTTTAGAAAAAATAAATCTTGGACTTACCTTTTTTAAGGCTAAAGACGAGATGAATTCGCTATCAATTCCAATTCCTTATGAATTAGGTGTTTCTCCAAAAGAAAATGCGGCAATTAGTTTTGAAACTTCTTTTAAACTATTCAAAAAATTACAAGTTTTAACGGAATTTGCCAATAGCAGTATTACCGAAGATACAAGAGTACTCGATAATAGAAAAGCCGAAAATGTTGCTTCTTTATTTTTAAACTCTAACTCAACAACAGCAAGTTATAAAGCCTTAAAAGGACAGTTGGTTTATCCTGCCGGCAAAGGAACTTTAGGCTTAGGCTACGAACGCATTGATCCAAACTACAGAACATTAGGAGGTTATTATTTTAATAATGACTTAGAAAATGTTACCGTAAATGCTTCTCAGACTTTATACAAAGATAAATTGAGTTTAAACCTGAATTTAGGTTTACAGAAAGACAATTTAGACAAACAGAAACAAAGTCAGATGAAAAGACTAGTTTCTTCTATCAGCGCCGATTTCAGAGCCAACCAAAAATTAAATTTTAACCTTAATTACTCTAATTTTCAATCGTATACCAACAGCCGAAATCAATTTGATTACATCAATCAAACCTCAGAGTATGAATTTTTAGACACCTTGAATTTCAGACAAGTCAATCAAAACGCAGCAATTACTATTAATTACCTTCTTAAAAATGATAAAAAGCAAAAACAAGCTTTCAATGCCACATTCAGCATGCAAGATGCAGTAAATCAGCAAGAAGGAAAAACAATTGCAGGCGGTGCAAGTACTTATTACAATACAGGTCTTTCATACATTATTGGTTACCCGAAAAAAGACCTAAATCTAACCGCTTCTTTTAACAGTACAATTGGAAAACTAGATGCTGGTGATAATTTAATTTTAGGACCAACAATTGGAGCTACTAAATTATTTTATGACAAAAAACTAAACACCTCGTTTTCTACTAGTTACAACACCAGTTTTAATGATGGTGAAAAAGTAAATGACGTTTTTAATATCCGCTTAAACGGATCTTATATCTATCTGCAAAAGCATAATTTCGGATTGAACTGTATAACACTTTTTAGCAGCTCTCAAACCGTTCGAAATAATGATATAACAGCAACTTTGTCATACACTTATTCTTTTGATAAAATAAAACTTCGTCCAAAAAGAGTAGAAGAAAAACCTGCAGTTACAGCAAATGAAATACCAGATAATATTCTCAAAATTTCATCCAAAGATGTTGTTTTGGAAGGAACAAAAAGTGAAATTATCACAAAACTGGAACAGCTTCAAAATGATTTAAAACCAGTTCCTGAATCAGAATCAGAAAAACTGAATCAGCTTCTTAATGTTGTTCGAATGACATTAGACGACAAAGAATTCAAAGAAAAAGTATTGGATTATCTAGATGCCTATAATTTAGACAAAGAAACCGCTGCTCAATATAATGCTATACTTTTTGATATTGTGCAGCAATTAAATCGCGAAATAGCAGCAAAAGATCAAAATATCGAACAAGTTTATGTGGCAGCAATTGGCCGTGTAAATACAGATAAAATGCACGGAGTAAACAGCGAAGATGCAAAAGATAAAGCCGCTTACAACAGATATTTAAAATTAGTAGAAAGAAGTAAAAAAAGTGAAGAACAGCTAATCCATCACAGATGGATGATGAAAGAGTTTGCGCTTCTTGCAAAGTTACCACAGAGCGAACTGCAGAATAACGAATCATTCGCTGCTTTCAGTAAACAGGAAGTCAATACATTTTTTGATTTAAATAATGACAAAAAACCTGCTGCAGAAATCAGTAAACAATTAGAAGAAAAAATGATTCCATTCTACCATCAATTAGCGGTAGAGAAAGCAGTAAACGATTCAGTCGAATTAAAACATTAAGAGAAGATTTTAAAGTATAATAGTTATAAAAACACCCAAATGCTAAAAAAAATACAATTTCAACTATTTCTAACCCTTGGGTTTTGGCTTTCGGCAATGGTTTCTGGTATAGCACAGACTTTTCCAGTTACTATAAGTACGCAGATTACACAGCCATCTCCAATCTACTTAAACAATTATGCCGATGCGACTACCATAAATAGTCCTATTAAAGTGCAGATTGCCTTAAACGATTTAACGATTTCTAATCGCCAGATTCGATTAAAATGTTATTTCCAAGGACAGTCGATTTCGCTGATGACAAACGATTTTGTAGTTGGAGCGAGAGATCTTTTTCTAGAAGGTGGAGTTCCGCTTCAGTTGACCAATGTAGATTTAGCACCATACTTTGAATATCAAAATCTTCTTGGAGTTAACCCAAATCAATATGCTCAGGCACTTCCAGAAGGCATTTATACTTTTTCTGTTGAGGTTTATGATTTTGCTACCAACAAAAAACTGTCTAAAAAAACCAGTGTAACAACGATCATTTTTCAAAATGATCCACCGTTCTTGAACCTGCCATTGAACAATGCTTCAATAATGCAGCAGAACATTCAAAACATTATTTTCAGCTGGACACCTCGACAAATCAATGTCAGCAATGTAGAATACGAATTTTCATTAGTTGAAATCTGGGATAAATATACTCCAGTTCAAAATGCATTTGCTTACTCACCTCCTCTTTATACAACCACAACGCGTTCGACTACACTGCAATATGGCGTTTCAGAACCGCAATTACTTCCTGGCAAAAAATATGCTTGGAGAGTAAAAGCAAAAGCTCTCTTGGGAGCTGAAGAAGTTGGTGTTTTTAAAAATAACGGATACAGCGAAATTTTCTCTTTTACTTACGAAACCTATTGTACGGCACCGCTGGCAATCACTACCACAGATATCAGCCAAGATCAATCCAAAATAACGTGGAGCGGTGACATTGATAACTTTGACTATCAGGTAAATTACCGCGAAAAAAATGCAGATTCAGATTGGTATAAAATAGTTACACCAAGAGAATTTGCAACTATCAGCAATTTAAAACCAAATGCAACGTACGAATATACAGTTGGTGCATCTTGCGAAGTTGGTAAATATACCCACAGTACAATTCAGGAATTTACCACAATGGCAAAAGACGAAATTGCTTTTGTAGGCTGTGGTATTAAACCAGATCCGGCAGATTTAGCCAACAAAAATCCGCTTCCAGAATTATTTGCTAATGATGTAGTAAAGGCGGGAGATTTCCCGATTGTGGTATTGCATGCGAACGGAAGCAATGGTAAATTTAGCGGAGACGGTTATGTTACTTTACCATTCTTAGAAAAATTCAGAACTCTTATAGATGCCGCAAATGCTGCAGGTGGTCCAGATATTGGAAAATATTCTCGTATCAGAATCACTTTTGATAACATTGGTGTCAATACCGATTTTAAACTGATCTCTGGAGAAATTATTGCAAGCTATGATCCTACATGGAGCAACATGGCTGATGGTGATAAAATCCTTACCGATATTTTAGGAAGTGACGGAAAACCAATTGAAGGAAAATTAGATTATGTAGTAAAATCGGCAACTCTAAATCCTGATGGAAGTACAACTATCATTGGAGAAAATGGAGCTAAAACAACGCTTCCGAAATCTCCATACGATCAGGTTTATACGGATAAAAACGGAACTACTGTTACAATTCCTGCTAACGGAAGTGCTGCGCCAACTATTGGTGCTCCTGCCCCTGGCGGAAAAGCAACAGCTTCTAATACAAATGGAATGTCATCTAGCGGAGAAGTTGCTCAAATTTCATCTCCAGATGTAAAAATTACTTTTGAAGATAGTAAAGAAGCCAAATATGCTTTTGACTCACAGCCTGAAAATGGATCTGCAAAACTTAAAAGCAGTTACGAACTTATTCCAACAGGTGACGGAAAAGTTTATAAAGTTAATTACAAAGCAGTATCAGACTTAAAAGGAGACGATTATGTTATTGCAAGAGCAGAATTCTCTAATGGCAAAAAAAGCTCTGATATTGTCTTTAAAACAAGCTCCGGAGGAAAAGTTGATGCTGAATGGAACACATCAGACAATACCGCAAAAATTTTACTGAAGAAAACGCTGAATTTTGGTAAAGATGCCATTATTGCAACAGTAAAAGGAGCACCAGTAAAATCGGTACAAGACACAACTAAAACTGTTGAAGGAAAATCTGATGTTGCAGGTAAATTAAATGTTTGGCATTTAACCAAGAAAACGCCAATTAGTGTAACCTTATTAGGAATAAATGGAGCGAAAACTCCAGATAATGCTGATGCAGCAAAATTCCTTAATGATGTTTACAACAAAGCTGGTATTGAGTTTACAGTAACATCTCAAAATGTAAAAATTAACGATCTGCCATCTGAAATAGAAAGTAGCAACAGTGATCTTTTAAATGTTTACACAGACGGCCAGATAGACATAATAAGTCAGATAGAAGCTAATGCCGATTTTAAATACAACGATAAAACGTACTATGTTCTATATACTGGAAAATCGGGCCAAAATGGTTATGATGGTTTTATGCCTTTAGGCGGTCAGTACGCCTTTGTATTTAATAACGGAAATCTAAAAACTGCTGCACACGAATTAGGACACGGTATTTTTGGACTAAAACATCCATTTTCAACAGAAGCAGAATCAGGTAAAACTAATCTTTTAATGGATTATGGAAACGGTACTGTTTTATCTCACAACGACTGGGACATCATTCATAGCGGTGGATGGAAATTCTATGGTTTCCAGAAAAGTTCTTCTGGGGCTTTGGCTGGTGGATATGGACTAACCCCTAAGTGGGAATTTGTGACAACTAATACCCGAACTATTCTCTCTGGAGATAAAATTCCAAAACCAGATGAAGGAATGCTTATTGCTTTTCAATCTATAGTAGGTAAAGACACCTTAAATTACGTTTGGAATTTAGACTCAAAAACTTATAAACTGAATGGTAATGGTAAAGATTATGAAGCTGAAAATTATTTCAAAAAGCCAAGTGGCAGTGCTCCAATTTGGTTAATCTTTAATAATAAAGAAACTTGTGATAACAGAAAATATCTAAGAACCGATTATAACGAAAGATTAAGAAAAATTATAGAAGACAAAGATACAGCGGCATTAAACAAATATATCGCCGATTATAGCGCAGCTCAATATTTTGTTAAAACTAAAGAAACAAGAAGCATATACTGGGGCAATCTCGGATGTAATGCTCCTGATAGCATTGGTGGTGATGGAACCGATCCAAGTTATGAAAATTATGTAGTTAACTTAGGGAAAAATGCCAACAAAAATTACACAGAAGACAAAACTGATGTTAACACACAAACTACTCACGTTTTTGATTTAGCAACCGTAATTTCAGAAAAAGAGAAACAAAAAATATTAAATCAATTAGCAGGAATACAGAAAGATTCAGGAATTTTATGTAAAATATATTTTGTTGATTCCTTAACTCCAGAAGATAAAAAGACCGAGATAAACAACTATTTAAATTCTATTAAAGGAAAAGAAATTGGTTTATTAATAGATTTTACAAATGCTGCTGATCCCTCAATTAAAACCTTTCTTGGTGATGGTATAGAAGGAAAAGGAACATCACAAATGAATAAATACCTTAAGGCTTTAATTGAGGTATTACCTAAATTTGAGGGAACTTATACTCCCTTTAATCCTTTAACAGCAATGTTAGATGGTTTAGCAGGTATTATAGGAAAAGCGAAAATTCCAATTCGTTTTTATAATCCGGATGATACAGATTATAATCCAATCCCTGGTCAGGTTTACTCATTACTAACATTTAGTATAGTTAAGGATAAACTGAACAATTTTATATCGAATAATAATGCCTATGTAGCAAAGTATTCCGAAAGCCGTTGTGGGTTTGCATTTACATGTGGTATTTGGAATGGTTTAGTTGGTGCTTTAGGAGGGGTTCCAGAAGGAGCCTCTATGGTAATTAAAATAATTACAAACGAAGATGATCAAGCTGTTAAATTATGGGATGGTTTAACAAAACTTAGCTGGTCAACAATTGGAGATCTTGCAGGAGAACAATGGGATAAATATTCTGCCAATCCTTGTATGGCTTCCTATGCCACGGGAGAAGTTGGATTTGTTGTAATATCTTGCTTTTATGGTGCAGGAGAAGCTGAGGGATTGGCAGCATTTTTCCAAACTTTAGACAAACTTGATGCTGTAGGAGCAGTAATGGGTAAATTTGCAAAAATTAGCAGTCCACTTATAAAAGCTGGAGTTGATAAATTTGGTAAATTTGTTATTACGCCTTTATCAAAACTAGAACCAGGTATTAGTAAAAAATTAAGAGAAACTATAGGGGATGCTTTAAAAAAGGCTATTAAAAGCTCTGACCAATTATCTTTAAGTTTACATGCAACAGATCAAGGTAAATTTCTTGTTGATGGAATAGAACATACCCCAGAAGAACTAGGTGAATTATTAAGTAAAAAATTAAAAAATAAGAAAGAAATAATATTACTTTCATGTAATGACTTAGATAGTGCTAGAGCTCTTTCAGAGGCAACAGGTAAGGCAGTTTATACAACAGATGGAGCAATTACTGTTTTTAAAGATGGAATAAAACGTGCCGAAGACACACATTGGTATAGAATTGAACCAAATGGTACAGCAACTAAAGTAGATACTTCACCAGTCAATGAATGTCCACAATGTGATGGTCCTGATGGTATTGAGATGGGGAAATCTTTCTCAGGTAATCTTGATAAAGAAGTATTAGAGGATCTTAACACAACATTAGGTTCTAAAAAATTGGCTGAGTTACTTGAAATTACTAAGCAATTACCAAGTACATGGTCTATTAAAAAACTTGATGGTAAACTAATTTTAGTAGATAATAAAGGGAAAAGATGGGCTGAAATTTTGGACAATGAAATTCATGCAGTATCTGGAGACAAAGCACAAGGTTGGAATAAGTTTCTAAATGTATCTCCACCTTTAATGAAGAAATTTAAATATGCTGTAGATAATGCAAAATATGTTTTTGAAACAGATGATTTAGGCAGGGTTAATAAAGCAGTTATGGAAGATCTTGATTTTGCTTCAAAAGCACGAAATGAAGGTTTTCAGCAACAAACCAAACGTGTTAAAGATGGATTACCAAATGACGATGGTGGACATATATTTAGAAACGAATGGGGAGGACCTAGTGAACAAATAAATTATTTTTCACAAAATGCAGTGGAAAATAGAGCTGGTGGAAAATGGTATAATATGGAGAAAGCAGTATCTGATTTTAAAAGGGCAAATCCGGATGTCAAAATAAAGGCAGAAATGAAATTTAATTTTGATGGAAATAGTAAAAGACCAACTTCGGTTGATCTTAAAATTTATAAAGATGGTAATTTAGATACGGAGTTATCAACAAGATATAGAAACCCATAAAATATTTAAACGTGATAATAAATTATAATGAAATAACAGAAAAATTAAAAGATCTAAATTGGAGAAAAATTAATATTATTTTTAATATTGATAAAGAATCTATAGGATATAATAAAATTGAATATATAGATGAGAATGATATAGCAAATACTTTTTGGATATCATTTGATGAAATTGATAATTTAATTAATTCAATACTTAATAAATATGATAGTAATATAAATGACCTTAAAAGAAGATTTAATAAATATCAAATTGAAATTTATCCTAATGGTGAAGATACCGAGAAAGAATGGTGGGATTCTGAAAAAGAAAAAAAAGATTTACTAGATGCAGCAGAAGTTTTTTATCAGTGGGTAAATGAACGTATGATGTCAATGATATTTGAATATGAAAAAGATAATGATCTTGTCCCTACTGAATATGATTCAGATGGTGATCTAGAATATTTAAGTTCATGGGACAGCGGTGTATTTACCTTCCATATAAATGAAAAAAACAATTTAGAGTACAAGGTAGTTCTTACAAAAGATGGAAAAGAAAGAACTCTAGATCTTCCATTGAGAGATTATTTTGTAGAAGGAATATTAGACCATTATAAAGTAACTAATAATGAACTTTCTGATGAATGGAAACCTTGGAATACAATGATATTAAAATCTCTTCACTATGATATTCCTTATGATAAGAGAGATGAATTTGTGAGCTACATTCTAGAATAATTTTTTTTAAACTTTCAAAAAACAATAATCAAAATGCAAACCTCAAAAATTACAAGATACGCCATAATATTACTAGTAGTTTTATTCGTAGTAATTAGTGTACTAAGCTAAAAATAAAGCCTTCTGAAATTCAGAAGGCTTTATTTTTTTTGAATATGCAACTTATTTTTTTGGAGAACCATTTGTAACCTTAATCAAATAAGTTCCTTCGGGTAGATCGGCAATATTAGATCCGTTGGAGTCCATTATTTTCTTGCCTTGTGAGAAAACCTCAATGTTTTTTCCGCCTCTATTAGCTTCATTTGAAGAAGAAGCAACAACAATAGGAGCTGGTGACTTTACAGGTGTAGGTGTTATTTTCTTTACTGTGTTAGCAACAGGCGTGGCTTGTGCTGGAGCAGCAATAGCAGCAGTTGCTTTAGAGCTGTTATAGGCTTCCCTAACCTGCTCATCTGTCATAGCAACAGTATATAAGCGAAGATCGTCAATATCTGCATTGATACTTGTTGCGGTATTTAATTTCCCTATATTTAAAATATACCCCTTTGCCGAACGCTGAATTCCTTCAACAGATTTTAATAATTCTCCATTACGGTAAATTTTAGAGGCATTTCCATCATAGGTTATGCTATAGAAATACCAAGTTTCTTTTACAAGCGGTACAGAAACTACAACATTATTGGCATCTCCCCAGCCAACCAAACTTAGATCAGAATTACCTGAAACTGCTGGCTGTTGTATCAATCCGAAATACTGTCCATTTGCTGCAGCCCCATATCCTAAAATATAATTGGCTGCAGTTACAGCATTAAATTTTACCCAAACAGATATCGTCTTTGGTTTATTATCCTGCGGAAGATCGCCCACCACAGCCTGATACGCTTTATTCGTAAGACGTAAAGCACTTTTAGGACTTCCCATTCTGTCATTTACAAAAACAGGGGCACCTAAAAACGAAACTGAATTATCTGCACTATTTAAATTTCCGTTGAAATTAAATTCCTGAACCGGGTTTTGCGCGTTGGTATTTAAAAAACTTACAAACATTAAAGTGAGTAATATTTTTTTCATATGTATAGATTTTTTTCAGAATATTTAATTTGAGACAAAACTTGGATGACAGCTATCTAAATGACCAGATTGTGCAATTTCAAGTTTCATTTATTTTTTTTTATAAATTTTGTTAAAACTATAAATTTAATTCAGCATCACCAAACAATTCCTACATACAAATAAAGAATTCTCACAAAATAAAAGAACAAACATTGATAAACATTATTCCTATATTCTATTTTAAAAAATTATATTTGCCGATAATAGAACTAATTATCAATAATTCATTATGCAGACATCAAAATACACTAAAATTGCAGTAATAGTTTTAGTACTTCTATTTTTAGCCTTAAGCATTATCAGTTGTAGTACTCATGTTCACACTACTTCGCAAGCACCAACAAGTAAAAAAATACCACCAGGGCAAGCCAAAAAAGCTTCAGGAAGCAAAAGTGCAAAAGCGTATGCTCCAGGCCAGCAAAAAAAGTATTAATTGATAAAAGCCTTTTGAGATACCTCAAAAGGCTTTTTCCGTACTATTTCAAAAAATTAATTGCTTGCGCAATGTAAAAAGTAACTAATATTAAAAACTAAGTAAAGACTATTATTTTGAAGTGATTTTTTTGGATGGAGCATTTGTAATTTTTAATAAATAAGTTCCCTCAGGCAAATCATTAATATTCATTGCATTGCTTCCCACTATTTTTTGACCTTGCGAATAAACCTCAATATTTTTAGTTGTTCCATTAACATCACTCGATGTTATAATTGTTCCGCCTGACAATTTACCTGACGTCTTCCCTTTTGTTACAACAGTTTTTGAAGTTTTCATTTCCAATGCTGGTTCTGAAGCGAGTATAATAACTGGTTTTTCTTTTTCATACAATTCACTAACCTGTTCTGGCGTCAAAGCAACATCATAAATCTTTAAATCGTCTACATCTGCATTGATTCCGATAGTAGTATTAATTTCGCCCAATCTAAAAATATTTCCTTTTGTAGATCGTGTCATGCCTTCTAAATATTTTAATAACTTTCCGTCACGGTATATTCTCGATGTTGTTCCTTCATACGTAATTGTATAATTGTACCATACATATTTTTCTAGTGCAGTAGAAACTATAACATCATTAGAAGCTCCCCAAGCTGCTAAACTTAAGTCTGAGTTAGAAGAAGCAGTTCCTTGCTGTAATAAACCACAATATTGGGCATTATAAGCATTACCGTAGCCCCAAATATAATTAGCATTAGAAATATCGTTGAATTTAATCCAAATACTAATTGTTCTTGCACTCTTACCTTGAGGCAGATTATCGATTACGGCTTCTAAAGCTTTATTAGTTAATCTTTGGGCGCCTTTGATATCTCCTGCTCTATCAGCAACGAAATTATCAATTCCCATAAAAGAAGTTGTGTTGGCGGTATTGTTTAAAGTACCATTAAAATTAAATTCCTGAATCGGTGTTTGTGCATTTATATTTAAATAACTTACAAACAAGAATGTTAGTAGAAATTTTTTCATAATAATAGATTTTAGGGATTAAATAAGTTATGTCATTTTAACACCACTAAACTAGATTATTACAAATGTGAGCGAAAATTTTTCCGACAACTTACCTAAATACTCGTTAAAATAACCAAATCTAAACATTTTAACCGTCGAAACGCATTATTAAGTTTTCAATAAGATTATCAAAATAACACTCATTATTTAATCAACTTAATAATTTCTTACGTATAAATACGGTATTTTAACAAATAATCTTTTTTACTTCTTAATTAGAAACCACAAAAAAACTCCATTCGCAATACGAATGGAGTCTGATATTTAAAAAAGTAATTAATTACTTTACGAATTCAATTTTTTGAGCTTCTTCTTCGTTAACACTATCAAAGAAACCTTGTTCGTTCATCCAGTCATCACTAAATACTTTACTCATGTAACGTGAACCGTGATCTGGGAAAATTGCAATAATGTTGCTTTCTTTTGTAAACTCACCCTCTTCTGCATATTGCTTAATAGCCTGCATTACTGCTCCAGAAGTATATCCAACAAATAAACCTTCTTTTCTAGTGATCTCTCTTGCAGAGTGAGCACTTTCTTCGTCAGTTACTTTCATGAATTTATCAATAATATCAAAATCTGTTGCCGATGGAATTAAGTTTTTACCTAAACCTTCAATACGGTAAGGGTAAATCTCTTTGCTGTCAAATTCTCCTGTTTCATGGTATTTTTTTAATACTGAACCAAAAGCATCAACTCCTAGAATTCTAATATTTGGATTTTTTTCTTTTAAGAATTTAGCAGTTCCTGAGATAGTTCCTCCTGTTCCGCTGCAAGCAACTAAGTGCGTTATTTGTCCTTTTGTCTGTTCCCAGATTTCTGGACCTGTAGTGTTGTAGTGTGCATCAATATTCAATTGGTTAAAATATTGATTAATGTAGACTGATCCTTTTGTTTCTTCGTGTAAACGTTTTGCTACATTATAATATGATCTTTCATCATCTGCAGAAACGTGGGCCGGACAGACATACACTTTAGCTCCTAAACTTCGCAGCATGTCAATTTTATCTTTAGATGATTTTGAGCTTACTGCTAATATACAATTGTAACCTTTAATAATGCTTACCATCGCTAAACTAAATCCTGTATTACCAGATGTTGTCTCTATAATGGTATCTCCCGGAGAAAGAATTCCTTTTTTCTCGGCTTCTTCAATAATATATAATGCTATTCTATCTTTTGAGGAATGACCTGGGTTGAAAGCTTCTACCTTTGCGTAGAAATTTCCTTCTAACTCTTCGGTGATTTTATTTAGCTTAATAAGCGGGGTGTTACCTATTAACTCTAAAACATTATTATAAGCGGTTATTTCTTCTTTCATAAAAAAATAGTTAATCAAAGGCCTTTTTAAATTAACCTTGATAGGTTGCAAATTTAACAAAAAATTTCTAATTAGCTTTTAATTTTTTCTAAATCTAATAAAAAACTAAATTCTTTTGCTAAGTCTTTTAAAGCCTCAAAACGTCCCGAAGCCCCGCCATGACCTGCATCCATATTGGTATCTAAGAACAAAAGTTTATCATTTGTTTTTAAATCTCTCAATTTTGCAACCCATTTAGCTGGCTCCCAATATTGTACCTGCGAATCGTGTAAGCCGGTAGAAACATACATGTTAGGATATTCTTGCGCTTTTACATTATCGTATGGTGAATACGATAACATATAATCGTAATATTTTTTGTTGTTTGGGTTACCCCATTCATCATACTCTCCAGTTGTAAGCGGAATACTGTCGTCAAGCATCGTTGTAATTACATCTACAAAAGGCACCTGAGCTATTACTCCATTGTACAATTCAGGAGCTTCATTTACAATAACTCCCATTAATAATCCGCCGGCAGATCCTCCCTCTGCATATAAATGTTCAGGAGAAGTATACTTTTGGTCTATTACAAATTTAGAGCAATCGATGAAATCTGTAAAGGTATTTTTCTTTTTTAACAGTTTTCCGTCCTCATACCATTGCCTTCCCAAGTCCTCTCCTCCTCTAATGTGCGCAATAGCGTAAATAAATCCGCGGTCTAGAAGCGACAATCTTGTAGAAGAAAAATAAGTATCCATTGTAATTCCGTATGAACCATAAGCATACAGTAATAAAGGATTTTTACCATTTTTCTCCAGTCCTTTTCTGTAAACCATCGAAATTGGCACTTTTACACCATCTCTAGCCGTTGCCCAAACTCTTTCTTCTATGTAATTATTTTTATCAAATTTTCCTCCTAGAACCTCTTGTTCTTTTAAGACTTCCTTGGTTTTAGTCTTCATATTAAAATCAATTACAGAAGACGGTGTTGCCAATGACTGATAACTGTAACGTAAAATATCAGTATCAAAATCAACATTGGTTGTTGTATACGCATTGTATGTTTCGCTGCCAAAAGGAAGATAATAATCAGGCTCATCATTCCACGGCATAATTCGAATATGATTTAATCCATTCGAACGTTCTTCTACAACTAAATAGTTTTTAAAGATCTCGATATCTTCCAACAATACATCTTCTCTATGTGGAATAAGATCAACCCAATTTTTCTTTCCTGTTTTGTCTTCAGGAGTTTTCATCAACTTAAAATTAGTTGCTTTATCTTTATTTGTCAAAATATAAAACGAATCTTCGTAATGAGAAATACTGTACTCTAATCCGCGAACGCGTGGTTGAAAAACAGTAAATTCTCCATCTGGATTATTCGAATTAAGGATTCTATATTCTGTCGTTAAAGTACTCCCAGAACCAATAACAATGTATTTTCTTGATTTTTCTTTGCTGATTGACACATTAAAAGTATCATCAATTTCATCAAAAACCAAAACATCATTTTCAGATTCTGTATTTAATTTATGTTTAAAAACTTTATCTGCTCTAAGTGTTATCTGATCTTGTCTTACGTAAAAAATGGTATTATTATCGTTTGCCCAAACAGAAGCTCCAGTAACATTTTCTATCTTATCTGCTAAAATTTCACCTGTTTCTAAGTTTTTAATTTGAATGGTATAAATTCTTCTTCCAACAATATCTACTCCAAAACTGGCAAATTTATTGTCGGGACTAATACTTAAACCTCCTAATTTGAAATACGCATGTCCTTTTGCCATTTCGTTGCAATTGAACAGAATTTCTTCCTCTGCAGAAAGACTTCCTTTTTTTCTAGCAAAAATTGGATAATCCTGCCCTGTTTCAAAACGGGTAATGTAGAAATATCCATTATAGAAGTACGGAACTGAAGAATCATCTTCTTTAATTCTTCCTTTCATTTCTTCAAATAGACTATCTCTTAAGTTTTGAGTATGAGAAGTCATACTCTCGTAATAAGAATTCTCTTGATTTAAGTAATCAATTACCTCTGAATTTTCTCTGTCGTTAAGCCAGAAATAGTTGTCAATTCTAGATTCTTTATGTTTTTTTAATGTTTTTGGAATTATTTTGGCCTTTGGAGCCGATATATCATTTTGCATTGAATTAGCATTAATTTTTAATATGAAGACGCAAAAATACTACAAACACAACAGAACAAAATTAATTTTTTCATAAAATATTCTATTGAATTAACACAGCAATATACTAATTTTGTCTGAAATAATTTAAAAAATCAACAAAAATGGATTTAATGGGAATGATGGGTAAACTTAAAGAAACCCAGCAAAAAATTGAAGATACAAAAAAGCGTTTAGATACTGTTTTGATTGATGAACAAAGCGCTGACGGATTATTGAAAATTACTATTACAGCTAGCAGAAAGATAAAATCGATCTCTATTGATGATTCTTTGTTTGAAGACAAAGAACAACTAGAAGATTATTTAATTGTTACTTTAAACAAAGCAATCGAAAAAGCTACAAATGTTAACGAAAGAGAATTAGATGCTGTTGCCAGAATGGATATGCCTTCTATTCCTGGAATGGATAATTTGTTTAAATAAGGCTCAAAGGTTCAGAGTTGCAAAGGCTCAAAGGGACATAGGTTTTAAAACAAAAAAAGACGCATTGTGCGTCTTTTTTTTGTTTTATTAAGTTAGAGAAAGTAAAAAGCCTTTGAGCCTTTGCAACTCTGAACCTTTGCACCTTTCTCCTAAAACTTCGAAAGCGTTTCCAACACATAAGTATGCATCACTTCTTTATAATCTAAATGTGTTACAATACGAAGTTTGTTATGTCCTAATGAACTTATTAATATATTTTTTTGTTTTAGTTTTTCAATTAATAATTGGTCGCTGTAACCTTCGGCTAATGAAAAAATCAAAATATTAGTTTCAACAGGTTCAATAGATGCAATCCAAGGTTTTGTGCTTAGGATTTTTGCAATTTCTTTAGCTCGGCGATGATCTTCTGCCAGTCTTTCGATATTATGAGCCAAAGCATATAATCCAGCTGCCGCTAAATATCCTACCTGACGCATTCCGCCTCCTAATATCTTTCTGATCCTCAACGCTCTATGAATATCAGCTTTACTACCCAATAAAACTGAACCTATAGGAGCGCCTAAACCTTTAGATAAACAAACTGAAATAGTGTCAAAAATAGCCCCAAATTCCCTAGGATTTTGTCTTTTGGCAACCAATGCATTCCAGATTCTGGCGCCGTCCATGTGAAATTTCAAATTATTGGCATCACAAACCTTTTTGATCTCTCTTAAATCTTCTAATTCGTAACAGGCTCCGCCTCCTTTGTTCGTAGTGTTTTCAACACAAACCAAACTTGTTAAAGGACTATGATAAAACTCAGGATCGTTTATTGCTGCTTTAACTTGTGCTGCTGTAATCATACCGCGGTTTCCATCCAATAAGCAACAAGAAACACCACTATTAAAAGACACACCTCCACCTTCATAATGGTAAACGTGCGCATATTTATCAGCAATTAACTGCTCTCCTGGTTGTGTATGCAGTTTAATAGCAGTTTGATTTGCCATAGTTCCAGACGGAAAGAAAAGTCCAGCTTCCATACCAAAAAATTCTGCAGTTCTATTTTCTAATTCAATCACCGTAGGGTCCTGTTTGTATACATCATCGCCAACATGAGCGTTAAACATATACTGCAGCATTTCATAAGTAGGCTTTGTTATGGTATCGCTGATTAAATTTATTTCCATATTCTAAAAACTATATCTTATTTTTGTATGCAAAATTACGTATTACAAATAGCTATTCTGAGCAAGTTTCAGTAAAATTTAACTTGCTAGTTTCTATAGACCAAATTAACGTAATAATTCTAAAAAACATATAAAACCAATTAATTAATTTATGACAACAGCCGAACAAGTAAAAGGTATTGTGGAGCGCCTTGGTGCGTTGAGGAGGTATCTTTGACGTTGATGCCAAACTAATCGAAATTGCAAACGAAGAAGAAAAAACTTTTGCACCAGATTTTTGGAACAATCCAAAAGAAGCCGAAAACATTGTAAAAAATCTTCGAAACAAGAAAAAATGGATTGAAGATTATGACAAAGCCGTATCGCTTACAGATGAATTACAGCTGGCTTATGACTTTTACAAAGAAGGCGAACTTTCTGTCGAAGAATTAGATGAACAATACAATACTGCACAATCGCATATTGAAAACATCGAATTTAAAAATATGCTTTCTGATGAAGGTGACAGCTTAAGTGCTGTAGTACAAATTACTGCAGGAGCCGGCGGAACTGAAAGCTGTGACTGGGCAGGAATGTTGATGCGTATGTACATGATGTGGGGAGAAAGTTATGGTTACAAAATAAAAGAACTTAACTTTCAAGAAGGTGATGTTGCTGGAATTAAAACAGTAACGTTAGAATTTGAGGGAGATTATTCTTTTGGGTATCTAAAAGGCGAAAATGGTGTTCACCGATTGGTTCGAATTTCTCCTTTTGACAGTAACGCTAAACGTCACACTTCATTTGTATCTGTATATGTTTATCCGCTTGTTGATGATAGTATCGAAATTGACATTAATCCTGCCGATATTGAAATCACAACTTCTCGCTCAAGTGGTGCTGGAGGACAGAACGTAAATAAGGTAGAAACTAAAGTTCAGTTAGTTCACAAACCAACAGGAATTCAGATTCAGTGTTCTGAAACAAGATCTCAACAAGATAACAGACAGCGTGCTATGCAGATGCTTCGTTCTCAATTGTATGAAATCGAATTGAAGAAACAACAAGCACAGCGTGCCGATATAGAAGCTGGAAAAATGAAAATTGAATGGGGTTCGCAGATTCGTAACTACGTTATGCAGCCTTATAAATTAGTAAAAGACGTTCGTACTGGTTACGAAACCAGCGATGTTGACGGTGTAATGAACGGAAATATTGATGCGTTTCTTAAAGCCTATCTAATGATGATGGGACAGAAAGAGGAAGAGTAAAGTTTTTCAGTCGCAGTAAACTTGAAACTTGAAACCTGAAACTTTAAACGTGAAACTAAAAAAAACAGATTATGATAAAATGGGCAGATGTAATTCATTTTACAAATAAAGGAAATCCAACTCCTGATAAAAGAGTTGAGAAAACGGAGGAAGAATGGAAACAAATTTTAACTCCAGAAGAATTTCAGGTGACACGTTTAAAAGGAACCGAAAGATCTTTTAGTTCTGAATTATGCAGTTTGTTTGATCCTGGAATTTACGAGTGTAAATGCTGCGGAACGGTTCTTTTTGATGCCAGCGAAAAATTCGAATCTGGAACAGGATGGCCTTCTTTTACACAGCCTGTAAAAGAAAGTGTCGTTGGTTACCACGCCGATAAATCATACGGTATGATTCGTGTTGAAGTGACGTGTAATGTGTGTGATGCGCATTTAGGACACGTTTTTCCAGACGGACCGCCTCCAAGTGGTTTACGATACTGCATTAATGCCGTTTCACTATCAAAAATCAAAGAATAAATTACAAAAGCGATTCCTTTTTAGAGTGAATCGCTTTTTTTTAATCATCACTCAGTTAAACAATTAACAGATCAAATGTAAGTGAGTACTTATCAATTAAATATTTTTTTTCTGAATAGGCTATTTATAATCAATTCAATCTAAAAACATAGCTACAGTTTACTTAAACATTAAAAAACATTCAGTAATTTAATAGTTAAAATGTTAATTTTGTAATATTTAGACTTCTATTTTAAATATTTATTAAGAAACTTAAAAATTTTATTAGGTAATTAAAATGTAATTCAGTTTATTTGGCAAAAATTAATCCCCTAGTCTATTAAACTGTCAATGAGATCGTATTCAATTCAAGAAATTAATGAAGTAATTAATGGCGTAATTTACGGCACTACTTCACAAAGCATAACCGCAACAGAACAATTAGAAAAAGCTACAACTTCAGAAATTTCTTTTATAGGAAATAAAAAATACGAAAAATACTGGTCGACATCAAATGCTTCAATTGCTGTAGTTAATGAAGACATTTCGATCGAACCTGGTGAAAATCGCGCTTTTATTAAAGTAAAAAATGCCGATTTGGCCATGTCACAAATTCTTGCCCTTTTTGCCCCTCCTACTCCTATTTTCCATAACAATATTCACAGAACTGCGACTATTGACGAAACAGCTATAATTGGAGAAGGCGCTAAAATTGGTGCCGGATGTTATATTGGACCAAAAGTAGAAATTGGTGCCCATGCAACTATTTATCCAAATGTGACTATTTTGGACGAATGTACTATCGGAAAAAACACCATTATCTGGTCTGGAACAGTTGTACGTGAACGCTGCCATATTGGAAGTGACTGTATCATTCATCCAAATGCAACAATTGGCGCAGATGGTTTTGGATTTCGTCCTTGTACTGAAAAAGGTTTAGTGAAAATTCCACAAATTGGAAATGTTATTATTGGCAACGGAGTTGAAATTGGAGCAAATTCTTGCGTTGACCGCGGTAAATTTAGTTCTACAGTTCTGGGAGATGGCTGCAAAATTGATAATTTAGTGCAGATTGGACATAACAGCAAGTTAGGTAAGTTCTGTATAATGGCAGGAAACAGCGGTTTGGCGGGTTCTGTAACTTTAGGAAATGGCGTTATTATTGGCGGAAGCGCTTCAATAAAAGACCATACAACTATTGGAGATGGAGCTATCGTAGGAGCTGGATCTGGTGTTATAGGCGATGTGCCGGCAGGAAAAACAATGCTTGGTTATCCAGCTGTTGAAGCCCGTGATGCTTTAAAACAATGGGCAACATTAAAGAGAATGGCTTGCGCTATTAAAAAATAAATTAAACATTACATATATAAAAAACATCCGCTAACAACGGATGTTTTTTCATTTTATAAAGCTTCACACTTAAAACCATTGTTTTTGAATTAATCTTAAAAGAAAAATTTACCACAGAGAACGCAAAGTATAATATAAAACACAAAGTCCACAAAGCTTTGCGGACTTAGATAGTGTAAAACAACTCAAATCTTAGTGAACACTGCGAAAACCTTTGTGCCCTCTGCGTTAAAATATTTTACGGCTATGCTGCTTTTAATTTTTCTCCATAACATTTAGAGTTAATCTTTACTTGTATGCGAAATGAAAGTTAAATGCCCTTTCTTAATTCATAAAGCAACCCTTTTATTTCAATTGATTTTGTAAATTAGCCAACACTATTTTACAAAATCAATACTATATTATGGATTTAAACTTCAATAAAAACGAAGATCACAATAAACTGCTCCTTTCTGAATTAAAACAAAAATTTGCCAAAGTAAAATTAGGCGGAGGCGAAAAAAGAATCGAAAAATTGCATTCTGAGGGCAAAATGACAGCCCGTGAAAGGATTGCATATTTATTGGATGAAAATGCTAAAAGTATTGAAATTGGCGGTTTTGCAGGCGAAGGAATGTATCCAGAGCACGGCGGCTGCCCTTCGGGAGGCGTTGTCGTAAAAATTGGATACATCAAAGGAAAACAATGTATTGTGGTTGCCAATGATGCGACAGTAAAAGCTGGAGCATGGTTTCCGATTACAGGAAAGAAAAACCTACGCGCACAGGAAAGTGCAATGGAAAACAGACTTCCTATTATTTATTTGGTAGACAGCGCGGGCGTTTATCTTCCAATGCAGGATGAAATTTTTCCAGACAAAGAACACTTCGGCCGCATTTTTAGAAATAATGCTCAAATGAGCAGTATGGGTATCACGCAGATTGCCGCCGTAATGGGAAGCTGTGTTGCGGGAGGTGCCTATCTTCCTATCATGAGCGATGAGGCATTAATTGTAGATAAAACCGGAAGTATTTTCCTTGCCGGAAGTTATTTGGTAAAAGCGGCAATTGGAGAAACTATTGACAACGAGACTTTAGGCGGAGCGACAACGCATTGTGAAATTTCTGGAGTAACCGATTATAAGGCTAAAGACGACAAAGATGCTTTAGATAAAATCAAAAATATAGTAGACAAAATTGGTGATTATGATAAAGCTGGTTTCAGCCGAATTAAAGCTGAAAAACCTGCTTTAGATCCAAATGAAATTTATGGAATCCTTCCGAAAGCAAGATCTGAACAATATGATATGATGGAAATTATCAAACGTTTAGTTGATAATTCAGAATTTGAAGCGTATAAAGATGGCTACGGTCAATCGCTTATTACAGGCTACGCCAGAATAGACGGCTGGGCGGTTGGTATTGTTGCTAACCAGCGAAAAGTGGTAAAAACCAAAAAAGGCGAAATGCAGTTTGGTGGCGTGATCTACTCAGACAGCGCAGATAAAGCTACCCGATTTATAGCCAATTGCAACCAGAAAAAAATTCCTTTAGTATTCCTTCAAGATGTAACAGGTTTTATGGTCGGTTCTAAATCAGAGCATGGCGGCATTATAAAAGACGGCGCCAAGATGGTAAACGCCGTAAGTAATTCTGTCGTTCCTAAATTTACAGTTATTGTCGGAAATTCTTATGGCGCAGGAAATTATGCCATGTGCGGAAAAGCGTATGACCCTCGATTAATATTTGCCTGGCCAAGTGCAGAACTTGCCGTTATGGGCGGAACACAAGCGGCAAAAGTATTGGCACAAATTGAAGCTTCTTCGCTAAAAGCAAAAGGAGAATTGGTAGACGAACAAAAAGAAACAGAATTATTCAATAAAATAAAAGCACGCTACGACGACCAGACTTCGCCTTACTATGCAGCAGCAAGACTTTGGACAGATGCCATAATTGATCCTTTAGAAACTCGTAATTGGATTTCTTTAGGTATCGAAGCAGCAAACCATGCCCCTATTCAAAAACCATTTAATTTGGGTGTAATTCAGGTGTAGTAATTTAAGAATTCTCAAAACACGTTAAAAAAATAGTAAAAAACTCAATTTCAAGCTGTTAAAAATATATATCTTATTAAAATTTAGTAACTTAGTATATAATTTTAATCACACAGCATCATGGAAAATGTAAAAAGTTTAAATAAATGGGCGAATTCGCACACTTATTTGCCAGTTGATTTAGTACGTATTGTTTTGGGTGGATTTTTATTTATGAAAGGTGTATCATTTGTCACCAATATTCAATACCTGCATGATTTAATTTCCCCGATAGATAAATTTGGCGGAGGTATGTTTATGTTGCATTACATTGCTCCTGCACATATGATTGGCGGTATCATGATTATTTTTGGATTACTAACACGTTGGGCAATTGCAGCTCAATTACCAATACTATTTGGTGCAGTTCTCATCAATTTCATGGGAAAAATGCATTCAGAAAATTTAATTTTAGCTGTTGTTGTTTTATTAATCTGCATCTTCTTCTTGTTTTACGGAAGCGGCAAGCATTCTGCAGATTACTATTTTAAAATGCAGCAATAAGCACATAAATCCTCAGCTTTTTACAGAAAAAGGTTGAGGATTATTTTTGAGTGTTAATTAATTCTATAAAATTTCTTTAATTGTGTTTTATGACTTAAATTCGCCGACATGAATTGGATTCGTAAAGCCGTTATTTGTATTGCACTTTTGATTGCAGGTTTGTTTGCTTATCAGGCGGACACATCTTCTGTGCATATAATTGAAACGCAAAAAACAGATTCAAATTTCTGCAAAGACATCACAGATTCGTCTGCATTTATTCAGCCTCAGGGAAGTTATCAGTTTGCAGCAAACATCAAAACAAATCCTTCTGGAATTCTAAAATGTTTTGATTCTCTATTACCGCTTATCCCACAGCATCAAACTGTTACAAATACTACCGTATATACTAAAATTTTTACAACTCAAAGTAAAAAAGTCTTAGTTATACTCTATGCTTTCCATTTTTTCTGGTAAATAAATACTTGATTTCACCTGAAGATTTATTCTTCAATTACAACTAGACCGTTTTCTATTTGAAAACTGTTTTGTACATCATTTATTTATTTCATTAAAACATTATGGAAACTACTACAACAATAATGGGTATTGTGATTTTAATTATTGTCGCAATTCCAGTATATTTTTCTGCCCGCACAAGTGCTGCGAGTAAATCAAGAATTTTGAATATTAAAAAGCGTTTTAATCCATCAAATCCGGAAAGTTTTGATTTGACAGAATCGATCAACAATAAAACATTAACGCTGGATCAAAAAAACAACAAATTCATTCTAATGAATTTCAATCCGAATCAGCAAGAATCAACTTTTGTCGATTTAAACACAATTGCTTCCTGCAAGCTGGTTCCAACAACAGATGGAAATTCAGACACCATTATTAAAATTGATTTTGAATTTCAAGATAAAGAAACATCCAAAAAAATAATAATTCCATTCTATGATTTTGATGATGACCGCATCAAACAGATAAGCGTTTATCAAGATCATCAGTTTGCAAAAAAATGGCATAAAATCATCCAAGATTCTATTTCACGTTAGTTATTTAATTCAGTAAAGAGGCTCAAATTTTGAGTCTCTTTTTTTTGTTTGTTACATGATATTTGTCATTTTATGTCTATCAGTGATGTTTTAATTTTGATGTAAACTAAATCCGTCATTATGAAAATCTCTTTGACTCAAAAGTACAATGTCCCAGGTCCAAGATATACCAGCTATCCGACAGTTCCTTATTGGAATGAAGCTGCGTTTACAACAGAAAAATGGATCACTTCTTTACAAAAATCCTTTTCAGAAAGTAATTCAAAGAACGGAATTAGTTTATACATTCACTTACCTTTTTGCGAAAGCATGTGCACTTTCTGCGGATGCAACAAGCGTATTACAAAAAATCATTCTGTTGAAGAAACGTATATAAAAGCACTTTTAAAAGAATGGAGTTTATATTGTAAAGTATTACCAGAGAGACCCATTATTAAAGAAATACACTTAGGCGGCGGAACACCCACCTTTTTTTCAAAAGAAAATCTAGAGCATCTTATAAACGGAATTTTCAGTTATGCTGTAAAAGCAGAAAATCATGAATTTAGTTTTGAAGGACATCCCAACAATACCACTTATGAGCAGCTTAAAAAATTATATGATTTAGGCTTTCGCCGAGTAAGTTTTGGGGTTCAGGATTATTCTGCTAAAGTGCAAAAGGCTATAAATAGAATTCAGCCTTTTCATAATGTTGCCAAAGTAACATTTTGGGCAAAAGAAATTGGTTATACCTCAATTGGTCATGATATTATATTTGGTCTTCCATTTCAAACTATTGAAGATGTAATTGATACGGTTGAAAAAACAAATTCTCTAAAACCTGATCGCTTAGCTTTTTACAGCTACGCTCATGTGCCTTGGATAAAAGGAAATGGACAACGCGGTTTTAATGATGAAAATCTTCCTAAAGATGCCGAAAAAAGAAAACTGTATGAAATAGGAAAACAGCTTTTAACTAAAAATGGTTATCATGAAATTGGGATGGATCATTTTGCATTAGAAAGTGACAGTTTGTACAAAGCGGCCCACAATGGTAATCTCCATCGTAATTTTATGGGCTATGGTGCTTCTAAAACGCAGGTTATGATTGGCTTGGGAGTTTCTTCTATTAGTGACAGCTGGTATAGTTTTGCACAGAACACTAAAAATCTAGAAGATTATTATCAATTATTAGAATGGGATAAGCTGCCTGTTGTAAAAGGTCATATTTTAAATGATGAAGATCTAATTATTAGAAAACACATTCTAAATTTAACTTGTGAATTACAGACTGCCTGGACAAAGGATTTTTTAAATTTTGCCGAACTTCCTGAAGTTTTAATTGCTTTGAAAGAAATAGAAAATGATGGTTTAATCGTTATTGAAGATAATAAAATCAAGATTACCGAAGAAGGAAGACCTTTTGTTCGTAATATTTGTATGGCTTTCGATTTACATTTAAAAAGAAAATCACCTGAAACTAATTTGTTTTCGATGACTGTGTAATTAAAAAAATATTAAATACATAGAAACATAGTTTTTAGTGCTAACAAAAGAAGATAAAGCGAAATACATTTCCAGCACATAACTAAGTGACATTGAAATTTTATGTCCTTAAAATTACATCGAACGTTGATTATCCTAATGGCAGTTTGGAGTCTGCTGCACAAATAAACTCATATTTGAAGGAGAAATATATGGAATTCCCAATCCTAATCCTCTAAGGATAAATAAAACTCCAATTATCACCGCCACATACGGAATTGCTTTTTGAATTTTATTTCTAAATGGTAATTTCAACAACGTATTTACATATACAACAATTGTCATTAATGGTATAGTTCCAATGCCGAATAACAACATGTAAAGAACTCCATAAGAAGCGCTTTGCATCGCAATTGCTCCAAATAAGGCAACATAAACCATTCCGCATGGTAAGAAACCATTTAAGAGACCAATTGTAAAAAGAGATTTGTAACTTTTGTTTTTAAATTGACTTCCTAAGTTCTTTTTAATTTTAGAGATAATTTTATAGACTGGTTTAGAAAAATTATACTCGGCAAATTTTTTCTCTGGAATTAAAACAACTATAATCATAACTACACCTATAATTATCGACATTTTTTGCTGTAATCCAGCTAGGAAAAAGCCTCTTCCTAATAATCCAAAAATCAGTCCGATTGTAGCGTAAGCGACTAAACGACCAAAATGATAGGTCATAATCTGAGTCACTTTTTTTGCTTCATTTTGTCTGTCTACGGGAAGCATCATAGCAATGGGCCCGCACATTCCCACACAATGCAGACTACTGATGAGACCTAAAAAGAAAGCTGAGAATAACATCTTTGTTGAATTTTAATTGCACATTATTAATCATTAATCTCTTTTTCTACCAATTAAATGCTCCTTGCGGAGCATTCTTAATTTACGTAGATAACTTCTTTGGTTAAATATTTTTTGCCTTCGTACTGCCATTCCATATTGACATCCCAGCGGCCTTTTATTAATTTTTTCTGCGGAATAATCAATTCTGAATTGGTTAAGGCAATCTGAGTATTAAAATCAAATTTTTTGTTTGAAGGTCTGTATAGTAGAATATTGCCTTTTACTTTATCACTTTCAAATCCTGCAGGAAAAGTTACTGCCACACCATTATCTGTATATTTGATTGATGGTTTATGCTGCAAATCATGCGCATTTTGAATTCGGGCCATTTCTTCCTGAAAATGCGTATCATGCTTGTAATATTCCTCGACAACCAAATCGTTATCGTATTTAGAATTTGATTGTACTTCAAAAACAAAATATAAAATAAACGTCATAAACAATCCAAATGCAATGACAATTCCGGTACCCCAATTAATTTTCATACTATTTAATTTTTTAATTAAAACTGCGTGGTCCTAAGAAATTTGTAGTTGTTGTTTCTATGAGTTCAGAACCATTATAAACTCCTATTTTTACTTTTGTTTTATCGCTTTCCAATAAAACTTCATTTATTTCGATGAATAAAGTTCCTTGAGAAATTCCTTCTTTAGCAACTTTAAAATGCTGTTTTCCAACATTTTTAATTTCTCCTTTTTGATCGATTAATTCGAAATGGATATCCTTGTAATCTTTCATAGTTTTGTTTACAATTTTATACGTGTAAACATTACTGATTTTATCTCCATTATGCTGAAAAAGCTGTCCTGGTAAACGTAAAACAACTGCCTGAACATTAGTTCTTAAAAATAACATCCCAACAAAAATGCTCAGCAAAATAAATAGCACTGCTGTATAACCTTTCATTCTTGCAGTGAATTTAAAAGGTTCTTTTTTAGCAATTTCATCTTCAGAGGCATAACGAATAAGGCCTTTTGGCAAACCTACTGAATCCATTATATGGTCGCATTCATCAATACAAGCTGTACAATTTGTACATTCTAACTGCGTTCCGTTTCTAATATCTATTCCCATTGGGCAGACATTAACACATTGAAGACAATCGATACAGTCTCCTTTTCCAGTTAGAACCCTATCTTCTTTTTTATTAAATTTTGCTCTTCCTTTTTCTTTTTCACCTCTAACAAAATCATATGCCACATTTATTGATTTATTATCTAAAAGAACACCTTGTAATCTTCCGTAAGGACAAGCAATAATGCAGACTTGTTCGCGAAACCAGACAAAAACAAAATAGAAAACTCCAGTAAAAATAAGAAGTGCGATAAAATTACTCGCCTGCTGAATCGGACCTTGCTCAATCATCAAAAAAAGAGCGTCACTTCCAACCAAATATGCTAGGAAAACATTCGCGATACCAAAAGAAATCAAAAAGAAAATTGTCCACTTGGTCAATCTTTTTCTAATTTTTTCCGCATTCCATTCCTGTCTTGCTAAACGTGACTGCGAACCGCGGTCTCCATCTATCCAATATTCGATACGACGGAAAACCATTTCAAGAAAAATGGTCTGCGGGCAAATCCAGCCACAAAATATCCGGCCGAAAACAACTGTAAATAAAATTACAAATACAACGCCGACAAGCATTGATATTACGAAGAGGTAAAAATCCTGAGGCCAAAAAGGGAATCCAAAAATATTAAAACGACGTTCCATTATATTGAACATCATAAACTGATTCCCATTTATCTTAATAAACGGATTTATGACTAAAATTACCAATAAAATATAGCTGACAATTTTTCTGTAATTGTAAAATTCACCAGACGGTTTCTTTGGGAAAATAAATTTCCGTTTACCACCTTCATCTATAGTTCCAATGGTATCTCTAAAAGCTTCGTCTGGTAAATTTGACATGGTATTATTTTTTATTTTTTAACTTCTGCACTTTCTTTTGATGCACTTGCTGGAGCATCTTTAGCTGGAGCACTATCATCAACCCAAATTTCTCCATCGGGAGCTTTTGGATCTTTAGGATTACTTCCTTGAAGAGACAAGATATAACTCGCTACTTTTTGAATTTCTTTTGGTTTCAGAGTTCCTTTCCAGGCAATCATCCCTTTTCCGTCACGGCCTCCATTTGTAATCGTGTGGAATAAATTTTTAATTCCGCCGCCTAAAATCCAGTGATTATCTGTTAAGTTTGGACCAATCTGCCCTCCTGCATCTGCTCTGTGGCACGCTGCACAATTGGTTGTGAATATTTCTTTTCCAGCAGCTAAACTTGGCTCATCAGTAAGTAAAACAACTGTTTTTTCATCCATTAAATCTGGTGCTGTTTTTAAATATTCTTCGACATCAATTTTTGCCTGAGCCATTTCTTTCTTTAACTCCATTTCTTGATTGTCGGCTCCGAGAACTTCGTAACGAACGACATAGATTACTCCAAAAATGATACAGATGTAGAATAAATATACCCACCATGGCGGTAAATTATTATCAAGCTCCTTGATTCCATCATAATCATGATCCATCAGCAGCTCGCCTTCTTTTTCAATTGGTGAGGTTTTGGTCAATTTTTGCATTAGGTTTTTGAACCAAGTGCTTTCTTTGAAACTTAAACTTTCTTCATGATCTAATTTTGCCTTTTCTTCTGGTGATAATAATTGATACATCACTCGGTTAACAGCACTTAGTGTTATTTCAATTGCAATTAAAATAAATAAGAAGACAAACAAAAAGAGTGATACCATTGGATATTTTATAAAAGCAGGTCTATCGCCTGAGTCTATAAAATATTCCATCAAAGCAAATACGATGAAGAAAATCAGCGGTACTCTAACATATACTGGGAAAAACTTTTTCATTTTTATCTATCTTTTGTAATTACAACAAGTCCTTCATCTAAAGGTATACTACTCATTTCCTGAATTTTGTCTTTTCTATAAGAGAACACCCAAAAGCCTAATCCTACGAAAAAGAAGAAGAAAATCAAGAGGGAAAGAATCGGGTAAATTTCTATACCCGATATTGTTTCCATATTGTGTTTTATTTGTTCGAACATAATGCTGTTATTTAGTTTCTTTTACTTTAATATCAGTACCAAGTCTTTGAATATAAGCAATCAAAGCAACGATTTCTCTTTCGTTCATAGGAATGAACTTTTCTCCTTTTGCCGCAGCTTTTTTCTTGCTGTCTTCATAACTTTTTACAAAGTCAGGGTCGTTTTCTAAGCTTTTCTCAATTTTTACAGCCTGCTCTCTTAAAGTTTTTTGTGCGTTAGCTACGTCTGCTTCACTATAAGGAACTCCAAGCGAAATCATAGCCTGCATTTTTTTCTGCGTTAATGAGATATCCATTGCTTTATTATCAAATAACCATTTATATCCCGGCATAATTGATCCTGCAGAGATACTTTGCGGATTCCAGAAGTGGTTAAAGTGCCAGTTATCATTGTACTTGCCACCTACTCTTAATAGATCTGGACCTGTACGCTTTGATCCCCATAAGAATGGATGATCGTATACGAATTCACCCGCTTTAGACTGTACTCCATAACGCTCAACTTCACTTCTGAAAGGACGAACTGATTGAGAGTGACATCCCACACAACCTTCTCTGATGTATAAATCGCGTCCTTCTAGTTCCAGCGGTGTATAGGGTTTTACACTCGAAATTGTTGGAATATTTGATTTTACCATTATAGTTGGTACAATTTGAATAATACCTCCAATTAAAATAGCGATTGTAGCTAAAATTGTTAATTGAATTGGTTTTCTCTCTAACCAAGAGTGGAATTTCTCACCTCTAACTCTTCCACTGCTGATTCTTTGTAAAGCAGGTGCTTGAGCCAATTCATCTTCTACCGGATTTCCAGCTCTAACTGTCATTATGATATTGTAAACCAATGTCAACATTCCTATTAAGTACAAAGTACCACCAATAGCTCTCATCCAATACATTGGCATAATAGCAGTTACCGTTTCAAGGAAGTTTCCGTAAGTTAAAGTACCGTCTGGATTAAATTGTTTCCACATAGAAGCTTGTTGAAAACCAGCTACATATAAAGGAATTGTATACACGATAATACCCAAAGTACCAATCCAGAAATGGAAGTTTGCTAATTTTTTAGAGAACAAATTCGATTTTGTCATTCGAGGAATTAACCAATAAATAATACCAAATGACATGAAACCATTCCAAGCTAAAGCTCCAACGTGCACGTGTGCAACGATCCAGTCTGTATAATGCGCAATAGCATTTACGTTTTTCAAAGAAAGCATCGGACCTTCAAAAGTTGCCATTCCGTAACCTGTAATTGCTACAACGAAGAATTTTAAAACTGGTTCTTCACGAACTTTGTCCCAAGCTCCTCTTAAAGTTAAAAGTCCATTGATCATACCTCCCCAAGATGGTGCAATTAACATTACTGAAAATGCAACTCCTAGATTCTGTGCCCAGTTTGGCAATGCAGAATATAATAGGTGGTGTGGTCCTGCCCAGATATAAATAAAGATTAAAGACCAAAAGTGTATAATAGATAATCTATAGGAATAAACAGGTCTGTTTGCTACTTTAGGAATAAAATAATACATTAATCCTAAGAACGGTGTTGTAAGGAAAAATGCTACTGCATTATGTCCGTACCACCATTGTACAAGTGCATCTTGAACTCCTGCATAAACAGAATAACTTTTTAGACCAGAAACTGGAATTTCAATATTATTAAAGATATGAAGTACTGCTACCGTTACAAATGTTGCTAAATAAAACCAAATTGCAACATATAAGTGACGTTCTCTACGACGCAACATAGTACCAATCATATTGATTCCCATTACTACCCAAATCAACGCGATTGCAATATCAATTGGCCATTCTAATTCTGCATATTCCTTAGAAGAAGTATAACCTAATGGAAGTGTAATGGCTGCGGCAACAATAATAAGCTGCCATCCCCAGAAATGAAGATTACTTAAAAAATCACTAAACATTCTGGCTTTTAGCAATCTTTGCAGCGAGTAGTACATACCAGCAAAAAAGGCATTACCTACAAAGGCAAAAATTACTGCATTGGTGTGTAATGGTCTTAAACGGCCATAACTCAGCCACGAAATCCCATCTGTCATGTTGGGAAAAAGATACATTACCGCAAGGGTAAGCCCCACTAACATACCCACAACTCCAAAGAGGATTGTGGCGTAAATGAATTTTTTTACAATTTTGTTGTCGTAATAAAACTGTTCCATTTCCATAATTATACTTGTTTTTCTTCGATTGGTGAATTATTATTTGGGGAAATAATTTTGGTCTCGTCGTCAAAAAGAATTCTGACTGAGGGTGTATAATCGTCGTCGTACTGGCCGGATTTGACAGCTGCAATGAAGGCAATAAAGAAGCAAATTGCCACGAAAATACTCACTGAAATTAATAGATAAATAACACTCATACCGTAAATTTATGTTAACAAAATTACTAGGTGATTGGCGTTTAAAATATGATAATTATCATGATCAGAGAAGAATACTAAAATAATATAGACTATTCTATCTCACCAATGAAAGTCATTTTAAATCCCTGTTGCTAAAATAGTTAGACATTAAAGTCACGAAGCTCACTATAGTAATTGTACTCAAAGGCATAATGATAGCTGCTACTATTGGAAGCAGATTTCCTGTAACTGCAAATGCAAGCCCAACAACGTTGTAAAGCAATGACAAAGCAAAACTCATTTTGATTACCAATATTGCTTTGTGAGAGAGTTTTAAAAAGTAATTGAGCCTTGAAAATTCAGAAGCATCCAATATAGCATCACATGCTGGTGAAAAGACATTTACGTTCTCTGAAATTGATATTCCAACATTACTTTGCGCTAATGCTCCAGCATCGTTTAGCCCATCCCCTACCATCATAACATTCTTTCCTTTTTCTTGAAGTTTTTTGATGTATTCGAGTTTTTGTTCTGGCTTTTGATTGAAGATTAATTCGGTATCTTTTGGAAGGATAGCTTCTAAATTTCCTCTTTCTCCATCATTATCACCAGAAAGTACTTTAATTTCATATTCTCTGCTCAATTTTGAAAAAAGATCTTCTAAGCCTTCTCGATATTGATTTTGAAAAACAAACTTTCCAAAATAAACTCCATCAATTTTAATATGTAAAGCTGTTTTTTCGATCTCTGAACTATTTGTAACTATATCATCTACAAATTGCCCTGACCCTATTTTAATTTCTTTATCAGCAGCAACGGCTAAAATTCCTTTTCCTGTAATTTCTTGAAAATTATCGACTTGTATCCGTTTTGTTTCTGGAAGAAAATCATAAAGCATACGGCTTAAAGGATGGTTTGAACCGCGAAGCACATTTTTAATCAATATACTATCTGAATCAGAAATTGCATTTCCTTCATATAATATATTCGATTTTTTATTGGTTGTAATTGTACCCGTTTTATCAAAAACAATAGTATCAACTTTCGCAAGCTGTTCAATCACGACAGCATTTTTTAAATAGAATTTCTTTTTACCTAAAATTCTCAAAATATTTCCAAAAGTAAATGGAGCTGTAAGAGCGAGTGCGCAAGGGCAAGCCACTATTAATACCGCTGTAAAAACATTAAAAGCTGTATTAGCATCTATAAATATCCAATAACCAAAACCAGCAAATGCAATCAGCAGTAAGATTGGGGTAAAATACCGGCTTATTGCATCTGTTATGGTTTTGTGTTTTTGGTCTACTTTTTTCTGAAATATTTCATTACTCCACAACTGCGTCAAATAACTTTGAGAAACAGAATGCAATACTTCCATTTCAATTACTTTTCCAATCTGCTTGCCACCTGCAAATACTTTGTCTCCCGACTTTTTAGTTATCGGAACAGATTCCCCCGTGACAAAACTATAATCAATTTCTGCACTGTCGCTGATTAATATTCCATCAACCGGAATAAGTTCTTGATTTCTAATTAATAATCGATCTCCTTTTAAAACATCATAAATGGCTACATTTTCTTCAGAAGAATCTTTGTTGATTTTGGTAACCGCAATTGGGAAATAAGATTTAAAATCTCTTTCGAAACTTAAAAAACTATAGGTTTTAATTTGAAACATTTTACCAAGAAGCATAAAGAATACTAAACTTGCCAAACTATCAAAAAAACCTGGACCATGATCCATTAACATGTCGTAAGAACTGCGAATGAACATTACAATAATCCCTAAAGCAATAGGAATATCAATATTCAACATTCTGGTTTTAATGCTGTGATAAGCAGAAACATAATAACCACTTGCTGAATATAAAAAACTTGGAAGAGCTAAAAGAAAAATCAGCAATCTGAAAAAAGGTTTGTAACTATCTAGCCAGAATTCTTTCATTTCGAAATATTCGGGAAAAGAAAGGAGCATTATATTTCCGAAACAAAAAAAGGCTACACCAAGTTTATAAGTTAAACTTCTGTCTACTTTTGCTTTTGCTGTTTCGTAATTTTCTAAACTTATATAAGGTTCGTAACCAATTGAACATAAAAGGTTAACTATTTCTTTTAAAGAAACAAGATCTGAATTGAAGGTAATTCTAACTTTCTTTTCATGGAAATTAACTTGTGAAATACTAATTCCAAGCTGTAAGCGGTTTAGATTTTCTAAAATCCAAATACATGAACTACAGTGAATATGAGGAATATTTAAAGAAACAATAGCTGTATTTCCTTCTTGAAATTCTAGAATCTTTGAAAGTATAGCATCGTTTTCTAAAAAATCATATTTGCCTGCAATGTCCTGCGGAGTAGCACCAGGCGATTTTTCGAAATCATAATAAGAGGTTAAATCATTACTGCTGAAAATTTCGTAAACTGTTTTACAGCCTGTGCAACAAAACTTCTTATCATCAAAATCAATTTCTTCATTTTGTTCAATAGTTAAACCACAATGAAAACAACTTTGCTCCCTCATAAACTTGTTTTTATAGGGTACAAATTTCCGATTAAACACCAGTCATTAAGATGATAATTATCATGTTATATTCGGATTCACTTTTACTGAAATAAAATTATAAGTATCAAATCATTACGAATCCTTATTTATAATAATTTTACCTGATAAAATCGCCTAAAAACTTTAATTATCCTTAATTTTGCAGCAAACAAATATTGTCATGAATAAATGTGATCAATGCATTGTACGCCAGCTAAGCTCATTAAAAGCTCTTAATAAAGAGGAAGTTATAAAACTAGCAAACAGCAAAACCACTTATAAAATTAAAAAAGGTGAAGCCATTTTTGAAGAAGGTGAAGTAACCAATGGTGTTTTTTGCGTGAAAGACGGCGTTGGTAAACTATCCAAATTGAGTGCAAACGGAAAAGACCAAATTGTAAAATTGGTAAAATCTGGTGAACTTCTTGGGCAGCGTTCTATGATTAGTAATGAGCCGGCAAATTTAACTGCTAAAGCTATTGCAGACATGGAAGTTTGTTTTATTCCTAAAACCGAAATCATTAATTTCTTTAACAGCAACAATCAGTTTTCTTTAAATATGATGCAGTCTGTGTGCGAAGATTTAAAGGAATCTGAAAATGAAAAAATTGCTTTGGTTCAAAAAACAGTGAAGCAAAGACTAGCAGAAACCTTACTTCATTTACACGAAGCGTTTGGCGAAGACACCGATAAAACCCTAAAAGTTCAACTGACAAGAGAAGAACTTGCTGGAATTATTGGCACTGCGACAGAAAGCTGTATTCGTTTATTATCTGATTTTAATAAATCAGAATTGATCGAATTGGTTGGTAAAAAGATTATGCTTAAAAATGTTCGCGCCTTAAAAAAATTGGCCGATAATTAAAGTTTTTTAGCTTCGTTCCAAAAAACATCCATTTCGGTAAGCGTCATATCCATCAAAGGTTTTCCTAATTCGTTTGCTTTACTTTCTAAGTATTGAAAGCGTTTGATGAACTTTTTATTAGTTCTTTCTAAAGCGTCTTCTGGATTAACATTTAAAAAACGGGCATAATTGATCATTGAAAACAGTACATCACCAAATTCGTCTTCAATTTTGTCTTGGTTTCCAGATTTTACCTCGTCTTGTAATTCTTGTAATTCCTCCTGTACTTTGTCCCAGACTTGATGCGGTTCTTCCCAATCAAATCCTACACCTTTTACTTTATCCTGAATTCTACTTGCCTTAACTAAAGCTGGAAGACTTCTAGGAACACCTTCTAAAACAGATTTTTTGCCTTCTTTAAGCTTTAATTTTTCCCAGTTTTGTTTAACTTCTTCTTCATTCTCCACTTTAACATCACCATAAATATGAGGATGACGGTGAATTAGTTTTTCACAGATTTCATTGCAGACATCCGCAATATCAAAATCGTTTGTTTCGCTTCCTATTTTAGCATAAAAAACAATATGCAGAAGCAAATCTCCCAATTCCTTTTTAACTTCATTTAAATCGTTGTCCAGAATAGCATCGCCGAGTTCATAAGTTTCTTCGATTGTCAAATGTCTCAATGTCTGCAGGGTCTGCTTTTTGTCCCATGGGCATTGTTCACGAAGTTCATCCATGATATTTAATAATCTCTCAAATGCTTGTAACTGGTTTTCTCTATTCATCTTGAAGTTCTTTTAAAATTTAAAACTCGATCTTGTAAAATTAAAAAATCCTGTCAAGAAAACTATCTTAACAGGATATTATATAATTAAAAGAATAACTTACTATTCTTCTTTTTTAGCTTTTGCTTTTTTAGCTGCTGGAGCTTTTTTAGGTTTTTCTTCAGCAACTGGAGCTTCTTCTTTAGTTTCTTCAACAGCTGGAGCTAAATCTGTAACTAAACCTTTTGCTTGAAGTGTATTATACCAGTTTAATACTTTTTTGATGTCTGATGGATAAACTCTTTCTTCGTCGTAATCTGGAAGAATCTGCTTAAAATAGGCAGCTAAAGTAGCGTTGTCTTCTTTATGAGAAATCGCTTGACCTTTGTTCTCTTTAACGGCAATTTGCTGCATTACTTCAGTTAATGGTTTTTCACCTTCATAAGTATAAATCGAAATTTCAGACAATAAACTTACATTGCTTTTTAGATTTACAGTAATCTTCTTCCCATCAATTAATGATTCCGCCACAAAACCTGTACGAGTTTGAACTTTCAATTCGTATAAACCTGGTTTCCCTGAAATGGCTAAAATTTTCGTTAAATTCATTTTTATTAAAATTAGTATTAAGAATTTGATTTATTTTTTGTTTCTAAATATTTAGAAAACTTATCTCCCTTTTTTGGCTGCAAAAAACTTCATTCTATATTCCTGAGATGTTTTTCCCTCAGTAATATTTTTTAGTTTCTTTTGAATTAAACGTTTTTTAAGAGACGAAATTTTATCGGTAAATAAAATTCCTTCAATATGATCGTATTCGTGTTGAATTACTCTTGCAATTAAGCCATCAAAAACCTCTGTTTTCATTACGAAATCCTCGTCACAATATTCAATTGTAACAATTGGTTTTCTGTAAACGTCTTCACGAACGTCTGGAATACTTAAACAGCCTTCATTAAAACCCCACTCTTCACCTTCTTCCTTAACGATTTTAGCATTGATAAAAGTTCTTTTAAAACCTTTCAAATCTTTTTGTTCCTCTGAAGGAAGATCCTCATCATCACTAAAAGGCGTTGTATCAATAACAAACAAACGGATTGGCAGTCCAACCTGCGGTGCTGCAAGTCCAACTCCGTACGCATTATACATAGTCTCGTACATATTTGCGATCGTTTCTTTTAGGTTTGGATATTCTGGTGTAATGTCCTGCCCTACTTTTCTCAAAACAGGATCACCGTATCCTACAATTGGTAAAATCATTTGTTTTTATTTATGTTTTTTATGTGCTGCAAAACAGAACTAAAGTTCTCATATTTCAGCTGGCAAAAATAGTAAAAAATAGTCAATGAATAATTCTATTACTATTTTATATCATATTTTTTCAAAACCGTTAAAAATCTCAGCTATAATTATGCCAAAATCACTCGTACAATTCTTACCTTTGCTAGTAAACCTCTTTTTATGTTTGATAAAATTTCGAAATTTACCAACAGCACCTCTTTTTTCAATGCTTCTAAAGTAACCATTGCTTCTGTTGTTCCTGTTTTAGTTTTAAATTTTTTAGGTCATTTTGAAATTGGTTTTACAATAGCATTAGGAGCTTTTTATACTTATCCCAGCGATATTCCTAGTTCGCTGAGTCATAAAATTAAAGGATTAATTGCTGCATCTTTTATTGTTTCCGGCGTTAACCTTTTGGTTAATCTGGTTTATCCTTATCCCGTTTTATTTTATCCTTTTTTAGGATTTTTATTGTTTCTCTGTTCTATGATTTCGGTCTATGGACAGCGTGCAACTTTAATATCTTTCTCTGCATTATTATCTATTTCTCTTTCTTTTGGCCACTTACATGAGGGCTGGCAGGCGTTTGAATACTCTGGTTTTATATTTATTGGAGGAATTTTATACTTAATTGTTTCGCTTATTTTTCATTTAGTACAGCCTTATAAATATGTAGAATTACAAATTGCCGAAGGCATAAAACTAACTGCCAAATATTTAAAATTAAGAGGCGATTTATGGAGTCCCGAAGCGAATAGAAAAGCAATTATCGAAAAACAATTGGCCGTTCAGGTAGAATTAAATCTTATTCACGAAGATTTGAGAAAAATGCTGATCGGAAATCAGAACGCATCTGGAATTACGAGCCAGAACAGAAAAATGCTTTTGGTTTTTATCACATTGGTCGAAATTCAAGAACTTGCACTTTATACGTCTTTTGATCATAGTAAACTTCACATCAAATTTGCAAAGCATCCAGAGGTTTTAAGAACATATCAAAATGTGGCTTATAAATTGGCTTCGACTTTAAAAAAACTTTCAAAAAATGTTCGCCACATCAGCGTGTATGTAGACAAAAATGATTTAAAGAACGAGCTTGATGCCCTTGAATTTGCAATTTTTGATTACGAAAAAACTCTAGGAAAAGACGAAGCAGCCGAAGGCGTTTTGATGCTGACCAATATGCTGAAATATGCGAAAAATCAGGTTGGAAAAATCAAGATTATTCAACGTGCATTTTCATTGGCAATGCAGTCTTATAAATTAAAAGACAAGGATAAGGAGCTTGAAAAATTCCTGACGCCGCAATATTATCCGCTTCGAACTTTGATAGAAAATTTAAGTTATTCTTCTTCTATTTTCAGGCATTCGCTGCGCTTAACAATTACAATTCTAATTGGTTTTTTTCTAGGTCAGATTCTTCCATTTCAAAACGTTTACTGGATTTTGCTGACTATTGTTGTAATAATGCGTCCTGGTTATGGCTTAACAAAAGAGCGATCTTACCATAGAATGTTCGGAACTGTTTTGGGAGGTATCATAGCTTTCGGAATTGTATCTATTATTCAAAATCACGTTGCTTTAAGTATTTTCTCTATTATTTGTATGCTTTTGGGGATTTCGTTTACACAAATCAACTATAAGATCAGCGCAACATTTGTTACGATGTATGTGGTTTTTATATACGGAATTTTAACGCCGGATATCAATGAAGTTATTCAATACCGAATTTTAGATTCACTCGCAGGCGCAGTTTTAGCTTTTATTGCCAATCAATTTTTGTGGCCCGCATGGGAATTTATTAATACTCCTATTCATATTGAAAACGCAATTCGTGCCAACCGAAACTATCTCAAGGAAATTGCTGATTTTTATAATAAAAAAGGAGAAGTTCCGACTTCATATAGATTAGCCAGAAAGAATGCTTTTGTTGAAATAGGAAATCTAATGACTTCATTTCAGCGTATGATGCAGGAACCAAAATCGAAACAGAAAACAATGCCTTTGGTAAACAAACTAGTGGTTTTAAATCACTCATTATTATCTGCTTTAGCATCGCTGTCAACTTATATTCAATCACATCAAACTACATCTGCTTCTGAGTCTTTCAATTATATCATTAAAACGATTTTAGCCAATCTTGATCACTCTATTTCTATTTTAAGAAACGAAGTTATTTTAAAAGATACATTTTTTGAAAAAGAAGATGTAACGTTACAATTTGAAGAATTAAAAAGAAAGAACTTTACACGCTTGGCAGAAGATGATGGTTTAGACAAAGAAACACGTCAAGCCAAAATGCAGGAAGCTTCAATGGTTATCGAACAATTAATCTGGATGAGCAATCTTGCCGAAAAAATTCTAAAAAACACAACCGACTTAAAAGCAACAAATCCAGATTAATTCATCTGGATTTGTTTTTTTTATTCTTAATTTAAAGAAGCTTATTTTATTTTTAAAACTTCTGCTGTATGTTTTCTAAGCTCTGCTAAAAGCTCTGGTTTATCATTTAAAGTCTGACCATAAGAAGGAATCATTTTCTTTAATTTAGCTTCCCATTCTGGTGTTTTAACTTGATTGGTAAAACATCTGCTAATCAAATCAACCATAATCGCTACGGCTGTAGAAGCACCTGGAGAAGCACCCAATAAAACTGCTAAAGTTCCGTCATGTGTATTAATTACTTCGGTACCAAATTCTAAAATACCGCCTTCTTTTTCATCTTTCTTAATAACCTGAACACGTTGTCCTGCTTTTTCTAATTTCCAATCTTTAGAACGTGCAGTTGGTAAATATTCACGTAAAGCTTTCATTCTATCTTTTGGAGACTGGCGAACCTGCTCAATCAAATACTTTGTCAGCGGGATATTATGATAACCTGCCGCAAGCATTGGAATTAAGTTATTAGCTTTAATTGACAAAGGCAAATCTAAATAAGAACCGTTTTTTAAGAAACGAGTTGAGAACCCAGCAAATGGTCCAAAAAGAAGTGCTTTTTCGCCATCGATTACACGGGTGTCAATGTGAGGAACAGACATTGGTGGAGCACCAACACTTGCTTTTCCGTAAACTTTTGCCTGATGTTTAGCAATAACCTCTGGATTAGTGCATTTCAGCCATTGTCCACTTACTGGAAAACCGCCGTAACCATGTCCTTCTGGTACATTTGCTTTTTCTAGCAAAGGTAAAGAACCGCCGCCTGCACCAATAAATACGAATTTAGTGTAAGCTTTACGAATTTTTCCTGTAGACAAATCTTTAATCTTTATTCTCCAAGATTTATCTTCACGCTGTCTTAGTTTTTTAACTTCGTGATTAAAAAATAAAGAAACGCCATCTAATTTTTCTAAATAATTGAACATACTTCTGGTTAAGGCACCAAAATTTACATCGGTACCAATTTCCATATGTGTGGCTGCTAATTTTTCATCAGCATTTCGTCCTTCCATTACCAGCGGCATCCATTTTTTTAACTGCTCGACATCGGTACTGAAAGTCATTTCAGAAAAAATTGGATTGCTTTGCAGAGCTTGAAATCTCTTTTTTAAATAATTTACGTTTTTATCTCCCCATACAAAACTCATATGAGGTACGCTTTTAATAAAATTTTCAGGAGAAGGCACTTTTTTTTCCTGCACTAAGTAAGACCAAAACTGTCTTGAAATCTCAAAAGATTCTGCAATACTTATTGCTTTTTTAGGATCGATACTGCCATCTGCCTTTTCTGGAGTATAATTTAGTTCACAAAAGGCAGAATGTCCAGTTCCTGCATTATTCCAAGCATCAGAGCTTTCTGCAGCAGCAACATCTAATCTTTCGTAAATTTCAATTTTTATATCCGGTTGTAATTCTTTCAAAATTACTCCTAGAGTGGCACTCATAATTCCAGCTCCAATGAGTACTACATCACTATTTGAACGTATGGTTTCGTCAGGCATAACAGTATTTTTATTTAAAGTGCAAAGGTACTTTTTTAATTGCAAAAAAAAACTAATTTTTAGATGATAAAAGTTAGGATTTTCTAAAAACCTTTAAATTATAAACAATAAATAAGACGAAGAGCGTTATTTTTTTGCGGAAAGATAATCTTGAAGTAAAATTGTAGCAGATATCTCGTCTATTAAACCTTTATTTTGACGCTGTTTTTTACTTAAACCACTGTCGATCATTGTTTGGAATGCCATTTTGGAAGTAAAACGCTCATCTACTCGAATCACTTTCATATCTGGAAAAATATTTGAAAAATGAGTTGCAAAACCATTAATTACCGAAGCACTTTCTGAAGGCTGCCCATTCATTTGCTTAGGCTCACCAATTAATACTGCTTCAACTTTTTCTTTTGCAAAATAATCTTTTAAAAAATCAATTAAAGTATGAGTTGGAATCGTTGTAAGACCTGATGCAATAATCTGCATTTCGTCTGTAACAGCGATTCCTGTACGTTTTTGTCCGTAATCTATAGAAAGGATTCTAGGCATTTATTTTTTTTGACAAATTTAATTAAAACCAGTTTATAATACTTCGATCCTATTATAAAAAATTAAATCATACAAACGTCTAATCATAGTGAGTAAGAAATGTCTTATTCAGTTACAAAAATGTCTTCTTCGTCATTTTAATAAAATATAACTCACTTTTATTTGCACGAAAAAAAAGATCTCAATACACTTTTGATTGCATTGAAAGTGATTGTTTCAAAATATATAAAATGAATAACTACAAAAAAAGCATCGCATTATTTCTTAAGAGATTCATATTGATTATTCTGATATATCAATTGACCAGAATTTTATTTTATTTGATAAATTTCAAACTATTTGATTCTTTTACTTTTCAAACATTTGCTGGCGGTTTAATATTCGATTTTGCTGCCGTAAGCTATATAAATATAGTTTTTCTAGTTGCTCATCTAATTCCAGGCAATTTTAAGTACACCAATAAATATCAATACATTCTAAAAATCAGTTTTTACCTGATAAACCTCTTATTTATTGCCACCAATTTTATTGACATTATTTATTACAGATTTACCGGAAGAAGAAGTACATTTGGAATGATCACTGCCAAAGGTATGGAGCATGAAGCAATTGGTCTTATTCCATCTTTTCTTCAAGAATTTTGGTATATCGCAGTTGTTTTTATAATTCTGAGTATTTTATTATGGAAAATGATTCCAGATTTGAATGGTAATTTATTGCCGAATAAATTAGCGAAAAAAGATTATTATATAAAAACTGCTCTTCTAACAATTGGCATTACTTTGTTATTGATTTTAGGCCGTGGAGGTTTACAAAAAAAGCCTATAAAAATTGTTGACGGAATAAAATATGGTGCAATTACCAACACTCCATTAGTTTTGAATACTCCGTTTACGATTATAAAAACTTTCATAAAAAAAGATGATATTGAAAAAGCAAACTATTTTGATTCCAAAGAATTAAAAACAATTTACAATCCAATTATTTCATTAAGACCAACGACTACTCCAAACAAAAGAAATGTTGTTATTTTAATATTAGAAAGTTTTGGAAATGAAAATGTTGGACGTGGTCAAACACCCTTTTTAGATTCTCTTATTACGAAATCATATTATTTTAAAAATGGATTTGCTAACGGAAAAGTTTCTATTGATGCTGTACCTTCTATACTTTCGAGTATACCAAGCTTAATGAATAATTCTTTTATATCATCCAGTTACTCATTAAATAAAATTAACGGTCTTCCTAGAATTTTAAAGAAAGAAGGATATTATACTTCTTTTTTTCATGGTGCTTTTAATGGAAGCCAGAACTTTGATCAATATGCAAAAGTAGCAGGATTTGATCAATATTACGGAAAGGATCAATATATTGGACCAGAAGCTTTTGATGGAAAATGGGGGATTTTTGACGAAGAATTTTTACAGTTCTTTTCTTCCAAACTTTCTTCTTTTCAAGAGCCTTTTTTTAGTTCTTTATTTACTATCTCTTCTCATAATCCTTATACAATTCCAAAAAAATATATTGGAAAATTTCCAAAAGGAACAACAAGAATACAAGAAAGCATTGCCTATACCGATTATGCTCTAAGAAGATTTTTTGAAACCGCTAAAAAACAAAAGTGGTACAAGAACACACTCTTTGTAATTTCATCAGATCATACTTCATCAGAAGGAGATAGAAATACTGATAAAACAAATATTGGGAAGTTTAGAATTCCAATATTATTTTTCGATCCTTCAAATTCAAATCTTGTTGGGATAAATGAAAAAAACTTTCAACAAATTGATATTATGCCAAGTATTTTAGATTACTTAAATATAAAAGCAGAAATTGTAAGCTTTGGAAAGAGTTACAAATCTAAAGATGACTTTGTAGTGTATTATCTTGGCGGAACCTATCATTATATAAATGATAATTATTACCTAGCGTTTGCCAATAATCACACTATTGGTTTCTATAAATGGAAAGAAGATACTTTATTGAAAAACAATTTAATGAACCAGAATTCATTCAAAGTTAAAGAAGCAGAAAAATTCATAAAAGCTTATATACAATCTTTTAATGAGAGAGTAATCAATAATCAACTGACTTTGTAAAACATAAAAAAATCCGCCTCGAAAACTCAAGACGGACCTATCCAAATATTTAAACCTAAAAAATAACTCAAATTATCTACCAAACAATCGGCCAAAAAAGCCTCTATGTTCTTCCTCTTCTCCATCTTCTTCTTCAACATAATTAGCAAACTTAGCTTGCGCCTTTTCGTGTTCGTAAATCAACTCCTTAATATATTCAACATAAGATCTTTTTTTCTCTTCTAAAAATCCGATCAGATATTTTTCGCTGAATTCAACCCCGCTCGCCGCTTCAATTTGTAATAATTTTTTATACAAAGGTTCAATATGCATTGCAATTACTTCTTGCGGAACAGCTTGTCTTCGTCCAAAATAATTTACAATAACATCATTTTCGTCACGTGCGATTTCAAAATCGGTAATTACCCAATAGTATCTTCCGGATTTAGCGAGATTTTTCACAATAGCATGAAAGTTTTTACCATTTTTAAGATTTTCCCAAAGTACTTTAAAAATAACTTTAGGCATGTCTGGGTGACGTATAATATTATGCGGCTGTCCCATTAATTCGTAATCTTCGTAACCACAAACATCTACAAATACTTCGTTGGCATATTCAATAATACCAAAGGCATTTGTTTTACTCATAATAACTTGTGTTTTATCCCAAGTTACCTCTTTGTCAATAATTACTCTGTTCTGAAGTTGATTTTCTTGATTCATATTTTACTGCTTATATGATTAATTTATTGAATGGAATGTTTTTCAATGATGCGAAATTAGAGAGAAGAAAAAACACAAAATCTGACTTTTGTCATATTTTGACATAAAAAAAACTTCTAGAGGTAGTTTTAAAAAATCTTTAATCAATATGACAATTATAAGTTTTACAAATAAGAAACAAAAAGTTAAATCTGTAACATTTTCAAGTCGTTTTGCTTTTTTGCATTTCTACAAATACGTTATCTTTGCCAAAAATTTAAACGTATGAATTCTTTACAGACTATAATTGAACAAGCTTGGGAAAACAGAGCTTTATTGCAAGAAACTACAACAACTGATGCTATTAGAGAAGTTATCGAATTGGTAGACGCAGGAAAATTACGCGTTGCTGAACCAGTTGGTGATAAATGGCAGGTAAACGAATGGGTTAAGAAAGCTGTTGTGATGTATTTCCCAATTCAAAAAATGGAAACATGGGAATCTGGTATTTTCGAATATCACGATAAAATGTTACTTAAAAGAGATTATGCTGCAAAAGGAATTCGTGTAGTACCAAACGCTGTGGCTCGTTATGGAGCTTACATTTCTAGCGGTGTTATCTTAATGCCAAGTTATGTAAACATTGGTGCTTATGTTGACGAAGGAACAATGGTTGATACTTGGGCAACAGTTGGAAGCTGTGCACAAATTGGTAAAAATGTACACTTAAGCGGTGGTGTAGGTATTGGTGGTGTTCTTGAGCCATTACAAGCTGCTCCAGTTATTATCGAAGATGGTGCTTTTATCGGATCACGTTGTATTGTTGTTGAAGGTGTTCACGTTGGAAAAGAAGCTGTTCTTGGTGCTAACGTTTGCTTGACTGCTTCTACAAAAATTATTGATGTTACAGGTGATGAGCCAGTAGAAATGAAAGGTTTTGTTCCTGCTCGTTCTGTAGTGATTCCTGGAAGCTACACTAAAAAATTCGCTGCAGGAGAATTTCAAGTTCCTTGCGCTTTAATTATTGGTACTCGTAAACCATCTACAGATTTAAAAACTTCTTTAAATAATGCGCTTCGTGAATACGATGTTGCTGTATAGATTTTAAAATCCAATATTATAAAAATCCAAATTCCAATCTTCATCAATTGGAATTTGGATTTTTTTATTTAGAATTTTTCTTTTGAAGTTTTAAAAGCTTTGCATATTTCATATAAGAAAAAAATGCTTGAATCATTGCAATTGATAATCCGTCGAGGCCATTGAAAATTCCTTTTTTAAAGAAATAACATCGAATGAAAGCTACTGTTCCATTAAGAACTGGTTTAAAAGCATTAATTCTTTTTCCCTGATCATATAATTGCTGCGCATGCCATCCAGAATATTGATTCTTTTTAGCAATAATTTGATCAAAAGAATCCCAGCCGTAATGCAGAATATGCACTGCTACTTTTTTCTCATTTTGAGTAACTATTTTCTGATGTACTTTAGAATCCGAGGGATGAGCTGTTTGTTTATTAAAAAAACGAACTTTATGATCTGGATACCAACCTGAAAAATCAATTAATTTATCTGCCAAAAAGTTTTTTACTCTAAAACTAAAGGCATCATAATTTCCTTCCAGATATTTTTTATTCAATATAAATTCTTGGGCATCTTTATCTAGAAACTCATCTGCATCTAAATTCAAAATCCAATCGTTTTTGCAATATGGAAGTCCGTGAGTGCGTTGTGGCCCGTCTCCTAAAAAACTTTGCTCGATAACTATTGCACCTTTTTGTTTAGCAATTTCAACTGTACGATCTTTACTAAAAGAATCTACTACAACTACTTCATCGCAAACTTTTAATAAAGCATCAATACATTTTCCAATGTTTTTTTCTTCATTGAAAGTAATAACCAAACCACTAATTTCCATTACAAAATTTAATTTATGAGCCACAAAAATATAACATTTTTATTTTAGTTTATTCTTAATCTTGCAATACGGTTGCACACTTCTTAAAATAGTTTGTAATTTAGCCCATAAATTGAATTTTAAATAGATGAGAATATTAGTCATTCAGCAAAAAAGAATTGGAGACGTATTAACCAGCACAATAATCTGTAACAACTTAAAAACTAAGTTTCCAGATTCGGTTATCGATTACATGTGTTATCCGAATTCTATTGATGTTCTAAAAGAAAATCCGAATATAGATAACATTATTCCGGTAACTAATAAAATTCGAAAATCGACTTTTGGGTTCATTAAATTCATTTTTGAGATTAGAAGAAAAAAATATGACGCCGTAATAGACGTTTACAGTAAATTAGGAACCAACTTAATTACATTTTTCTCTGGTGCAAAATATAAAGTTTCGTACCATAAATGGTATTCTAATATCTTTTACAATTATAGCTACGAGCGCTTTGACGCTATAAAATCAGAATATGGTCTAGCAATAGAAAATAGATTATTATTGCTAAAACCTTTCTTTTCTGAAAAAATAACAAATGTAAAACCAAAGATCTTTTTAAAAGAATCTGAGATTAATGAAGCAAGAAATCTTCTAAAAAGCTACAATGTAGACCCTGAAAAACCATTGATCATGTTTGGAATTTTAGGAAGCGAGCATTACAAAACTTATCCGCTTGACGGAATGGCAAAAATTATAGATTTTACTGTAGCTAAGACAAACGCGACTATTCTATTTAATTATATTCCGAATCAGAAAGAACAAGCATTGGAGGTTTACAATTATTGTTCTGAAGAAACAAAAAAGCATATTATTTTCGATTTATATGAAACAGATTTACGCCAGTTTTTAGCTTTGCTTTCTCAATGCGAGATGCTGATTGGAAATGAAGGAGGTGCCGTAAATATGGCAAAAGCATTAGAAATTCCCACTTTTTCAATCTTTACGCCTTCTGTTAGAAAAGAAACTTGGCAGTTATTTGAAAATGAAGCTAAAAATGCTTCTATTCATTTAAAAGACTTAAAACCTGAAATATACGAACAGCATACCGAACAATATATTAAAGAGCATACTTTTGAATATTATGCCGAATATCCTTTACCATTAATGCTGGAAAAACTAGAAGCTTATTTTCAAGAATATAAAAATTGAAAAATTAAAAGCATCAGATGAGTATAGAAAAACAAAAGTTATCGGTTTTAATTATTACGCTTAATGAAGAACAGCATATAAAATCGCTTCTTGAAGATATTGACTTTGCTGATGAAATAATTGTTGTTGATTCTTATAGTGCTGATAAAACTGTCAGCATAGTACAATCGATTCCGAATGTAAAATTAATTCAAAAACAATTTATTGACTATACTTCGCAAAGAAATTTTGCATTAGATCAGGCAAAAAACAATTGGATATTATTTATTGATGCCGATGAACGCTTAACTCCTGAGCTTAAAGCTGAAATTACCTCAACTATAAACAATAAAAATGCTGCGAGTGCTTATTTGATTTATAGAACTTTTATGTTCAAAAACAAAAAACTGCATTTTAGCGGCTGGCAAACCGACAAGATTTTCAGGCTTTTCAACAAAGTAGACTGCAGATATACGGAAGATAGAATGGTACACGAAAAACTAATCGTGAATGGAAAAACTGCTGTTCTCCAAAACAAAATTATTCACTTTTCTTATACTTCTTATGAAGAGTATAAATTGAAAATGAAAAAATACGGAATTTTGAAAGCCAATGAGAAAATAAAAAAAGGACAGAAGCCAGCTCATTTATTACTGTACTTCCATCCTATTTATACTTTTTTGTACCAATACTTAATTAGACTTGGATTTTTAGACGGCATGAAAGGAATAACAATTTGTTACCTTAATGCGTATAGCATTTTTATTCGATATAAAGAAATGAGAAAACTTACTTCTTCCAGAATTTAAGCTTTTTCTTTAGGCGTTTTTTTCTGTAAAACTGCTCTTGAAAATCTGCTGTATATTTCCATAAAGTATCAAAAATCTTTTGCTCAGATTCTGGATATAATTTAGCATATTCATTACTCATCACTGCGACCATTTCTTTTAATGGAGTCAAACGGCGTAGATTGTGCATGCGCTGTTCAAAAGTTAACGATGAATGAAATTCCATTCTGTTTAAATCAACCAAAAAGAAGTCATAATTCCCGTCGGAATTCTTTTTAATTAAAGTGTTTCCTGGAGAATGATCTATAAATTCAATTCCTTTTTCGTGAAGTTCAAAACTAAATCTTGTAAACTGTCTTAAAATATTTTCATGATCTGGATAATCAGGAATTTCCACAAGTTCTCTGTATGTCAAATCAGCATTTAAATGTTCGCTTACATAATAACTGTCTTTTAGACCTAAAAGAGTAGAATTTTCTAAAAATGCAATTGGTTCTGGAGTTCCTATTCCTTTTTCTAACAAAATAGTCGCATATTCAAATGAACGTCTTGCTTTTGACTTTCTAAAATATTTATAAGCAACTTTGTTAATTAAATTTGGAATCTTAAATGATTTTATATTGATCGTTTTACCGTTTAAATCAAATAATTTAATCTTATTACGATCTCCATTTCCAAAAAGTTCACCAGTAGAGCTAAATCTTTTGATATTGTCAAGTATGGACTCAGTGCTATTTTCGAAAATTGGATTTATTTTAAAATTCATCAGTTATTTTTTATAGCAACAAAAATACGGATAGAATTTAAATACTTCAAATTAATATTCCGTTTTAATAGAAATTCGTTTATGGTCATGTCCCAAAAAAAATTAAAAACGGAATACCAAAAAACCTAGTTTCTAAATTTGAAATAAATCTTTTTGATAGTAATAAGATAAACAAGAAAATCCTTCAAACATACCTTTATAAATATTGTTAAATATTTATTTCTTAATTTCGCCGAACATTTCAACAGAAAATACAACATGCGTATAACCTTAATAAGTCTAGATAACTGGGGTCTCAATAAACATATTGCTCAAAATTTGGAACAACAGGGACACACTGTTAACCATATTGACTTTAATGCTTTTAAGTTTAAATATCCATCTGTACTGCATAAAGTGTATAATTTTGTTCTAAAAGCTTTCTTCAAAACCAATTTGAAGCACCAGCACTATGGGAAAGAAATTATAAATCAATTAAAGAAAAATCGAGAAATTCAAGATGTAATTTTGACGATAAAAGGAGATTTTATCACTCCTAAAAGTATCTTAGAATTTAAACAATACACGAAGAAATCTATTGGTTTCTTTAATGACAATACGTATCGTTGTCCAAAAATCAAAAGAGTTCTCCATTGCTTCGATGAGGTTTATTCTTTTGAAAAAGAAGACTGCACAAAATTCAATTTGAAATTTGCACCCAACTGGATTTACAATTCTGATAATACAGAAAACAAAACTCATTTTGATTATGATGTTTTCAATATTAGTTCGATAGACAAAAGGCTTCCAATTTTAAAAAGAATTGCTGCTAATTTAGCTTCGCAAAAAATAAACTTTAAGTTTATTGTGTATGATAAAAAACAGCAGGATAATGATGAAAATATTACTTATATAAGAAAGCATATGCCTCTGACTGAAGTGAATGATTACATTAGTCGTTCGAAAGTGCTTTTGGATATTAACCGAATTGGCCAAATTGGACTAACGTTTAGAGTTTTTGAAAGTTTGGGTCTAGGCAAAAAACTCATTACAACAAATGCTGATATTAAAAATTACGATTTCTACAATCCGAATAACATTTTGATTATTGACGAGAAAAATCCAATTATACCTGTTTCTTTTTTCGAAAATGAATATGAAAAAATTCCAGAATCAATTTACAATAAATACACTTTAGAAGGCTGGACTGAAAATGTAATTTTCAAAAACAGCACCTTATAAATAGATCTTAAAAATCTAGACCTCTTTGTCGAAATCATTGTTTTTAATTTTCACCGACACTTAACTCGAATTATCTATCTAATTTACAATGTTTTAATTCGTATTTAAATTAAAATAAATATTTACTTACAATTATTACATATTTTACAATACTATTCTTTCATTAATTTTATAAGTTTGAGTATGTTTGCAAAAAAATAAAATAGCATCTACTCATTTATTTAGTAGTGCCACAGTCACATTACTAAGTATGAATTTTTCCGTTTTTATATTCCTGATTCCAATTCTAGTTGTTTTAATTTTAAGCGTTTTTACAGTAAACAAAATAATAAAGATAGACTTAACTGAAATGCGCTATCCAGAAATAGATGGTTTAAGAGGCTATTTAGCTTTTTTCGTTTTTCTGCACCATGCTTACATTTGGCAAATCTTTCTAAAAACATTCACTTGGAAAGATCCTGAATCTAATTTATTCAACCAATTTGGTGAAACTTCGGTTGTCTTCTTCTTTATAATAACAGCTTTCTTATTTACAACTAAATTATTCAAGAATAAAACAGGAGAAATAGATTGGTTAAATTATCTTAAATCAAGGTTTTTCAGGCTTTTCCCAATGTATTTTTTCTCTGTAATTATCATTTTTATTATAGTCGGAGTACTTACACAATTTACAGTCAAAGTTCCCTTTATTGAGAATTTAAAAAGCATCATTTCATGGCTGTTTTTTAATGTAAGTAAAAAGAGTTCAGATCTTAACGGATTAAAAGATACTTTTATAATAAATTCAGGAATAGCTTGGACACTGCCTTACGAATGGACATTTTATTTTTTAGTACCACTTATCGCTTTATGGTTTAAAATAAAAGTCAACCTAAAAGCCGTATTAAGCTTTACGTTTGCTGCTGCAATAATTATGGTTTTAAATAAATCATCATTGAGACACTTTACTCCTTTTCTTGGTGGAATTATAGTTGCCTTAATAATGAACATGAAAAAGACCGAAGCGATTTTTAAGCAAAAGAAATATACAATTCTAGCCTTACTGCTGTTAGGAGTTTCAGTATATTTTTTTAACGGTGGAAAAAAGCCAATTCAAATTATAATTTCATCACTTGTATTTTTAATTATCGCATCTGGAAATAGCTTTTTCGGAATTTTGTCGAGTGCATTTTCACGTAAATTTGGTCAAATAACATACAGTTTATACTTGCTTCATGGTATTTTTCTATTTATACTATTTCATTTTGTTGTTGGACTTGAAAGAGCAAAAACTTTAACTGATCTTGAATTTTGGATGATTGTAACAGTTTCAATTTTACCATTGTTTTTTATTTGCCAACTGACTTTTAAATATATTGAATCGCCTTTGATGTCATTTTCTAAGACAAAAAAATAAAGAAAGCAAAATACTTGATTATCCTGCCTATTCAAATAAATAATCTTTTTATTTATAACTTTGCAACTGTATTATACATTCAAAACCAGTCTAGATTTTTTATAATGAACGAAGAAATAATCAACGCATACGAAGTAATCAAAGAAGGCGGTATAATTTTATATCCAACAGATACTGTGTGGGGCATTGGCTGTGACGCCACAAATCCTGAAGCTGTTGCCAAAATCTACAAATTAAAACAGCGTGCAGAGACACAAAGCATGATAGTTTTGATGAATGGCGAAAAGATGATTTACAACGTGTTTAAAAACATTCCTGAAGTTGCTTGGCAAATCTGGGATTTATCAGACAAACCAACGACTTTAATTCTGGACGATGCCAGAAATGTGGCACCAAATATTATTGCAGCCGATAAATCATTAGGAGTTCGTTTGATAAAAGAACCTTTCTGCTATAAATTGCTGGAGAGAATGAAAAAACCTTTGGTTTCAACTTCTGCAAATATTTCTGGACAGCCTACACCTCTTGCCTTTAAAGACATTAGTCCAGAAATTATAAATGGTGTTGATTATGTGGTAAAATTAAACCAAGACAAAATCAACGGAAAATCTTCTACAATTATCAAATTAACAAACGATTCTCAGGTAAAAGTAATCCGTAAATAAATTTAGATTTTAGAATTCAGATTGTAGATTATTTAAAATCTGAATTCTAAAATCTTAAATATTTTTCAAACTCTCAATCAGCCAATCTACATCTTCTTTGGTGTTGTAATGGCTAAATGAAATTCGAAGATTGGGCAATTTTAGATCTTCTTCAGAAAGCATTTCTTTTAAAACATGCGAAGGTTTAATACTTCCAGACTGACAGGCACTTCCTCTCGAAACTGCAATTCCTTTCATATCTAAACTAAAAAGAAGCATTGAAGTTTTATCTGATGAAAAAGGTAAAATGATATTAATGATATTATAAAAATCATCTTTTTTTCCATTAATTCTAAAATCAGGAAAATGACTTTCAAGCTGATCAATAAGATATTTTTTCAATTCTAAAATATAGTTTCTTTCTTCATCTAGCTTTTCATACGAAATAGACAAAGCTTTTGCCATTCCGGCAATTTGGTGTACCGCTTCGGTTCCTGCGCGAAGACCTTTTTCTTGTTCTCCGCCAAAAAGTAACGGCTGCAAACCTGAGTTTTTTCTAACAAAGGCAAATCCGATTCCTTTTGGTCCGTGAAATTTATGCGCACTAGCCAAAATGAAGTCAATGGGGGTCTTTTGCAAGTCGATTTCGGTTTTTCCGACAGACTGGACTGTATCAGAATGAAACAAGGCATTATACCGCTTGCAAATAAGGCTTACTCTTTCTAAATCTAAAATTGTACCTGTTTCGTTATTAACATGCATTAAACTAACCAATGTCTTTTTCTCATCAGATAATAGATTAGACAAGTGCGTTAGATCTAAACTTCCGTCAGCATTTACCTTTACATAATCAACCTGAACATTGTATTCTTCCTGCAGCGCCAAAACAGTATATAGAACAGCGTGATGTTCAATTTTAGAAGTAATAATTCGCTCAACTTTCAAATCTTCAACCGCAGAACGCAGAATCCAATTATCCGCTTCAGTTCCGCCAGAAGTAAAAATTATTTCTTGGGCAGTACAATTGAAATGTTTCGCAATACTTTTTCTGGAAAGCTCTACTACTGTTTTACCATTTCGTCCAAAACTATGTGTAGACGATGGATTACCAAAATCCTCAACCATAATTTTTGTTATTTCCTGAATTACTTCGGGACGTATTGCAGTTGTTGAGGCATTATCTAGATATACTTTTTTCATCGGGACAAAGTTAAGAAATATCAATTGTCAATTCTTAAATATCATTTGCCATTTTTTTCACTATTTTTGACCCAAATAAATTTTACGATGAAAAAATATGCTTCTCTCCTATTATTTGCTTTTTTATTAAACGGCTGCGATGATGGAGATTTAACTGTAGAAACAATAGATTTTGAAAGCGTTACAACTTCTCAAGCCTGCGATCCATTAACCAATACCTTAATTTATAAATTAAAAAATCAAGAAGCGCTTTTACTGCAACTGCCAGAAACTGCGGGAATTGTTAATGATCCTGGAACTTATGAGTATCCAATTGACTCAAAAGGTAACGGACAATATCGTGTAGTTTATAGAGCTTATGATGGCGCTGTTGCAACTGCTAATATTTGTGGAGCAATTCCGCCAAGTACTCCTAAAGTTACAGAAGAATGGCTTGCAACAGATGGTATAATTACAATTGAAACTTCACAAATCGAAAAACCAAATACAACTGATGATGGTTCACGCATTACAGGTTATGACCATAGTATTATAATCAAAAATGTAACATTTGCTAAACCGTCTGGAAACCAAACTCAGGCTCAATATGTTTTTGGAACCTACAGTACAACTGTAACTCCTGCTAGTTTAGTTTTCAAAACTAATACTAATGGTACGGCTTACGAATGTGGAGATCTTAAAAAAGTATATAATTACAACAACTCCTTTTATTTGACAATTGATGACATAGATCCTGCTTTAATTGTAAATACAGATACACCAGCAAACCAGCCTAGAACGAGTTTAATTACTGCATCAATGAATAAGGTTTATTATAGAACAGCAAAGGCAGAGACAGGTTCTTTTTCAGAAGCATATATCTGTAATCCGACATCTACACCTGCAATTGACGAAACGTGGAGTGGTCAACTTGGGGTAGCTGGAACAAGCGGAATTATAGAAGTAACAACAACACACGTTGCACAAGTTTACACACACACGATAGTTCTTAGAAATGTAATTTTAGAAAAAGGAAATAGCCATTTTAAACTGGGAAGCCGTTTTCTTTTAGGAAACATCGAAAGAACTGTTAACTAAAAAAATATAGATTTTCGACGAAAATCAAAAAAATAATTCTTACAAAAAACGTCTGTTTTTCAAAACTGGTTTAATACTAAAGCAGATGGAAAAACAGACGTTTTTTTATGCTCAAAAATAATCGATTTTAAGCTTCTAAATTGGTTTTATTTATTGTTTTGTCTAAAATAAACTTCTGTTGCACCAAGACCGTATTTTTGATAATTGGCATCTTGAAAATCAATTCCGTCATAACGACCTAATAAAAAATCAAGTTCGGCTTTTAAAATTCCTTCGCCGACACCGTGAATAAAAACGATTTTCGGAATGCGGTTTCGAATCGCAAATTCGATATGTCTTTTTGCCGTTTCTGTCTGTAATGTCAAAATATCATAATTGGACATTCCGCGTTTATTAGGAACCAATTTTTCGATATGCAAATCAAATTCTGGAACACCAACATC